>Ga0316197_10004084_pt1 | contig 10367 bp, 6 predicted proteins | sample OudBiesiAoxic_MG_FD_204939 | JGI IMG/M metagenome (GOLD analysis project Ga0316197, IMG submission 204939) | Coastal sediment microbial communities from Oude Bieten Haven, Netherlands - site A oxic | ecosystem: Environmental > Aquatic > Marine > Coastal > Sediment | place: Netherlands... | reverse complement strand
GGCGGCGTTGGCTGCGTTGCCGAGCTTTGCAGTCGCTATCTGCTCACTCCTCGCTCGCATCGAGGCGAGCCTCCAGCTCATAGAATCTGGTCGTGACCGCCGCCATGAAAGACGCAAGAATCGGGTTCTGCGCCAGCTCGCGATCGAGTGCCTCCGGCGTCACAAGTCGCAAACTGACGTCGGTCTTAGCCACCACCGTGGCGCTCCTCGGCTTACGGCTGAGGACGGAAAGCTCGCCGAAGATCTCACCGGGCCCCATGCTCCGGATGAGCTGTGGAGATCCCTCAGCCTTGCGCTTGAGTACATCGCAAACGCCGCCAGCGATGATGAACGCTTCAGAGCCGCTATCACCCTCGCGGATGATGATGTCGCCGGCCAAGTAGCGTCGCGTCGCGAACCAACCCCCTCCTGCCATGAAAGTCTCCATTTCGGATTTCAGCTCGTCGACCGTTTGGTAGCGATCTCCTTGCGCGGGACTCAGGGCTCGATCAGCGATGCGGCATAACTCCGGCGGCACCGCGAGCGATGCCCGCCTCTCCTCGACGCTTGGAGGCGTCTGCCAGTCGGCGATATCATCCGCTCCGTGCCGTGGTGGTTTGCCTGTGATGAGAACGCATAGGATCCCGCCCAGGCCGTAGACATCGGTGGTGGCGTCAATAGCGTCTCGATCCCCCGTCAGTTGCTCCGGCGCCATGTAACCAGGGGTTCCGTAGAGTCGCGAGTCCGCGAGTCCGCGGCCCCTCGGCGTTCCGACGTTCGACCTCCTCCCGTCGGGCTGTTCTCGCGGGAGCGCCGCGCCCCAGTCCATCAGGTAGACCTGACCGTGCGCTCCCACCATGACGTTCTCTGGTTTCAAATCGCAATGGATCACTCCTCGCTCGTGCGCGAACGAGATGGCATCGCAGACTTTGAGGAATACCTGAAGCGCTTCACGCAACCCGCTTTCCGTCCCCGAGGCATGGAGTCCTTCGATCAGCACTGAGTACGCCTCGCCGTCCACGTGCTTCATGACGAGCGTCGGCGGGGCGCCTTCGCTACTCGTCGTGAAGTCGTATACGGGAACGATATTGCTGTGGTCCAATCGCCCCGTGAGCTGAGCTTCCAGAACGAAGCGTTCACGATCCTCGGGGCTCTTCACGTCGAGGCGCAGAGTCTTGAGCGCGACGTCTCGCAGCAAGAGCCGGTCGAGCGCGAGGTGTACCGTTCCCATGCCGCCTTCGCCCAAGACGGACTGACGCTTGAATCGACTGGGATCCGCGCTGCTAGGAAGCGCTGGCGGGCCCTCGGAAGCGCTCGGCTTGCGGGTCACAGGCCGAACCGTACCCGCCTCGGCCAGAAGAGCGCAAGAGGCAATTCGAGGGCCCCATCAGAAGCCGAGCGCGCGTTTCGTGAGCTCAGTTGCAAACGTTTCGCGCGGATCCATTCGCTCGCACTCGTCGCGGAAGCTCGCGCCATCGCCCACGCGAGTAGGTCCCAGGTGACTTGGAAGGCGCCGAGACTCGGGTGCGCCGGCGAATCGTTGGAAGCGCCCAGCCTCCATCCCCCAACACGGAGGGCTCGAAATCGGGTATCCTCGCGTTTCGATCCTTAAGACGCTCTAGATAAGGACGGATGGCGATGGTGGAAATGGCAAGTAGCGCCGCGGGCGTCGACCCATTGGCGTCAATCATCCGCTACTACGAGCACACCCGCTTCGACTACAGCTCTCTTTGGGCGCGCCGATCGGACCCAGCCTTCCACTATGGCTACTACGACGAGCGCTGCCGTCACCATCGAAGCGCTGTAGCCAACTCCAATGCGACGCTAGCAAAGTTCGCCGAGATCAAGCAGGGCGACAAAGTACTCGACGCAGGTTGCGGGCGCGGCGCGAGCTGTTTTTGGCTGGCCCAGAAGCTCGGCGCACGGCCTGTAGGGGTGAACCTCGTCACATCGCAACTCGATTACGCAAGAATGGAAGCGAATCGCCGCGGTCTCAGCAATCAAACCGAGTTCCGACGGGCTGACTACACGAGAACAGCTTTCGAGGCCGGATCTTTCGATGTGGTCTGGGCCCTGGAAAGCTTGTGTCACAGCCCGAAAAAGATCGACTTCTACTCGGAGGCGAATCGACTCCTGCGACCCGGCGGCCGGATCGTCGTTGCCGAGTACATGCTGACCGAAGACGAGATGCTGCCGGAAGACCAGAAACTCGTCGCGGACTGGCTATCGGGATGGAGCATCCCCTCTCTCGATTCGGAGGCGAAGCACAGCGCCAATGCAGGGTCGACGGGATTTGAACGGATCGAAGTACATGACTGGACCGACAGGATGCGACGCTCGTCCCTTCGATTGTATTGCATGGCCGTGATCTGCCACTGGCTTTCGGCGCTTCTGAACAAAGCCGGTCTCCGCAGCGATGTCGCGCACGGAAACCTCCTCTCCGCTGGCTATCAGTATGAAGCGCTTCGGAAGAACCTCTGGCGGTACAAGATCCTCGTTGCCCAAAAGCCCGGAGCGACGAGCTGAGGGTTGGGATGACCCAGGAACGCGTGCCTCTATCCCGGATAACACTCGGCGACACCGTTTGGGAGGATTCGTTCAGCATTCTGTTCGAAGGCCGCGACCCCGACGGCAATCGGGTGCTGTTGCGCTCGCTCAAATCCGACGAACCATCGCCTGCCGAATTGCACTGGTTACACCACGACGAGTACGCGCACTCGCTGGCGCCGCCGCAAGTCGTCCATGAATGCCTCGGACGACTCAAGATTCACCACAAGCCCTACCTCGCCTATCGTGACGAAGGCTTCCGACCGCTCGGACAGGAATACGTCGGAGATATGAACGCCACTCTGCGGCTAGGGCGAGACGTGACGCACGCGTTGCGACTGCTGCACGACACAGGGATGAGCCACAACCGCATCAGCTCCGCGACCATTTGGATTCACCCTGATGGTCTGGGAGCCAGGTTGTTCGACCTCAGCGGTTCGTCGACCGAGGAGGGGAAACCAGCGTCCGCTCCATCGCCGAATTTCACGTATCTGGCCCCGGAGCAGGCCGAGTCGACACCTTTCGGCTGTGACTATCGCACTGATTTTTTTGCGCTCGGCGTGCTTCTCTATCGTGGACTAACGGGGCAGCATCCGTTCGAAGCATCGGACGCCGATTCCCACCATCACAAGCTGCTGGCGGAGATGCCACTGGGACCCGACGAGCTCGACCCGAAGATTCCGATCTGGGTGTCCGATCTGGTCATGCGATTGCTGAAGAAAGCACCGGAGCAACGATACCAGACGCACTACGGTCTTACCTATGATCTCACTGAGAGCCTCGCGGAAGGCGGCGGCAGTCTAGGCTCAGGCCACTCGCGTATTGGCGATAGAGATCTGCTGGCCGCCTTCAGCGTGCCCGATACGTTTCGCGGTCGCGAAGAGGAGCAGGCGCTGATTCTCGATGCCGCGAACTTGGCTCGTTCAGGGCCGCTGAGACTAGTCGCAATTAGCGGCCCTCCAGGGGTCGGCAAATCCGGCCTAGTTTCGGCGGCGCGCGAAGGGATACGCCGAGCTGGGATGAAGATCGTCGGCGGTAAGGCCGATCAGTTCAGCCTAGACATCCACTACGGGCTTTTCGTGCACGCGATCGAAGCCCGAATCGCGCAGATGGCCGCGCGCGAAGGACAGCTCGAAGCGCTGGCCGACCGCATGAGGCAGTCCCTCGGGGTCAACGCATCGCTAGTTGCGGACGTGATTCCACAGCTCTCTCCAATCATCGGCGGCTTGATCGAAGCTCCCCAGGTCCCTTCGAGTGAGCGCCTAAATCGATTCAATTCGACGTTCGAGAAGTTTGCGAAGATCCTGGTAGACGTCGGCGGGCCGCTTTGCCTATTCCTCGATGACGTTCAGTGGGCAGATTCCGGCTCGCTCGCTCTTCTGGAGCACCTCGTGTCCGCCCAGTCTCTTACCGGGATGCTCGTGCTCTTCTGTTTCAGAGACACGGGTGAGGGCGCGATCCGTGCTGAAGAAAGCCTGCAGACGATGACAGCGTCAGGAGCTCCAACGGCGACCGTCCGACTGCAAGGTCTCGGAGAGCCGCACATCCGGCGACTCATCGAGGAGACCCTCGGTCCAGCTACGGAGGTCTCGATGCGCCAGCAGCTCAGTGGGCTGGTCCACAAGCGAACCGAGGGCAACCCGCTTCTTGCTCGCCACCTTCTCGAACACTTGCATGCGCAGGGGCTGTTTGTTTTCGATGAGCGACGCAATCGATGGAACTGGGACCGGGACGAAATTGTGCTTCGAGCAACAACGGATGACGTCGTCGATCTTGCGCGCGCAAAGCTCGATCGACTCGAACCGCGTGCTAAATCAGCCCTCATAGCGGGCGCTTGTATCAGCAACCCCTTCGAACCGAAGCGAATCGCGTGCCTGATCGAGGAGTCAGCGGAAGCGGCGCATGCCTTGCTCGAGCAAGCGGTAGACAAAGGCGTCCTCACGCACGTGGGTTCGGGGTATCGCTTCATCCACGACAAGTTGGGGCAGGCTGCCTATTCGATCGTCCCCGACCACGAGCGCTCCGCCACGCGTCTTGGCTTTGGTCAGCGACTGCTCGAAGAGCTCGACGATTCGGGCGCGATCGGCGTGCCTGTCGACGTGGTGAACAACATCAATTTCGGCCTCGATACTATCGCCGACCCTGAGCAGCGCCTGGCCTATGCCGAGCTGAATCTTCGGGCTGGACAGGCGGCTAGAGCCGAGTCTGCGTATCGAGACGCATTGAACTACTTCCGAACAGGCGTGAGCTGGGCACCGCAGGCGGCCTGGGATAGCCACCGGCGCTTGATGTTCGATCTGTACAGCGAAACGTTCGAAAGCGAATACCTCAATGGCAACCCGGCTGCCGCCAATGCGCTCTTCGAAGCGCTTCAGGCGCATGTCGACGACCTCCACGATTTTGCCGGCGTCGTATACACCAAGGTCTTGCTGCTGACAGCTGCGAACCGAGGCGATGAGGCCGTCGAGGCCGGAGTCAATGCGCTTCGTTCGCTCGGCATGAGGATTACCGCTAAGCCTCGCCGAGCGCAGCTGCTGGCTGAGCTCTTGCGTGCGCGCTTGCAGACCGCATTCAGATCTCCGGATCGCTTGGCGCAGTCTGGTTTCAGCGACGACAAGACGCTCAAGGCGACGAATGCGCTTCTGATGATCATCGGGCCAGCTGCGTACTTTCGGAACACCGACGTCATGGCCTTTGCCGGACTACGCCTGCTCAATCGCTCCTTGTCGCAGGCGCACACGACGGAATCCGCGTTTGGATACGTCATCTACGGGCTCGTTCTCAGCGCCGTAGCCGGCAATCCCCGCAAAGGCTACCGCTTTGCTCAACTCGCCATGAAACTAGCGGAGCGCGGCGGTGACGTCATTCTGCGTAGCAAGACTTGGGTGATCAGCGGAGCGTTCATTTCGTTCTGGTCCCAGCCGGTCGAGACCGCGTTGAACATTCTGAATGAGTCTTTGTCGCAGTGCCTCGAAGCCGGCGACATTCAATACGCCAACTATTCAGTGCTTGGCGCTTCATCGCTGATGTTGTCCACCGGCACTCAGCTCTCAAAAGTGCTGTCTTTCAACGAGCGTCATGAACCGCTCGTTCGGCGCACGAACGATGCGTTCTCGATGGAAACGCATCGACTGTGGCGAGAGGCCACACGAACGATGCTCGATGAGGCAGCCGTGCTCCTCGATGCGTCCGCCGAAGAAGAGGCGTCACGCCAGTTCCAGGCGAGCGGAAACCAGACCGCGCTCAGCTACTTCTGGGTCTTGAAGGCACAGCTGCACTATCTAGATCGTGACTACGCGAAAGCCTACGAATTCGGAATGCGCGCAGCGGCACAGAGCGAAAGCGTGCTCGCGCAGATAGTCGTTGCCGACCTGTTTCTCTACCTCGGGCTTTCGGCCGCAGCGCTCGCTAGGTCAGGCCGAGGCGATCGAAAGAAATGCCTGGCAGTTCTCGCCGATTGCAGGCGTCGATACCGCAAATGGGCGGAAGGTTGCCCCGAGAACTTTGGCCAACAGTACGAGCTGATTTCGGCGGAATTGGAGTCGGTGCGTGGAAAGAACGCGCTCGAGGCTTACGAACGCGCGATGAAGACGGCGGCCAGAAACGGATTCACGCACATCGAAGCGCTCTCGAACGAGCTTGCGGCAGAGCATCTCGCGCGAGTGGGGCGGGAGGCGCTCGCAGCTGTATTTCTCGAGAGGTCCTGGAGGCTCTATCGAGAGTGGAACGGCTACCGGAAGGCACGTCTTCTCGCTAGCGAGCATCCTCACCTGCGCGCGCTCGATGAAGCCGTCCACCGTCGAGACCAGCGTGCGGACGGGCGCTTCGAGCGGGCGCCGACGTCATCGATGCGCCCTGTCCGAGCCACCGAGTCCGTTGGTGACGTGCTGGAGGAATTATGCCGCGCAACGCACGCGGACTGGGGCGTCGTGTTTCGTCGCGCTGACCGTGATCTCGAGCTCGAAGCCCTGCTCGACCCAACACGTGAAGTCGAGAGCATCCGAGCGTCAGCAATCGTCCGCTACGTCGCCAAGAGCGGCATGAGTATTGTCATCAGGGACTCCTTGGACGACGCGCGTTTCGCAGACTGCCCGTATCTCACAGCGCACAGACCGAGATCGGTCTTCTGCAGGATGCTCGGGGATGTCAGAGATCCGATCGGCGTCGTGTATCTCGAGAACCGGCCCATACCGAGCATCTTTTCCGAAGCCACCGTGACCGTGACGCGGTCCTATGTGGCGAGGCTCGAGATGGCAATGGCGAGGAATCAAATGTTGGCCGAGCTTCGAGACAAACAATCGCATCTCGAGCAAACCCGACGCATGGTCTCGACTCTCGAGCGTCATCGCGAGCACTTGGGCAAGTTCGTACCGGTCCCGGTCAGGCGACTGATCGACGAGAACCCAGAAGCGCCCGATATGGTTCGCCGAGAACGCGACGTGTCGGTGATGTTCGTGGACATCGCCGGGTACACAGGCATGAGCGAGCTCCTCGGTAAAGAGACGGTCGAGAGCCTCATCGACACCTATTTTTCGAGCTTTGCCGAAGAAATCTGGCAACGACAGGGCGAGATTGTCGAAACGGCGGGCGATGGTTTCATGGCCGTGTTTGAGAATCCCAGTCATGAGGTGCTCGCAACGGAATCGGCCCTGGCGCTACAAGCTTCCACGCTCGAGCTGAACGCCAAACACGAATCGGACTTCCCGAAGGTGCTGGTCAACATCGGAATCAACTCGGGTCCGGCGCTGGTCGGCTTGAGCAGGCTTGGAGGCAAGACGGATGAACGCTGGGCCTACACAGTCCACGGACCGACGACGAATCTAGCAGCACGAATCGCAGATCACGCGACGGGCGGTCAGATTCTCATCAGCGAAAGTACAGCGAGCGAATTGGCCGGCAAGTTCCGGGTGCAGGACCGAGGCTTGAGCGAGTTCAAAGGCGTTTCGCGTGCGGTGCGGCTCTTCGAGGTCGAGATGCCCGCCGACGCATCAACGTCGGGCGCAACGGCAACGAGCGAGGAGGACTGACATGACAACGGTAGCGGTTTTCGGTGGTGGAATCGGTGGGCTCACCGTCGCGCATGAGTTGATCGAGCGTGGATTCGAAGTCCACATCTATGAGAAGAACGACACTTGCGGTGGCAAGGCTCGAAGTCTGGAGAAAGCCCAGAGCGGCACGGGGGGTCGTCCGGACCTCCCAGGAGAGCATGGGTTTCGCTTCTTTCCGGGGTTCTATCAGCACCTCGACGATACGATGAAGCGCATCCCGCTGGGACCGCTGAACGGTATCCAGGGCACGCCAACCGGGCCGTCAGCCGCGCCGATTGGCAATTCGACCGCGTACGCCAATCTGATCGGTGCAAGAGATTTCGCGATCGCCCAGGAGGGCAAGAAGCTATTCATCTTGCCCCCGGATACCCCCAAGACCTTGCCGCAGTGGGTTGCTGCGCTCGGGAACTTCTTTGGGAGTCCGGGCCTAGGCTTGCTCGCCGGCGAGAAGACAATACTGCTGAAGCGGGTGCTGCGCTTGTTTGCAATGTGCAAAGAGCGGCGTGAGCAGGACTACGAGTGCGTGACCTGGTGGGATTACCACAATGATCCACTCGAGCGCTCGGTTCAGTACAACAAGATGTTCGTGACAGGGTTCTCGCGGGCGTTCGTTGCAATGGATGGCCATAAGGCCAGCACGATGACTGGAGCCAACACCTTGGCCCAGTTCTTCCGCGTATTCTTCGGAAAAGGAACGATGGACCGGGTGCTGAATGCGCCCACCAACGACGCCTGGATCAGCCCCTGGGTCGCCTATCTCGCACACAAGGGAGTCCAGTTTCACATGGAACAGAAGCTGACCGGCTTGAACATCAGCGCGGCCTCCGGGACGTCGAAGGTTGCGTCCGCAACCATCCAGGATACCCAGACCGGTGCAGCGACAACGGTCACAGAGGATTACTATGTCGCTGCCGTTCCTGTGGAAGTCATGCAGTCGCTGGCCGCATCGAATCAGGTGATGACGACAGCCGCACCTTCCCTGGCCAGGATCAGCAATCTCGAATGGTCGTGGATGAACGGCATCATGTTCTACTTGAGTAACGATGTTCCCATCGCGAAGGGTCACGTCAATTTCGCGGACTCCGACTGGGCGTTGACCGGAATCTCACAGCCCCAATTCTGGCCGAACGACCCGCTCGCGAACTACGGCAACGGCACGCTCGACGGCCTCTTCTCGATTGTGATTTCGGATTGGGAGAAGCCAGGGGACAAGACGTTCAACCCCGCCAAAGCGGCTCAGCAATGTATCGACGAGCAAGAACTTGCCGACGAGACATGGGCGCAGATCTACCCACATCTGGAGCCCTTCACGCCGGGCCTCCCGCAACAAACCCCCTCATTTCTTCTCGATCCAGCGATTTCGTTCACGCTGCTCGGAGCGGAGAATGCCGAGCCCCTGCTGATCAACACGGCGTGCTCACTGAACGATAGGCCGAAAGCTCAAACGGCAATCCAGAATCTGATGCTCGCATCGGACTACGTGCGGACCAACGTCGACCTCGCGACTATGGAAGGGGCAAACGAGGCAGGGCGCCGCGCGGCAAACGCCATAAACGCGGCATCACCTTCGGGCTACCCGCCTTGCAAGGTTTCGGACTATGCGGAGGCCGAAGTTTTCGACGCCCCGCAGGCCATCGACAAAGCGCTCCTCGAGGACGGCGGGCCGTCCTGGGTTAGTATTCTGTTTCCGTGACCTAATTGCGGATCCAAGCCAGGGCGGCTTTCCGGTCCGCCATCGGGAAGTGGATGATTTCGATGTCCATGATCGGGGCGGCCGTCTTCGCATAGGTGGCAAGCCAGCTCGCATCGCCCACGATGGCCATCCGCTCCACGACGGACTTCACGCTCTCGACCCGATTGAGCTTCTCGACCACCAGTCCATCCCCAAACTTTGGAAGCGCGTGCATCACGGCAAAGATTCGAATCCTTCTGCCGTCGGTTGCAGCTTCGTCGAAACGCTTCCAGTACGGCGCCAGCTCGTCGTCAGTCACTTCGCCTTCGGTGAGCTCGTACGCGATGAGGTTCTCGTCCGAGCGGTCGAGGTCCAACATTCGGAATCCCGGCTTCTTGTCGCTCATTTGTGCCTCCGATGCCGTCCACAGTCTACAATGAAAGCCTCCGAGGACTTGTGGCAAAAGAAGACGACGGCAATTTCTTCCTGTCGCGCGCCAGTTCCTTCGAAACCAGGCGTTCTTCTGGCCGATAGCGAGCTGCATCAAGAGCTCCTCGCTCGACACAACGAGGGTCGGGGGGTTGGGCGCTGGACGTCACTCTGCCTTCTCAACGGCGGGCTCTTTCCGGAAACGCACCGAGCGCGGCTGATTCCTTCTCGGGATCTAGATGCCCAAGTTGGCGAGGCTTTCCGAAACGCTGCCGAGGATCTCGGCGAACTTTGGATGTGACGTTTCGAACTCTTCGATGAGCGCGGTGATCCGGCTGCTCAGAGGCCCACCCTGTGCAGGCTTTTCAACGGGGTCGGCGTGCTGGAGCGCTTCCTCTATTTCACGCACTGCTTGCAGCAGGGCCTCGCGGTCTTCCGTCCCGATCTGTTCGTCGGATTCGAGCTCGCGATGAAGTGCGACCAACGCCTGGTTCAACTGTTGACGTGGCATGGTCACCATATTGCCTGCTTCCGCGCTGCAGGGGAAGGGAAGGCTCTCTAAATTCCCGGTTTCTCGGGCCTAGTGGGCCGACGCCGGCCGGTCGAAAGATGTCGCTGGAAAAAAGCTGCAGGCGGGTGTCGAATTGCCAGCTCCCGGCTCGACCACGAGCGATCGGGCGTTTGTCCCGCAA
>Ga0316197_10004082_pt1 | contig 10374 bp, 6 predicted proteins | sample OudBiesiAoxic_MG_FD_204939 | JGI IMG/M metagenome (GOLD analysis project Ga0316197, IMG submission 204939) | Coastal sediment microbial communities from Oude Bieten Haven, Netherlands - site A oxic | ecosystem: Environmental > Aquatic > Marine > Coastal > Sediment | place: Netherlands... | reverse complement strand
CCACGCAGCCGGGTTTGTTTCTGCCTTCTCCGAGGTCGTGGTCAGCGACGCTGGTGCGGATACCAGCTACATCCTGATCAACGAGCTCGATGTCGATTCGAATGGGGGCAGTGACACGGCCGAGTTCATCGAGCTGTATGACGGCGGGGTCGGCGGCACGCCGCTCGACGGTTATGCCGTCGTGCTCCTCAACGGTGCCAACGACCAGGTCTACGATGTCTATGACCTGGACGGCCGTTCTACCAACGGCGCAGGGTTCTTCGTGATCGGCGCGCCTGGTGTCCCAAATGTCGGCCTCACGGACCTGCCCGGTTCGACCGGATTCTTACAAAATGGCTCACCGGATCCGGATGCCGTCGCGCTGTTCGTCGGCAGCGCGGCTGATTTTCGAATCGGTTTCCCCTTCGTCGGGACGGCGATCGACGCGGTGGTCTATGGTGGGACGGGGGGCGGGGGGGACTCTCTCGGACCATCCCTCGGACTCGGCACCGACCGCGTCGGCACCGACGGCGTCGGCGACACGATCTCGCGCCTGCCGGATGGCGGCAACAACCTCGACCTGAGCGGATTCGGGACTGGCATTCCCACTCCCGGGAGCGGCAACATGGCTGAGGGCGGCGAGACCGACTACGACCTTTGGGCGGCTCGCTTCCCCGGTCTTGGCTCGAAGCTCGATGATGTCGATGGCGACACGCTCACATCACTGATGGAATACGCCCTCGGCAAGCACCCGCTAGAGCCGGATCCCACCGGCAACCCGACTGGGGGTTTCACTGGCGGTCAGCTGCTACTGACGGTCAACAAAGGCGTCGAGGCTGAGGACGATCCGGATCTGACCTACATCATCGAAGCTTCCACCGACCTTGATACCTGGTCGACCGAGGATACCATCCCGGTTCCGGGGGGGCCGCCAGGAACACTCACCGTCGCGTATACCGGGACGGCGCAGCGTGCCCATCTCAGGCTGCGGGTGGTGCTAAATTGACGCCTTCCGGAGTGGGGGGACTGGGTTCGGCCGTTAGCTCTTCGCCTCCTCGGGCTCGCCGTGCTCGGAGTGCATCTCGATCGCCTCGACATCGGACTTCCCATTGCCGAAAAACTTGCGGAAGATGCGCTTTGGTAGCGCCTTACCTTTGTCCTCCTCGGAGATTTCAGCTGCCGCCTGGGTCTTGGCGTTCTCCCAGGCTGGGGCAAAGCCCGGAGCGGTAATCATCATGGCCTTCTCGGCTCTCGCTAAGATCTCGAGCTCGCGCTGGAGCTTACCATCGGTCTTCTCCGACAGCTGGGTCACCCGTGTGCGCAAGTTCTCGTTCTCGACCTTGAGCTCGTCTCGCTCCTTGCGCGCGGTCTGCGTCGCCTCAGCCTCGATCTCAAGCTTGTCACTGAGAAGCTTCCGGTAGCGATTGAGCGAGAACTTGGTCTTCAGGTGGGCATACATCGAAAGCCCAAAGAAGAGCAGGCCAAGCGCCAATCCCCAGACGAATGGGTGGGAAAAAAATTCTGATAGGGTCATCGCGCGAGCATAATGCCGGAATACAAAAATCTCCAAAATTTCTTCATTTCTAGGCCGGATTCAGCTAGGAAGAATGGTATTCTCAAAGTTGAGACTTATTTTTTTAAATAAATTGTATTTGTGCTTTCAATAAGATTCAAATTCAGTATAGTTGGTTAGATTAGTTATTATTTTGAGAATCAACACAAGGAAAACTGGACGACCGTCATGCCTTCCATAGCCAATCCGTTTATAAACGATATTCATGTGGCTGGGCTCACTGAGCTTGCGGTAGGTGCTGCCCATGAGGATCCGACCGTCGAGTCGATCAATGCGGAGGCCTTGAGCAGGCTGGGGGGGCAGCTCGCGCAACTTGATCACCGGGCTGGAGGCGTGATCCTCCTGCGCAGCGCGCGTGCGGGCTTCGGCAAGTCGCACCTCCTGGCGCGGCTGGTCGAGAGCCATTGTGGGGAGGCACTTTTCATTCCCGTCGAGGTCAATCGAGACTCGCGTCCGAACTGGTTGGGGGTGCTGCACGGTGTCCTCGGAGCCTGCACGCAGGTGCGCCACGCGGAGCCACAGGTTTCGTTCTTGGACGAGATGAGCAGGCGCCTGATGGCGGAGGCGGCGGCAGACCTGATCCTGCGGGGGGATGTCCCGGCGGCCGAACCCGCGGCGGCGATCTCGATGTTGAAGCGCGATTTTCTGAGTGTCTTCGACATGCGGGGCGGGGGTGGGACCGAGGTGGCGCGCTGGATGGCGGACAATTTCAATGCCCTGCTCCCATTGATGGGTGCTGTGTTAGGGAAGCGGGCTGCCGTGGAGACGGATGAGGCGGTCGCCTGGCTGCGCGTGCTAGCACGGTTTAACCGGGGGGATGCCACCGAACGCAAAGCCGCGATCGCCTCGGTGGCGATGCTTGGTGGAGATGAGGCGCCGGAGCAATCGGGGGCGAAGCAGCGGCTGCGTTCGTTCTGTCGGATGGCGTCGATCGTCCGCCCGCTGGTGTTCGTGTTCGATCACGTCGATTCGCTGGCTAGCGGGAAGCGGGATGCGCTACAACTCTCGTGCATGCTGGCCGAGATGGGGCGTCTCCAGTTCGGGGTCGGGGTGGTGTTATCAGTCAACGGCGACGTTTGGGAATCCGGCTTCGACGGGCGCCTGCCAGGTGCGCTAGAAGATCGTCTGACCGGCCGTGAGGTGGAACTCGGAGGGCTGAGCAGTGAGCAGGCCGAGGAACTGCTGCGCCTGCGGCTCAGCACCGTGGAGGCTTCCGAGGCCGAGATCGAGCGCTTCTTGCGCGTGGTGGATCTGGGATCGCTGCCACGCCACCGCTGCGGCGGCCTGCTGGGAGCGCGCGACATCCTGCGGCATGCCTCTGCGGTCTGGGAGCAGCGCTCGGACGGTTCGTCAGGTGGGGGCGAGTCTGACCTCGATCCCCCCGCGCCGGGGGGGGAATCGGTGAGAGACTACCTGCCGGGGAAAATGCCGCGTGCGGAGAGTCTGGCCGAGCCACTCACGCTCCAGCCGATCAAAGAACTTGTTGGTAGCGGTGCGCCGCTTCCCCCATCGACAGAGCCGGGCAAGGTGGATCCCGGGATGATCAAGCAGATGGGGAACATCACCTCGCTGCTCCGCGAACTGAGATCGCGCCGTGAGCAGTTCGTGCCGGTCGCCCAGGACCGCGACAGCTACCAGGGTGCCGCGGGCCTATCGAAGACCGAGGTCCTCGACGATTACAGCGACTCGTCGCCACTGGTGCGACGTTTCGGCGAGATCCGCCAGTCCTTGCTGGCGAAGCGTGCGCAGGGGCTCGACCTGGAGGCGCTGCGGCGCATGGTGAGCCTGGCAGGTGAACGTTTCCCGGTCGTGGAGTCGAGCGAGTTCAAGATGTCCCCCGGTGATGAGCCGACGGTGATGAAGTGGGTGTTCCCTGGGAACGAAATCCTGTTCGGGTTCGAGCCAGAGCACCAGTTCCGATTCTGGCAGTCGCTGATCAAGCTAGCCGGGCGCCGGGTAGGGACGACCGTGGCCGGGCGCTTGAAACTCGTGGTCTTCTCCGAGTGCGACCGCCCGTTCAGTGGTGCCGCGAGCCTCGACGAGAACGAGATGGAGTCGGCGCGCCACAGCTACCTCGATGTGATCGATCTCGATGCCGGGATGATCGCCTCGATCACTGCGGCAGACCGCGTCGTCCACGAGATGGCGAAAGCGGACGAACCGGTCCTGCCAGCGGACGCGATCCGCGAGCTGGCTCCACAATTGGATCCGCTGTGGCGGAGGATCACCCGACCGCTGCGGGTTGGCGACGGTGATTGAGTGCCCTCCTGAGACCGCTACCGGTCTTAGGTGGTCGTGGCCATAGGCTCCGGCAGGTGGGCTAGTAGCGCCTCCATAGCCGCTTCGAGAACAGGACGAGGACGGCGATGTATTCGAGGCGCCCGAGGACCATCAGGCATGGGAGCATGAGCGCGCCCGGCGTCGAGAGGGAGGTGAAATTCTTCGTCGGGCCAAATTCGGCGAAGCCTGGGCCGGTGTTGCACAGCGAGGTGATGACTGCGGAACTGCAGCCGAGCAGGCTCTTGTCGGGTTCGAACAACTGCAGCAGCAATGTCCCGGCAAAGAAGAAGAAGCCCGCCATGGTCAGGACTACGAGGAGTTGGCCACGCGTGCCCTCCGGGACCGGCCCCCCGTTGAGCTTTAGGGGCAGGACGAGTTTCGGGCGGAAGGCGCGGATGAGTTCGATGCGCATCAAGCGCAACCAGAGGATCAGTCGGCTGACCTTGAGCCCGCCGGCGGTCGAGCCCGAGCATCCGCCAATCACCATCAGGATGACAATGATCTCCCCACCGATCAGTGGCCAGCTGTCGTAGTCGCCGACCACGAAGCCGGTGCTGGTCATGATCGAGACGGCATTGAAGACGATATTGACCGTGGACTCCCCCCCGTGGGCGGTCGCGTTGATGACGATCAGCGCGATGGAGGCGATGAGGAGGAGCCCGAGGTAATACCAGGTCTCCTCGTGCTGCTTCAGGATGCGGAATTCCCGCCGCTTGATCAGTGCGATGTAGAGGGGGAAACTGACGCCTGAGAAGAGCATGATCACAATGATCCAAACTTTGAGCGGCGGCCCGAATCCTGCACCGGCGATGCTGTCGTTCTCGGTGCCGAAGCCGCCAGTGGAGGTGGCGGTGAGCGCGTGATTGATCGCCTGGAACGGGGTCATCCCGAGCAAGCCCATACCGAGCGCGGCGATACCCGTCAGCGCGAAGTAGAAGAACCAGAGCGAGCGTGTTGTCTGGCGGACATTGGCTACCGATAGGTCAGTGCTGTGGGTGGACGACTCGGTGCCGAATAGGGTCTTGCCGTTGGCCCCGATGCCGGAGAGGACGAGGACGAACATCCCGAGGATCCCCATGCCGCCGAGCCACTGGGTTACTGAGCGCCATAGCAAGATCGTCTTCGGCAGGCTCTCGATCTCGGCGAAGACGGTCGCCCCCGTCGTGGTCAGGCCGGAGACGGATTCGAACAATGCGCGGTCGAACGCGAGGTGGGGCGGGCAGATCTGGTAGGGGAGCGAGGCGAAAAAGCTGCAGGCGATCCAGCTGATTCCGACCATGGCGATCGCCTCCTTGCGGATCATGATCTGCTGCTGCTCGTGGCGCCGGCCGACGAGGAACAGGGCAGCGCCGGTGGTCGCGGTCGCGGCGAGCGATGTCAGCCAGCCCGACACCTCGGCCTCCGGATTGTGGTCCGTGCTCACCGGCAGCCAGAATCCTAGCAGAAGGCACGCCCCCATCGCGCCGGCGAGGAGCAGCAGGAGGATGCCGATCGAGCGGCTCAGGATTCTGGGGTTCATGGTCGACCGGTAGCAGATCGCATCAGCCGGTGATCCGATCGATGGATGGGCAAGCTTTCCCCGAGAAGTGAGCTTTGTAAAGACGCTCGGTAGTTGACCCGCCCGGCTCGCCCACCTTAGTGTGCATATCATGTTTACAGCCCGACCGATCCGCTCCCACCGCCGTCTCTTTTTCCTCCTCACGCTGTTACCAGCCCTGGTCGCCAGTGTCCGGTCCGAGGTGCCGGCAAAACCCAACGTGGTGATCGTCATCACCGACGACCAGGGCTATGGCGACCTGGGCTGCCACGGCAATCCCGTTCTGAAGACACCGCACATCGATGATCTACACGCCGGATCGGTGAGGCTGACCGACTACCACGTCTCGCCGACCTGTTCGCCGACGCGCGCTGCCTTCCTGACCGGGCACTGGACGAACCGCACGGGTGTCTGGCACACGATCATGGGGCGCTCGATGCTGCGCGAGAACGAGGTGACGATGGGGCAGGTGTTCAAAGACGCTGGCTATGCGACCGGGATGTTCGGGAAGTGGCATCTCGGAGACAACTACCCTTACCGCCCCGAGGATCGCGGCTATACCGAAGTTCTCCGGCACGGGGGAGGCGGCGTCGGGCAGACGCCCGACTACTGGGACAACGCCTACTTCGACGGGAGCTACTGGCACAATGGGAAGGCGACCCCGGTCGAAGGGTTTTGCACCGATGTGTTTTTCCGCTACGCGACCGACTTCATCAAGGAGCAGGCCGCTGCGGGAAAACCCTTCCTCGCCTATGTTTCTACAAATGCCCCGCACGGGCCAATGCATGCGCCCGAGGCGTCAGCGAAGCCCTATCTTGCACTGGGCGGCTCGAAGCCTGGCCTCGCCCATTTCTACGGCATGATCGCCAACATCGACGACAATGTCGGTCGCCTGCGAGAGTTCCTGAGCGAGGAGGGACTAGCAGAAAACACGATTTTCATCTTCACCACAGACAACGGGAGTTCGTCCGGATCCAAGGTGCACAATGCCGGGATGCGGGGTAACAAGGGGAGCGAGTATGATGGCGGGCACCGCGTCCCCTTCTTTGTGCGCTGGCCTGGGGGTGGCCTCGTCGGCGGGCGCGATGTTTCAGAACTCACCGCGCATGTCGATGTTCTGCCGACCCTCATCGATCTCTGCGGCGTGGCAGCCCCAGGCGGTGTCAGGTTCGATGGGGTGAGTCTCGTGCCACTGCTCCGGGAGCTTGGCGACGGGGCAGAGGCGTGGCCGGATCGGATCCTGGTTACGGATTCGCAGCGTGTGAAGGATCCGATCAAGTGGCGGAAGAGTGCGGTGATGACTTCGCGCTGGCGGCTGATCAACGGCAGGGAGCTGTATGACATCAAGGCAGACCCTGGGCAGCAGAGCGATGTCGCGTTGCAGAACTCTCAAGTCGTCGAGCGCCTGACGAACTTCTATGATTCCTGGTGGGCCGACCTCCTGCCGAGTTTCTCTGAGGATACCGCGATCTATCTCGGCCACCCGCGTGGCAACCCGGCGCGGCTGACGTCGCACGATTGGATCACCACGGGGTCGACCCCATGGAACCAGGCTCACATCCGGCGCGCGCTGAACGGAGACAAGAATACCGGCTTCTGGAACGTCAAGGTCTTCGAGGCTGGGGACTACGAGGTACGCCTGCGCCGCTGGCCGGAGGAGTCCGGTGCGGCGATCGATGCCCCTCTCCCCCCCGGTGGCGATGTACCGGGGGTGAAGGCATTTCGCACGGCGGCGGGGGAACGGATCGAAGCGGTGAGTGCGCGTTTGAAGATCGGCGAGATCTCGATGGCGGCGGATGTGGCGCCGGGGGCGCAGGAGGTGATCTTCAATGTCCGGCTCGAGCCCGGAAAGATGCGGATGGCGGCGCTGTTCTCGACGCGCGACGGTGAAGACTACGGGGCATACTATGCCTATGTGCGGAAAAAGTAGCGGCGCCCGCGCGCGCAGCCCGGCCTGGGCAAGCTACACCTCTAGCGACTCGAGGATCTCCAGGTAGTGGGAGTTGCTTCCGGCGCGTGCCATCAGGCCGGCGATGAGGTCGGAGCGCCGCTCGGGCCCAGCTGGGCTGAGCGTCTCGTGGGACTTCTCCGGGCAGTCAATCGTCGTCTTGATGAAACGCGAGCCGCTCTGGCGGACGATAGTGAAGGTCGCCGTCCCGGTCGTGAACTGGACCCCTGTTAGGTTCGCTCCGGTGCCGTCCTGGACATGGTGATAGCGGATTCCTGAGTCTGGGAGGATGCCCGCGATCCACTGGCTGAGCATGCGGGCGGCGAGCGGCACGCTGTCTTCGTGGGTGATGGTGATGTCGCGGATTTCGGCCAGGTGCGCGAGCGCCGCATGGTCGTCGAAGAGGTTGGCGATGGCGAGGCGGAAGTGGTAGCTGCGCGACCAGCTCAGGTCGTGGATGCTGAGGCGGCCACTGGTATCCTCGTGCGCCTGGCGCAGGGCGGTGAACGATGACGCGGGATCTTCCCACCTGTCGGAGTTGATCAGCAGCCGGTCGATCCTCGAGTAGAGTCGCTCTTCGAAATTCTCGTTCAGGTCGCCCTGCCACCACAGGACGAGCGGGAGATCGGAGTCGAGGTGGGCGAAGACGATATTGCGCAGCAGGTCGCTGGTCGGGCCACAGAGGTGGAAGGAGATCTGTTCGGAACAGATGTTCTTGTGCCCGCGCGGGTCGATCCGGCAATGGGCGGTGATCCAGGCGCGGGCGCTAGATTCGGTGCAGGATGGATCGGCCTGGATGACGAGCGCCCGGCAGGCCTGGTCGGCGGTGATCTCCTCGATGAGCCGAGTATTGTCCTCCAGCGAGTCATCGCGCTCGCTGTAGATGGCGAAATTCGTGAGCGAGGCGCGGGTGTTTGCCTCATCGGCAAGCCAGAGCTGGCGCAGTTCGGCGTCGATGTTGCCGATCGGTATATCGCTGCCGAGTGAGGGCGACATCTCTAGAGCCTCCTCCATTGGCGACCGTCTTTGGCGAGCAGGTCGTCGGCTTCTTTCGGCCCCCACGAGCCCGCCGGGTATTCGGCGATCGGTGGCGGGTCCTCCGACTGGTGCCACGCGTCCTGGATGGCATCGACGAAGCGCCACGCATGCTCGACCTCATCGCGGCGTGCGAAAAGGGTGGCATCCCCGGCGATGGCATCGAGGAGGAGGCGCTCGTAGGCCTCGGGCGAACCCTTGCCGAACGAGGTGCTGTAATGGAAGTCCATCTTCACCGGCTCCATCTGCAGCGCCGTGCCAGGGATCTTCGAGTTCATCTGCAGCGAGATCCCCTCGTCGGGCTGGATGCGTATCGCCAGGATGTTGACGTCGCTATGCCTGCCTGGCTCGTCTTTGTGGGCTGTGTTGAACAGGACGCCGGGTGGGTTCTTGAAGTGGATCGAGATCTCCGTCCCCTTCTTCGGCAGGCGCTTGCCCATCCGGATGTAGAATGGCACGCCCGCCCAGCGCCACGAGTCGATGGTGAAGCGCAGCGCGACGTAGGCCTCGGTGGTCGAATCCTCGGGGACGCGGTCTTCCTCGCGGTATCCAGGGACCTGTCTGCCGTTGATGAATCCGCGAGTGTACTGCCCGCGCACCGCGTGGGCGGTGATGTTCTGGTGCGTCACCTCGGGCAGCGAGCGGATCACCTTCACCTTCTCGTCGCGCACGCCGTCGGCGCTGAGGTCGGTCGGCGGCTCCATCGCGATTAGGCTGAGTAGCTGTAGCAGGTGGTTCTGCACCATGTCGCGCAGGGCACCGGCCTTGTCGTAGTATCCGCCTCGACCACCTTCCATGCCGAGGTGCTCGGCACAGGTGATCTGCACGTGGTCGACGTAGTTGCTGTTCCACAGCGGTTCGAAGATCGCATTGGCGAAGCGCAAGACCATGATGTTCTGAGCAGTCTCCTTCCCGAGGTAGTGGTCGATCCGGTAGGTTTCCTTCTCGTGAAAGGTCTGGTTGACGACCTCGTTGAGGTGCTCGGCGGTGGGAAGATCGGTGCCGAATGGCTTCTCCACGACAACCCGCGACCACGCGCCGGGCTTCGGCTTGTTGAGGTCTGCCTCTTTAAGGTGCAGGAGGATGTCATCGAAGAACTCTGGGGCGGAGGCGAGGTAGAACAGGCGGTTGCCCTTGCTGCCGCTCTCCCGCTCGAGCGCGTCGAGGTGATCCGCGAGCGCGTGGTATCCCTCGAGGTCCTGGAACTCGCTGCGGTGGTAGGTGATGGTGCTGGCGAAATTCTCCCACAATGCCTCATCGTGACCCTGGCGGGAGTGCTCGCGGTTGGCCGCCTCGAGCTCGCTGCGGAACTGATCGTCGGATTTGTCGCGCCTGGCGAATCCGACGATACGGGTGTCAGCCGGCAGGTCGCCATCCTCCAGTAGGTTGTAGAGAGCCGGAACCAGCTTGCGGTGGGTGAGGTCTCCCGTGGCACCAAAGATGACAATGGTGCAGGTCTCAGGTGCCTGGCGTGTGGCAGATAGCTTCTCGCGAAATGGATTGGTCAAGGTGGTCGCTTGGGGCATTCGTCTCTAAGGTCACGGGGGATTGATGGGTGTCAACCGTTCCTCAGAGCAGGAACGAGGCCAATGTTCCTGGTGGTCTGACCAGCCTAACTTTTTCAGACCACTAGTCTGCATCCCTCTTTGATCGCGTTGAATCGGTCATCCGTGCCACAGGCCTGAGGAGGAAGAGCGTGTCAAAGGATGACTGTGGATGGCCAATTAGGCAGTTTGCTGCTGGACCTGCCCCATGGCGGGGTGCGCTTCTGGGGCTGGAATCTCTCGGGTGTCCGGGCGGTGCTATTCCGAACCGGAGCTAGGAGGGCTGGTCCCCAATTCCTTCACAATGCACCCAATCCAGAGTGTCCTCGAACCTATGAATCCATCTACCAGTGTTAGCATGATCCTCTGCGGGACATTTTTGATCGCATCTCCGCTGATACACCACCTCGTGCTGATGGGGCAGCTGACGCGGATTATGGCGCAAGGGAATCATGGTCCGGTCAATATTGACCGCCTG
>Ga0316197_10004080_pt1 | contig 10376 bp, 7 predicted proteins | sample OudBiesiAoxic_MG_FD_204939 | JGI IMG/M metagenome (GOLD analysis project Ga0316197, IMG submission 204939) | Coastal sediment microbial communities from Oude Bieten Haven, Netherlands - site A oxic | ecosystem: Environmental > Aquatic > Marine > Coastal > Sediment | place: Netherlands... | reverse complement strand
TCCATCCCCGCTCCGCCAGCCACCCCACCAGGGCCCCGGCCAGGACGAACCCGACGATGTAGCCGAAGGACGGGACGAGCGCACCATTTGAGATCGCCGTACCCCCGTCGGCGAACCACGGCACCCCGAGCATCCCCGCGACCATGTACAGCGTCATGGCCAGCAGGCCGCGCACCGTTCCCAGGGCCGCTCCCGTGAGGAGCACGGCGAAGGTCTGGCCCGTGACCGGCACGGGGGTCCAGGGAAGCGTGAACACCACCTGGGCCGCCAAGCCCACAAAAGCCGCACCGGCAGTCACGAGGATCGCGTCGCGCACGAGCGAGCCAGGAATCGTGTCCGCGAGTACGCGGGGGGCAGGAGTTGTCAGCGCCATGAGGGTCCTCCAAGACGGAAGCCGGCACAACCGGCGGGGACGTACGGGTTTGATTATCCCGACGTGCTGTTCCAGGGATCGGCCGGGGTCCCTTCGCCGCGCCGAACCCTTTCACGACAGTGCTGGCCGGGAGGCCGTGAAGTCGCTATGATCATCCGCACGCGGGTGATCCAGTGACCTGGGCTCGGCGCACCCTCCGGAAGGGAAGCCGGAGGAGCCGACCTGGTCCAGGTATCGCTCGGGCAACAACTGAATGGCGTCAGCATCACGAGGCTTCTACGAGAACGCAGGGGAAGGCAGTTCTCGGTGACAAGGAGGCCACGATGCCGACGTTGATCGGACCCGCCCAGACGCGGGGAGGACGCGCCACGATGACTCGGGGCGTGCTTTTTGTGCATTCCTGCCCACGTGCGATCAGCCCACACCTGGAGTGGGGTTTGGCGCAGATCTTCGGCCATGCGGTCTCTCTGACGTGGACCCACCAGCCCGTGATGCCGGGAACGGTGCGCACCGAGTACTCCTGGGAAGCACCGTGCGGAACCGGTGCACGGCTGACATCGGCCCTGAACGGCTTCAAGGGCCTCCGCTTCGAGGTCACAGAAGACCCCGCGCGCCATTCCGAAGGCGAAAGGTACTCCTTCACCCCGGATCTTGGTTTGTTCCGGGCCACGGTCGGTAGCAACGGGGACATCGTCGTCAGCGAGGATCGCCTGCGCAACGCCATGGCTACTGCGGCAGCAGCCGGAGCGAACGTGACCGATCGCCTGGAAGAACTACTGGGTACGGCCTGGGATGAGGAACTCGAACCGTTCCGCTACGCCGGTGACGGGGCCCCCATCCGCTACCTGCACCGCGTGGGCTGACCTGCACGGATCCGCACGCAACGAACGGCCGGGCCGCTGCGGGTTTCAGTATCTCAACTGTCAACCCGGGCGACCCGGCCGTCGTGTGTTCCGGCTGTGTCAGCCGTTGGCCCGACGACGGGCCAGGAGTCCGGCGCCGAGCAGCGCCGCACCCGTGATTGCCAGGCCCGCCAACAGGCGAGCGGCGTTCTGGCTGGTCTCACCAGCGTCCCCGGCGATGTCCACCGAGTAGGCGGCCGACCGCAGTGCTCCCTCGGGGGCGCCGTACGGCAGTCCCCCATCGATGGTCCGCGCGGCGGAGGCCTCGATGATGGCGACGGACTGACCGAAGTCCATGGCGACCTCGTTGCCCTTCTCCATCAGCGCCTGGCTGCCCTCTTCGGACAACTGACGGGCACCGTCCTCCAAGGCCGGCACCGATTCGGTGGCCTGACCCAGCCCATCGGCGAGCTGCTGGGATCCGTCAGCCGCACCCTCGAGCCCGTCGGCCAACTGGATGGAACCCTCGGCGAGCTGTCCGGCGCCGTCGGCGGCACCCTCGAGCCCGTCGACGAGTTTCTCAGAACCGTCGACCAGCAAACCCGAACCGGCAGCAGCGGCACCGATTCCGTCGGACAGTTGTCCGGCGCCATCGGCAACCTGGCTGGAGCCGCCCGCAGCGGTCTGCAAGCCATCGCGCAACTGGGCCGCGCCTCCGGAGACCTGGCTGGAACCCGCGGCGGCGTCATTGACACCGGCGGACAACTGCGCGCCCCCGGCCACGAGTTGCTGCAACTCCGGGGAGTTCAGCGAGTCCTCGATGGAGTCCACCAACTGGCCGATTCCGGCCGAGATCATCTGCAGACCCTGGTAGGCACCGGGGTCGGAAGCGTCGGTGTTGTACAGATCCTCAGACAGCATGCCGGAGATCTGCTTGATGGCGCCCACCTGGTAGAGCAGGTCGTTCTGCCCGGGGTTGCCCGGGTCCGCCGGGTTGGTCAGGTAGTCGATCGCTGCCAGGATGTTGGCGCATGCCGGGTCCGGCGCGGCCGTTGCACAGCCGAGCAGGGAGGAAGCCGTGCTCAACTCGGTCAGGATTCCGGTGGCGTTGGCGGTGGCGCCGTCGCTGAGACCGGCGATTCCGTTCAGAGCACCAAGGGCGGTGCCGTCGGCTGGGGAATCGGTGGGGTTGCCGATCTGAGCCATGATCTGGTTCACGCCACCCACAAGCATCTGATAGTCAGCGGTGGACTTGACCGTTTCGGACAAGTTCTCCACGCCCACCTGCAGGGTGGACAGACCGTCGGCGACCTGCTGCGCGCCGGGGGCCAACTGGGTGTTCAATCCAGCGGCTAACTGGTCGGCACCAGCTGCGAGGTCCTGCGAACCGGGAACGGCTACGCCGTTGAGACCGTCGGCGACCTGCTGGGCACCGGCAGCCAGTTCCTGCGACTTCGGGTCGGCGGCCGTCAGGCCTTCGCTCAAGTCGGCGATACCGGAGGCAAGAGCCTTCGAGCCGGGGGCGGCGGTGCCGCTGAGTCCCGCGCTCAATTCTTCAAGGCCGGCAGCCAGCTGCTGGGAACCGGGCACGGCAGTGTCGGTGAGTCCGGCGTTGAGCTGGTCTGCACCGTCGCGCAACTGCACCAGTCCGGCCAGCAACTGTCCGGCACCGTCGGCGAGCTTCAGAAGGTTCTCGTCGATCTGGGCCGCGCCATCGGCAAGGTCCACACCGGTCTGGATACCGCCGCGGTACTGGGCGGAGGCCGCTGAAGCGGTCGGGTTGGCGTCGACGACCACGGGAACAACCGACAGGTTGGCCTCGGGGACAATGCCGTCGGTCATCTGCGCGGTGAAACCGAGCTCGGCCACCGGCTGGGACAGCGGAGGCAGCAGGGTAAGGCTGAAGTTCACCTTCGAGCCGCCGCGGCCGTTGCCGGCTACGACTCCGCCGGAAGCTGAGGACACGTCGCTGAAGGTCTCAGGAACCTCCAGGGACAACGAGCCGGCCAGCGGGGTGTAGACCGTCACCGTCTCGGTGCGGGTCTCCCCCATAGCGTCGACGTAGGAGATCTCCTCGTCGACTCCGGTCACGTTCTCCACGCGGTACATGACCTCGAGCAGACCGGACTGCCCCACCAGATCGGCGGGCTCGACGATCTCGCCGTCGAGCACATAGGTGACCGACACGGCGATGGGCAGTTCCTGGTCGAACTCGCTGAGCGTGCGCTGGCGGTAGAGGCCATCCACGGAGGTGGCGCCGACGACGGCACCGCTCTCCACGGTCAAGCCGCCGAAGCCGTCGAGGTTGCGCAAGCCGACGGTCGACACGGGGTTGACGAAGGCCACGTCGCCGGATCCCTGCACAGCGATCTGGTCGTAGAGGGTGGCCTTCTTGACGGTTCCCACCGAGTCGAGTTTCACCTCGACGGTCTCGGTGTTGGTGATGGTGACGTCCTCACCATCGACGGCGGGTGCTGCTGCCCATGCCATGGATGCCGGACCGGTGAGCACGAGTGCTGCGGTGCCGACTCCGGCGATGCTGCGTGCGAAGAGTCGAGACATCGTCACACCATTTCCTTGTCTGAGGTCGAGCGGCTGGGGATCGTGTCGTCGTGCAGACCCTGGGGGCTGCCCATGGGGTCCTCGACGTCATCCGTGGGTTGCTGGGCCGGGGTGGTCGAGAACAGGACGCTGACGGCGAACCCGAGCGACAGCGTGACCAGCAGAGTGGTGAAGGCAATAGGTCCGTCGGTGAGGATCGACGACGGGGACTCCGCGAACGATGCCTGGAAGGCACCGGCGAAGGCCGCCGTACCGAGCAGGCCGGTCCACAGCGGGATCCGACCCATCGTGGCGACAACCAGTACGGTCACCAGTCCCAGCGTCAGTGCCAATCCCACGGCACGCCCGGAGGTCGTGTCGGGGAAGAACTGCGCCGCGACGGCGTATCCGATGAAGGCGGAGACTAGACCGATTCCGAGACCGAGGATGCGGGCCAAGGGCCCGTGGTCATTGATCAGTCCGACTGCTGCGCCGATGGCGAAGCCGACCAGGGCGGCCGATTGAAGGGGGAGGCCGAAGGCTTCACCCGCGAGAACGGCCAGGGCCGCCAGGATCGCTAGCGATAGCCCAACGGCCGCTGTACGTGACAGAGGCATGGGTGCTCCTCGTGGGGTAGGGATACCACTCTTCTTCGGGTGGCATCCCGTTGTTACCCGCTGGTCACGTTCGGTAAACGTTAGGGCTCTGAAAATCACAGTGTGAGGTGCGTCACGCTGTGGGCAGAGAAGAACCCAGGGGTCAGCGACCCACGCCGAGGTGACGCGCGATGAGCATCCGCTGCACCTCGGAGGTACCTTCGCCCACTTCGAGGACCTTGCTGTCGCGCCAGAAACGAGCGACCGGGTACTCGTTCATGAAGCCGTAGCCTCCGAAGATCTGGGTGGCTTCGCGGGCGTTGGTGACCGCGGACTCCGTGCTGAACAGTTTCGCGATCGCTGCTTGATGCTTGAAGGGTTCCCCCGCCAGCAGCCGTGATCCGGCGTCGTAGTATCCGATCCGCGACAGGTGGGTGCGCGACTCCATGTCTGCGATCTTGAAAGCGATCGCCTGCTGGGATCCGATAGGACGGCCGAACGCGACACGTTCGCCGGAATAGCGCACCGACTCATCGACGCACCCTTGGGACAGGCCGGTGGCCAGCGCTGCGATCGCAATCCGACCCTCGTCCAGGATGCGGAGGAACTGCGCATACCCGCGCCCCGGTTGCCCTAAGAGATTGTCCACCGGGACGCGGACCTCGTTGAAGGACAGTTCGTGGGTGTCCGATGCGTTCCAGCCCACCTTGGAGTAGGCCGGGGCCACCGTGAACCCTGGCGTGCCGTTGGGCACGATGATCGAGCTGATCTCATCGGAGCCGTCGTCGCTGGTCCCCGTCTTCGCCGTGACGGTCACGAAACCGGTGATGTCCGTACCGGAGTTGGTGATGAACACCTTCGACCCGTTGATCACCCACTCGTCGCCGTCGCGGCGGGCGGTGGTGGCGATCGACCCGGCGTCGGATCCGGAACTGGACTCGGTGAGGCCGAAGGCCGCCAATGCGCGCCCGGAGGTCAGGTCCGGCAGATAGCGCCGCTTCTGCTCCTCGGTTCCGAATCGGTAGACCGGCATCGCGCCCAGCGAGACACCCGCCTCCAAGGTGATCGCGACCGAGGAGTCCACGCGCGCCAGTTCCTCGATGGCCAGACAGAGGGCGAAGTAGTCGCCTCCCATGCCGCCGTACTCCTCCGGGAAGGGCAACCCGAACAAGCCCATGTCCCCCATCTGCTTGATGATCGGGTAGGGGAATTCGTGGCTCTCGTAGTAGTCGGCGATCACCGGCGCCACAACGTCGTGAGCGAATTGCTCAACGGTCTTGCGCAGATCCGCGTGCTCTGGGGAGAGGCGATGGTCCAACACCCTGGTCCTCCTGTGTCCTGGTTGCCCCCAGCCTGCCACGCCGCTGCCGTGAGGGGAACGCCGGTGGCAGGGGCTGCGGCGTCAGGAGTCGCGCAGTGCCTGTGCGATCGGATCCCACGTCTGCGGGTCGGACGGGTCGCCACTGATGGCCGCCTCGACGGCTCCGCCGGCACGGACAACAAAGGCCCAGACCGACGATGAATCGGGAATGTCCAGCGCCCTCTGGACGGCCCCCACATCGGTGTACGCCGTCCAGGTCCGGGCCAAGATCTCAGGCTTGCGGATAGAGGTAGCCATTCCACCGTCGATGAATCGACGGGCCACACCCCATTGCCGGCCGATGCACGGCACCTCGATCACCGAGGTGGCCGGCGGAGCATCTGCGGGCTGCGACAGGTCGGCTGCGAAGCCCTGCGCATCCGCGCGGGCGATCCACTCGTCGACTCGACCCTGATGGGACTGTTTGAACGCCACGAGGACCAGGTTTCGCTCGCCCGGCAGATCGGCGGGCATGGTGCGCTCATCGCCCTGCAACGTTCGGGCTGCGATGGTCGGAAACCTCATCAGGACCCCCCGGCGATGGCGCGGACAACCCGACTGGGGCTGTTCCTTCCCAGTAGATCAGCCATCCACACCGATGTCTGGACGAGAGCATCGAGGTCGACACCGGTGGAGATTCCTAGGCCCTCCAGCATCCACACAAGGTCCTCGGTGGCGAGGTTGCCCGTCGCCGAACGGGCGTAGGGGCACCCGCCCAGTCCCCCGGCACTGGAATCCACGGTCGTGACCCCTTCCTGAAGGGCCGCCAGGGTGTTGGCCAGCGCCTGCCCGTAGGTGTCGTGGAAGTGCACGCCGACCGCCTGTGCGGGCACCCCCGCCCCGAAGAGGGCCCGCAGCAGTGCCGCTACATGCCCGGGTGTGGCCACACCGATCGTGTCGCCTAGGGACAGACTTTCGCACCCGAGGTGATGCAGTCGCACACACACCTCGACCACCTGTTCGAGCGGGACCGGGCCCTCCCACGGATCGCCGAAACACATCGACACGTAGCCCCGCACCCTCATGCCTTCCACGCGGGCTGCGGAGATCGTCGGCTCGAACATCTCCCACTGGGTGTCCAGGCCCCGGTTGAGGTTTCTCCGCGCAAAGGTCTCGGTGGCGCTGGCGAACACCGCGATGTCGGCAGTGTCGGCTTGCAGAGCGCGGTCCAGCCCCCGCGGGTTGGGGACCAGCACCGGGTAGCGGACCCCGGCCCGGCGCGGGAGGCGGCGCATCAGGTCATCGGCGTCGGCCAATTGGGGCACCCAGTCCGGCCGTACGAAGCTCGTGGCCTCCACGATGGGCAATCCAGCACCGGCGAGCCGCTCGATGAATTCGAGTTTCACTGTGGTGTCCACCGACGTGGACTCGTTCTGGAGACCGTCGCGAGCGCCGACCTCCCAGATCGTCACGCTGTCAGGAAGCCCGGAACTGCGAACCACCATGGGCAGAGCCTCCACAGGTCACTCCTCCTCCGAATCGGCGAATCGCACGAGTTCCTGCTCCAACGCGACCCTGTCGCCCACACCCACCAAGACCGCGGCCACAGTGGCGGCGGCGGGAGCAGTCAACGAGTGCTCCATCTTCATCGCCTCAACTGTCACCAGAGTTTGACCCTCAACCGTAGGTTGACCCTCGATCGCGGCGACGTCGATGACCGTCCCGGGCATCGGTGAGCGCAGCGGCTGAAGACCGGTTGAGGCATCTGGTCCCTGCTCCGCCCGCAGCCGCGGCACCTCGTCCACCGCCCACGACTGCCCGTCGTACCCCAGCCAGCGCCGCTCCCCCTCGGCGACGCAACGGTAGCTCCGGCGGCGGTCACGATAGGTCACCGACAGGGTGTCGCCCTGCACGGATCCCGAGCAACGGAAAGACTCACCGGCGCCGTCCAACTGCGCGATCCCCTCGTTGATGCGGACCTCGGCATCTGAGGGGGTGCCGCGCAGGAACACATCGTGGGTCGAGGTCCCGCTCATCAGGCGCCACCCCGCCCATGCGGGCTCGCCGAGACGCCACCCGGTCGGGGTGTCCCAAGGATCGGCGCCCTCGGCGCCGCTGTGCAGGTGGAGCAGCCGCTCCATGGCCGCGGCCACGAGGACGTGCTCAGGGATGGGGCCCCGCCGTGCCAACTGGGGGTTCTGTTCAATCCACGACGTACTGATCGTGTTGGCCGCGACATCGGGGTGGCCAAGGATGGACAGCAGGAAAGCCTGGTTCGTGGTGACACCGAGCACCGACATCTCGACGAGTCCCCGCCGCAGCATGGCCAGCGATTCTGGGCGTGTCCGTCCATGCGCAATGACCTTGGCGATCATCGGGTCATAGTCACTGGTCACCAGCGATCCGACCGTGACGCCGGCGTCCACCCGGATACCCGGGCCGTCCGGGATCGCCATCTCGGCGATGCGACCACCGGTCGGCAGGAAGCCCGACGCTGGGTCCTCGGCATACAGCCTTGCCTCCACGGCGTGGCCCGAGACACGCGGAGCGAACTCAGCCAGCGACGCTCCCCTGGCCAGATCGATCTGTTGGGCCACCAGATCCTCCCCGGTGACCATCTCCGTCACCGGGTGCTCCACCTGCAACCGGGTGTTCATCTCCAGGAAGTAGTAGCTGTCCGGGTCGGCCCCGTCGAGGATGAACTCGACCGTCCCGGCACCCACGTACTCAACTGCGCCGGCAACCGCCACGGCGTCGGCCAGGATCCTGGCCATCACCGCATCCGGAAGCAGGGCAGGGGCCTCCTCCACGACCTTCTGGTGCCTTCGTTGCAGGCTGCATTCACGAGTGAACACATGGCGGACGTTGCCATGTGAATCCCCGAGCACCTGCACCTCGATGTGGCGTGGAGCCGAAACGTAGCGCTCCACCATGAGCGTGTCATCGCCGAAAGATGCCCGGGCCTCGCGCCGCGCTGCAGCGATCGCATCCTGCAGGTCGTCGCCGTCAGCCACGACGCGCATCCCCTTGCCACCCCCGCCCGCGGCGGGCTTCAGCAGGGCCGGACGTCCCACCTCGAGGACCGCATCGGCGACATCGTCGTCGGTCATCCCCGCGCGGTAGCGCCCGGGAACCACAGCAACCCCGGCTGCTTCGGCGGTCGCCTTCGCGCGGATCTTGTCGCCCATGGTCTCGATGGCTTGCGGCGATGGGCCGATGAAGATCAAGCCGGCCTCAGCACAGGCCCCTGCGAAGTCGGCGTTCTCGGACAGGAAGCCGTACCCGGGATGGATCGCATCGGCGCCCACCTGGCGGGCAGCCGACAGTATCGCCTCGATATCGAGATAGCCCCGGGCATCGCTGCCGAGGCTGACAGCGTCATCGCCGGCGCAGACGTGGGCGGCCTGCGCATCGGCGTCGGTGTACACCGTGGTCGAGCCGATGCCCATTGCCGCGAGGGTGGCGGCGATGCGGACAGCGATCTCACCGCGGTTGGCGATGAGTACGTGGGTGATGTCCATGGTCATGTCCTCACATCCGGAACACGCCGTAGTTGATGGGTTCCAAGGCCGCATTGGCGCACGCCGACAGCGCGAGGCCCAGCACCGTTCGCGTCTGGGCAGGGTCGATGACACCGTCGTCCCACAATCGCGCGGTGGCGTAGTAGGGATTGCCCTTCTCCTCGTAGGCGGCGCGGATCGGCTCCTTGAACGCTGCCTCCTCGGTGGCGTCCCACTGTTGTCCGCGCGCTTCGTGCTGCTCGCGCCGAACGGTAGCCAGCACCGTGGCGGCCTGTTCGCCCCCCATGACGGAGATGCGGGCGTTGGGCCAGGTCCACATGAACCTCGGCTGGTAGGCCCGCCCGCACATCGAATAGTTGCCGGCGCCGAAGGAGCCCCCGATGACAACCGTCAACTTGGGCACACGGGCACAGGCGACTGCGTTGACCATCTTTGCGCCGTGCTTGGCAATCCCACCGGCTTCATAGTCACGCCCGACCATGAACCCGGAGATGTTCTGCAGGAAGATCAACGGCACGGAGCGCTGATCGCACAACTCGATGAAGTGCGCACCTTTCACCGCGGATTCGCTGAACAAGATTCCGTTGTTGGCCACGATCCCCACCGGGTGGCCCTGGATATGGGCGAAACCGGTCACCAACGAGGTGCCGTACTCGGCCTTGAACTCGGTGAAGCGACTGCCGTCCACCAGCCGGGCGATGACTTCGTGCACGTCATAGGGAGTCCGGGTGTCGGTCGGCACGATTCCGTAGAGGTCCTCGGCGGGGTACAGCGGTTCTTCGGATGGCTGGGTCGGCCAGGGCCGCTGCGCGCGGGGTCCGAAGGTCTGCACGATGTCTCGCAGGATCTGCAACGCATGAGGGTCGTCGGAGGCCAGGTGATCGGTGACCCCCGACACGCGCGAATGCAGGTCGCCTCCTCCGAGATCCTCGGCCGACACGATCTCGCCGGTGGCCGCGCGCACGAGGGGCGGGCCGCCCAGGAAGATGGTCCCCTGATCCTTGACGATGACCGCCTCATCGCTCATGGCCGGCACGTAGGCGCCACCGGCGGTGCACGAACCCAGCACCGCGGCGATCTGCGGGATCCCTGCCGCCGACATACGCGCCTGGTTGTAGAAGATTCTCCCGAAATGGTCACGGTCGGGGAAGACCTCATCCTGCATCGGCAGGAACGCTCCCCCCGAATCGACCAAGGCCACCG
>Ga0316197_10004079_pt1 | contig 10376 bp, 9 predicted proteins | sample OudBiesiAoxic_MG_FD_204939 | JGI IMG/M metagenome (GOLD analysis project Ga0316197, IMG submission 204939) | Coastal sediment microbial communities from Oude Bieten Haven, Netherlands - site A oxic | ecosystem: Environmental > Aquatic > Marine > Coastal > Sediment | place: Netherlands... | reverse complement strand
AGTGAGAGAAACCTGCCGGACAGTAGACAAATCAAGCAAACGCTCTTCAGCTCACAATTAATTGTGATGAGCTTAATTGTCAGACTGGAGCGCTTCAGGAGTCGCTGCCCAATAGCACATTCCGGTAGCGTTCTACCGCATTCTCAATGGAAAACTCTTCCCCTCTCGCACGCAAGACTGCCTTATCTTGAGGATTATCCAGTGTTTCGCAGATGGCGTCAGCAAGCCTGTTTCCATCACCCACTGGCATCAGCATTCCATACTTACCTTCAGCTAATATCTCGGCAGGGCCACTTGGGCAACTCGTGCTCACCACCGGACACCCGCATAACAGGGCTTCGACCAGAACGTTGCCAAACCCCTCATAACGGGACGACAGCACAAATACCGAAGCCTTGCGCAAAAAGGGATAGGGATTCACCTTGAATCCGGGCATATCGAAATCTTCCTGCACACCAAGCTGGATTGCCAGCCTGCTGAGCTCCCGTTTATGCTCGCGCTGTTCGGCAGAAGATTCATCGCCTCCCACCAACACCAGGCGTGCCTGCCTCTTTTCCCTGAGTTTGGCGAAGGCGCGCAACAAGAACGGGAAATCCTTCTGGGCAACGAACCGGCCAATGCCTAGAATAACCGGCACAGTCCCGGCATCGAACCACGAATGATTCAGCGATTCATAGCTGAGAATCTCTATCTGCTTCGTATCAATGGGATTGTATATGGTTGTCACATGATCCGGATCAAGACCGAGATATTTTGTAATGTCTTCTGCAACCCCTTTTGATACTGCGACCACGGCATCTGCCCGGCGGTAACACCTTTGCATTAGTGGCCGCATGTACCTGAGCTTGCTCTTTCCGCTGCTGTAGCACTCCGCGTCCTGAGTCGACATATTGATATGTGCCCCGACCACTACGCGCGTCGATACACCACTGTGATATTTGGCCAACACCGCATTTATATTCGACTTTGGCAGGGCGGATACCAGCACGGCTGGTCTGTTTGCCTTCAGATGAGCTGCAATAGAAGGTATAAATCCAAAGGGTTTTCTTTTTGGAAACATACCGGCGATTGCCCTGAAACCAGCCGGGTCCGCGCGCATTGCGCACAGAAATCCAAGGTTTGGCGATGAAGATTTCAGAGGCACCAGATTCACACCTGCCGGAATGCTGTTACAGAGCACGCCTTCCATCTTGCACACCAGAATATCAACCGGGTGGCCCAGCTTCGTGAACCCGCCGGCAAGATTTAATATTACTTTTTCTGCGCCGCCGCCGGTAAGATTATCCAGCAAAAAGGAAATACGCGCGGGCCGGACTTTCTGGTTCATCAGCCTTCCAAAACGTCAGCGAACTTGCCCTTGCCTCATTGAAGAGCGATTACAGACTAAAAAAGATATTGTAACGCAAGTTCCGGAGTTTAAAATCAGCAAATAGATATCGATAACCGATTGAGTGCAGAACTAAAAAGGGCTCCTGCATATTAAATGTCTGTATTCGAATCCAGACAATATACCAAACGGACGCTGTTTTTCTATTTCTGCTCTGGAAGTGGATCAATGTGTCGTCGATAGCGATATTTTCCAGAAAACCCCAGGGCTGTTCTCGCGGGTGAAAAAATATGTGATGTATGACCTTTTGAAGCGCCAGAATATTAACTGGCGTGTGCTTAATCTGAACTACTACATCTGATTCTTGAGGCAATCTTCCCACATCCGATCGGTCACATTCCCACCCGACGCTACCCAATATGCCCTGCCCCATAAATGCTGACTCCAGTATCGCTTCCGTAACGCCTTATACTCCGACAACAGCCGGTCCGAGCATTTCCCTTTCAGATGCTGGACGGATTGGGGCACAGCGCGCAGCCGCAGTAGAACCAACCTAAGTCCGACTGGCTCCTAGAAAAGCGTATAGATAAACGGTGCCACCGCCGAGCCTTGTGTCAGTACAATCAAAGCACCCAACAGCAACATGATAATGATGATCGGCGCCAGCCAGAATTTCTTTCTTTCCTTCATGAAACCCCAAAGGTCTTTCAACAATTCCAGCATCAGTACGGCCGCTCCACGTTATCTTTAAGGTCGTGATGACTTTTCACCCGGTAACTGGCCAGGGTTTTATCCAGCTTGCGGTGCATGGGGTCTTTACCGGCCAAGCGCATCACAACGCCAATCGGCAGGAAGATACCATAAAACAGGATGCCCAGGATCAGCCGGGTGTTGATCCAGTTCATGACGTGACCAAATTTCATCCAGCCGGCATAGACAGGCTGCAATGTCGCGGGCGCCAGCAGGGCCCAGGCCCCCAGTCCGCCCCCGAGGATCCACGGCCATTTCGGGTAATTGAGGCTGAAAATCCAGGGAATCGCCAGGCCGAACAAGCCTATGATAATCGCACCTGTAGTCAATCCGAATTTCCGATAGCCTTTGGCGTCCAGTTTTTCGATATCTGCCGTCATTGTTTAATCCAGTTCGTACTCATCGCGCCAGTCCCCTGCTTCTTTCCACTCCGGCTGATCCTGTTTCGACAGCAGGACGTTTTCCAGAACCAGGTAATCCATTTCGGTCCGCATGAAACAGCGGTAGGCATCTTCCGGCGTACAGACAATCGGTTCACCACGGACATTAAACGACGTGTTCACCAGCACCGGACAACCGGTCTGCTTGTCAAAAGCATCCAGCAGTTGGTAGAAGCGCGGATTGGTTTCAGGATGCACGGTCTGAATGCGTGCCGAATAATCAACGTGCGTAATCGCCGGTATGTCAGAGCGCGGTATGTTCAGCTTGTCGATGCCGAACAGTTTTTTCTGCTCCTCGGTCATGGCGTGGCACTTGTCTTTTTTCACAGGTGCAACCAGCAGCATGTAAGGACTGCGCCGGTCAATCTCGAACCACTCCGATACCTTGTCCGCCTTGACGACCGGCGCAAAGGGTCGAAAGGATTCACGATACTTGATTTTCAGGTTCATGACCGATTGCATTTTCTGACTTCTGGGGTCACCTATGATGCTACGGCCACCCAGTGAGCGCGGACCAAACTCCATGCGGCCCTGAGACCAGCCAAGCACGTTCTCACTGGCAAGGATCTCTGCCAGGCGCGGCATCAGTACATCGTCCTCCAGCATCTGGTACTTTGCGTTCACGGCATCCAGATAACGCTTTATCTCGTCTTTGCTGGAACGGGGCCCAAGATACGCACCCCGCATGAAATCACTGCTGTTCACCTGGCGCGGATTCTCCAGGTACTCATACCACACACTCAGCGCAGCCCCCACTGCCCCACCGGCATCACCCGCCGCGGGTTGTATCCAGATATCCTTGAACGGTCCTTCACGCAATATCCGTCCATTGGACACACAATTGAGTGCGACACCGCCGGCCAGGCACAGGTAGTCGAGACCGAGTTCTTTATGAACGTTGCGCGCAATTTTTAAAACGACTTCTTCCGTGACCACCTGTATGGAGCGGGCGATATCCATTTCACGCTGGGTAATATCGGATTCCGCTTTTCGCGCCGGGCCACCGAACAGATCGTCGAACTTGCGGTTGGTCATGGTCAGGCCGGTCGCATAGTTGAAATAGCTCATGTCCAGGCGGTAGCTGCCATCCTCTTTGACATCCAGCAGCGTATCCAGGATGAGATCGACATATTTCGGTTCGCCGTAAGGGGCCAGACCCATCAGCTTGTATTCGCCGGAATTCACCCGGAAACCGGTGTAATAGGTGAAAGCCGAATACAGCAAACCCAGGGAATGGGGGAAATCGATCTCCCATTGCGCTTCCAGCGTATTGCCGTCACCCCGCCAGACCGAACTGGTTGCCCATTCACCCACGCCATCCAGACACAACACGGCGGCTTTCTCATAGGGGCTGGGGAAGAATGCCGAAGCGGCGTGGGATTTGTGGTGGGCGGAAAACAGCAACGGCGGCAGGTCGGACTCCTCACCGTTTGCGGTTAATTTTGCCATTTCTTTCTTGAGCGTCGTCTTGAGAAACAGCTTGTCTTTCAGCCAGATCGGCATCGACGCCAGAAAGGATTTGAAGCCGGCGGGCACAAAGGCCAGATAGGTTTCCAGCAAGCGCTCAAACTTGATCAGCGGCTTGTCATAAAAAACCACATAGTCGAGTTCGTCAAGACGGATCCCGACCTCCCTTAGGCAATAGTCAGCAGCGTGGGCCGGGAATCCCGCATCATGTTTCTTGCGTGAAAAGCGTTCTTCCTGTGCCGCAGCGACAATGTCGCCGTCAATCACCAGCGCCGCTGCACTGTCGTGGTAATACGCAGAAATCCCTAATATCTTTATACTCATTCTTTAAGGAAGCGCTGATTTATATCTCAAGTTTCGGCGTTCAACGTCAGCAAATAGACATCGATAACTGATTGAGTGCGTGACTAAAAATAGCTCCTGCATGGTAAAATGTTTGCATTCAAATCCAAACAACAATACCACCGGAGGCCCGAGTGAAGAATGGCACAAACGCCGGGGCACTGCCAGCCCTTATCGGCGATATAATTACAGATCAAAAGCACGACATCGATAACCTTTACCGGACACCTCAATGTTTGAGAAACACTCTGCTTATTCGCGCAAACATGCCCATAAGGAAGGGTCACAAGCCTGATCCCTTCAGTCTGCCGTCGATCCTGACATTGATCCAAGCTGGCGTTGTATCATCTCGCGGATAGCACTTCCTTATCTGTTTTATCGATTATACATTTTGCAAAAACACTATTTCCCTCAGGGGAGTAATGAGTGGCATCGACATAGGAATTTTCGACGCCGTAGTCGGAAATCGACCTGGAACAATCCAGCATCAGCAGGCCTCCTGACTTGATCTCATCTCTTATGCGAGCGTCAACAGCTCTGTAAATCGCCAGATAATCGGATTCCGGGAATTTTTCAGTCAGAAAGGCTTGATTGCTTTCCAGCAGCCCAATAGGCTGATAAATAAAGTGCGGAGCAAATCCGAATGCCTTGCCCAATATACTCACAAAAGCAATAGCTTCCTTATAGTACTGAACCACATCCTCCGCCAGATCATCGGCTCGATTGATATAAATGCTCGGCCACTTAGTGTGATAAAGCATCAGCTCCTGCCAATCCTCCATTCCATGAATGTTCGCGCTCTTTCTTTCGTGATAAGGATCAAGACTGCGTTGCCCCTCGATCCACTTTTTTATCACATGAGTGATCGGAAAACTGTAAGCCAAACCGTGCAGCATGTTCTGAACTGTTGGATAACCGTAGATCAGCGGTACCTCTCCCCGATCGACGACTAAGCCCTGAGCCCGTGGAGTGTCGTGGATTTCATATGGAGAACGCGCAAACGTAGTGACATCATTCAGGCCGTCTATAAACATCACCTGCTTTGGTCGCAAGCCTTTGCGGAGCAGGTAAAGAAGTTTGTCTATCTCACGTATGGAATCATAGGCCTGAATACCGAAATTCAGGTACGTATTATCACTATCAAGACGATTCAGATAAGCAACGACAGTATCGTCATCCGGCACTCCATGCCCAAAGGTTGTAGAACCGCCAAAGACAAATACATGCTGTTCCTTCTGGGACAACAGATCTCTCACAGTCTCATCAGACCAGCCGCTAAGATAGCGAATACCCTCTATACCAACCGTATAGTAGGGAATTGACGCCCCCGCGGTAAAATGCAGTACGCTATGTGGCCTGATACCTGGTGTCCTGGTATAAGCTTCAAGCAGGGCCTCATCATCGCTGTTGAAAACCCCCTTAAGAATTTCCATCCCTTGGTTTGAGTGACTCGATACGAAAAGCGAGGCGCCGTCGTCCGGAAACCTATAATACTTATACTGATCCAGATAGTAGTGCGCACCCACATTGAGCAACAAAAAAAGAAGAATACTGATGCTGATAATTATCCAGGCATCTTTTATATATTTCGATAATTTTTTGACAATAACTGACGCTTGCATCGGTCTATTCTGGCGATTTCATTTTCAATTGGTGCTGGCCGCAGAATAAAAGTGTCGCGGATTCAACTTTGAAGCGCACAGTTAACGAAGTCCGGATTTTGCCGATCAGAACCTCGACTTGCTGCCAAACCCTGCCACCTTCCAGCCATGTTTTTTGAATAACTCGATAGGCGGACCGCTATGCCCGTGGTACCCATACGGCATACTTCAGTCGGCTCCATAGGTTTTTCGGCCTCGCCAGAATCCTCACATAGACGCGCGGATTGATCCGTCTCAGCTCTCGTAGAAACCGCCTCCGTCCGGGATGGTCGCCGGATCGGATCAGATCGCGAACATGAACGTCTGCCTGCCTGAAGATCATCTTATCAAACCACGACTCAATAACTTTATCTGAAAATATGCCATGCGTCTTCGCCTCTCTGTAAGGCCCGACTATTCGCAGTAGATTCTGAATACGATCATCCGCTGACATCGTGCGGGTAGCATTTTCACCATGGATTCGCCATACAGCCACACAATCCGGAAAGAATGCTACCTTACCTGTGAGCACATAACGAAAAAGAGACTCCCAGTCAGAACTGATGATATTAGCCCGGTAAAAGTCCAGGTCTCTCGCCTTTCGCACTTTGTACAGGCAAGTAAGGTGATCTAGAGACACTTTCTCCGTTGCGAGACGAAGGAATAACTCCTTACCTTCCAGAAGATCAGGTAGATGCTCATTTTCATCGGTTTGTCGCAGGCTGCCGTCGAGATCATCGCGGCGCCTGTAGGCATTTGCAAACACCAGGTCGATGTCGGAATCCGCTTGCGCACAGGTCATCGCTCGTGAGATGTAGGTTGAATCGATCAGGTAGTCATCGCCATCGAGAATCAACGCCCAGGCACCGTGGGCCAATTCATAAAGACATTTCCTGTAATTCCCTACCCTGCCAAGATTCCCGTCATTTCGGGAGATACGCAGGCGCTCATCATCACGGTATTTCTCCAGGGCAATCTGAGTATCGTCTGACGATGCGTCATCAGACACAACGACTTCGAGCTCCGGCCAATCCTGTTGCAGCGCACTCTCGACCGCCTGGCTGATATATTTCGCCTGATTGAAAGTCGGTATTAAGACACTGACTAAGGTCATCGTACACGATACTGACCGGCCAGCACGCCTTCGTACTGCTCGACAGAGCACTCGGCACTGAAATCCAAACTCCGTCGTTTCAGAGCCTCTTCGTTGGGCGGTGAATCCAGGCTCGTGATGATCGCCTCACCCAGGGCATCCACATCACCAATCGGAACGATCTGCCCATACCTGCTGCCCGCGAGTATCTCCACCGATCCCGGGCATGCGGTGCTCACCACTGGACAGCCGCACGCCATGGCCTCCACCAGGACTGTGGGCAACCCTTCGTAACGCGACGAGAGCACAAACACTGCCGCCTTGGCCATGTAGGCATATGGGTTCGCATCAAATCCCGGAAGGTACACATCGTCCTCCACACCGAGATCGCTCGCCAAAGCCATCAATTCAGATTGTCGCTCCGCTGTCTTCTCTTTGCTGCTGGCAACCCCGAGAATTACCAAACGAAGCCGTCTCTTCGAGCGGACTTTTGCAAACGCCTGCAGCAGCGTGACATGGTCCTTCTGCTCGGCCAGCCGCCCAACATTGAGTACCACCGGTAGCGCACCGCTTTGAAACCACGGGTGCTCGACTGGTTGATCAGCCATCACCCGCATCTCGTCGGTCACGACGGGGTTATACAGTATGCGAACCAGGTTCCTGTCGATCCCTGAGGATCGGACAAGGTCCTCTGCCACGCCGTTGGATACCGCCCCGACGACCTCGGCCTTTGGATAACTACGGCCCATCAATGGCAGCAGGTACTTGTGCCGCCATCCCTCCCGTTCGGCCAGATACTGAGAGATCTCGATGTGCTCCATCACCAGCACCCTTGATCGGGTTCCAGCCAGGCCACGGGCCCAAAGCACCACGAGATTCACATATGGCATAGCGGCCACTACGGCATCGGGTTGCTCCTCACGCAACAGCCTGGTCAGGCCAGGAAGATAACGTAGACTGCGGTCCGATTTGGCCGTCAACAGCACTGGCCTTGCCATCTGCGCAAGAGACATTGGGTCCGCCCGAAGCGCGAAGGCGCGACCTGCAAGGGTTGTGCTGGATTCGAGTACGTGCAAGCGAACTTCCCGGGGTACCTTGTCGGCCAGCGCTCCCTGATTCCGGAATACAGCCAGCGTCACCTCGTGCCCCCGCTGGGCCAGCATGCGCGATAAGACCAGAGTGATTCGCTCGACACCCCCCGCAGCGAAGCTCTTCAAGACAAATAGTATCTTCACAACTCAGCCAGGCGACTCTCACGATGTGAAGCACATGTTAGACGAAGATGATTCATCGCGATACGCCTATCGCTACCCTTGATGAAAGATCCGTTTGATGCTCCAGCAGTAGCCGCCCGTACTCACCGGCTATGGCTTCGGACGAAAACTGAGCGACCAAGGCTCTGAGTATCCTCGGATCCGAGGACTCGCGAAGAGTGTCGACAATTGCCTGAGCGATAGCCTCGACATCACCAATCAGATCATCCTCTTCTCGAATACCGTTACACAATCTTTAATATTCCGCCAGGGAATATCTACCTGCGCTGCGACCCGCAAGCCGTTCGCTTCGCACATCTCTGCAAAACTTTCCTTGCTCATATTACTTCGCCAACCTGGATTCTTCTTGATGTTCGTGTGCGCCCTATCGCCAAGGTTTGAATGATGTACAAATCCTTTGCCCCCGGCTCCCAGCACTCTGGCGAATTCCTGGATGTAGCTACTCAAGATACTCTTGTCAAAATGAACCGCAGCATCCCAGCAATAGATTGCCGAGATCGAGCCGTCCGCAATCATACTGATATCCGACCCGTTATTGACGTGGTACTCGATATCACAACCGCGATACGACGAGCCAAGCCGTTCCCGAGTTTGCTCAATCGCATAGGCGTTAAAATCAATTGCATATATCTTTTTCGATACTTCGCACAGCCTTTCCGTGTTTCGACCCGCCCCCGGCGCCAATTCCAGCACAGAGTTAAAGTCAAAATCCTTAATCAACGGCCAAATAGTCTCGTCCCATTGCGTCTGAATCTCCGCCTCAGCATTCGTGAAGTAGTTCTGCCATAGGCCCTGCTTAGAACACTGTAACAAATTGTAATACTTCATTGGCAATACGTGCATGGCGACTGCATCCACTACTTTCGTCCAGCGCTTACGCAACTTCATTTCTTCACCACTCGCACTGTCATTATTTCCAAATCCGGGTTACCTGACGATTTCCCCCTCAAGCCGGATTATCCCTGATAAGAGCTCCCTGATCCAGAACAACTAAAGCTTATTCCACATACACAAAGTCGTAGACGGCCTGTGCTGCAACTTCACTGCCCAGCTTACCCCAGTGCGGATCGCAACCCAGGCTAAAGTCCCGAAACCCTACTGCGTTGGTTTCGGCGTACTCGACAAAGTAGGGCAGTAGATCCAGGTACTGCACATTGTTCCGTTCATTCGCAAATGCTGATAACTCTTCGACCAGTTCCGCAGGGTAACCTTCTCGCTGCACCAATTCGACATCCGCTTCAATAGGAATTGTGAAGAGGTATACCGTGCGCTCACCCGCCAGTTCCGAAATTCGGTTTAGCGCGAACTTCATCATGCGCAGATCTTCCTGCGAGTAATTATCATAGGAGCGGGCCTCTTTAGCAGTTTCCAGAGGCTTGCCCTGGGTGAAGTTTTCCTTAAAGACATCTATACCCAAACGCAAGGCGTTCAGCACGTATACATTGTTGCGAATGGTGTTTTTGATCACCTTCGACAGTGGCCGAACCGACATATTGCGCTCATCGAACTCAACCGGGTAGTAAACCTCGTAGCTGCCATCGGTCTCGCGCAAGTAAGGACGGTACAACTTCTGATTGAATTCACCAACATCATTGTCGTCAAAGTCATTGGCGGGCAACACGAATACAAATACCTCGCTATGATCGTACTTACTTGCATACTCTCGGTAATAGAGCCATTCCTGTACTGTGCCGAAGCTTCCGCCAGTACCAAAATTCAAATGCTCGATCCCGGTACGCTCTTCCAGCAAATCCGTCACTCTGTCGCTTCGATCCAACCCATAGCCCTCAACCATTGAGTCACCAAGCACCACCACACGCCTTTTGGCCGTTGATTCAATGGCTCTCTCAGCATCCCGGGCGCCCGCAGAATTTGTGGTATAGAACTTGTCAACGCAGTCGGTAACGTGATGCGCAGATGTATCCGGGGGATGCCACATACCTACCACCGGATCGATGTACGCCCAGTACGTAGGAGCCTCGGTGGTCGGATAGATCTCATGGCGCAACAGGCCCGCAAAAACGAGTATTCGGCACGCGACCT
>Ga0316197_10004078_pt1 | contig 10377 bp, 9 predicted proteins | sample OudBiesiAoxic_MG_FD_204939 | JGI IMG/M metagenome (GOLD analysis project Ga0316197, IMG submission 204939) | Coastal sediment microbial communities from Oude Bieten Haven, Netherlands - site A oxic | ecosystem: Environmental > Aquatic > Marine > Coastal > Sediment | place: Netherlands... | reverse complement strand
CGCAGAAGTGCCTGCACCAAACTTACGCCATTGACGATGGCACACCGGGTGGGTACAACTGGGTGGCCATCGGTGAGGCCGTCAGTGAGAAAAAATTCAAGATGCTGAAAGTGCCCCATTTTATATTAAGCTCCGCTGCACGGCTGAATTTGCTATTTTCCAGTCTCTTGGGATATGCGCCAATGCTCTCGCCGGGAAAAGTACGTGAATTGGTGTATCCGCAGTGGTTGGGTGATAACAGGGCATATACCGAAGCAACTGGTTGGCGACCGAAACTTGATCTGAAACAGGGTTCCCGGCAGTTATTTGACGAGTAGAACGATTTTTCGACTAACTGGGTGATGCAAAATTAACGCACAATCTTTCATCCTGCGCTACAATTCATAGTTCCTGCGATCGCAACCTGGCGAGGCCCAAATGACCAATTCGATTGACGCAGTAGGCGATACGCTTGCTGAAATTTTGACTAAATACCTCAAGAATAACTGGGCGGATTCACCATCAAGTAACAAAACGATAACCCGCGCAACCAACATGGTGACGGAGTTACAACTGGACTCATTCCAGGTCATGGAGTTTATGCTGGAGGTGGAGGACCACTTCGATATCGCGGTCGATCTTGACAGTCTTTCCAATATCCACACCATAAGTGACCTTGCAGGCGTTGTTATCGCCGCACATCCGGAATAGTCTGCAATGCCGCTGCTACAAAAGTTCTCTGTCGCAGGACAGCTGAAATCAGGTCTGGGCAATGTCGGAAAAGACCCGACCAGTGTCGTGTTCGACAAGCTCAATTCGGCCACCGAGGGTGTCGTGGAGGGCCGGACCACCATACTTGCAGGCACCAATAACTACCTGGGCCTCACATTCGACCCGGCTTGCATATCTGCCGGTGTTGCTGCCATGCAGGCATTCGGCACCGGAACCACGGGTTCACGTATGGCCAATGGCAGTTACGCAGCACACGGTGCGTTGGAAGCCGAACTCGCTGACCATTTTCAATGCGCCAATGCGCTGGTATTTTCAACCGGTTATGCTGCGAACCTTGGCGTTTTGACTGCGTTACTTGGCAAAGATGATGCGGTGCTACTGGATTCTGACGCGCATGCAAGTCTTTACGACGGTTGTAATATGAGCGGAGCAGATATATACCGCTTTAAGCACAACGACGTACAAAGTCTTGAACGTCGTCTTGCACGCCTTGGGGATCGCGCCGGTCGTTGCCTGATCATTGTAGAGGGTATGTACAGTGTGCTGGGTGATTGCGCGCCGTTGAAAGAAATCGCAGAGGTCAAGGAACGTTATGGCGCAAGCCTGCTGGTCGATGAAGCACATTCGTTGGGGGTATATGGTGATCGCGGGTGTGGTGTAGCAGAACAGCAGGGCGTTTTGGACAAGGTCGACTTTATCGTTGGTACCTTCAGTAAAAGCCTAGGCGCGATGGGTGGGTTTTGTGTCAGTAAACACGATGTACTTGGCCTTTTTCGCTATGTATCAAGGCCATTCATGTTTACAGCATCACCCAGTCCGGCTGTGATGGCCACAACCCGTGAAGCACTTAACCAATTGCGAACACGGCCGGGGCTAAGGGATGCTCTGTGGTCGAACGCACGACGGCTGTACAGTGGCTTAGAGGCTCTGGGCTTTGATCTCGGCCCTGAAGTCAGCCCGGTGGTAGCCGTGCGTTGCAAGGACAGGAAGTCAGCACTCGCTCACTGGAACCAACTGCTCGAAGCGGGTGTATATGTCAATATGATGTTACCTCCGGCAACACCCGGCGGTGCCAGTTTCTTACGCTGCAGTATCAGCGCCGCACACACGACTGAACAAATCGACTCGATCATTGAAAAGTTTGCGGAATTGAAGGACTGATAAAACATCGCGTTTGACGCAAAGATTGCGTTTAGCTTTTACACACTCTACCGGAACGCACCCCGCTGGTAGAGTTTCCACAACAACGGCCATGCAAATATCAACGGATGGTTAAGCTGTCGTTGCGTCGGCTCAATGTACACTCCGGAATGCCGTTCGATTTTCCATAACAGGTATTCCATTGCCTCATTGAATGTAAATGCTGCTTTGACCAGTCGCAATGCGGATAGAAGCTTGCCTTGCATACGACGCAGCCACCATGTCACCGAAGACAGTTTTCTGGAATAGCCACCGCTTTGGTTGAGGTACCGGTTATCGACATCATTATTCGATAGCGAACTGCTCTCATGTGCATAGGCACTTGTGACACCATCATAATAGGCCGGGTCAAAATCATATATCGATTCACCGCGGTTGCTGCTTTCGGTGCGCAGTTCACATTGGTAGGTGAGTGCCAGACCATGGGTCCATAATTCAGCGCTACTGAAACTGTCTCCCATAGCGGGTACTACCCTGCGTACAAACGTGGTCGCTGCGCTGTTCAGAGCGTCCTTTAATACCACCCGGGTTGCTTCATCACGTACATAAAGAATCTCACAGGGCTGGGCAAAACGCGCCCAAAAATAGGAATGGAAATCATCCTTCATGGCTTTGTGAAAACGACTAAGGGTCAATAATGCATATTTGGCGCGTAGCTCCGGGCTTTCTGATTGCGGATCATTGTTCCTGTGGTGAATTTGGTAGACGTTGGGTGGTAACAGCCGGCACATCCAACCCTGCCAGGCAGAATCAAGCGTATGGAAGTCATCCACCAGTACGTAAAAATCCAGCATGGTATCGCGCTTTCCGCGCAGCCAGGAACCATAAACCAGTATGGCGAGCAAAGCGTCACCGTGCTTTTCCCGGATTTCATCAAGCAAGGGCTGAATACTTGAGTGATGTGATGATTCAGCGTTCATCTGCTCGTTGTCATTGCTATTCACAGCGGGGTAATCGGGTTATTTAGCATAGCAATTCATGTAAATGGTCATGTTATATTGCAACTTGGATAATATGGTGGGAAAGCCGCTTGGCGGTTAAATGTTTTCTATGCAAGATTGGATTATAGACAGTGCCGTAAACATCAGCAAAGACCGGGATGAATTTGCATGCGTTTTGTTCACCTGACCGATCCCCACTTAAGCACTCTGGATGATGTAAAACTTACGTCACTCAGGGGAAAACGCTGGTCCGGCTACCTGTCCTGGCGTAAGAACCGGCGTAATCACTACTTGCCGTCGGTACTGAAGAAAATGGTCGATGCGATCCGGGCGGAAAATGCTGATCAGATATTGTTGACCGGTGACCTGGTTCATATCGGACTGGAGACAGAAATAGCAGAGGCCACTGAATGGCTGGGAACAGTGGGTACCGCTGATCAGGTTATGCTGGTACCGGGCAACCATGATGTTTACGCAAAGGGTAGTGCCGAGGCGGTCTACAAGGCATGGTCAGATTACCTGTTTCACTCTGTTCAGCCGACCGGGTCTGAACCAGCAGCGGATCAGTTTCCTGTTGTAAGAAAGCTGGGTAAAGTCAGTTTAGTCGGAGTTTCAACGGCCTGCGTTACCCCGGTTTTCATGGCCAGTGGACAACTGGGTACAGAGCAAATACAGAGACTGGATGCTTTATTGCGGCAGGCGGAAGCCGAAAATCAAATGGTGGTTTTGTTAATCCACCATCCGCCATTTCCAGGTATGACCAATTGGCGCAAGGCACTGACCGATGCAGCGGCACTCCAGGATGTATTGAAGCATCGTCCGCCATCATTGATCCTTTACGGCCATCTGCACCATAACCTCGAAACACAATGGGGAGATACCCGGATATATTGCACGGCATCAGCATCCAGCGTCAGTGACGCTTCCTATCGTGTTTTTGATATTGAGGACAATAAAGAGCACCGGGTTATTCGAATGAGCCTGAAATCGATTGATATTGAAGCCTCTGGTGAACCGGGGTTTGTAACGATAGATGAGCAATCGTGGCAGCTGCCGAAAAAGTGATTTTATGTTCAGGATGAACGGTATATCGCGATAGAGCACATGGATGTGCGGCGCGATTGTGTCAATTTCGCACGCTGTATCATTGCAGGAGCGGCCTGCGTCAAATTTGCACAGTGTTTCTCACTCAGCATGGGCGCCGAGGTCGTGAGGTACCTTTCTTTCGGACCGTTATGTTCAGGATGAACGGTAGGCCGCGGGCGCAGGAAGCGCAGGAGCGGCTTCTCTCAAATTGACACGGTGTTTAGGGATGTCGCGCCCGAGCCCACAGGGATGTGCTTGTGGCGAGTCCAGAAGAAAGGTACCTCGCGACCTCGGCGCCCATACGGGTAGAAAAACTCTGTGCAAATTTGAGAGGCACCGCTCCATTTACAGTTTGTGGTGACGAATTGCTGTAATCGCAATTGCCAAAAGTACAAAGGGTGGTGTCAGTATAAGCAAAGAAGGGTTCAGCCCCAGGATACCGGCCAGGTGGCCGCTGAGTTGTTGCAACAGGTAAAACCCGATCCCGATCAGGCCACCGGTCAAGGCGCGCTGGCTTGCTGATACTGTACGAACCGAACCAAGCAGCAGGGGCAAAGACATCAATGCCATGGCCAGTAAGCTTGGCAACAGGCTGATCTGTTGCCAGAGCACGATCTCATACCGGTGGGTATCCAACTGGTTTTGCTTCATGTTTGCGATGGTCTTGAGTAGATCGTTCGGGGCCAGTGCTTCCAGGGGCAAAATTAATGCTGCGGCCTGTTCGGCTGAGAGCAGGGCGTTCCACTGCATATTCTCCCGCTTTGTCTCAAATACCTGCCCATCTTCAAACCGGCTTTCCAGAACATCGATTAATAGCCAGTTCTCCTGCTCGATATAAAGGGCGCTCTCAGCCTGCACCAACTGTGTCAGGCGGCCTTGTTGATCGGTCGTGTAAATTTCGACGTCCGATAGTGTCCGCTCTTCCCGTAGTCTTTTGACACGAATTATATGCCTGTCATTCCGGGTCCAGATTGCCCGCGAATTACCAGATTTTATCCCGCTGTTATTTGATGCCTGTGCACGAATCGTGGCAGCTTCATGTTCAAACCCCGGTACGACGAAGAATTGTAATGCGGTAATGAAAATACCCAGAAAAACAGCCAGTACTGCCACCGTCTGTCCAATACGCTGTTTTGATATACCGATGGTGCGGATGGCGATGAGTTCGCGGTGATTCGCCATGGCACCCAGACCGATTAACCCTCCCAACAGGGTGGTGACCGGCAGCAACTCAACAATACGCTTGGGCGAGGTCAGAAAGACAACCCACAATGCATCGGCGAGGGTATAGCTACCTTTGCCGACGTCTTCCAGTTCTTCTGCCAATGTCATGAAACTGAATAATGCCAGCAGGAGAAACAATGCCGGAATGATACCGGTCACGAACTGCGTCATGATATAGCGATCAATCCTGAGCACGTTTGTCCTTTCTGATTCTCAAAACCGCGGGCACATACAGACTTGCGACGACCAGTGAAAGCAGGCCGGGAACCCACCAAATATAGGAACTGCTTCCCTGTTCAACCCAACTGCGACTGACATCAAGCAGGTTGAAGTAGGTTGCATAGATACCAAGAGCGACTAACATCTTGGCATAGCGCCCCTGTCGCGGGCGACTGCGACTTAACGGGATGGCCGCCAGTGCCAGCAACAAGGCAGAAACAGGTGTCGACAAGCGCCATTGAAACTCTGCCCGGTCTACTGGATCAGAAGACTGTCTCAGTGTATTGGTGGAGGCTGATTTAACTTTGTAGCCCGGAGGCTTCGGACTCTGGGCAGTAAGAAGTAGCGTGAAACTGCCGAATTTCCCTGAAAGATCGGTACCATCCTGTACCTTTTTCAAGATACGGGCGTCCGTTAAAGTTAAACGATGGAACATGGGTTTGAAAAAGTATTCAAACTGACCTTTTGAAGCTGTAATAACCTGCAGGTCATCGCCTTTGCGTGTTCGAACAAAAACACCCTCCAGATCGCGGCCATTTTCGGCAATGTGTTCAATAAAAACCGTCTGGTCATTTTTGCCAAAGTCATAAAAGCGTGCCGGTCTTATCCGGCTTGTTTCAGCGGAGGCCTCCGCCGCAGCCATAATTGCATACGATTGAGTATAAGCCCAGGGTCGCGTCCAGGTAGAGAGCAGGGCAACAATAACAGCCAAAACCAGCGCAAGACGCATTAACGGACGTAACAGGCTTGCTTCGCTGATGCCACTGGCACGCATGGCGTAGATTTCGGAATCGCTATACAAGCGTCCAAGCCCTGTCATGACACCAAGAAACAGGCTGAGTGGCAACAGGACGTCGAATGAAATAAGGGATTTTAAAAAAGTCAGTTTTACAACCTCTGAGGGTTGTAACAGACCCGCGTCCGCATCTACCAGGAAACGGCTGAGGCTGAAGGTGATGAATATCACCACGAGACCTATAAATATGGCCGTCAATGGTTGGGTCACCTCCCTGATCAGGTACTGATCGATAATTTTCTTTTCAGCCATTCGATTACTTATATTCTTATGTCAATATGTTCTGAGGACATTGCTATTGCCAGTGCCGGCACTAGTGTACTGCATCGTAATTAGTGGTACTTTCAGAAGGTAGCATTAATTACGATGCAGTACACTAGAAGTCCAGGTTAAGCAGTAATGTATGAATAAAACTTTTACATCGTGTCTATTATTGTTACTGAGTTGCATCTGTAATGCGGCCCCTTTAGGCGAGGGTGCTTTTGACATGATCAGTATTAGTGCAGACGAAGCCAGTGAAGATGAGCAACCGGGAATTCTTCATTTTAATGGCAATTTTCTGATGAGAAGTACTGACTGGCGATTGACCTCTGAAGAGGCGACAGTCTATGGCAGCCCCGATAAACCCGACAGAGTTTATCTCGAGGGCACGCCCGCGCGTTTTTTAATCAACCGGGACGAAAGCAAAAACCAGGGCCAGATTAAGGCGGCTGCCGAAGTGGTGGAGTATTTGCGTGATGATAACGTCTTGATGTTATCCGGTGGCGCAACGCTGATACTGGATGATGAAGTCATCCGCAGTTCTCATATTGAATACGATATCAAAACCAACCGGTATCGGGCCGGTGGTTCTGAAGGTGTGCTGATAGAAGTTCCACCTGTTAACTGAACCAGGCTTTTTACCACCTGTACGACATTGTTATTCCATAGGTCATAGGGTCTCCCCAGTTGGCCAAAAATGTCGCTATTTCCGGGTTTTCTTCCGGGTTATAGACCATCACGTTATTCAGGTTGTCCTTTTCTTCAATATTTTCCAAATAGAACTGCAATTTGACTTTATTGCCGGGCAGGTCCCAGAAAAGACGTATATCGGTTTTAGTGTAGGAAGCCTGACGTGCACCGTCCAGGTTCAGGTCATTGGCGTAATGATCTCCGACATAGGTGGTCTGTAGCATTGGTGTGAGGGTGCCGCCTTTATCTATGTCGAATATATAACTTGCCTGCAGTCCGAAAGACCATTCAGGTGACATTGCGGGGCGCCAGCCTTCCAAAGATAAAGTGTCACCTTCGGTGTGACCATCTATATCACCCAGTCCGGCGATAGCCGGTACCTCGTAATCATTGAATTTTGCGTCCAGCCACGCGAGGTTACCAGAGATATTCCAGCGTGAGCCCGGGAACCATTGAAATTCAGCTTCGAAACCCTTGGATTCCATGTCACCACCGGTGCTCATGTAATCCATCAAGCCGGCGGTTCCGGGTAACGGCAATATCGTGAATGATTGTGCCTGTATATCCGAGAAGTCGTTATAGAAAGCGGACAGGTTCAAAACTAAATCACCGTCCAGCAGCACGCTTTTCAAGCCAAGTTCATAGGCGGTTACAGTTTCAGAATCAAAGCTGGCTTCGACCCCGGGTGTTTCGTTGAGACCACCTGGCCGATACCCGGTTGAAGCACTGAAGTAAGACTGTATGTTTTCATTGATCTTGTAGTTAACAGCGGCATTCCAGACTACCCCGTCCCAACTGTCCTTTTCACCGTTCCTGATCGTTTTGTTGTCCTTATGCCACCGCAATCCGCCGGACAGGCGCCAGTTATCACTAAAGTTATAACCGGCACTGGCAAAAACGGAAGTGTTATCGGTTTTGTAACGACCCTTTAAATCCCACTCAGGTTGGAAGAATTCCGCTTCCCTGGTTTCCAGCCAGTCCCAGTTTGAGTCCATGCTGAGCCAATACACACCGGCCAGCCAGTCAAAACGGCCTGAGCTATTGGATAGCAAACGCAGTTCGCTGGAGTAGGTGTCTCTTTTCGATCTCCAGCCGTTAAAGTCGCTGTTGTATGGATCACCGCCATCACTGTAATCACTATCGAAAACCTGCTGGTTTTCAAATGCTGATTTGTTGATGAACCATTCCATCGTGGCAAAACCCATATTCCAGTTCGTCTTAATGGTTCCACTCAGGTTTTCCTGGTCTTCCAGCGAGGCCATATTTCGGCCCACCAGCCAACCATTGCGATCAGCACGGGCACCGGGGGGAGCAATATGGTTACCTGGTTGATACTCGCCTTCGATGTAGGCACCAATTTGCTGGTAACCCCACATACCGGAACCGGTCTGATTCTGGTCGTAAGAAATAAGGTTGACCATCAGGTTGAAGTTATCGGTTGGCTGCCACTTGGTCATCCAGCGCACATACTGCTGTTTACGATCACGCAGGTCATCGGCATCACCATCCAGTACAAAGTTGCCCACATAGCCCGAATGCATGTCGTAGCGGGCGGCGATACGTGTAGAGAGTGTTTCAAGTATGGGAATGTTTAACATCGCATCAAATCGTGTGCCGTCGGCATATCCGTACTCACCCTCAAAAGCTGCGTCCCAGCCACTCGGGTCGGGTTCGTTACTGACGATGTTGATTACACCACCAAATGCATTGCGGCCGTACATAACGCCTTGCGGGCCGCGCAGGACTTCGATTTTTTTGATATCCACATACGGTTCCAGTGCCTGGGTGGTTGTTGGAACGCTGACACCATCCTCGAAAATTGCGACGATCGGGTCTGCCTCGGCACCGGTGCGGTTGGTCCGCATACCACGAATCGCTATCCTGGCCTCATTGCCAGATTGCCCGTACTGCATATTGGGAACCTGGTCAGAAATCCGGGTAATGTTACGTATACGACTGCGCTCCAGGTCGTCTTCAAGCAATGTTGTGGTCGCTACTGATGAAGCCTGTAACTCGGGAGTGAATTTTTCCGCTATGACGTTTTCCTGTGCTACAGGTGTTTGCGGGTTGGTGGCGTCGTAAAGAGGTTGTCCCCGCACGGTCTTGTCTTTCGGTTTTACAGGTTGTGTAGCGTCTATCGTAGCGACAGAAGCTGCGGCCAGGGCCTCGTTTTTGTCATTAAGCTGTTCAATGGCATTTTGAGCGTCGGAGAGTTCGGCTTCCAGCTCAGCAACCCTTCCTTTGGCTTCAGACAATTCGTCCTGTAAGGCCTGGATATGTGCACTGGTGTCTTTGGCAGCGCTATTAGGTTCTGGCTCGGCAGCTTGCGCGAGCTGCAAAAATAGACTGGCAAATAACAGATAGAAAAAAACAAGAACGCCGGATTTCATAATACTCCCCAAAAAAAGGTACACGATTTTAATAAATGTAAAAAGAATAGGTGCAGGTCTAACTCACTTCGGCCATTGCTTCACTACATCTGCAGCTGCGGTAAAGTCCGCTGCATCGTCGACTTCACACCAGCTCAAACCATCAATTGGGCAGATACCCGCAAGCCCGTCACTGGCAAGCTGGTCGATGGCGGACAAATACCAGAGTTTGAGTGCATTTGACTGGTCCATCATTTCTTCAAGCTTTTCGGTAAAGGCCTTGGCACCGGTCTGGTTAAAAACCATCAGGCCGATACTCTCACCGTGGACAAGGCTTATGTCCAACTGCTTGCTGACTTTTAACAACCGGTCTCCATCTGAAATGATTTTCATGTCATCAAGATCAAAATGTGGTTTGCTGTCCGTGGCCAGGGTGACCGGGTAACTCTTGTCTGAGTTAAGCAGGCGCTGCAAAACGGCTGCTTCAAATAATGTATCACCGTTCATCAATACAAATGGCTCATCCATTTCAAAGCGGGCTTCCCAGCAGGTTCCGAGGTTGTCTGTGTGTGCATACATCGGATTGTGAAGTGTTCGCACATTGATGAACCTGATGCTGTCCACGATGGCATCCACCCTTTCAAATGCGAACCCGGTGACGACAATGACCTCGTCAATATCGCATTGGGCAATCTGGCTCAGTTGCCACTCAAGTATTGAAGCCCCATGAAGAGTCAGGCTGCACTTTGCCATATTGGATGTCAACGGCATCAAACGACGACCCTGGCCCGCGCTTAGAATGATTGCTTTCAAGAAAAGTCCTTTATGATATGTCTGTTTGCTGAAAAAACTGTTGCATTAGAACATGAATTCTTCAATC
>Ga0316197_10004077_pt1 | contig 10378 bp, 8 predicted proteins | sample OudBiesiAoxic_MG_FD_204939 | JGI IMG/M metagenome (GOLD analysis project Ga0316197, IMG submission 204939) | Coastal sediment microbial communities from Oude Bieten Haven, Netherlands - site A oxic | ecosystem: Environmental > Aquatic > Marine > Coastal > Sediment | place: Netherlands... | reverse complement strand
GAAATCTTTTTTCAAAAAAAATAACGATATTGATGTAGTTGTTGATTTTGATATGAGTTTAGGGAAATATTTAGGTACAATAAAAACTTCAAAAAAAATAGGATGGTTTCATTATAGTATTGCAGCAAAAAAAGGAAAAAAAAGGGAAAGATTGAGACAAAGATTAAAAGCATATGATAAATTAGTAACGATTTGTGATGAAATGACAGAAGAACTCAGAGAAGTTTATCCGAGGGAGATAGAAAAAGTTGTAAGACTCTATAATCCTTTAAATATAGATGAGATAATAACCATGTCGAAAGACATTGATAGTCTTGATAATGAAGAAAAAAATATGATAAAGGGAAACTATTTGATCGGAGTATCTAGATTAGTTCATGGAAAAGGACGAGAGGATCTTATAAAGATATATGCAAAATTAAAAAAATTAGGTATTCAAGAAAAATTATACATATTAGGTGAAGGTCCTGAAAAGGAAAAATTAGAAAAACTAATTGAAAAACTTAGCTTAAAAAAAGAAGTTTTTTTGGTGGGACAAAAATCTAATCCATACATCTGGATGAAAAATGCAACATTATTTTTACATCCATCATATGGAGAAGGGTTACCGACGGTATTCATTGAATCCATGGCCTGTGGAACGCCAGTAATAGCATATGATTGCCCTACAGGTCCAAAAGAAATATTGGAAGATGGAAAGAATGGTGGAATAATAGAATTAGGAAACATAGAAGAATTTAGTAAGTTAACATATGAAGTATTAAAAAATAAAGAGATATTAGAAAATTATAAAAAAAATTCTGATAAAAGAGTTTTAGAATTTTCAACAACCAAAATTATGAGTCAATTTATAGAAATATTAAAATAACAGAGAGGTAAAGATGAAAAAAAAAGTGATATTTCATAGTGGAAGCCTTAGAATGGGTGGGCTTGAAAGAGTTTTAGTAGAAGTGCTACAAAATATAGATTTGAATAAATTTGATATAGACTTGTTGATAGAAGATGAGTTTAAAGAAGAAAATATTTTTGAAAAAGATATTCCGAAAGAAATCAAAATAACTTATTTAATTCCGGAAAATGTTTTACAAAGGACTAAAAAATTAAGAGAAAATAAGAAAAATATTTTTTCTAAAATTGGGTATAATCTTATGATGCAAGTGGAAAGGTATATTAGAAATAAAAATTTAATGAAATTTTTAAAAGAAAATGAAGCCGAGGTCTTGGTAGATTTTGATAATGGATTAGCTAAAGATATTCATAAAATTAAAGAAATGAAAAAGATAGCGTGGTTACATAACTCTATACCTAAATTAAAAAAGAAAAAATCTAAGATAGAACGGTTTGGAAAACGATTAAATAATTATGATATTGTTGTAGCTATATGTGATGATATGAAGATAGAAACAGAAACTATATTCCCATATTTAAAGGGAAAGGTAACAAGGATATATAACCCATTTAATTTTGAAAGAATAAGAAACTTAGCGGAAGATAATGCCCATTTAACAGAGACAGAAAAAGAGATGTTAAAAGAGAATTATATAGTGGCGGTATCAAGGTTGGACAATGTTCAAAAAGATTACCCGACATTATTAAAAGCATTTAAAGAATTGAAAAATGAAGGATTCGATAAAAAACTATATATAGTAGGAGATGGTCCGTCTAGAAAAGAGATAGAAGGTCAAATTATAGAATTGAACTTAGAAGAAGAAGTGAAATTATTAGGACAGCAAAAAAATCCATATATCTGGATGAAGAGCGCTGATTTATTTGTTCATAGCTCTAAATATGAAGGGTTACCAACAGTATTAATAGAAGCTATGATAGTGAATACAATAGTAACCTCTAGTGATTGCCCTACAGGTCCGAGAGAAATATTGGATAATGGTAAGTGCGGTATATTGGTAGAAGTGGGCAACATAGAAGGGCTAGCTAAAGGGATATTAGAGGGATTAAACCAGAAAAAAAAATATAATGAGAAATTAAAAATAAGAGTAGAAGAGTTTAACAAAGAAAAAGTGATAAAAGAATATGAAAAATTAATTCTTGAGAGCTAAAGGGGATTTTATGAAAAAACCAAAATTTTTAAAGACAAGTTATTTAAAACAAGAGATAAGAGAATTTTTAATAAAAATATTATTTTTATTTGATTATTTTGAAGGGAATTATAAAAAAAGTGAGAAATCTCTACTCATAAGTTCAACTGATGGAATGGGAGACGCTGTAGTAAGACAAAAATTATTAGATATGATAGTTGAAAAAGAGTTAAAAAATTATGACAACATTTATATATTAGCTTCTAAAAATTCATATGAGTTTTTTAAAATATTTGGTTATAATGTAATTTTAAGATCAGATAATGAAAGAACTAAATTTATAAAAAGAATTAAATTTATAAAAAAACTAACTAATTTAAATATTGAGAAAGTAATTCATTTGGAATTTGATATTCAAGATGAATTTATAAGATATTTAAAATGCAAAGAAAAAATAGGATTTAATAATATATATCATCCTGAAACAAATAAATTGTTAACTCGAGTCATAAAAATGGGTGATAAATACGTTTTAGAAGATTGTGTTAGTTTTGCCGATGAATATTTTGATAAATCTTTTAAGTTAGAAGATTTAAGACCAAATTTGGATAAGAAATTTAAAGATGAAAATCATAATCATAATCATAATATTGTTATTGGAGTAGGAGCAAACTCAAGGAAAAAAATAATAGATATAAATAGAATGAAAGAATATGTAAATAAAATTCATGAAAAATATCCTGAAGAAGATATTATTTTAATAGGGAAAGGAAAATTGGAATTAGAAATATCTAAGCAGTTAAAAGGTAATAGCACAAAAAATTTAGTTAATAAATTGACCTTACAAGAAAGTTTAAATGAAATAAGAAAGGCTAAACTATATATTGGAAACGATTCTGGACTATATAATTTAGCTTTTGGATTAAATAAAAAGATAATCTGTTTTTTTGGAGGAGAAAAAAATCCAAGATTTAAACATAATAAATTTAAAAATATAGAAGTTTTAAATTATGATGAAAATAAAAAACCTAAAAACATTATATCTGAAAGTAAGTATGGTACTTATGAATTAAATAATATTTCATTGGATAAATTTGAAAAAGCTTTGAATAATATTTTGGGGAATGTTTTAAATGAATAAAAAAACAATAGAAAGTTATTTGAATAAAATAATAACATTAATTGTTATTTTATTTCCTTATCTACTAATAAAAAATAGTGGTGCTTTAAAAACTTTGGAACATTTATTATTTCTATTTGTGATATTAAAAATTATACTGAAGAAAGAATTTTATATAAATAAAAATATAAAAAGAATATTAATTTTGTTATTTATTATGTTTGGTTCTATATTTATTAGTCTGCAGCCTAATGGAAATGATTCTTTGACAATAATAAGATATATGATTATGTATTTTAGTTTAATGTTATTGTTATCACAGGTAGAATTATCTGAAAAAAATTTAAAATGCATAAATATTTCATTTGTTATATCTAGTTTATTACTTTTATTATTTAGTTGGTATAAGTTTTATGAAATTAAGTTTGTTTTGACAAGGAGATTTTCTGCAGGATTTGATATATTTATATTTGGATATATAGTATCAACTTTTATTTTATTTCATTTAATAGAGTATATAAAAAGTAGAGAGATTAAATTATTTGAAATATTAAATTTATTATTGATTTTAGCTTACGTACCATTGTTAATAGCTAATGGTAGTAGAATGAATTGGATTAGTTTAGCTTTGTTGTTTATTATAATTGTAATTTTAAATTTTGATTTAAAAAAAATAATAGTTATGATTACTATGTCGTTAGCATTGGGAATTTTAATTCCTAATGAAAATTTTAATCAGATAAAAAGTAGGATAAGTTCAATTGTTTCTACATCAAATTCAAGTAATACAGTAAGAGCAGAAATTTTTAAAAATTCATTAAAGATATTTGAAAGATATCCATTTATTGGAGGAGGGTTTAGAAATTATAAAAATAATTCTATCGAAATAAATAAAGATGAAAAGTATTTAGAATATTTTGATTTAGAATCTAAAGAAATAAAAAAATGGCCAAAAGATAGAAAATTAAGGGATGAAATATATGCATATTTTTATCATGGACATTCTCATAATAATTTTTTAGATATGCTTCATGGAACAGGAATAATTGGAAGTGCTTCTTATATACTAATTTTTATTTTTGTAGGAATAGAATTATTTCAAAGGTGGATAAAAAATAAAAAAAATAAATGGTTAGAACTAGCACTAATAATGGTTGTTTTTTTGCAATTAACAGGACTAACAGATACAACACTTCATATGAGACGAATAAATGAAATTGTTTTATTTTTTGTAGGAATAGGTCTAAGTAAAACTTTTGATAGAAAAGAACTGAAAAAAGAGGAAAATAATGATGATAAAGAGAATTGAATATAAAGGTTATAAAATGTTTTGTCTAGAAAGATATAAAAACATTTTAAAGTTAGGAAAAAATATTGTTGATAATGACATTAAAATATTTCAAGAATTTAAAGTAACGAAACGAAACTATGTTGTTGGAATAGAGTATGAAAATAGAAAATATATTTTAAAATCTCCTAGAAATGAGCACCGTATCCCTCAAAGGAAATTTTTTACTATGTTTAAAGGTGGAGAATCGTTTTCAACGTTAAACAATATAAATTCTTTAATCGATAAATATGAATTTGATGAATTTGTAAGACCATTAATGACAATAGTCAAAAGAAAAAATGGAATGATTGTAGATAGTTATTTAGTTATGGAATATGTAGAAGGGACACCATTAGAAAAAAAGGATATATTTACAGCGGTAGAATTTTTAAAAAAATTACATAAATCTAAACATTATCATGGGGATGCAAATACTTCTAACTTTATGATGAAAGATGGTAAATTGAGAACTATTGATACACAAGGAAAAAAATATTGGTTTGGAGAATATAGAAAATATTATGAAGTATTAACATTTTCAGAAGATCTTTTGGTTCTCATATATGAATTAGATGGTATTGAATTATTTAATTATCCTAAAAATATTTGGTATTATACCGCTTACTTTGTAAAGTATAGTAAAAAAAATAAATATATTGAAAAAATAAAAAAATGGAAAAAAAAGAAGAGAGATCAAGGGTGGAAGATATGAAAAAAATATTAATAGTAAGATTCAAACAAATAGGGGATTCGCTTTTGGCTACTCCTATATGTGAGTCACTTCGAAAAACTTATCCAGATGCTAGGATCGATTATGTAGTCTACGATCATATAGCACCTTTATTTGAGGGTCATCCTGCAATAGATAATGTAATATCTATAACGAAGGAAGAGAGAAAAAACCCTTTGAAATATATTGCTAAGGTATGGAAGGTAACTAGATTAAAGTATGATATCATAATAGATATTATGTCTACTCCTAAATCTGAATTATTTACACTATTAGGTAGGTCAGCAGAATATCGTATAGGAAGATGGAAACCAAAAAGAGGCTATACTTATACTCATTCAGTGAAAGAGCCAAAGGTATCTCGTGATAAGGTAGATAAATTTTTACATATGTTAAAGCCATTAGAAGAAGCTGGAATAGACATAAAGTATGATACTACATACAGAGTTGTACTTACAGATGAAGAGAAAAATAAGTTAAAAGATAGAATGATAGAGGCAGGAGTAAATTTTAATAAACCTATTTTTGCCTTTGCTATAAATAGTAGAAGACCTGAAAAAATATGGAATCCTGAAAATATGAAAAAAATGATAATAACTCTACTCGATAAATATAATGCTCAGGGAATATTTTATTATTCACCAGCAGAAAAAGAGTTTGCAAAAAATATGCATAAAGAATTGGGAAGTAGAACAGATATTTTTTCTAATATAGAAACTAAATCTATAAGAGAATTAGCTATGTTACTATCAAATTGTGATATGTTTATAGGAAATGAAGGTGGACCTAGACATATAGCTCAAGGCCTTGATCTACCTAGTTTTGCTATGTTTTCACCAGGAGCAGAAAAAAAAGAATGGTTATCTAATGCAAATGACAGACATCGTGGGATAGAACCAAACGATATTATTAAAGAGTTAAATATAGATAAACCAGAAACTTCTAAAGAGGAATATGACTTGATAACTCCTGAAAGAGTTTTACCTATAATAGATGAAATGATTGGTAGATATGTAGAAAAAAAATAGATATAGATATAGAGGAGAAAGAATTTCTTTCTCCTTTTATGTATTTTATTAAATATGTTATAATAATGAGCAATTATGTATATGAACAAAAATAAAATAAGAGAGGAGGCTTTAATTTGAAAAAAATATTAATAATTCATACAGCATTTATTGGAGATATAATTTTATCAACTCCTCTAATAAAAAAATTAAAGGCTAAATATATAGATGAAGGTTGTAGTATAACTTACGTAACTACACCAGCAGGAGCTAGTGTGTTAAAAAATAATCCAGACCTAGAGGAAATCATAGCCTATGATAAGAGAGGGGCTCATAGAGGCTTTAAGGGACTTTATCTGCTAGGGAAAAGACTTAACTATAAGGGATTTGATGAGGTAATAATTCCTCATAGATATTTGAGAAGTTCTGTCTTAGGGTGGTTGACTGGTGCTCCTACAAGAATTGGATATGATAATGCAAGTGGAGGATTTTTGTTGACTAAAAAGATTCCCTATGATAAATCAAAACACGAGGTAGAAAAAATATTATCATTTGTAGAAGAGGAAAGATTTACTGATGATAAACTGTCTCTTTATCCAAGTGAAATAGAGAAACAAAAGATAGATGAAATCTGGAAAAAGAATAGTTTAGAGGAGAAAAAAATAATTTTAGTTGCTCCTGGGAGTAAATGGTTTACTAAGAGGTGGCCTCTAGAATACTTTAATGAACTTTTAAAAAAATTATCCCAAAAAAGTGAATATAGAGTTGTCCTTATTGGAGGGCATGAAGAATCTATGCTTAATATGTATACGAACAAAAATATAATAAACTTAATGGGTAAAACAAGTCTTTTGGATGTGGCGGAACTTTGTAGGAGAAGTGATGTGATAGTTACCAATGATAGCTCTCCTATACACATAGCTTCAGCTTTTGAAAAGTTATATATAATAGCTATTTTTGGAGCTACGACTAGGGAATTAGGATTCTTCCCGTGGTCGAAAAATTCAGAGGTATTAGAAAATAATAGTTTAGATTGTAGACCTTGTGGATTACATGGAGGAGATAAATGTCCTAAAGGACACTTTAAGTGTATGCTAGAGATTAAGCCAGAAGCAGTATACGAAAAAATTATAAGTTATTTTGATTAAAGTTCTAAGGGTTCCGTCCTTAATACGGCTTACTTTTTCGCTTGATAGAAAAATTAAGGAAAAAGATCAAGAAGTTTATAAGTTGTCTTAATGAGTAAGTCACGATCGTCATTATAGAAACAGAGGGATGAAGCAAAACGACTATAAACTTCAGAATAAAAAAAGAGGTCTTATGAAAATAAAAAAAATTAATGATATAACTATTTACTATAAAGATGAAAAATTTTTAAAAATAATAGATGATTTGGAAAATTTAAAGGTAGAGAAGGTATTTAAAGATGACAATAGGAGTAAGGTTAGTTTATTTACTTTTGAAGGAGAAAAATTAGTCTTTAAAGTTCCTAGGGAAAAAAATAGTCGAAAATGGCAAAGATTTCTTTCTGTCTTTAGGAGCTCAGAATCTTATCGGGAATTTATACAGGCAGAAAAGATATATAAAGCAGGACTACTAACATATAGACCTATCTTAGCTTTTGAGAAAAGAAAATATGGATTTGTAGTGGACTCCTATTTTATATGTGAGTATCTTTCGGGAGAAACTGGATCGATAAAACATTTAGAACTAATAAAAAAAGAGTTAGATAAAGTTCATCAGTCGGGATATTTACATGGGGATTCCCAGTTGGTAAATTTTATTATTGATAAGAAACATGTATATGTTATAGATTCTAAATTTTCAAAAAATAAATATGGAAAATTTGGAGAGAAGTATGAATATATATATTTAGAAGAGAGTTGTCCTAAAGATATAGAATATGAAAAAAATGATATTTATTATAGAGGAGCTAAAAGTTTGAATAATTTTCTCCATTGGTGGGGAAAGGTAAGAAAAAATTTGAAAAATTGGTGGTAAACAAATAAAAAGGGGGCGAAATGAAAAAAAGAGGGATACTGAAGAGTTTTACAATGCAATATATTTTAATTTTGATTACCTTGTGCTTTACAAGGGTTTGGTTTTTAAGTGTAAATAATGATGGCACTTTAACATGGAATGAAATTTTTAAAGGTTTTTATATAGGAGTTAAATTTGATGCATCTATTGGTGGATTCATAATGACTATTTTACTTTTATTATTTTTATTATCTAGAATAATACCATTAAAAAAACTTTGGTTTAGAATTTCCATGGGGATCTATGGAATTTTAATGTTTATAACTGTATATTTTTCAACAGGAAATGTTTATTATTATAGAGAGTTTAAGACTCAGTTAGATGCATCTATCTTTGAATATGCAGGAGATAGTGAAATCTATGGAAATATGGGAGCTATTTTTAATTTACCGTTGATATATGGATTGATATGTATACTAACAATAATAAACCTATGTCTATCATATAAAAACTTAAAAGGAATTTATTTAGCTGATAGGTTGGGAAAGATAAAAAAGAATATTATAAGTTTTATCTTTTTAATTTTAATAGTATTTATTGGGATAAGAGGATTACAAAATAGACCTAGAAATGTAGAACATGGATTCTTTTCTAAAAATAATTTAGCTAACCAGATGACACAAAATGGAATGCTATCTCTGATCCACTCTATAGATAGGCAGAGAGAGTTTAAAAATATTGACCTAGAAAAATTAGAATTTTTTGATAATGAAGAATTGATTAAGAGAAGTAGGGAATTAGTAGGAATTGAAAATAATAAATTTTTGAGTGATAAAAATCCTCTACTTAGAATTACAGATACAAAAAGGCCGTTAAAAGATAAAAATGTAGTTCTTATAATAGCTGAAAGTTTATCGGGACAATATATAGGAGCACTTGGGCATAACGACCCTGATTTGGCACCTTATTTTAGTGAATTATCAAAAAAAGGTGTGTTGTTTACTAGTTTCTATGGAAATGGAACAAGGACTAGAAATGGTGTATTATCTACCAATGTATCTTTTCCAGTACAAGTAGGAAGAGATCTGATGCGTGATCCGGCTATTCAAAAGCCATTTTATGGGTTACCTAGAGTATTAAAAGACAGAGGCTATAATACTAATTTTTATCATGGCTCTAGATTAAATTTTGATAATATGCAGGGAGTTCTCTTGACTAATGGAATGGATAATTTTACTGGAAAAAAAGACTTTCCAAGTGAAATAACTTCTAAATATCACTGGGGTGCACCAGATACAGTATTATTTGATAGAAGTGCTAAAGAGATAAAAAAATTAAAGGAACCCTTCTTTGCTGAGATACTGACTATATCCAATCATAGTCCATTTGAAATACCAAAGGAATATGATAAGTTAGATGAATATACAAAGAAATATGGTTCAAGAGATCGAAATGCAGGAACTGATGATTCCCTTATGATGAGGTATAATGCTTATAGATATATGGATACAGCTTTTGAGGAGTTTTTTGAAAGTATCAAGGATGAACCGTGGTATATGGATACACTTTTTGTGATTGTATCAGATCATGAAATTAACGGAATGCACAATAATATCCCATTATTTTTATATACACCAGATGGGTCGTTAAAACCTCAAAGGGTAGATAGTGTAGGATCACAGGTAGATATCTTACCGACTATTATGGGTTATTTAGGTGGTTCATATAAAAATGCGTCATGGGGAAAAGATATTATCAATGCAAAGGGTGGAGAGAGGATGGCTTATATAAAATCTCCTAAAGAATTTGAAAAAGCAGTGATTATGTATAAAGATTACTACTATGAAAAAAATGGAAGACAATTTTCTCTTAAAGATAGGAAAACGTTAAAAAAATTAGATTCTAAAGGGAAAGAAAAGGATATAGAAAAAATGGAGAACTTCATAAAGTTACACCTTCAGTTATCAGAAACCATGGTAAGAAAGAGAAGTTTTGCAGATGTAGATGATGATATCTCATTAAAAGATTCAAAAGTTGTTAAGGTTGGATCAGAAAAGAAAAAATAGTAGGTTATAAAAAAAGGAGTTGAGAACTATAAGTTCTCGACTCCTTTTAAATTGAATTATATCTAAAAAAGCTTATTTTACTGCTTCTGCACCTTTATTTAAAGCTTCT
>Ga0316197_10004076_pt1 | contig 10379 bp, 7 predicted proteins | sample OudBiesiAoxic_MG_FD_204939 | JGI IMG/M metagenome (GOLD analysis project Ga0316197, IMG submission 204939) | Coastal sediment microbial communities from Oude Bieten Haven, Netherlands - site A oxic | ecosystem: Environmental > Aquatic > Marine > Coastal > Sediment | place: Netherlands... | reverse complement strand
CTGCGGTTCGTCCGCCGCGTCACCGCCACCGCCACCGCCACCGCCACCGCCACCGCCACCGCCACCGCCACCGCCACCAGCGATGATCGCCGTTGCGCCGACGAACATGATCGCTGCGACGGCCACGCCGACCGCCACCTGCCAGCGACGTCGATCCCCGCCTCCGGCCGAGCGGTGTGCGCCGGTCGACGAACGATCGGGGCCGTTCTCGAACCCATCTCCCTCGCCGGCAACGCCGCTCGCTGGAAGGTCGGGAGGTGGCTCCGCGCCACGGCGCCGGGATGCCCAGGGGTCGTCCGAGAGGGACGACGTGGATGGGGCCGGCAGGTCGGCGGCCCACGGTGAGCCAGGCGCTCGGTCGTCATCGGTCACGCCGTCATTCGATCATGTCCCGGCGCGGAACACCACGCAGCCACGCAGGAAGCACTCTCCCCCGTGGCTGACGGCGTCGAACGAAACGGCATCGAGCGATACGGTGCCGATCGTGCGATCCGCCGAGAAGACCGTGACTGCGTACCTGGCGAGTTTCGCGGACGCAGATCCGGACGACATCGTCGCGTTCGTCGCTGACGAGTTCATCAATGAACACCTCAGCGAGCTCGGGTCGGGGGGCGTCGGCGCCGACGACTACCGCCAGCGGTTACCCGGGTTTCTCGTCACGTTCGCCGGCGCGAGGTACACCGTGCTCGACGTCGCCGGCGACGGCACAACCGTCGTCGTGCGCTACACGTTCCAAGCGACGTTCGAAGGCAACGACATCGACATCCCCGGCATCATGTGGTTCACCGTCGTCGACGACATGATCACGAAACGCACCGATCTGTGGGACTCGCTGACGTTCCTCCGCCAGACCGGGCAGGCCTGACGACGTCAGGGCAGCCAGAGTTCGGTCGAGGGATGGAACTGGCTCCAGGCGAACCAGAACGCCTCGTGGGCCGGTACCGGCTCGCCGGTTGACGCCTCCTCCGCACGAAGGCCATCGGCGTCCGGCACCAGCCGGACGCCTGCCAGCACGACGTCACCGTCGTTGGCGAGCGCCAGACTCGCGGTGTCGGACGGGAACGCCACCGCCGTGCCGTCCGGGGCGATCACCCCGACCACCAGTTCCTGTGCGCCGAGGCGGTCGTCGACATCACCGATCGGGAAGATCGGACCGTTGTCGTCGCGCCCCTGGAGCGGGTCGAGTTCGTAGGAACGACCGATCCCCCCGTCGGCGGCGATGATCCTGGTCGTCGGATGCGCCGCCTTCCACGCCCCCCATGTCGAACTCACCACCGTCGTCTCCTCGAGCACGAGCCCGATGTCGTGGAGCGGACCCGACACCGCTGCCCCGGTGAACGTGTCGAACACCGACTGAGTGTTCAGGTCGTACATCACCTTGTTGGATCGCGAGAGCAGTCCCGACGTTCTCAGCACGGGCACGGCGTCGGCGCCTGCGAGCGTCACGGCGTCGTCGGTGCGATACGCCTGAGCCGATCCGCAGAGCGTGCAGTACGGGATCCCGAGTCGCCGCCCGCCCAGGGTGAGATTGAACATCTCGTGGACCTCGGCGATGTTCTTCGGAATGGCCAGTGCCTCGTCGCCTTCGACGAGGCCGAACACGATCGCGTCGTCGGGATACCAGTCACCCCCAGCGGCGTCGGTCACCGCCGGATCGTCGAGCGCTGGGATGCAGCCGTCGACGCAACTCCCGGTGTCGCCGAGTTCACGATCATCGATCAACACCCCTCCCCAGCTGACGAGACGCCAGTCGATGTCGGCATCTTCATCGGCGAAGAAGGGCTCCCAACCGGGCTCCACCAGGAGGAACAGGCCGGCCTTGTCGGTGCGGTAGCCGGGATAGTCGGCCGTGTCCCACGCGATCAGGTGGTTGGTGGCGCTGAGCCAGACGCTGACCTCGCTGTCGGGATCGTCGACGAGCGTCACGCCGGTGAGCGCGTCGAAGGCGTCGACCAACACGGGCCCGCTGCCATCGACATCGCCACCACCGAAGAACCGCATCACGTCGGACACATACCAGGCGTGGCGGGCGTCGCCGGTCTCCGCCAACAGCGTGACACCACCCGCATCGAGGCGGCCACCGTTCTCGAGGCCTGCCGTGATCCGGTCGATGGCGTCATCGGCGCCGGATGGCGATGGGGCGCCGACGTCCGGCGTCACCGGCGCTGCCGGATAGCGGAACCGGGCACCGGTCGCGGTCTCATCGCCGGCAGCCGAACCGGGCGGCTCCGTGCTCGGCGCGACGTCCGGTGCGTCGCCCGTTGAGGAGCAGGCGGCCAGGACGAGCGCTGCGGCGATGATCGGGGCTGCGAACGAACGCATCAGGCGAGGGTAGGTACGCAGTCGTAGCGGTGATCGAACGGCGTCGACAACAAGCGCGAAACTCGACCTCCGGTGTGTTGCCCCGGCGCCACATCGGGCAGGCTGTGTCCATGACCGAGCGACGGATCCCCACCGACGACGAACTGCGTTCGAAGCTGACCACGCTCCAGTACGAGGTGACGCAGAAAGCCGGCACGGAACGCGCCTTCAGCGGCACGTACTGGGACACGAAGGACGCCGGCGTGTACCGCTGCATCGTGTGCGAGGAGGAACTGTTCACCTCCGACACCAAGTACGACTCGGGATCGGGCTGGCCCAGCTTCACCGAGGCGGTCGATCCGGCGAAGGTCACGATGCGCGAAGACCGGTCGCACGGCATGGTTCGCACGGAGGCGGTGTGCACCACGTGTGGCGCTCACCTCGGGCACGTGTTCCCGGATGGTCCAGGCCCGACCGGCGACCGCTTCTGCATGAATTCGGCGTCGCTCGACTTCGATCCCGCCACCGACGAGTAACGCTGGTGTCAGACACCAGCGTTACATGGGGCGACGACGAGCGTCACCTCACCTCGGCGGTGAGCGTGCTGGTCGGCGACGCCAACGGCGCCTACCCGTCGGGCAACACGTTGCTCGTTCGAGGCGCGGGGGAATCGGTGGTGATCGATCCCTCGGTGACCGTGGTCGCCAAGGGTGGGGCGCCGGCTCGGGTCGACGCGGTGATCAACAGCCACAGCCACGAGGACCACATGGCAGGAAACGGTCTCTTCGGCGATGCTCGTCTCCACATCCACGACGCCGACCTTCCCGGAGCGACGTCGATGGACGGCTTGATGGAGGTGTACGGCCTCGACGGCGAGGCGCGCCACGAGTTCGAACAGGTCGTGATCGACGAGTTCCACTACACGCCTCGACCCGATGCCCAGGGATTCGGCGACGGCCACGTCTTCGATCTTGGTGGCGGTGTCACGGTCGAGGCGGTACATCTGCCGGGGCACACCCGCGGTCACAGCGGCTTCCGCATCGATGGAGTGTTCTTTCTCTCCGACATCGACCTCACCGGGTTCGGCCCCTACTACGGCGATGTGTGGAGCGACCTCGAGGACTTCGAGGAGAGTCTGGCGAAGGTGCGTCGCGAGGAGGCCGACTACTACGTCACGTTCCATCACAAGGGGGTGATCGAGGGCCGAGACACCTTCGTCGAAATGGTCGATGCGTTCACCGCCGTGATCGGGCGGCGGCACGATGCGATGCTCGAGTTCCTCCGCGAGCCGCACACGATCGACGACATGCGCGAGCACCGGTTCATCTACCGCCCCCACGTGCAGATGGCCTTCGTCGAGTCGGTCGAGCGCCGCAGCGCCGAGATGCACGTCGCACGAATGCTGCGCCGGGGCGAGGCCGCCGAGGTCGAACCGGGCATCTACCGCTCCACCTGATCGACCCGTTTGCGTGACGTTTCGGGAGCGACTGTGGTCTCGAAGTGCAACGCAAACACGAGCCCACCAACGAGGAGACGCTGATGCGACTACCCGACATCGACACCGACGACCTGACGGATGAGCAACAGCCGCTCTACGACGCGCTGACGAATCGCCCCGAGGTACAAGCGATGGGACTCGTCGGGCCGTTCGGGGTGTGGATGCACGCGCCCGAACTCGGCACGGCGATGGCGCAGCTCGGCGCCGCGGTTCGATTCTCCGCGTCACTGCCGGCCGCCGTCACAGAAGTCGCGATCTGCACGACCGGCGCGTTCTTCCGCTCGTCGTTCGAATTCGCTGCCCATCGGACGATGGCGCTCCGCGCCGGTGTCGACGAGGCCAAACTCGATCGACTCGCCGCAGGCGAGGACCCCGAGTTCACCGGCGACGAGCAGGCAGCCCACGCAGTTGCCTCGGACCTGCTCCACGATCACCGTGTCTCGCGCGACGTCTATGCCGACGCGCATCGCCGGTTCGGCGATCAGGGCATGGTCGAACTCGTGACGACGGTGGGCTACTACAGCTTGATCTCGATGCTGCTCAACGGCTTCGACGTGCCGCTCTCGACGGGCATGACCGACCCGTTCGCCTGAGCCGGATCGATCCTGACACGATGCATGCCATGGCTGCATCGGTGCCCGAGTTCGAGACGCTGCGAGTGGAGATCGACGGTCGAGTCGGCCGGATCACACTCGACCAGCCGGACAAGCTCAACCCGCTCGGCACGGTGCCGCTGCGCGAGATCGCCGAAGCGGCACAGTGGTTCGAGTCGTCGACACACGGCCGGGGAGCATCGGTGGTGATCGTCACCGGCGAGGGTCGCGCATTCTCGTCGGGGTTCGATCTGCGCGAGTTCGCCGGTACGGGACAGAACGATGCCGCGTCGAGCCGCGATCAGGCCGACCTCGGACGGCTGATGGCCGAGTCGATGGAACGCATGTCGGCGCTGACGATCGCTGCGATCAAAGGCCCGTGTGTGGGTGGCGGCGTGGTGCTGGCCGGTGTCTGCGACCTGCGCGTGGCAGCCGAGGACACGGTGTTCTCGATCCCCGAGGTGGACCTCGGCATTCCGCTCGCATGGGGTGGCATCCCTCGGTTGGTGCGCGAGATCGGCCCGGCGATGACACGTGAACTCGTGTTGACGTGCCGGCCCTTCGGTCCGGACGAGGCCCGATCGCTCGGCTTCGTCAATCGGGTCGTGCCGCGCAGCGACCTCGAATCGGTGGTCGACGAGCTGGCCGCCGAACTGGCACGCAAAGCGCCCAGCGTGGTGCGAGCGACGGTGCGGCAGGTGAACGAGGCGCTCGAGGACATGGCGCCGACGGTCGGTGCGTGGGCCGATGCCGACCAGCTCGGCGCGGCGATGGGTGATCCGGAGGCCCGCCAGGCCGCACGCGAGTACCTCGCCGCACGCGCCCGCTGACACGCCCGTGCACCACCCTGCAACCCGTTTGCGTGACGGTTCGGGCGCACATCCGCTCCCGAATCGCGACGCAAACGGGTTTCACCGGGGTGTGGGGTGGCGAGCGGCAGACCGTGGCGGGTTGCGGCGCCGGGTCAGGCGAGCAGATCGGTGGCCACGTGGTGCCAGAGGCGAGTGGTGAGGGCGAGCGACTCGATGTCGATGCGTTCGTCGTTGCCGTGGAAACGCGAACTGAACGCTCCTGCGTCGAGCGCGGGGCTGAACAGACCTGCGCCGTATGCGACCGCTCCCATCTCGCGAAAGATGCGCGCGTCGGTGAAGCCGACGACGAACTGAGGGTTGAGGCGAGCGCTCGGGAACGGCACGTTGACCGCTCGCTGCAGCGAATCCCACAGCGGTGTGTCGACGCGGCTGATCGACGCGGGATCGTTCATGAGCGCCTCGACCTCCACGTGATCAGCCAGATCACCGAGCGCTGTGCGCAGATGCGCGTCGACCTCGTCGGCCCCCTCGCCCGGCAGCGTGCGCACATCGACGTCGATCGTCACCGCGTCGGGAATCGTGTTGACCTTCATCCGACCGCCACCGGACTCGTTCCCGTCGATCAGGTTGGGCGAGAACGTCGTGTGCGTACAGGCATGGAAGTGGGCGGCGAACCCCTTGGGGAGCTGCTCGAGCGCGGCGTCGATCTTGGTCGGATCGAGCAACGCGTCGCGCAACTCGTCCGGCAATGCGAGCGTCTCCACACGTGACGGCCAGAGCTCGTGAAAGCGCGGGGCGGGGCGGTAGTCGGCCAAGCGCTGGATCACACCCGCGGCCTTGATCAGGGCATTGTCGCCTCGAAACGGTGCGGAGCCGTGACCCGGCGTGCCACGGACCCGGAGACGTCGCCAGGCCACACCCTTCTCCGCGACGTTGATGCCCACGACCGGCGCGTCCTCGTCGCCACTGTGCAGGCCACCGTTCTCGGTGAGTACGTAGTCAGCACCCATGGCGTCGGGATGGTTGTCGGCCATCCACCTCGCCCCGTACGCACTCCCGGCCTCTTCATCAGCGACCCCGAAGTAGATCAGGTCTCCTCTCGGCCGGAAGCCGCTCACGGCCAGGTCACGGAAGGCAACCGCCATCGACGCAGTGAGGTTGAGCATGTCGACGGCGCCCCGACCCCACACCTCCGGGCCGTCGCCGCTGTCGATGATCTCGCCGCCGAACGGATCCTCTCGCCAGCCCGACTCGTTGACGGGCACCACATCCGTGTGGCCCATCAGGCAGAGGCTGGGCGCCTCAGGCTCCGACCCTTCGATCCGGGCGACGATCGAGGTGCGACCCGGCGCCGCGTCGAAGCGCTCGACGTCGACGCCGGCGCCTTCGATCACCTGTTGGAGAACGTCGGCGTTGCGGACCTCCTGACCGGACTCGGCGGTGCCGTCGTTGACACAGCGGTTCCGGATCAGCGTCTGCAGCAGTTCGACGGTCTCGTTCGTCAGCCGATCCAGTCGTCGGTCGTCGAGCCCTCCAGCTGAGTTCGCCATCCGCCAAGCCTTCCACAGCCTCCGTCGACACCACGCTTCCCGTCTGCGTGACACTTTGGGAGCGATATCGCACCCGAAGTGCAACGCAAACGGTGGCCGCGCCCGCCGGGTCAGCGTGCAGCAATGATGTCGAGCGTCTGCGCGATGCGCTTGGCGCTGATCGGCGGACGGTTCGGACCCTTGGCCATCAGGGGCTGCGCAAACGTGGCGACGCGCAGCTCCTCCAACTGCCACCGGACGTCGGCGATCTCCGGTGTCAACCCGCCGGCCGGGGCGGTGTCGACGAGCTGTGCGTACCGCTGCTCCAGCGGGAGCACGTCGCCCATGCGACGCCGATCGCGGTCGTGCGCGCCGGGAAGGTGCTCGAGCCGGTATCCGATCGCACGCACGTACCGCTCCACATCGGGCAGCCGATCGAGGCCCGATCCGAGCACGAACCCGCGGTGCACGAGCCGGCCGAGATGCAGGTTGGCGTCGTCCACCGAGGATCGCAGCGCTTCGGCATGCAGCCGGGCGAGCCGGTCGCGCACATCGCTCGCCGCTGCGACCACCCCTGCAGCCCTGTGCATCGCGTTGGCTGCGAGGCCTGGCGCGGCGTCGCGCACTTCGCGGCGCAGCGCATCGAACTCGGCCTCCGTCCAGGGCAGCGCGCCGTGGTCGCTCATCACACGGTCGACCGCAGCAGCGACACAGTCTGCGCTCAGCTCCCCGAGCTCGATGTCGCCTGCCGCAATCGCCAGCCGGTGGGCGTTCGACAGTCGCCGAACAATCGAGGATCGAGTGGGAGCAGCGGTGAGCAGGAGGAGCCGTCGTACGCCCCCGCGCATCACCCGTTGCTGCAGCTCCGGCGTGGTGACGACCCGCAACGACACACTCTCGCCCACATCGAGCAGAGCGGGGTAGGCGCGCACGTCGAGCGCCCGATCGCCTGATTCCACCACGCGCGGGAGGTCGCCGAGGTCCCACTCGACGATCCCGCGGCGCTCCTCGATCGGCGCCGCTGCGGCGATCGACTCTCGGGCTGCTCCGGCGAGCGACGACGTCATCGAGTCGAGGTCCGTACCGACCGCGTGAACCGTGCCCTGGTCGTCGGAGACCACGATGTGCAGCCGAAGGTGATCGGGGATCGCGGCGAGTTGGACGTCGGATGGATGCACACGCACCCCGGACACCTCCGTGACCGTCGACGCGACCGCGTCGACCAACGGACCGGCAGGCGCCTGGTCCCACGACACGAGGAGCCGATCGACGACCGCATCGATCGTCTCCCCCAGCGGGATCAGCTGGCGGCGAACCGCCTTGGGCAGCGACCGCACCAGCAACTCGATCAGTTCGGGCCAGTGCCCGGGTACGTTCCAGTCGAACCCGCCGCCACTCACCTGATTGAGCGCAGCGAGCGGGATGTGCACCGTGACACCGTCGAGCGGCTCACCCGGCGCGAACTTGTACGTGAGCGGCAGCTCGATCACCGCATCACCGGCCTCCTGCCGCCACACGTCGGGGAAGTCGTCGAGCAGCGATGCGCTCCGGCCCGCACCGCGGTCGCCAGCCTGGCCGAAGAGCGCCCGATCGGACAGATCCATCAGGCCGGGATCCCCGCGGCGAGCATCCTTCCACCACCGGTCGAAATGACGGATCGACGTCACCTCGGACCCGACCCGGTCGTCGAAGAACTCGAACAGGAGGTCGTCGTCGACCAGTTCGATCCGACGGACCCGCGCCGCCATCCGACGGACCTGTTCGAGATAGTCGGCATTGTGTTCGAGGAATCGATGACGCCCCGGCCACCCTCGGTCGGTGACGTCGCGCTCGACGAGCGCCTTGGTGATGAACCATGCCCGAGCCTCGTCGTGGTCGACGCGGTCGTATCCCACGATCCGGTCGGACACGATCGGTAGTCCGTACAGCGTCACCGACTCGGATGCGACGGCGCGGCCGGCCTTCGGGTCCCAGCGCACGTCTCCGTACGAACGCTTCACCAGGTGGCCGGCCGCCTTCTCCACCCATGTCGGGTCGATCGTGGCGACACGACGTGCGTAGAGCCGGTTGGTCTCCACCAACTCGGCGGCCATCAACCACGGCGGCGGGCGGCGCGTGAGCACCGACCCTGGCGCGATGACGAACCTGGCCTGGCGCGCCCCGATGAATTCGCGAGTGTCTCGGTCGCGCATTCCGATCTGCGACAGCAGCCCGGCGAGAACGGAGCGGTGGACGTGGTCGGGATGGCTGTCGTGTGAACCCGTCGGCCCCGAGGCCGGTCGGATCCCGAGCTGACCGGCAATCCGGCGGAGCTGACTGAACAGGTCCATCCACTCGCGAACACGCAGGTAGTTGAGGTACTCCCTGCGGCACATGCGGCGAAACTGGTTGCCGGACAACTCCCGCTGCTGCGACCGCAGGTAGTCCCACAGGGCGACCAGGGTGAGGAGATCTGAACCCTCCACCTTGAAGCGGTTGTGGAATTCGTTGGCCTGCTCGCGGTGCTCCTCCGGCCGCTCGCGGGGGTCCTGGATCGACAACGCCGATGCGATCACGAGCACCTCACGAACGCAACCGAGCCGGTCGGCTTCCAACACCATGCGACCGAGGCGCGGATCGAGGGGAAGGCGAGCGAGACGGCGACCGAGCTTGGTGAGGTGGCGCTCGCCCTCGGCAGCTCCTGGCCGATCTCCCTCACGCATCCGGAGGGCGCCGAGTTCGTCGAGCAGTAGATAGCCGTCGCGGATCGCAGCGTGGTCCGGCGGCTCGACGAACGGGAATCGAGCCACGTCGCCCAGTCCGATCGACGTCATCTGCAAGATGACCGAGGCAAGGTTGGTCCGCAGGATCTCGGGCTCGGTGAACTCCGGCCGCGCCTCGAAGTCGTCCTCGCTGTACAGCCTGATGCAGATTCCGGGAGCGACACGCCCACAGCGCCCTGCGCGCTGGTTGGCCGAGGCCTGCGACACCGGCTCGATCGGCAGGCGCTGCACCTTGAGGCGTCGGCTGTAGCGCGAGATCCGCGCTGATCCTGCGTCGACGACGTAGCGAATGCCGGGCACGGTCAAGGACGTCTCGGCAACGTTCGTGGCGAGCACGACGCGCCGCCCGGCGCCGCCGCGGTCGGGACGCTCGAAGATTCGGTGCTGCTCGACCGAGGACAACCGTGCGTACAACGGCAGCACCTCGAGCCGACCGTCGCCATGGGTTCGCCGGAGTGCGTCGGCGGTGTCGTGAATCTCTCGTTCACCCGACAGGAAGACGAGCACGTCGCCGGGGCCTTCGCGGCTGAGCTCGTCGACGGCGTCGACGACCGCCTGGACTTGATCCCGCTGATCACTCGGGTCGTCCTCGTTGTCGGCGCCGAACGGGCGGTATCTGAGCTCGACTGGAAACGTCCGCCCGGTCACCTCGATCACCGGCGCCCGCCCATCCACACCACCCGCCCCGCCAACGCGTGAACGAATGGCCCCATCAGGGGACCATTTGTTCACGCGTTCGAGGTCTGCGGGGGCGGACGGAGCGAAGTGGGATGCGAAGCGGTCGGTGTCGATGGTGGCGGAGGTGACGATCACCTTGAGGTCGGGGCGCTGCGGCAGCAGCTGGCGCAGATAGCCGAGGATGAAATCGATGTTGAGACTGCGCT
>Ga0316197_10004075_pt1 | contig 10379 bp, 8 predicted proteins | sample OudBiesiAoxic_MG_FD_204939 | JGI IMG/M metagenome (GOLD analysis project Ga0316197, IMG submission 204939) | Coastal sediment microbial communities from Oude Bieten Haven, Netherlands - site A oxic | ecosystem: Environmental > Aquatic > Marine > Coastal > Sediment | place: Netherlands... | reverse complement strand
ATTTGGCAAAAAGCGAGTTTGCTTGAGACGGATGATCTGGTCAAACAGGCGACCGGTGAAACCTTGAATCCAAGTCATTTTAAAGCGCACTTGAAAAGCCGCTATCTTGACTAAAACATAAAAGCTCTCCTCCCACATCTATCATAAGCGGGTTTTGTACCCGTTTTTATTTTCTTATAAGGTATGGACATGCAAAGTCAGTTTATCGACAATAATATTGTATATCGACAACATTACTTCAAATTGCCACTGAATTATAATCAACCTGAGCAACACTGCATTGCCGTTTTTGCACGTGAAATAGTTACTATTGACAAGTTGAATCAAGACCTCCCTTGGCTTGTCTATTTGCAAGGTGGTCCCGGGTTTGAATCCCCGCGGGTGAGTGGCAATTCAGGATGGTTAAAACGTGCATTAAAAAATTATCGAGTATTGTTATTAGATCAAAGGGGGACAGGGCAGAGTAGCGCAATTAATCACCAATCACTGGCGCACCTAAGCCCCTCACAGCAAGCACATTATTTAAGCCATTTTCGTGCTGATAATATTGTACGCGATGCTGAAGCGATACGTGAACAACTTGATATAAAACAGTGGGCAACTTTGGGGCAGAGTTTTGGCGGGTTTTGCACACTTACTTATTTATCTTTATTTCCTGATAGTTTATCACACTGCTTTATAACAGGTGGCGTACCTTCTATAACACGTCCTGCTGATGATGTTTATAGGGCAACTTATCAACGCGTAATGGATAAGAATATTGCTTTTTTTGAGCAGTTTCCCGATGCACAAACTATTTGTAATGAGATTGCCGCTGCACTTATAAAAGATCAGGTATTGTTACCCAACGGACAGCGCTTTACCGTTGAACAGTTTCAATTGATTGGTATTAACTTAGGGCGTGGTAATGCCAATATGGGGCTATATACTTTATTAGAAAATGCTTTTATCGATGTAAATGGCAGTAAACAGCTTAGTTATGTTTTTTTGAATCAGATACAGCAGGAACAAAGTTACTTAACAAACCCTATTTACGCATTGCTACATGAGCAAATTTATAATCAACAGAAAGCATCAAATTGGTCTGCACAGCGAGTTAGAGAGCAGTTTTCTGAATTTAATTATACATCCGACAAGCCCTTTTTATTTACCGGTGAAATGGTTTATCCATGGATGTTTGCACAGCTTGTTACATTAAAACCGCTCCAAGAAGCAGCACAACTGTTGGCGAAAAAGCAGGATTGGTGCAAGCTTTATGACCCCGAAGTGCTTACCAATAATCAAGTACCTATTGCTTGTGCTGTTTATGCTGAAGATATGTATGTTGAATTTGACTACAGTAGAGAAACATTAGCCAATATCCCTCACTCAAAAGCGTGGATAACCAATGAATATGAACACAATGGCTTAGGTGTTGATGGAGAGAAAATTCTTGGGCGATTAATTGAGATGGTAGAGCAGATTAAGCATCTACCAAAATAGTTTATTTGTCGTGTCAGCTAAAGGTGGTGGGGATTTGCCATGTTAGATTTAATTTTACTTTTTATAGCAGGGCTTATAGGCGGGATTTTAAATTCTATCGCGGGTGGCGGTAGTTTCGTTACTTTTCCTGCGCTTGTTTTTGTTGGTGTACCACCACTTATCGCTAATGCCACCAATACCTTTGCTTCCTGCGGGGGGTATTTAAGTGGTGCTTATGCATTTAAAGATAAATTAAAAAATCATCCAAGGGAGATTTTTCTGATTGTTATATGTAGTTTATTTGGTGGCTCACTGGGGGCTTATTTATTATTAAATACGCCCGAAGTTCTATTTCAGAATACCATTCCTTGGTTACTTCTTTTTGCTACTCTATTGTTTATTTATGGTGCTAAGGCAAATCTATTGTTAGTGTCCTTCGCGCAAAATAATCGTTATGCTTCAAAGTTGAGAGTGTTACTTCTCTGTGTTTCTCTTTTTGCTATTTGTATCTACGGCGGTTTTTTTAATGCAGGTTTAGGTATTATTGTTTTAAGTTTTTTAACCCTATGTGGTTTTGCAGATATTAATGTCATGAATGGTATCAAATTAGTGGTCTCTTCTGCAGTATCTCTAATAGCAATATCTTTATTTATAATCAATGATGCTATTGCTTGGCTAGAGGGAATTTATGTTCTCTTTGGTACATTATTAGGCGGCTATTTTTCTGCTCAGGTTTCAATGAAAGTTCCACCGCAAACTGTTCGAAAATTAGTTATGTTGATGAGTATCATTATTACTCTCTATTTTTTCTATATCACTTATGGTGAACTGCTTTATAAAAACGAGTCTCTTATATCGGCGATATACACATAAAAACCGCGATGTTTGATACTAGCTCCTTTTTGTACCCCCTTTCGTTATACCTATTTTTCATCGGTAAGCCCTGAATTCAATATCATACATAGTGTTATAAATGTGATCACGATGTGTTTCAAAAAAAATGTAAAATATTTAATAGGGTGATCTAAAGCTGATATTTGAAAAAATATCATACAAACTCTATTAGGATTTATATTTGATTTTTTTGTTTGTAAAAGCTGTATTAATTACAATGCCTTGAATTTTATTTAATAATAAATCGGAAAATAATAGCAAGTAAATATATTGATAAATTTACAATAACTTAACAAAGGGTTTGGTTTTGTTAGGTTATTGAAAATTGTATGTTATTTTTTTGGGTTAGCTGTACTTTATCATCTATTGATATTTTCTATATTTACACTTTGTATAATAAACCCGTGTTTTAAATTAGTTGACTCTTCGTTTTGTTGTTGTAGGTTGTTTTTGAGAAACGAAGCTTGTTGCTATTTTTATCCAGTAAAGTTCGATAATAATAACAAGGAGCATTACTAAAAGACGATAATAAATAGGGTCAAAAATATGGATATATTGAAACTCAAACCACTTGTATTAGCCGTTAGTACAGCACTCGTTGCTTTAACCTCTACCTCTGTGGTTTATGCAGCACCTGGATATAAAGATGGCGCAACACTTCCAACTTCTTATGCACAAACAATTTGGGCACACAATCGCGGTGTTATTGCCAATGATGGTGTTGATGATGCCGCTCAACTGCAAGCTATCATCGATTCAATTGATATCAATAATGATCCAAATAACTTGATACGTATTTTATTACCAGCAGGTGAAATTAATATCGGACAAGAGGTCCATGTTGATCGCTCTGGTATTGTTATTGAAGGGCGCGGCTCTGATCCTACAACAGGCACTAAAGTTACCGTTAACTCTTGGCAGCCCTATACTGTAGCTGCAGATGGCGCTCCTGAGTTTGATAAAAAGTATTGGCCAGGTTTTGGGGCTTTTCGCGCCGAAACACGGATCATGCATCCAAATGAGTTAAATTATGAAGGCAGTATCAACTTCCATTGGAAACATGCCATTGAGTTCGGTGCACCAGCCCAATCAGGTGAAAGTACTCTGACCTTAGAAAGAGGTGGTGCGGGTAAATTTGTCGTCGGTGATCTTATCTATGTGGGAGCCGCTAATGATGATGCCTTTTTAGATGAGGGCGAAATTCCTGCTGATATGCGTTCTAAGAGCCATATAAAAACGGGCCACATGCGAACACAAATCTTTACTGTAACGGCTGTAAATACCGCGAGTAATCAAGTTAGTATCGACCGTCCACTAGAGTACAACATCGAATTACAAAACAGTACCGGTTATAACAGTCGCGTTATGCCAGTAACTGCCGTTAAAAATGTGGGCTTCCGTAAGTTCTATATGACAATGGATAAAACGGGGACTGATTGTGAACCTTATAATGCATCTAATTTAAGTACGGCCAATCCAATGGGGGTAGGCCATCGCTATGAAAATATATGTGCGGCGGATGCCATCCATGGTTTAATTTTTAAAAATGCATACAACGGCTTCGTTGATGATGTTTCGCTTGAGATGCTAGGCTCACATCCGATTGTCACAGAGTTTGCTAAGAATATGACATTTGCAAACAACCATATTAATGGTTCATGGAACAAAGGGGCTGGCGGTAACGGTTATTTCCGTGGTTCTAAGTTGTATGACAGTATTATTCAAGGCAATACCATAGAAAATGTGCGTCACCTTACCCTGCAATGGTCTGCAACCGGTAATATTGTTGAGAACAATACGCTTAATGTAGATATGAATTTACATGGTGGTTGGGAGCGTAATAACATTATTCGTAACAACACTATTGCTATTCCTTTTGAACACAGAAGCTGGGCTAATGGCGAGCCTAGCGAGGGCACTTGGCAACCAATTTGGTATGCATCTGGTGACCACGCAACAAAATGGTCAGGTCCTACTGGCCCAAATAATGTCTTTATTAACAATACACTAAAAAAGGCTAAAACAGCAGGGGCTTCAATTTCTCGTTGGGGATTATTTGATACACCTGATGTACCTTTTAGTTTTGGTGTAGATGCTGCTGGAAACTTTAAACACTTAAATATCGACGGTCAGCCAGTGGCAACATGGACACAAGAAATTGCAGAAGCTGTTTATGCACAAATGCCAGATTCTGGGGTATTACCCGATGGTGTTACTGAGCAACCTCCTGTTGTGGAGCCACCCGTTGAACCGCCAGTAGAGCCACCAGTTGAAGGTTGTAGTTCTACTGTTAACATCCCGTGGAATACTAAAACAGAAATCACATTAACAGGGCCTACCTGTGTTGAATTTCCTCAGTCACTCGATGGTGAAACAGTAAGCATGTGGGACAGTGATGCAAATAGTAGCTGTGATTTCCGCGGTACTATCACCTCAGTCGATGGTAGTGGTTCATACACAATGGATGGAAACTATGAATCTGCTCAAGGCTTTACGGGTAAGGTCTTAAAAATCTCAGCAACAAATAGCTGTGCATTCATCAAACTACGTGCTTATTAAGAAACAATTGAAGATTTGCACTCACTAAGAAAATAAAACCACTCTCCTAGATTGAGTGGTTTTTTTTAACTTAAAAAGTATTTATTAACGCTGTTTAATTTAAGGATAATGTAATGAAAAAATATGGATTTACAATGAAACAACTTAGTTATGTAAGCTGTGGTTTACTGCTCGGTTCATCATCTGTTTTTGCAGGCGAGGTTTACCACCTAAATTTTGATCAATTTGAAGCAGGCAGTTATAGCAAGCAAAATATAAAAGACGATACTAAAGCTAATTATGGCAAAGGCTTTTACGATGGTAGCGATCCAAGTTCTGATCGCGCGATGATTGATAGTGGCGAAAGTGTAACAGGAAATGGTCAATCATTACGTATTACGTTCCCCGCTGGAAAACTTAAAACAGCAGATTCTGGTGTTGATACACGGATTCCTTTGTCTGGCACAGCAAGCAAAAATACCTATGCAGCGGATGAGTTATACCTCTCCTATTGGATTAAATTTAGTGATAATTTTGAGTTTGAACAATGTGGTGGAAAGTTACCAAGTTTAGGTGGAGCAGATTATGCATCCAGAGAAAATCAGTGGAAAGGCCGTATTATGTGGCGCCCGGGTGGTAGCATTCAATTTTATATGGAATTACCGCATGATTTAGACAAGATTGATTCTGACTTTGATCGCTTTTGGGGAGAAAAAGAGATCGATGGGGGATCCATCTGTGACAATCGTTTCAGCCCATATCTTGCGACACCTGGTTGGCACAATATTGAGCTACATTACAAATTAAATTCATTGGGTCAGTCCGATGGTTTATTTGAAGGCTGGGTCGATGGTAATAAAGGTTATAAATTAGTGAATGCAGATGTATTTGGTAATTACCGTCCTGAGGGGGGAGAGCAAGATAAATTAACCATTAATTCCATTTTACTCTCGACCTTTTTAGGGGGCTCGAGTGATCAATATAAAATGGCAGAAGATACCTATATATGGGTTGATGAGTTTAAAGTCTCTACAACGCGTGTTAATGAATATTATCGTTATAACAATGGTCAATGGTAAGCACTTAAGTGCTGTAAGTGGCTTATGCCGGTTATAGCAAGATTAACCTAGTCTATTTAAGTGCATAGATAACCTATACAACAAGGACGTTTTGTTTCAGGCATTGAAATTAGATCTACTAATTTTCCTGCCTGTATTTACGACAAGGAGCGCATATATGAATACATTAAACTTTAAAATTGTCATGGTCGGTTTAACGCTGTTACCAAGTTTGCAAACATTTGCAGAAGGCTATCCATTTATCTTACCGGATAATATGAATGCAACGATCAACGTCATTACGGCTGAGCAGGAAAGATATAATAATAAATTATTGGGTACAAATATATTTGGCTTTAGTAATAATACAGAGCAAGCATTAATTAATCGCTATCAACCAGTAACAATAAGATTTCCTCATGGTTTGTGGGCAAATTGGTATGATTGGGAAACGGATGGAACTCGCGTTTTTGGTACTGATTCATTTCAATGGATTGCTGCAGATGGGAAAACAAAAACAAAAACAATCGATCATTTAGCGCAAATTAAACTCAAAGATGAGAGTAAATCCAAAATAGGTATTGATGGCTTAGCGGTTTTAAACTCAGATAAAGTGAATAGCCAAGGTAAAGGTTATGACATGTTATGGACATTTAACATGAGTGCAGACGGCAGTAATTTTAACAATGGCAGTCCGGTTACTGTTGCGCGTTACAATGATTTAGTGTCCCGTGGTTTTGAAGTAAAAGATATTGAACTTGGCAATGAAAACTTTTATCCCGGTCAACGAAGTTCAATCATTCCTAATGCCAAAGAATACATAAAAAGAGCCAAATCAATGTCGACGGCGCTAAAAAACATCGATCCAACGATTAAAGTATCTATCCCTCTATTAAGAAGAGAGAACAGTGCTAATCCAAATTGGAATGAAGATTTAAGCGCAGATAAAAGCTATTTTGATGCCGTGACCATTCATACTTATGTCGGTTCTGATCCTGATGATCCTGCCAGTGCAGAAGGCGCCTATGCAACCGCATTAACCGCTCGTCACCATTTAGCAAAATCCATCGATGATTATGCGGGTAAAGTCGCGCCAAATAAACCCATCTGGTTATCAGAGTGGGGCGTTAAATCGGGAGGGCCAAATGCGGTTTCAGTATTAGGTATGGCTGATGCTTATATTTTCATGAGCGAAAATCAAGACCGATATGAGCGAGCAAACTGGTTCAGTGTTAATGGTAAGCTTAACTCCTTTTTAGTTTGGGAAACCTACATATCGCCAAGTGGTGTTGAGCGCCCACGTATCAAATATCCTTTACAGAAGACCGCTGTTGGCGCGATGTATGAAATTATCCGTGATGTACTTGAAGATAGCACATTGTTGGAAAGTGAAATGCAGAGTCCTGATTTAATGACTGGGGTTGACGCTATCAGCGCTCGTGCTGTCGTTAAAGATGGAAAAACCATATTAATGGTATTAAACCTTACTAACAAATCTGTGCCATTTAACGTTAAATTGAATAATACTGACTACAACGGCAGTTTTAATCATCAAGCGATGTCCTTCTCTTGGATGGGAGCTGAGAAGATACTACCGATTGACAGTAATCCACTAGAAATGGTCAAGCAAGGTACGGGCACAATTACATTACCTAAGTTTTCTGTCAGCCATATTTATTTGGAAGATGCAGATATTGCGACTAATACTTTCAGTGTTGCAATGACGAAACCGGTCAATAATAGTGTATTTGATATTAACCAAGTTGTTACCTTACAAGCCCAAGTAAACGACAGTGACAATGATATCCAGCAAGTTAACTTTCGTGTCAATGGGACTTTTTATAAGCAAGCTAATAATGCACCCTATATTGTTGAGTGGACACCTACCAAAGTGGGTAGTTATACCTTTGATGCAGTTGCAGTTAAAAACAACAATACGCGTAAAACATCAGCCATTAAAACTATCAAAGTGAATGCGTCAAAATCATATGTTCACATAAGCAAAGCTAATAGTACTGGTTTTGCGCTTGATGGCGGTAATGGCGGTGCCAACAATCAAAATGTTAAGTTATGGACTTCTGGTACCGCGCGCATTAATCAACAGTGGGAAGAAATGTCACGTGGGGCTGATTATTACTCCTATAAAAAACGTGGGACACTTTTCTGTTTAGATGCTGGCAATGGTGGCGCTAAAAACCAAAACTTAGTGCTAATGAGTTGTGATCACCAAAACCAAAATCAACATTTTAAAAAAATAAGCCTAGGTGGTACCAAGTTTCAGTTAGTTAAACGTAATGCATCTGGCTTTGCTGTTGATGGTGGTACGGGAGGAGTAAATGGTCAAAATGTGAAACTCTGGACAACCCAAACAGCAGCCGACGGTAATCAAATTTGGCATTTTTTAAGCATCGATTAAGTGCATAATTGTTTAAAAAAAGCATTGTTATAATAGGGGGAGTGCTAACAATTTGTTGGCAACTCACTCTCATTATTAATTGCAGTTAAAATATATCTATCAAACGTATATCGATAACTAATACTGCATTAGGCCCTATTTTACTGCGATTACCTTTTTTACCCCATGCTAAATCGGGGGGAATAACAAACTCATAACGAGATCCTAATGGCATATACTGCAAACCTTCCGTTAACCCATCAATCGCTTCTTCAACACTAAATTTTTCGGAACTATTGGTTTTATAAGTATCAGCGATCACTTTACCATCCGTTAATAGAATACGCTGGTGGACTTCAACGCTATCATAGTGAGTTGGGCAGGGGCTTTCTGTCTGCTCAATAACACGATACATTAATCCAGAGTCACAGCAAATAACATCTGTTTTTTGTTGGTATTTTATTAAAAAATCTTCACTGTTTTTTCTATTTTGACCTGCAGAGCCTTTACCCGTTTTTTTGTCTTTTTTGCGTGCCATTATTTGTATGTTCCGTAGTAATAAATTGATTGATTATCAATGCCTTAATTAGGTCTGCTTTGTAACTGACAATATGTTAAAACGTTACTGTTTTACAATCTTTTTTGTAATCATTTGAACGCTATATTATGGAAATAAACGATTGAATTATTAAAGTAAAGTATTATATAGTTTGTTACTATTTTGTGCGATAGTACAAACTTAAAAATAATTAAAGCACAGTGTTAAAGATACCAGTGAGCACTGATAAATAATACTGTCATGGAGTAAAGCAGATTATGTCTATCACCATCGTTAATGTTCCTGGATTTAATAATGCGGGCCCTGCACAGTGGCAAAGCTTATTAGAAAATAAATTTACTAATTTTATACGCGTCAAACAGAACAATTGGACAGATCCTGTTCGTGAAGATTGGATACAGGGTATTGAAAATACAGTCTCAAATATTGAGGGTGATATTATATTAGTGGGGCATAGTTGCGGTGCTGTTGCCATTGCTCAATGGGCGCTTGCTTGTAACAGTGATAACGTTAAAGGGGCAATATTAGTTGCGCCTGCCGATGTTGAACATCACAATGCACATAGCGCTATTCAAGTACAACGTCCGTTGCCAAATTCATGTTTACCCTTTAGGAGCAAACTGATTTACAGTGATAATGACGAACATACTAGTGCATCTCGTAGCGAACAGATGGGCAAAGATTGGGGAAGTGAATTAGTTCTTGTAAAAGGTGGATCTCATTTTCATACCGAAGCTGGTTTTGGTCAGTGGCCTGAGGTTGAGATATGGATAGAGCAGCTAGCTGGTATTGCGTTACAACCAAAATAGGCGTGATAACTTTTCAATATGTTATGATTCCACTTCATAGCAAATTGGCTTTGTATAAGTGATAAGCACTTAGTTAATTTAATAGGCAATTAGGAAGATAGATGAACGATAAACTTGACAGTTTTTTACAGCAAGTACTCTGCAGCAAAGCGACTCTTAGTGAAGATGTGTTGTTGCAAGAAGGATTTGAATTTATCAAGTTGCAATTGAAAGATTACCTAAAAAGTGAAAATTTTACTGCGCAAACTTTTACTCAGGCAATTAAACAAGCAAGAGAAATCAATAATAGTGAGACTGACCCTAAATTTTGGTCAGCACTGGAAGCCTTTTATTTAGCCGTTGGAGATAGCATTGATAACAAACAACAACGTAAACGCTGGCTACGCTTCATCAATATTATTGAGCACTTACAAGGGTATTCTGGTAGCCAACTGATTAGTGATAAGCAGATTCGTAGTAAGCGTATTAAGCGACTATTTCTGGCATACACACTTACTTGGGAACATCTTCGCTATATAGCAGGTAATGAAGATGACTATAACCCAAGTGAGTTGGTTATATCAGCTTTTAGTGATGCGCATCAACATAATTAAGCTGAACTAATACCAAAGGAATTAAATAGGTGATCAGAGTTTGCGTAGGAAAAATTATTACTAATAAGGCGT
>Ga0316197_10004074_pt1 | contig 10379 bp, 10 predicted proteins | sample OudBiesiAoxic_MG_FD_204939 | JGI IMG/M metagenome (GOLD analysis project Ga0316197, IMG submission 204939) | Coastal sediment microbial communities from Oude Bieten Haven, Netherlands - site A oxic | ecosystem: Environmental > Aquatic > Marine > Coastal > Sediment | place: Netherlands... | reverse complement strand
CGCGGCGTCAGCCAGAAGCACCTCGCGCCCGGAGCGGGCAGCCCAGGTCGCGGCGGCCGAACCGGCTGGTCCCGCGCCGACAACCAGCAGGTCGGTGGTCATCGTGTCGTGCGCGGGCATGGGTCCCAGTGTCCCTGCATGAGCGGGTCGGGCGAAACTCGGACGCGAATGCGAGCCGCACATGCCTCCTCGCCGTCGGCCCGGCCGACAAGCGCCCACCCGCCCGGGGGTGTTCACTGGCTGCGTGAGCGAGCCGACCGACGACCCGATCACCGCCCTGCTGCCAGGACGCGTCGGCCTGTTCGTGCGGCTGGTCTGCAAAGCCGGGGCACGCACGGCCGCCCTCGACATCACCAACCGCTACATCGACAGCCTCGCCGGCGAGCCCGGCACCGAGGCATTCATCGTCGCCGTCGACCCGAACGAGGCCGACATGCTGTGGCTCTACGAGTGGTTCACCGACGACGACGCCCTCAACGCCCACCGCTCGAGCGCGCCGTTCCACGAGATGATGGCTGAGCTGCCGAGCGTCCTGTCGGCTCCCCCGGCACTGATCAGGGTCGACCCGTTGCGCATGCACCTACAGCGGTCCGTCGCCGAGGGACGCACGGTCGACCGCATCTTCTGAAGCCGACGCCGACCAGCCGTCTGCGTGCTCCGCGTCGCTACCAGCGCCAGCCGGCCGACTCGAGCGCGACCTCCGCCAGCAGGCGATGGGACGGCCCCCTGCCGGGCTCGACCGGCAGACCAGCGATCCGACAGGCATCGTCCAACGTGCGCTCGTATGCCTCCTGGGCAGCCTTCGTGTGGTGGTAGGTACCCAAGCTGCGGCACCCGGGGTGGTCGATCGCGCGAAGCTCGGCCGACAACCGACTCAGGCGCTGCTGCATGGCAAGCGTCTCAAAGGGATCGGGTCCGCCCGGCGCTCGCAGCCAGGGCGGACGCAGCCGCGCCAGCACCGTCCGCACAACTCCTATGGTGGACGCTGACGCGTATCGGCACCAGACCCCGACGCGAATCCCGTGCGCGGCACCGCCGCGCGGCGGCAGGATGGACCCATGCGAGTGGTGCACGTCGACGTCCAGGTCGTCCCCGAGCGCGTCGCTGACTTCATCGAGGCCTCCCGGCTCAACGCCGAGGCGTCTCGGCGCGAGCCCGGCGTGGCCCGGTTCGACGTGATCCAGGACCGTGCCGACCCGACCCACGTCGTGCTCGTGGAGGTGTACGCCGACGAGGACGCCCCGGCCGCTCACAAGCAGACCGAGCACTACGCCACCTGGCGAGACACTGTGGCCGGATGGATGGCGCGCCCGCGCACCTCGGTGACCTACTCGGCGATCGACCCCGGCAGTCCCGCCCGCTGGCGGTCGTCGTCCTCGTGACCCGACGCGCCTTCTCCTTCTCGACAGCCGGTCGGATCACCTTCGGCACCGGGTCCGCCACCGAGATCCCGGGGGCGGTCGTCGCCCACGGCAGGCGTGCCCTCGTCATCACCGGCGCCCACCCTGAGCGCTTCGACGTCATGGACGCCCTGGTGGAGGGCGCCATCGCGATCACGCACCGGCTCCTGAGCGACGAGCCGACCGTGGACGACGCCCGCGAGGCCGCCGCGCTGGCCCGCGACTGCGATGTCGTGCTCGGGCTCGGCGGTGGCAGCGTCCTCGATCTCGCCAAGGCGGCCGGAGCGCTCGTGGGCGTCGACGACCCGATGGACCACCTCGAAGTGATCGGTCGCGGCCGACCCCTGCCCGGGCGAGGGCTACCGGTGGTGGCCGTCCCGACCACAGCGGGCACGGGTTCGGAGGTAACCGCCAACGCCGTCCTCTCCTCCCCCGAGCACGGGGTGAAGGTGAGCCTGCGCGGTCACACCGTCCTTCCGCACGTCGCCATCGTCGACCCGCTGCTGACCCTGGACTGCCCGCCGGCCGTCACCGCCACGAGCGGGCTGGACGCCCTCACGCAGTGCCTCGAGCCGTACGTCTCACCGATGGCCAGCCCGATCACCGACGGCTTCGCGCGCAGCGGACTGGCCGCTGCTGGCCGCTCCCTTCGAGCCGTCTACGCCGACGGCTCCGACGTCGAGGCCCGCACGGACATGGCGCTGTGCTCGCTGCTGGGCGGACTGGCCCTGGCCAACGCCAAGCTCGGAGCCGTTCACGGCATCGCCGGAGTCGTGGGCGGCCTCACCGGTGGACCGCACGGAGCGATCTGCGCCGCCCTGCTCCCCTCGGTCGTCACCGTCACGACCGGCGCCATGCGCAGCCGTGACCCCCGCTCCATTGCCCTGCGCCGCTACGCCCACGCCGCCGACGTCGTGACCGGCGAGCACCAGTCACGCACCGACGACCTGGTGGCGTGGATCCGCGAGACGTGCCAGGCCCTGTCCGTCCCCGGACTGAGCGCGTACGGCCTAGAGGACGACGACGTCGAGCGGGTCGTGACGGGCGCGGCCCGCTCGTCCAGCATGAAGGGCCACCCGATCCAGCTCACCACCGACGAGCTTCGCCTCATCGTGCAGTCGTCGCGCTGAGCGCGGACAGCCAGGAGGTCACCTGCTCGACCACGCGGGGATCGAGGGGATGGGACACCTGCTGCTTGTATGCGCGCGGGGACGACCTCACCGCGGGCTGGTGGCGCAGGATGTGGTCGACGTCGGAAACAAGCGCGGTGGTGAGACGCCCCGGGGCCAGCTCGGTCATCCGAGTGAGATCGTCCGGATTCACCTGGACGTCCTTGCTGCCCGTGAGCGCCAGGATCGGCACCGCCGCGCGCTCGAGCGCCGGTGCGGCGTCGTAGGCGAGCAGCTCGCGGAACCACTTGGCGTTGACCTTCGACACCAGCTGTACGCGATAGGTGTCCTTGGTGGACGCCGCCAGCTTCGCCAGCTGCTTGTCCTGCTGCTTCGCCACGCTCGTGCGCATGAGGCGCATGAGCATCCGCGCCACCCCGGGGATCTCCGGCTCCAGCGCCAGAGCCTGCCAGCGCAGTGTCTGCTCGCCGGTTCCCGCCATGCCCGACAGCAGGATCGCGCCGTCCACCAGCGAGGCGTCCTGGGCGAGGTCGGTCGCGATCAGCGCGCCCTCGCTGTGCCCGACCACGACGACCGGGCCGTCGACCAGGCTGCGGGCATGACGCGCCGCGGCCCTGGCGTCGGCGATGTTGTCGTGCAGGCCTGCCGTCCAGTAGTCGCCCTCGCTCGCACCCGCGCCGCGCTTGTCGTAGCGCAGCGACGCCCACCCGGTCGACCGAAGGCTCTCGGCCAGGAGGCGCATGACGCCCAGTGGCATCCGCTTGTGGTCGGAGTTGCGGTCGATCGGCCCGGAGCCCGAGACGAGCACCGCGATCCCCGCCGGCTCGTCCGGCGCCAGCAGGGTGCCCTGCAGCATGAGCCCGTCGGAGAGTAAGGTCTCGGTGCGTTCGGTCACGAGGGCGAATCCTTCCACCGTGCGCCGTCCCCCGGTCAGGGCTGAACCAGCCGCACGGCGACTCGGCCGAGAACGACACCCGGTCGGTCGACGCCAACTGGGCTCTCGGACCACTATGTGCGCGAGGGGGGAGTTGAACCCCCACGTCCTTGCGGACACACGGACCTGAACCGTGCGCGTCTGCCTATTCCGCCACCCGCGCGGGTGTGTCCCGTCAAGACTCTGACCTGGGACGAGCCCGCCCTCGACGGGCGTGCTCACGCACGAGATTATCACGGTGAGCCCGTGATCATGAGCGCGGCAACTGTCACCGGGCACCACCGCCGATACGATCGAGCGACAACTGCCCTGGCGGGGGCAGCGAGCGAACACCGTGCGCGAAGGAGGTGACCGATGGGCAGGCTGCAGCGGGTCGAGCAGCGGCTGGAGTCGTGGGTCAACAACACCTTCTCGCGCCTCTTCCGTTCCGACGTGCAGCCCGTCGAGGTGGCCTCGGCGCTGCAGCGCGAGCTCGACAACAACGCGCAGGTGGTGTCGCGAGACCGGTCGCTGGCACCCAACGTGTTCACCGTGCGCCTCTCCGGGCGCGACCACGACCGCCTCGCCCCGTACGCCGCCAGCCTGGTCAGTGAACTCACCTCGCTGGTCACCGAGCACGCCGACCTGCAGCGCTACTCCCTCCCGGGCGCCGTCGGTGTCGAGCTCACCAAGGACGACACCCTGCGCACGGGTCAGTTCCGGGTGACGTCACAGGTGCAGGCCGAGGTCTCGACCCGCAGGCCCGAGGTGGCCTCCCGGGCGGCCCCCGCCTACCTCGAGGTCAACGGAGAGGTTGTGCCGGTGATGGCGGCCGGTGCGATGGTGGGACGCGGATCGGACTGCGACATCCGCATCGACGACCCGGGCGTGAGCCGGCGCCACGCCGAGTTCCGCGTGCTGGGAGAGGGGGCGGGCGCGGACGTCGTGGTGGTCGACCTGCACTCCACGAACGGCACGGTCGTCGATGGCAACAGGGTGGCCCAGACCCAGGTGCGCGACGGGACGACAGTGACGATCGGCTCGACGACGATCACCGTCCACAAGCACGACCCCCGACTGGGACTGGGGTAGCCGATGTCCGAGCTCACCCTCACCCTGATCCAGATGGGCTTCCTGGCCCTGCTGTGGGTGTTCGCGTTCGCGATCGCCTCAGCGATTCGCGCCGACCTGTTCGGCGTCCGTCCGCGGCAGCAGACCGAGAGGCCGGTGGCTGCCCAGGCCGCGGCAGGCGCCGCAGCAGCCGCTCCTGCCAAGCCGGCGAAGCCGGTCAAGCTGCATCGCGGCGCCCCTACGAAGGTAGTCGTGATCGAGGGCGCCGACAGCGGCAAGCAGGCCTCGCTGACCGGCACGGTCACCATGGGCCGGGGCAACGGGAACCACATCGACCTGGTCGACGAGTACGTCTCGACTCGCCACGCGCGCTTCATCCCGCACAACGGCCAGTGGTACGTCGAAGACGTGGGATCCACGAACGGCACCTACGTGGCAGGCGCCCGCATCTCCCGTCCGACGCCCGTCGGCGCCAAGTCGACGGTGCGCGTGGGCCGTACCGTCCTCGAGCTGCGGAAGTAGCCGGAGCGACCGCATGACCCTGGCTATCCGGTCGGTCGCGCAGTCCCACGTGGGGTTGGTGCGGCAGGGCAACGAGGACTCCGGCTACGCCGGACCGCGGCTGCTGGTAGTGGCCGACGGAATGGGTGGTCATGCCGCCGGCGAGGTGGCCAGTGCCGTCGCGGTCGAGTCGCTCGCCGTGCTGGACGGACCCGGACCGACCCCCGACGACATGGACGCCGACACCGCCCTCACCGATGCGATCGCCCGCGCCAACCAGCGCATCCGCGACCTCGTCGAAGCCGACCCCCGACGCAGCGGCATGGGCACCACAGTGACCGCGCTGCTGTGGTGTGGCGACTCTTTCAGCCTCGCCCACATCGGTGACTCCCGCGCCTACCTGCTGCGTGACGGCGAGCTCGGCCAGCTCACCCGCGACCACACCTACGTCCAGGCGCTCATCGACGAGGGACGGATCAGCGAGTCCGAGCGCGAGACGCACCCCGCCCGGTCGTTGCTGCTGCAGGCGCTCGGCGGGGAGGACGTCGTCCCCGACGTCGCCGGCGTCGAGGCCGCGGACGGCGACCGGTTGATGCTGTGCAGCGACGGGCTGTCCGGCGTCGTGCCCGTCGACGAGATCGCCGGAGTGCTCGCTTCCGTCGCCGACCCCCAAGCGGCCGCCGACGAGCTCGTCGAGCTCGCTGTGGCCGGTGGCGGCCCCGACAACATCACCTGCGTGGTGGCCGACATCCGAGCCAGCACCCACGTCGCCCAGGACGACGACACGACCGAGGCTCACCTGGTCGGGGCCGCAGCAATCGGCGCCGCCCACCCTGACGCGCTGCGCTACGACGAAGAACCGGAGGCCGACGCAGACGGAACCGACGGTGGAACCGCTGACTCCGCGTCGACCGCCGACCCTCGGGAGGTCAAGGACGTCGACGCCGACGAGGCCGAGCGCTACGCGCCCCGTCGACCCAGTCGTACCAGGATCGCGCTGGCCGTCACGCTCGCGCTGGTTCTCATCGGTCTCGTCGGTTTCGGGCTTCGCCAGCTCGCCCTGTGGTACGACCAGCAGTACTTCGTGGGTGTCGAGGATGACAGCGTCGTGATCCGGCAGGGGGTGCCGGGAATCCCGGGCAGCTCCGTCGTCTCCACCGTCCCGGACCTGCCGGTGGATGCGATCCCCGAGGTCTACCGCGAGGACGTCGACGCCGGCATCCGGGCCGATGACATCACCGACGCCACCGAGATCGCCGAGCGAGTGCGTCGGGAGGCCTGCCGGGCCAGCAACGCCGGGCCCGAGATCAGCGGGTTCCCGGGGCTGGACTGCTCGGGCCTGCAGACCGGGTCGACATCATGAGCGGCATCGAGACATCCACCCGGCGATCCGGCACCGGACGCTGGACCGAGCTGGTGCTCGTGCTCGTCGCCTGCGCCATCGCCGTCGGCTCGTTCGCCGCGGTGGGCCTCGGCACCGACGGTGCCCTGCCGGACCGGCTGGTGGCCTACGCCGTCGGCTTCGTCGCAGTCGCCCTGGCGGCGCACCTCTTCGTTCGCTGGCGGGCCCCGTACGCAGATCCGGTGCTGCTGCCCACAGCGGTGGCGCTGAACGGGCTGGGGCTGGCGATGATCCACCGGCTCGACGTGGCACGGGCGACCCAGGCCGAGCTCAACGGTATCGCCGAGCCGGCTCCGCAGGCGTCCGGACAGCTCGTCTGGTCGCTCGTCGGGCTGCTGCTCATGGCCGGCGTCTTGTGGGCAGTGCGCGACCACCGCGTACTGGGGCGCTACACATACCTGACGTTCCTCACCGGCGTCCTGCTGCTGCTGCTGCCTCTCGTGCCCGGGCTGGGCGTCGAGATCAACGGCGCCCGCATCTGGATCTCGGTGTTCGGCCAGTCCTTCCAGCCCGGCGAGGCGGCCAAGGTCGTCATGGTGATCGCGTTCTCCTCCTATTTGGTGTCCCACCGTGAGGCTCTGGCCCTCGCCGGACGGCGCGTGCTCGGTGTCGACCTGCCGCGCGGGCGTGACCTTGGGCCGATCCTGGTCGTCTGGGGCCTGTCGCTGGCGATCCTCGTCTTCGAGCGCGACCTCGGCGCTGCGGTCCTCTTCTTCGGCGTCTTCGTCGTGCTGCTGTTCGTCGCCACCGAACGCGTCGGCTGGCTCGTCGTCGGCCTGGGTCTCGCCGCGCTCGGCGGCTATGTCAGCTACCTGCTGTTCGCCCACGTGCAGACCCGGGTGTCGGCCTGGCTCGAGCCGTTCGCGGACCCCGATGGCAGCTTCCAGGTGATCCAGAGCCTCTACGGGCTGGCCTACGGTGGCCTCATCGGAACCGGCCTCGGCCGCGGGCAGCCGAACCTCATCCCGTTCGCCGAGTCCGACTTCATCGCCGCCGCGCTCGGCGAGGAGCTCGGCCTGACCGGGCTGATGGTGATCATCCTGCTGTACGGGGTGCTCGTGTCTCGTGGCCTGCGCATCGCCATCGGCGTGCGCGACCCGTTCGGCACGCTGCTGTCGACCGGCCTGGCCACCGTCATCGGCCTGCAGGTGTTCGTCGTCATCGGCGGGGTGACCAAACTGATACCGCTGACCGGCCTGACCACGCCGTTCCTCTCCCTGGGCGGGTCGTCGCTGGTGATGAACTGGGTGATCGTGGCGCTGCTGCTGCGGGTGAGCGACGCGGCACGCCGTCCGGCTCCCGCGCCCCCGCCGCCGCTGGCCGAGGCGCAGACCCAGGCGGTGAGGCTGGGGTGAACCGAGCCATCCGTCGCTGGTCGATCGTCATGCTGGTGCTGTTCACGGCGCTCCTGGGCAACATCACCTTCGTCCAGGCCTTCTGGGCCGACGAGCTCAACGCACGCTCCGACAACCGACGGGTGCTGCTCGACCAGTACGCCCGCCAACGTGGTCCGATCCTGGTGCAGGAGACGGCGGTCGCCCGGTCTCGGGCCACCGGCGGTGCGTTCGAGTATCGCCGCCGCTACCCCGAGCCCGAGCTCTACGCCCACTCCACGGGCTACTTCTCCTGGATCTACGGACGGTCGGCCACCGAGCGGGTGGCGAACGACGTGCTGGCCGGCACCGATGACGCCCTGTTCGCGCGCCGCCTCATCGACCTCGTCGCCGGCCGTCCACCCGAGGGCGGCAGCGTGCGTCTCACCCTGATCCCGGAGGCGCAGCAGGCGGCCTTCGATGGGCTGCAGGGACGCGTCGGAGCTGTCGTGGCGCTCGACCCGCGCAGCGGCGCGATTCTGGCCATGGTGTCCAACCCGAGCTTCGACCCCAACCCGCTGGCCAACCCCGAGGCCGAGGTGCAGGAGCAGGCGTGGACGGCGCTGCAGTCCGATCCCGACCAGCCGGCGCTCAACCGGGCCATCGCCCAGACATACCCGCCCGGATCGGTGTTCAAGATCGTCACCGCGGCCGCGGCACTGGAGAGCGGCGAGTACGAGCCGGACACCATCGTCGCCGGACCTGAGCAGCTACAGCTGCCCGGCAGCACGTCGGTGCTGACGAACCAGTCCGGTACCGCTTGCGGCCCGGACGGCGAGACCACGCTCATCGACGCCCTGCGCATCTCGTGCAACACCGCGTTCGCCAGGATAGGCATCGACCTCGGGGACGACGCACTGCGCGAGCAGGCAGAGGCGTTCGGCTACAACACCCAGCCACTGGTCGAGTACAACGCCGCCACCAGCGTCTTTCCCGACAACCTGGACCCAGCGCAAACGGCCCAGGCGGCGATCGGTCAGTTCGACGTGCGCGCGACCGCCCTGCAGACCGCCATGGTGTCGGCAGCGGTCGCCAACGACGGCACGCTGATGGCGCCCTACCTGATCGCGGAGGCGCTGGCTCCCGACCTGGCCCCGCTGCAGGTGACCGAGCCCGTCGAAGTCGGCGATGCCGTCAGCTCACAGACTGCGCGCGAGCTGACCCGGATGATGGAGGAGGTCGTCGTGAGCGGTACCGGCGCCAACGCTGACATCGAGGGCGTCGCGGTGGCAGGTAAGACCGGCACCGCCGAGCGCGGCGCCAACGACACACCGATCGCCTGGTTCACCTCGTTCGCTCCGGCACAGAGCCCCGAGGTGGCCGTCGCCGTCGTGGTCGAGGACGCCGGCGACGAGCTGGACATCTCGGGTGGGCGACTCGCCGCACCCGTCGCACGAGCCGTGATGCAAGCGGTTCTCCTGAGGGGAGGCACTCAGCCATGACCGACAGACCCCAAGGGATGGACCCGCCGTCGCCGGACGACGAGCAGACCCGCGCGCAGGACCCCGAGGCGACGGGGCCGCAGCCGACGGACCTCGACGAACCCGCCACGGCGGGCGACTCAACACCCCTCACTCCCTCGCCGCCACCCCCAGCACCAGCCGATCCCCCCAGCGGCGGGTACCGGTCCCAAGCGGGCCCGGTTGTCCTCGGAGGTCGCTACGAGCTCGGCGAGGTGATCGGTCGCGGTGGCATGGCCGAGGTGCACCGCGGCCGTGACCTGCGGCTCGGCCGCATCGTCGCCATCAAGGCGTTGCGGGTCGACCTGGTGACCGACGAGACGTTCCAGGCGCGGTTCCGCCGCGAGGCCCAGTCGTCGGCATCGCTGAACCATCCCAACATCGTCGCCGTCTATGACACCGGCGAGAGCGAGATCAACGGCGTCTCCGTGCCGTTCATCGTCATGGAGCACGTCGAGGGCAAGACGCTGCGCGAACTGCTGCGCGAGGACGCCGGCATCAGCACCAACCAGGCACTGGAGCTCACCGAGGAGATCCTGCGAGCCCTGGACTACAGCCACCGGGCAGGCATCGTGCACCGCGACATCAAGCCCGGCAACGTCATGGTCACCGAGTCCGGCCAGGTCAAGGTCATGGACTTCGGCATCGCCCGGGCCATGGGCGACGCCCACCAATCCATGACCCAGACGTCGATGGTCGTCGGCACCGCCCAGTACCTGTCCCCCGAGCAGGCCCGCGGCGAGACCGCCGATGCCCGCAGCGACCTCTATGCGACGGGGTGCGTGCTCTACGAGCTGCTCACCGGACGTCCACCCTTCGTGGGCGACTCGCTGGTCTCGGTGGCGATGGCCCACGTCAAGGAGACGCCGCGACCGCCGTCGGCGCTCGATCCGTCCCTCACGCCGTCGGTGGACTCCGTCGTGCTCACCTCGCTGGCCAAGGACCGTCTGCAGCGCTACCAGAGCGCCGCGGAGATGCGTGCGGATGTCGAGCGAGCGCGCACCGGGCTGCCGGTGGCGGCCGTGGCCCCGGTATCCATGGCCGACCCGACGGCGACGTCGCTGGTGCCAGGCATCACCGACGTCGAGCCCGAGCCGCAGTCGTCCAATGCCGGCCGCTACGCGCTGAT
>Ga0316197_10004073_pt1 | contig 10384 bp, 2 predicted proteins | sample OudBiesiAoxic_MG_FD_204939 | JGI IMG/M metagenome (GOLD analysis project Ga0316197, IMG submission 204939) | Coastal sediment microbial communities from Oude Bieten Haven, Netherlands - site A oxic | ecosystem: Environmental > Aquatic > Marine > Coastal > Sediment | place: Netherlands... | reverse complement strand
GGAAGCCTTGTGCCGCGTAGAACCGGGCCCGCTTGGCATATCGGGCCGGCCCGATGAGCGACGCTCCGAGGGCGATCAACAGGCCGATCAGAATCTCCGACCACGCGCTGCGGCGGAGCAGCGAGGTGCCGATCGCGAGGATCGAGTCGGCTGCGGCGCGACCCCCTGAGGTGTCGGGAGTTCCGGCGATGACACCGATCCCCAGACGGAGCGCGATCAACACGATGAACCCACCCAGCGCGGTCGCTGCACCGACATTGCGAACAGCGACCCGCCGCCAGTTACGGGCGAGGTAGATCGCTGCACCGAACAGGACAATCACCAACAAGAAGAACACGACGCTCAAGATCTTGATGACCTTGACGCCGGTTTGAGCTGACTCCAGCAGATCGGAGTCGACCACCTCGAACACGCCGGCGTCTTCAGGGATCGCGTCGAGCACACCCTGTGGGAGCCCGATCTGCTCGCCGACCTGCACCACCACGCCTCCGAGGTCGATGACCACCTTGCCCCCGGACGTCGAGACGTTGCCACTCACGTCGTCTTCGAGGATCGCCAGAACCGCCTCATGAGCCTTTCGATTGGCTTCCTCCCAGACCACCCGCACCGGCTCGGTCTGGAGCAGCCTGTCAGCGGTGTCGATCAGTGGATCACGCAACACCCCCGCCAACGGGCCACCGAGACCCTCCAACTGCTCGGGAAGCCGATCATCGATCGCCGTGCCGACATCAACATTCTCATAGAGCGCGTTGACCAACCGGACCGACAACTCCTGGCGCACCTCATCATCGTCGAGCAGCGCTGTACTCGCGTCCACCCACGAACCGGTATCGAGCAACTGACGCTCCACCCACGTGTTCAACGTGCTCAACACCATCACCAGCGTCCCCAAGACGATCAACAACCACACCACAGGCCGGTTCGAACGCTGCTCGTCGATCTCGGCAACCGCCGCGCCCACATCAACCGGGGTCTCGTCGCTCATTGCTCGCTCCTCGTCATGCTCCAGGTCGTGGAGATCGGTTCCGTCTATCGACGCTGTTCCGTGTCGGTGGGGGTCCTCACCGCAAGCGTTTCGATCAACCGAGCAGCTGCGATACCTGTGAACCTAAACCACTCGGCGTCCAGAACGGAACACCCGAGATGGGTGAAAGCTTGCTCAGTGCGCCGGAAGTGTGGCGTTGGCCGGGTTGCGCGGGGTCGGCTACGCCGGTGAGCGAACGTCCGCCGGGACGGTGGTTCGCTCACCACAACCGTTCATCGACTGGCACACTGGAGACCATGTGGTGGCTCGCCCACGGTGAGGACGACGTCCCGGCGTCGACCGACTGGCTCTCGCCGCACGAACGCGACCATCTCGCGTCGATCCGCTTCACCAAACGTCGCGACGAGTACGTCACACGGCGCTGGGCCACGAAGCAAGCGATCGCCACCGTACTCGAACTGGATCGCGCTCCTGCGGTGCTCGCCCGGATCGAGATCCGCCATCGCGAAAGCGGCGCGCCGTACGTCCAACTCGACGGCGAGCGGGCCGCCGTCGACGTGTCGATGAGCGATCGTTCGGGGTGGGCGGTCTGTCTCGTCGGTCCGCCGGGAACGATGGCCTCCGGAACGGTGGGCGTCGACTTGGAAGTGGTCGAACCGCGCTCAGCCCGGTTCGTCGCCGACTACTTCACCGCCGGCGAGCAGAACTACGTCCGCCGCCTCCCGACCGACCGACACGACGAGGCGGCGAACCTCATCTGGTCGGCGAAGGAGGCCGCGTTGAAGGTCCAGCAGGTTGGGCTCCGCGTCGACACCCGAACCGTCGAGGTCGACTTCGACCACGAGCGTCAGATCGACGGCTGGTCGGCGATGACCGTGACGGGACGCGACGGACCGATGCCCGGCTGGTGGCGACGGTCGGGCGTGTTTCTTCTCACCATCGCATTCGCCGAGCCCGCCGACCCGCCGGGACTGCTCGCCACGAGCAGCGACCTCGACGCGGCGACCCCACGCCATTCGTGGGTGCGGTCACCGATCTGCTGAACCTCACCCCTGGCGAGCGATCCCGCGTTCGAGCGCATCGATCACGTACGGCCGCAACTCCGCTGCAGCGATGATCCGATCGACCGAGCCGACGCGCAGCGCTCGTTCGATCGTGTGAATCGCGTCGAACTCGTCGGCGACCTCGCCCAGCTTCTCCGATCGAACCTGGGCGGTCATGGTTGCGAGCGCGGTGCGCAGTTTCGTGGCCTCCGCACCGTCGGCCACCGCCAGCGCCTCGCGCACCTCGCGGATCCGGTGGTCGGCTTCGGTGCGCTTCTTCACGTCCCGGGCGAACACGGTTGCGGCGGCGGGTGCGCCGCCGATCACCGACGCGTAGGAGCCCTCGACCGCGGCGATCTCCATCGCCTCGTTGAGGGCCTTGGAGAACACGACGAACGCCCCGCCGTGGTATCGGGACACGACGACGAACACGATCGGACCGTCGAAGTTGGTGACCGCACGCCCGATCTCGGCGCCGTATTCGAGCTGGCGGCGCCGCATCGACTCGGGTGATCCATCGAACCCCGACAGGTTCGCGAGGACGACGAGCGGACGGTTGCCGCTCGCGGCGTTGATCGCCCTGGTGGTCTTGCGCGACGCATGCGGGAACAGCGTGCCCGACGTCCAGGCGGGTGGACCGTCGGCGGGCACGAAGCCCTTACGTCCCACCGTGTGCGACTCCAGGCCGAGCAGACACACCGGGATGCCGCCGATCGTGGCGTCCCAGACGATCGAAGTGTCGCCGTCGCGGAGATCCTTCCACCGCTCCAACGGCTCGCCGTCCTGATCGGTCACCGATCGCATGACCGAACGCATGTCGAACGGTTGCTTGCGCTCCGGGTTCAGCTCCGCCGAGAACACGTCGCCGACCGTCGTGAACGGCGACGCGGCGAGCTCGGCGTGGGGGCTGCTACAGACGTCACGCTCGAGGGGATCGGTCGTCGGCCGGCGCCGCGGAAACCGCTCGCCGGGAACGACGTAGGTCAACTCGTAGTGACGCAACAGCAGGGCGCAGGCCTCCGGGAAGGACCCTGCCCAGTACTGCGCCTGACCATTCGGCCCCATCACCCGGTGGTACCCGCCGATGCCGAAATTGTCGTCGGCGCTGACGGCGCCCGAGAAGTCGAGAGCCTGCTTCCCGGTCAGGACCATCGCCGACGACGGCGTCATCACGAGGATGCCCTTGGTGTGGCTGAGCATCGTCGCCTCGGCGTTCCAGTACGGCTGACCACCGACGTTGATCCCCGTCACGATGATGTTGACCTCGCCACCGGCCTGTGTGAACTCGATCAGCCGACGCAGCGTGAGGGCGATCCAGTCCATGTTCTCGGTGCCCGAGTCCATGGCGATCAGTGCACCGCTCGACACGGCGAACCACTCCACGGGTAGCTCATGTTCGAGCGCGTATGCGAGCGCCGCGTTCACCCGCCGACACTCGGGCTCCGCCAGATTGCCGAGACCCTGGGTCGGATCCGACATGATCGCGACGCGTTCGATGCCCTCCGGCACGACCGTCGTGTGGTTGGTGAGGAGCCCGACGACGACGTGCGCGACGTTGGTCCCCGGCTCGCGGTGTACCGGCACCAGGCGGTCATCGGCGTCGAGGTCGAGTTCGGTGAACGAGTCCGCCGGCAACCCGTTGCCCGGCGTCCGTTCGGTGAACAGTCGGACGATCTCATGGGGGTACGGCGAACCGAAGCGAGCAGCGGTGAGGATCTTCTGCTGGTACGTGCTGAGTGGCCGGACCGGCTGGTCGCCGGCGCGGTCCTCGCGGACGAGCAGCTGGTGTCCGGCCTGTTCGATGTGCAGCACGGCGTCGCGGTGCCCAGCGGTCGACACGTCGGGCAGGCGGACCTTCAGCACCAGCTTCTCGAGACCGACCCGTCCGGCCAGTGGCGCGAATCGGTGGGCGAGCCGCAAGGTCTCCTCACTCGACAGCATCCACGGCGCACGAACATCCAGCACGAGTCGGTTCGCTACCGGTCGGTCGCGAACCGCATAGCGGGCGAGCTCTGACCGCATCGCGGCGAGCGCGAGCAGTCCGACCCGCTCGAGTCGCGGGTACGTGCGCTCGCCGGTCACCGGGTCGGTCACCGACGTGAGTTCTCGGACCTCGCCGACGGCGAACAGGCGGTGGTCCTTCGAATTCGATCGGGCGACGCCGTCGAACACGTAGACGTCCTCGGGCGACGGACGCCGCTCGAGTTCGAAGTTCGAGAGCCGCCAGAGTTCGAGGCGTTCACCGAGCATCGGGTGCAGGTTGCGGAACAGTGGGTCCTCGACGAACGAGCCGTCGGCCAGACCGGAAAGCGTCACGTGTTGGGACCGAGACCGGACGTCGGCCGATCCCGTCGAGCTGCTCACGGTCACATCGAGGCGACGGAGCCGCCGCCCGAACGAGCAGCGTTGCGCGAGATCGCCCACCTCGCCTGCAAGATCGGCGATGTCGACGGCGCCCCCCTCGCGCCACGACACCAGATCCACGACGATGTTCTGGTCGGGCGCGAGCTCCCGCAGATGCGGAGCGGCCGCTTCGGACCACGCCGGAAGCTGTTCGAAGGGGAGGTAGCCGACCACGAGTTCGACCATGCCCTCGTCGGTCCGGTACTCGGTCGTGGCGAACAGGTACCCATCCGACTCGTGGAACGTGATCTGCCCGAGATCACTCACGCGGTAGAAGCGACGGATGTGGATCTCGAGGACCACACGCCGAACCGCGATCGGCGTGGACGGGTCGCCCGGACGCCACGAGTCGAGCACGAGTGCCCGCAGCGGGACGGGACACCAGACCAACCGCTCGATGCGCATCGCTCGATCGTCTGCATCGGGATGGCTGGCGAGGTGGGCGATGTGGCCGGCCATCTCGGTGGCGAGTTCGGCCGCTGCCGACTCCATCGGCGGCTCGTCGAAGAAGTGGAAACTGAGGTCGCGGGCGAGGTCGGCGATCGGCTGCTGGCGCCCCTGCGTCGCCTCGGCGAGCTGATCCAACCGAGCGCGCATGGCGACGTCCGCGTGGTCGACGAGTTGGTCGCGGGACGCCAGTCGGCGCTCGAGCACGGCGAGCACCACCGGACTGAGTTCGCCCAGCCGGGCGAACGAGCGGAAGAGCCGCGTCAACGCCGATTCCAGGGCCGGTGTTCGCTGCAGGCCGACCACGCCGTAGCGCTCGAGCACCCGCTCCAGCCGTTCTCGGTAGCCCACCGGCAGGCCTGCAAGGTCGGGGTCGAGCCATTGCAGGAACGACAGCAGGAACTCCTGCGTGTGCTCGGTCGGCACCGATTCGTCGACCTCGGCCTCGGTCTGCGGCCGATACAGCGCTCCCAATTCGGCGTAGATGTCGAGCAGGCCGTCCTCGCAGGCGAGCAGCGCTGGATCGTCCGGCGCCGCGATCTCGGCGAGGCGGCGGTGCTTGGTCAGCAGTTTGCGCAGCTCCGCCGGCGACAGGTCGTAGCCGAGGAGGTAATCACCCAGCGGGACATAGACGCGGTCGCACGGCTTGCGAGTCGGGTCGACGCCCAGTTTCAGGCCGGACAGGTCGGCGCGGGGCGCAGCTGCGCCCGCCGGCGGGCGCGAACCCAACGCGCGGAGCCGCACCAGCGGAGCACCGCGCTCGACCTGGGCGTTCGGCATGACCGACACGGCGACCACCTCGCCGGCCATCGGCGCCGTCACCGTGGTCTCCATCTTCATCGACTCCAGGACCACCACAGCGTCGCCGGCGGCGACCGTGTCACCCGGTTGGACGAGCGCACTCACGACCAGCGCAGGCCACCCAGCGCGCAGCGCCACGCCGTCGTCCCGCTCGATCACATGCGTTGCGGCGTCCAGTTCCACTCTGAACCCGGTGTCGGTCGGGTCGACGACGAGGCGGTACCGCCGGCCTCCGCATGTGATCCGGCGTTCGAACGCATCCAGTTCGTCGACGGTGATGTCGGCAACGTCCGATCCGCTCCGGATGGAATACCGTCGGGGACCGACCTGATCGACGTCGAGCCGGTACGACGATCCGCTGTACCGGAGTTCGATGCCGGTGCCGACCGGTGACGGCTGCTGCGGGCGGCCGCGTTCGGCCGAGGCGTAGAACGCCTCCTGGGCATGACTCCGATCGTCCTCGTACGCGGCGGCCGCGGCGGCGAGCAGCGCAACGGGGTCCGGCTCCGGCGGCTCACGATCGGTGATCATCCGTTCGAGCCAGCCGTCGTCGAGTTTTCCGCCGGTGAAGGTCTCGTGGCCGAGCACCTCCAGCAGGAACGTCCGATTCGTCGCCCCGCCCTCGATGACGACCGCACTCCGGGCGACTGCGCGCCGAACCCGTTCGAGCGCAACCGTGCGATCGGGGCCCCACGACGTGAACACGGCAATCAGCGGATCGTCGAGGTCGACGGTGTCGCCGACGCGCCGGTTCGCGTCGATCCGCACGCCGGTACCGACCGGAAATGACAGCAACATCAGTCGGCCCGGCGTCACCACGAATCCGGTGTCGGGGTCCTCGGCGAGCAGTCTCGCCTCGACCGCAACCCCGTCGTCGGGTGGGGTGTCCTTCGGAAGCGATTCGCCCCGGTGGATGCGGAGCCGCCAGCCGATGATGCTGGCTCCGGTTCGCTCCTCGGTCGTCGCGTGTTCGGACGCGGCGACGCAGTCGATCTCGGCAAGGGCGACGGCCGAACCGTCGAATCGGTACACCACGGTTGCAGCGCCGAGGTATCCGACGCTGCGGATCAGGTCGACGGTGTTCGACCGCACCTGCTCACACAGTTCTGCATCGACCGTCGTACACGGGGCCTCCGCGATCAGCGGTCGGCCACCACGCCGGGTGCTGGCATCGCGGGTGTCGAGCACCCACACGGTGCCCTGTCGGTCGGCGAGCACATCGACCTCGATCCGTCGGATCGGTCCGTCGACCTCCAGTGTTCGGTCGCCACCGGGCAGGCCGTGCAGCACGTTCGGATCCGCGAGTCGGCGCACCGTCGACGAGTCGGGTCCGACCACGCTGATCCCGCCCGCCTCGCAGGCCTCGATCAGGTCAGCCCGCACGCCGAGCGACCAGTCGCCGAGCCACAGCGTGTCGATGTGCGCCTGCTGCAAGCTCGCGATGATCTCGTCGTCGGACGGGTCGGCGGCCAGGTCGCGCACTTCGTCCGCCTCTCGACCATCCCAGGGCGTGGGGTCGGGAGGGTCGCGGTGGAACAGCACGGTCGTGATCGGCGATGCGTCTCCTGCGCTGTTCAGGCCCCCCACCGCGTGGAGGACGCGGACGGCCGATTCGCCGCGATCGAGCACGCCGAGCCGCTGGATGGCCGGATGGATGACTGGGTGGTCGATCCGATCGCTCATGTCCGGGTCATTCCCGGTACGCAGCGTGGAGATCGGCGGCGATGTCGTCGGCGAGTGGCACCGGGAGGGCCACCGTTCGATAGCCGTCGAGTTGAACGACGGCGTTGCCGTCGGCGTCGACCACCACGCACTCGAACACCCCGTCGACGGTTTGGCGGGCGTGTGCCTGCAACGGTGGCGGGGCGGTGAGCGGGTCGCCGACCACCCGTGCACTGCCGACGCGCATCGGTAGCGCAAGTTGGTCTTCTCGCCCCGCCTGCCACAGACCGGCCGTCTGGAAACACAGCTCGACGAGCCGTGGGGCAGTCGTGAGCGGTCGATCGTTCGGAACGTGGTTGGCGGGAAGCGGATCGGCCAGTGAGGCGACCGAGACATCCGCCGCGCGCCAGCCGGACTCGACGACCTGGTAGGCGGGCCCATGGAAGTAGAACGAGTAGACCCGCTCGGCGTCGAGTGCGGGACCGCTCGGGTCGCCGATGGGATCCGGCGTGGACGCCGATGGAGCATCGGTGCCGAGGCGGACATTCCCCGTGAAGTGCACCGTGCGCTGTGGCGTCTCGCTCCCCGGGAGCACTCGTTCGGCGATCAGTCGGCAGTGGGCGACCAAGTCGTCACCGTCCGGGCGGACCACGGCCTGCACAGTGAGCGTTCGGGGTTCGTCACGGTAGAACTTCAACGGCGCAGCAAACGTCACGTCCTCGACGGCGACCACGCGTCGGTCCGGGGCGAGCAGCAACGCCGCCTCGGCGAAGGCCTCCATGCCCATCACGCCCGGCAGCACCGGCACACCGTCGATCCGGTGATCGTCGAGGAAAGGCTGCTCAGTCGGGTCGAGTGTGGTCTGGACGACGACTCCGTCGTGGACGCTCAAGCGTGCGGTCCCGATCATCGGGCCGTGCGCGTTGTCGTCGCCGACGAGCGACGCCGGGTCGACACCGCCATCGGCGTGATACTCGGCCGCCATCATGCCGAGCACGCCGGCCACGATCACCTCGCCATCGGTCGTGCCGGACGTGAGCTCCCGGCGGATCCATGCGACCCCGGCTTCGGGCGGCAACATCTGCACACCGGCCATCTCCATGATCTTCGGGATGGAGCCCCGCGTGGCCATCCCGATACCACCCCAGGCGGTCCAGTCGAGTGCGAGCCCGCGGGTGTCGGGCCGGGTCCGGCGGAAGCTGCTCATGGTCTTGCAGAGCAGATCGTTGGCTGCCGAGTAGTCGGTCTGACCCTGGTTGCCGAACCGGCCGGCCACCGACGAGAACACGACGGCGGCACCGATGGGCATGTCGTGTGCGGCGTGGAACAGGTTGAACCATCCGTCGCTCTTCACGTCGAAGACGAGGTCGTACTCGCGCGGCTCCTTGTCCGGCAGGTTGCGGCTGATCTCCAGCCCGGCGGCATGGAGCAGGACGTCGATGTGACCGTTGCGTTCGCGGACATCAGCCATGGCGGCGCCGACGGCCTCGGCATCGGTGAGGTCGACCGAGTGGTAGTGCACGGTGCCGCCCGCCGCCTCGACCGCCTGGATGGCGGTGAGGGCGGCATCGAGCCGCTCGAAGCGACCGAGTTCGCGTTCGATCGCGACGGGTGTGGGGTGCTCGCCGGCGGCCTTCATCCGTTCGGCGATGGTCACCTTCAGTCCGTTGCGATCGTTGCGGAAGGCCTCGAGATCCGGGTCGTCCCGGTCGGGTGTCGGCGTGAGATCGAGCAGATGAAACGTGCCCGCGGAGGCAACTGCCAGGTCGGCGGTGATCGCCGACACGATGCTGCCGGCGGCGCCGGTGACCACGATGACGGAGTCCGAGCCGAGTTCGATCGGATCACCGGGTCCCACGTCGGCGTCGTCGCCACGTGTGGGGAACGGCGACTCGACGAACGCCACGCCGAAGCGCTGATCGTCGACGCGGCCGATCTCGACGCAGCCGGGGTCGTACAGGGTCTCCTCGATCAGCTGCGTGGCGATCGCCTTGGTCTTGCGACTTGCGGCGACGTCGACCGCCTTGACGAGCGCGTCCGGCCGCTCCTTCTTGTAGGACTTGGTGAATCCGACGACCGGCCCGCCCAGCGGGTTGGTCGCGCCTGCGCTGTCGTAGCCGTGGGAGCCACCGAGCCGAGTCGCCGAGACCAGGAACGGGCTGGCGCCGTACAGATGGCGCATGGTCGCGTAGAGCGCCTTGACCCGTCGACGCAACGCCTCGCGCCAGCGATCGAGGTCGTAGTCGGCGAGATCACCATCGGCGTCGAGCGCCGGCAGCCAGTAGACACCGCTGATCGGGGCCTCCTCGTGCCATGAGGTGAGCTCGGTGAGGAGATCGTCCGTGCTCACACCCGGCGACAGCGTGAGGACGGTTGCGCCGGCCTTGGTGAGCTGCTTCTCGAGAGCCTCACCGACCCCACCTTCGTCGAGCATCACGACGATTCGAGCACCGGCCAGGTCGACGCCGGTCGGCACACAAGTCGCGATCCCGGGTCGTAGCGACGGGACCGGCACGCGGCGCGGCAGTGCATCGACCGCGTCGAAGTCTCCGTGGACGACGGCGGGGGCATGCATGGCGACTGTCGTCGCTGCCGGTGCTGAACCGGTCGATGTCGACAGGTCGAGCCCGGCGCGCTCCCGGACCCAACCGGCGACGTGATTGAGCGTCGGGAAGTCACGCAGCTGCAGATTGTCGTCGCGCTCCACGTCATAACGCTCACGCACCGCCGCGAACACCTCCGCCTGCTTCACCGTGTCCACACCCAGATCCGCCTCCAGATCCAGATCCGGCTCCAACAGCTCCGCCGGATACCCCGTCATCTCCGCGACCACCTCGGTCACAGCGGCGAGGACATCGTCGACTGCCTCGACCGAGGGAGCAACCGGCGTGGGTGCCGCAGCAGCAACCGGTGCCGCCCCCAACCCGGCGCGGTCACGCACCCAGGCCGCCACATGGTTCAGGGTCGGGAAGTCACGCAGCTGCAGATTGTCGTCGCGCTCCACGTCATAACGCTCACGCACCGCCGCGAACACCTCCGCCTG
>Ga0316197_10004072_pt1 | contig 10385 bp, 11 predicted proteins | sample OudBiesiAoxic_MG_FD_204939 | JGI IMG/M metagenome (GOLD analysis project Ga0316197, IMG submission 204939) | Coastal sediment microbial communities from Oude Bieten Haven, Netherlands - site A oxic | ecosystem: Environmental > Aquatic > Marine > Coastal > Sediment | place: Netherlands... | reverse complement strand
CTACGGTGAAGAGGCCGAAACCTTGCGAGAAGCGGCACGCTTCGTTATTGCGCGGAAGAACTGACCATCGGAGAGAGCAGATGACCGAAACGCCACACACGCCATTGCTGGACAGTGTACAGCGGCCTGCGGATCTCAAACGGTTCTCTGATTCAGATCTGATTAAACTCGCCAAAGAAGTGCGTGAAGAGACGATTTCGGCGGTTTCTGTGACCGGTGGGCATCTTGGTGCGGGTCTTGGTGTGGTTGAATTGACTGTTGCATTGCATGCGGTCTTTGACACGCCGCGTGACAAGTTGATTTGGGACGTTGGCCACCAATGCTATCCGCACAAGATATTGACGGAGCGCCGCGATCGCATCCGTACTTTGCGTATGAAAGACGGGCTGAGCGGTTTTACCAAACGCTCTGAATCGCCCTATGACCCGTTTGGGGCCGCCCATAGTTCGACATCAATCAGCGCCGCGCTTGGGTTTGCCGTTGCGCGTGACCTTGGTGGCGTTGTACCCGAAGGCCTTGGCGACGCCATTGCCGTGATCGGCGACGGGTCGATGTCGGCAGGCATGGCCTATGAGGCAATGAACAACGCGGGCCATCTGAGAAAGCGGCTTATTGTCATTCTCAACGACAACGAAATGTCGATCGCCCCACCGGTCGGTGCGATGAGCGCATATCTCAGCAGGCTTTATGCGGAAGAACCGTTTCAGGAATTCAAGGCCGCGGCCAAGGGCGCCGTCAGTCTTCTGCCCCCGCCATTTCGGGAAGGGGCCAAACGTGCCAAGGATATACTCAAGGGCATGGCCGTTGGCGGTACACTCTTTGAACAGCTGGGGTTTTCCTATCTCGGTCCCATCGACGGGCATGACCTGAACCAGCTTTTGCCAGTTCTACGCACGGTCAAAGCCCGGGCGGCCGGCCCGATCTTGATCCATGTTCTGACAAAAAAGGGTAAAGGATACGGACCTGCCGAAACTGCGCGTGACAAGGGTCATGCGACAGCAAAGTTTAACGTGATCACTGGAGAGCAGAAGAAAGCGCCGAGCAACGCGCCGAGCTACACGCGAGTTTTTGCTGAGAGTCTTCTGCAAGAAGCGGTTGAGGATGACAAGATTTGTGCGGTGACTGCCGCGATGCCGGATGGCACGGGCCTGAATCTCATCGCCGAGAAATACCCAAGCCGTTGTTTCGACGTGGGTATTGCCGAGCAGCACGGGGTGACATTTTCTGCGGCTCTTGCTGCCGGTGGCATGAAACCCTTCTGTACGATGTATTCAACTTTTTTGCAGCGTGGTTATGATCAGGTTGTACATGACGTCGCCATTCAGAGACTTCCGGTCCGGTTTGCCATTGATCGCGCAGGTCTTGTCGGGGCCGATGGTGCCACGCACGCAGGGTCCTTTGACATCACGTATCTTGCAAATCTGCCGGGGTTTGTTGTGATGGCGGCTGCGGACGAGGCTGAACTCAAACACATGGTCGCCACTGCCGCAGCGCACAACAGCGGCCCGATCGCCTTCCGCTATCCGCGTGGCGAGGGTAGCGGTGTCGAGATGCCGGAGCGGGGGTGTCCGCTGAGAATTGGTAAAGGCCGGATCATTTCGGAGGGCGCACGGGTGGCGCTATTGTCATTTGGAACACGTTTGGCTGAGGTGCAGGCAGCAGCGGAAAGCCTGCAGGCCAAGGGCATCTCTCCCACCATCGCGGATGCTCGCTTTGCCAAACCTCTCGATCGCGAGATGATTTTGAAACTTGCCACTGACCACGAGGCACTGATCACGATCGAGGAAGGCGCGATCGGGGGCTTCGGCAGCCATGTTGCTCAGCTGCTGGCTGAAGAGGGCGTGTATGATGAAGGTCTCAAATACCGCTCGATGGTCTTCCCGGATACTTTCATTGATCAGGCCAGCCCAGCGGACATGTATGCCATCGCAGGCATGAACGCCGAGGACATCGAGGCAAAAGTACTCGACGTGTTGGGCATTGCCCGGATTGGCGCACAACGGGCCTGAAGCGGACCTGCTGCAGCTCGCTTGTGATTGGTGGCCGCGATATTGTGTCGATACGGCCGTGAAGGGTTGCAGAATTGCTGCGTGTGCCACGATAGTGAGGGGCCCGTGTTCGAGAGGTTTTTTGCAATGCATCCCAATCCCATCTTCCATGATGCAGATGAGACCCTCAATTTTGACTTCGCCCGCGAGCGGGGATTCGGCACGCTGGCCATTAACGGCAGCGATGGACCGATTTTGAGCCATGTTCCCTTCTTGCTGAATGATCAGAACGACATAGCTGAATTGCATCTGCTGCGCTCAAATCCCATTGCACGGGCGCTAAAAACACCGCAGACCGCGAAAATTGCTGTGAGTGGTGGGGATACCTACGTGTCGCCCGATTGGTACGGCGTCGCGGATCAGGTGCCGACGTGGAACTATGTCGTGGTCCATCTGGCTGGTGCGCTGGAGTTGCGTCCGCAGGAGGAGTTGCACGATCTACTGGATCGCCAATCGGCAGCCTACGAAGACCGATTGGTGCCGAAGCCACCCTGGACCACCGGCAAGATGACCAAAGATGTGATGCACAAGATGATGCGAATGATCGTGCCTTGCCGAATGAAGATCACCAGCGTCGACGGCACGTGGAAACTGAATCAGAACAAGCCGGATGATGTGCGGTTGAGAGCGGCAGAACATGTTGAGGGATTCGGGTTCGGCAGCGAGACTGCTGTGCTTGCAGCCCTCATGCGCGGCGTTAGACCGTCGGGCTGAGGGTCATTGTGACCCTCCCGCGGTAGCGTTTTACACCCCATTTGGTGCGCGATCGGGATTGGCCGACGTGCCTTTTGAAGAGGCCATTCAACATCACGCAAAGTCTGGAAAACTGGTCAAGACGCTGAATGCCGCTTCAACCCACGCTTTGGTATTCAACGATTGCTCCCCGGGCGTCGTGGGGTGATAGTACCGTTCAATCGCAGCCCGAAAGGACATGTACTATGAAGCTTTACCATTCCCCGGCCTCACCCTTTGTCCGAAAGGTTGTGGTTTTGCTGCACGAGCTGAATAAGGCTGATGCGGTCGCTCTCAACACAATCCATACGACAGCGTTGGACAGCGATGAGACGCTGAAGGCCTCCAACCCTCTGGGGCGGTTGCCCGCACTGGAGCGGCCCGAAGGCCCTACGCTATATGACAGCCGTGTGATTACCGCATATCTCAACGACCTGTTCGGCGGTGACCTCTATCCGCAGAAAGCGACCCGTTGGGAGATCCTGACCTTAGAAGCTACCGGGGACGGGATCATGGATTCGGCAGTGTCGATGGCCTATGAAGTCCGGCTCCGCCCCGAAGCTCAACAGTCGCAGGACTGGATCGAAGCGCAATGGGAGAAGGTTACACGGGCCATTTCCGTGCTTAACGCGCGTTGGATGGGGCATTTATCGGCCCCGGTGAACATGGGCCACATTTCGGTCGCCTGTGCGCTGTCTTATCTGGATTTGCGTCATGACGCGCGAAACTGGCGAATGGGCAATGATGCGCTTGCCAAGTGGCACGCATCGTTCGATTCGCGCCAATCCATGGTTGCGACCGCGCCACCAAAGGCCTGATCGATGCGATTCGAGGGATATTGAGTCACTAGAGTCGCCATCTGCGACGGTTTGCGCGCCTATGACATCTGGACGAGACCCCTGTAGCCCGTTAGATAGCCGATGAGCTAATATTGCGTTTCGGCGTCATTGCTATGTCCAATGGGCTGAAATCCGACCAAGAAATGGAGAACATCCGTGTCCCAAGCTGAAGATCACACAGGTTCCCGGAGGGATTTCCTCTATTATGCGACTGCCGGTACCGGCACTGTTGCCGTAGGTGCAGCGGTCTGGCCGCTGGTTAACCAGATGAACCCATCGGCTGACGTGAAAGCCCTGTCATCGATTCGCGTTGATGTCTCAGGCTTGGAGGAAGGATCGCAGCTGACAGTGAAGTGGCTGGGTAAGCCCGTTTTCATCCGCCGCCGCACCGAAGATGAGATTGCCGAGGCCAACGCCGTCGATTTGGCAGAACTGCCTGACCCGATCGCGCGCAATGAGAACATTGCTGGTGATGCGCCGGCAACCGACACAAACCGTGGTCTTTTGCCGCCGGGCGCGGAGCCGGGCACTGACAGTGAATGGCTGGTGATGATGGGTGTGTGTACACACCTCGGTTGCGTGCCATTGGGTGATGCCGGTGAATTTGGCGGGTGGTTCTGCCCCTGTCACGGGTCGCACTACGATACTTCTGGCCGTATCCGCAAAGGCCCAGCGCCGACGAACCTGCCGGTGCCAGTCGCAGAATTTGTGGACGAGTCCACAATTAAACTGGGTTAAGGGAGAAAACAGATGGGTGGAATTCCTCACGACCATTACGAAGCGAAGTCAAACAGCGAAAAGTGGCTCCAGCGCCGCTTGCCTATCGTCGGGTTGATGTATGATACGCTTATGATCCCAACGCCGAAGAACCTGAACTGGATGTGGATCTGGGGTATTGTTCTTACGTTCTGCCTTGTTTTGCAGATCGCCACCGGCATCGTTCTAGCCATGCACTATACACCGCATGTGGATCAGGCCTTTGCAAGCGTCGAGCACATCATGCGGAACGTTAATGGCGGCTACATGTTGCGCTACATGCATGCCAACGGCGCCTCGCTCTTCTTTATTGCTGTTTATGCCCATATCTTCCGCGGCCTTTACTATGGCTCTTATAAGTCACCCCGCGAAATCACATGGATTATCGGCATCCTGATTTATGTCCTGATGATGGGTACAGCCTTCATGGGGTACGTTCTTCCATGGGGTCAGATGTCATTCTGGGGTGCGACTGTGATCACCGGTCTTTTTGGTGCCATTCCGTTTATTGGTGAGCCTATCCAGACATTGCTGCTGGGGGGGCCTGCGGTGGACAATGCCACGCTGAACCGGTTCTTCAGCCTGCACTATCTGCTGCCCTTCGTGATCGCCGCTCTTGTGGCACTGCACATCTGGGCCTTTCACACGACGGGTAACAACAACCCAACTGGCGTTGAAGTCCGGCGGACCTCCAAAGAGGATGCCGCTAAGGATACGTTGCCCTTCTGGCCCTACTTCGTGATCAAGGACCTGTTTGCACTTGCTGTCATTCTTGCGGTGTTCTTCGCCGTAGTTGGCTTCATGCCAAATTATCTGGGCCACCCCGATAACTACATTGAGGCAAACCCGCTTTCGACACCCGCGCATATTGTGCCGGAATGGTACTTCCTGCCGTTCTACGCGATCCTGCGGGCCTTCACTGCTGAGGTTTGGGTGGTGCAGATTGCATCCTTCCTGACCGCTGGCATCATCGACGCCAAGTTCTTCGGTGTGCTGGCGATGTTCGGTTCAATTGCCGTGATGGCGATTGTGCCTTGGGTGGATACCTCCAGCGTGCGGTCGGGCCGCTATCGTCCGATGTTCAAGTGGTGGTTTGCGTTGCTGGTTGTCGATTTCTTCGCGCTGATGTGGCTGGGTGCCATGCCTGCGGAAGAGCCCTATGCCAGCTTCTCGCTGATCGCATCGGCCTACTGGTTTGGCTATTTCCTCGTCATCCTGCCCCTGCTCGGCGTGATCGAGAAGCCGCTACCACAGCCTGAAACGATCGAGGCCGACTTTGACGCGCATTACGCGCGCAAATCAGGCGACACAAAGACGCTGGTCAATCCGGCAGAGTAAGGACCATGACAATGATCAAGAAACATATCCTTTCGGCCGTTGTCGCCATGGGCTTTGCGGTACCGGGAGCTTTTGCTGCCGGTGGTGGCGGGCATGTCGAGAACTTCGACTTCTCATTTGAAGGCCCGTTTGGCTCCTATGATGCCAATCAACTTCAGCGCGGCCTGCAAATCTACACTGAGATTTGCGCTGCCTGTCATGGTATGAAATTCGTACCGATCCGCACGCTGTCCGATGACGGCGGGCCGCAGATGTCTGAGGATCAGGTGCGCGCCTACGCCGAGCAGTATGAAGTATTCGACACTGAGCTTGACGATTTCCGTCCTGCGACGCCTGTGGATCACTTCCCTGAATCTGCGCTTGAGAACGCACCAGATCTCAGTCTGATGGCCAAGAAACGTGCTGGTTTCCACGGGCCGTATGGCTTGGGAATCAATCAGTTCTTCAAGGGCATGGGGGGGCCGGAATACATCGCCTCGCTGATGGTCGGCTATGTAGATCCACCCGAATGTGCTCCTGAGGACTTTCCCGGTTACTATAACGTGACTTTCTCTGCCGGCGGTGTTCCCGATGAATGCTTGGATGACCATGGTCATTCCACCGTCGACGGGACATGGATCAACATGGCGCCACCGCTTTACGGCGATGATGTCGAGTTTGCCGATGGCCACGACGCCGACCTGCATCATGTCGCAGAGGATGTCTCGGCTTTCCTGATGTGGACCGCTGAACCCAAGCTGATGGCCCGTAAGCAGGCTGGATTTGCAGGTGTCCTGTTCCTCACGCTGCTGTCGGTACTGCTTTACCTGACCAACAAGCGCCTGTGGGCGAAAGTGAAGCGCAAGGAATAATTGGTTCCTAAGCGCCGAGCGACGAATCAAAAACCCTCCGGACCGCTAAGGTCCGGAGGGTTTTTTTGTCTGTATCAGTCCCGTAGGACTGATTAATTGCAGACGATCGCCAAGGTCTTAAATTAAAGGGCAAACTGCGACTTACACCAACATGTCGCACCGGGTCTAACTGGCCTAGCCAGCCTCACCGTAACAGCCCCCTTCCCCCGTACTATGCTGTCTTGAGGCAATCCCGATAATGCGGGTGCTTGGTCTTATTCATGACAGCGTTCTCTATGACCTCACATTGCCACAGGGACCGACTCACGTCTGTGACCTGCGTCACACAAGGGTTAAAGAAGTGGAAAATCAGCCAATTTTTTCAGGGCGGTGGTATCCAGAACCTGCAATTCGCCGCGGCTGTGTTCGATGATGCCTTTTCGTTTCCATACACCGAGTGTCTTTGACACTGCTTCACGGCTCGCACCGACAAAATCGGCGAGCTCCGCCTGCGAGAACTTAAGTACCGGGTCGGCGGATGGCGCATTCTCCGTCAGGTGCAAGAGCTTACGTGCCAGACGCGCTGGCATATTGAGAAACACCTGCTCGCTCAGTTGAAACCCCATCCAGCGCATCCGGCGCCCTGCCAGTTGGATCATGTCAATGCCAAGCTCGGGTGACTTGCGCAGCGCATTAAGGACATCAGATCGCTTGACCCCCCAGATTTGCGTAGGCTCGAGTGCCATCACAGTTGCCGTGCGCGGACCTGGATCAAAAAGCGCAATCTCACCAAACAGTGCACCGTCATGCATCACGTCGAGGCGCAGTTTACGCCCATCACTTGACAGCACGCTGAACTCAAGTGCACCGCTGATGATAGCATAAAGCGTATCACCGGTGTCTCCCTGTTCGAACAAAACTTCGCCGTTCTTTAGCGTCGATCGTTTCGCCAGAGAGGACATCAATTCCCTGAGCGCATCAGATGCGGTTGCAAGAAATCCATTGTCGCTTGGAAAAGTATTCTGCATTGCGTTCTACTCCCGGATAGCGAGAGACTATCAAATTTCGGCCTGACGAACAGCAACTTCCCTTTTCACTGTCGGGTTTAGCGGTGAAACCCCGCAGCGAACGCATGATGCGTTGCACCAAACCCGGCCAGTGCCTCGCGCACCTGCGCATCAGCGGGACCGAAGACGGCAAAGCGCTCGGGCGCAAAAATAGTCAGGAACCGGTCCGCAAATTTTGCACCGAAATTAGTCAGATGTACCATCACTGCGGCATTATCGACATAGCGTTCCAGCACCGTGCAGGTGCGACCATCTTCTGAAAGAAAATACTCATAGTGTAACGCGCCCGGTTCGTCCCGTTGCGTGGCATCAACCATCTCGCTGATCAGCGGCTGGACATTATGCGCCTGTCCATCCTGTATCCGCATTTCCAGTACCCATTCGATGATATCGCTCATTGTTCGCCCTCCTTGGAATGAGACAGACTAGCGGCAGGCGGACGGCACGCACAAGGGAGTTCAGGCGATCAGGTGACCCGCTTCCCATCCTGAAATCCGGGCAGAAACAACGTTACCTTCGGTCTGCGGCCGTGCAAAGTGGACTTCGGCAAACTGCGGTGTACGGCCCATCAGCGGGCTCTCCATCAAAACACTGTGGCTCATGCCAACCTGCGCCTTCAAATGCTGCTCAACTTGAGCGCGCCCCGCCGCGCGCAGGCGGGCCGCGCGGTTTTTGATGGCGGCCCCATCCACTGCTGGTATCCGCGCTGCTGGTGTTCCGGGGCGTGCGGAATAGGGAAAGACATGCAGCCAAGTTAAGTCGCAGTCCTCCACCAAATTCATCGAGCTTTCGAACATCGCCTCGGTTTCCGTCGGAAAACCGGCAATAATGTCAGCACCAAAAGTCATATCCGGCCTTAGTTTGCGAGCATCCTCGGCAAATCGAATTGCATCATCGCGAAGATGGCGCCGCTTCATGCGTTTGAGGATCATGTCATCGCCATGCTGCAGGCTGAGGTGCAAATGCGGCATCAGGCGCGGTTCCGTCGCAATTGCGGCCATCAGATTGTCGTCGACTTCTATGGAATCGATAGAACTGATCCGGAGACGGGGCAGATCTGGCACCAGCCTGAGGATGCGCATCACCAGATCACCCAGACGCGGCGTTGACGGCAAGTCTGCGCCCCAACTGGTCAGATCCACTCCGGTCAACACAACCTCATTGAACCCTTTGTCAACCAGCCGCTTGATCTGATCCACTACCACGCCTGCAGGGACCGAGCGCGAATTGCCACGACCATAGGGGATAATGCAGAATGTACACCGATGGTCACAGCCGTTCTGCACCTGTACATAAGCCCGCGAGCGGGTCCCAAAACCATCGATCAGATGTCCCGCCGTCTCAGTCACCGACATGATGTCATCAACCTGTAGCGCCTCGGTCTCGCCAATGAAATCGGCGGCAAGGCCCGTCCACGTGCCGGGCTGCATTTTCTCCGTATTGCCGATTACCGCGTCGACTTCGACCATTTTTGCAAAGGTTTCCGGCTCTGTCTGGGCAGCGCACCCAGTCACAATCAGGCGTGCACCAGGGTTGTCGCGGCGTAGGCGGCGGATATCTTGGCGGGCCTTGCGGACGGCCTCTGCGGTGACGGCACAGGTGTTGACAATGACTGCATTGCTGAGCCCTGCCGCGCCAGCGAGGTCTTTCATCGCCTCGGTTTCGTAAGCATTCAGCCTGCATCCGTGGTTTGAGAAGACGGGCGCGTTCATCGAATACTATCCAGAAACGCAGGCGTCAGTGTTCCGCTAAAGACATGGGCTGTGGGCCCGGTCATCCAGACACCATCGTCCCGCCAGTCAACATCAATTGTGCCGCCGTCAAGATCGATACGCACATGGCGCCCTGTCAGGCCACGGCGCGCGGCTGCTACAGCTACAGCGCAGCTTGACGAGCCAGAAGCCAACGTAATCCCCACACCCCGCTCCCACACCCGCATGCGGATATGATCTGGCCCAATGATCTGTGCGATTTGTACGTTTGTACGCTCAGGAAAAAGCGCATGATGCTCAATCGGCGGACCCAAAACTTTCAGATCAACCTCGCTTACGTCGTCGACAAAGAAGGTGCAGTGGGGGTTTCCCATACCCGTTGCCGTCGGAGCGCCCTCGATCGGCAGTGCAAGCGTGTCCATTTCAAATGCCAGCGGGATCTCGGACCATTCCAGTTGCGGCTGTCCCATGTTGACCGAGGTCAGACCATTGCCCGCATCAGTCGCGGTCAGTTCGCCCCGGTCTGTCGTCAGGTGCAGCGACGTTTTTCCGCTTTCATCCATCAAAAAACGCGCGATGCAGCGGGTGGCATTGCCGCAGGCCGCTGAAACCGAACCATCACTGTTGTAGAAAGTGAGATGCACTTCTCCAGCGCCCTGTGAGATCACCGCAAGCTGATCAAACCCCACACCGAAATGGCGATGACCGACCGCGCGCGCCAGCGCTCCATCCACTTGCACGGGATGTGCGCGTGCGTCGAGAACGACAAAGTCGTTTCCCAGCCCATGCATCTTCATGAAGGGCAATCCATTATCCGGTTTGCTGCACATTTGGCGCATATAACGCCGTGCGCGCAACTTATCCAGTAAGTCCCGATAAATAAGCGCGATATGGGCTTGACCCCCCCGGCCCACCTTTCTAAGTAGACCGCCTAGTGGGCCGTTAGCTCAGTTGGTAGAGCAACTGACTTTTAATCAGTGGGTCGCAGGTTCGAATCCTGCACGGCTCACCACTGTTTTCAAAGACTTACAAGTCGATCTTGGATCTGACGCTCACTTCAGGT
>Ga0316197_10004071_pt1 | contig 10388 bp, 13 predicted proteins | sample OudBiesiAoxic_MG_FD_204939 | JGI IMG/M metagenome (GOLD analysis project Ga0316197, IMG submission 204939) | Coastal sediment microbial communities from Oude Bieten Haven, Netherlands - site A oxic | ecosystem: Environmental > Aquatic > Marine > Coastal > Sediment | place: Netherlands... | reverse complement strand
AAGAACCCGCGCGGCACCCGCATCTTCGGCCCAGTCGCCCGCGAACTCCGCGAACAGAACTTCATGAAAATTGTCTCCCTCGCGCCAGAGGTGCTTTAAGAGCCATGAGCAGAATCAAAACACACGTCAAAAAGGGAGACTCCGTCCAGGTCATCTCCGGCAACCACAAGGGCGAGGTCGGCACCGTCATGCAGGTCCTGCCATCGTCGGGCTATGTCATCGTCGAGGGTGTCCGAATGATCAAAAAGCATGAGCGCAAGACCCAGGAGCGCCCGGACGGCGGCATCATCGAGCGCGAGGGTCCTATCCACATCTCTAACGTCAAGCTCGTGAGCACGGGCGAAAATCCGGACAAGTAGTCACCTTTCCTAGTCCCAGTAAACCAAGAATTACGAATCCAGCCATGGAACCGAGCCTTCTCAAAGAATACAAAGAGCACGTCGTACCAGCACTCAAGGAGAAGCTGAGCTGCTCCAACATCCACCAGGTGCCGCGCGTCGAGAAAGTTGTCATCAACTGCGGCATCGGCTCCGCGACGGCTGAGCGCAAGCAGGCGGTCGAGGAGGCGATCGAGGAGATGGCCATCATCACCGGCCAGCGAGCAGTCCGGACCAAGGCAAAAAATTCGATCTCGAACTTCCGCCTCAGGGCAGGGGAGGTCGTCGGTGCTAAGGTCACGCTGCGTGGGAACCGAATGTATGAATTTCTCGAGCGTCTCATCAAGACGGCGATCCCGACCATCCGCGACTTCCGCGGCGTCAACCCGAAGGCCTTCGACGGGCGCGGGAACTACACGCTGGGGATCACCGACCACACGATCTTCCCGGAGGTGGAACTCGACAAGGTGAAGCGCAACATCGGATTCGATATTTGCATCGTCACGACCGCCGATAACAACGACGACGCCCGCTCGCTCCTCGCGGAGTTGGGCATGCCATTCCGCGGGATGGACAAGGCATCACTGGCCGCCAAAGAGAAGGCTGCCTCCGAGGCCGCCGCTGGTAGCGCCGCCTAGCTGAAAGAATCAACCAGAGACCAAGTCCCACTTTAGCAACAGAATACCATGGCCGTCCTTACCGACCCAATTTCAGACTTCCTTACCCGACTCAAAAACGCGAGCCGGGCAGGGAACGCCGAATTCACCGCACCGTTTTCGAAGATCAAGGCAGAGATCGCTCGCATCCTTAAAGAGGAAGGCTACATCTGGAGCCACGAGATCGATAGCTCCGGGAAGTTCCCGGTGATCAAGGTCAAGGTTAAATACACCGACAAGGTGCCAGCCCTCACCGACTTGAAACGAGAGAGCAAACCCGGCCGGCGCCGCTACGTCTCGTCCGACGAGATCCCGCGCGTTCTCGGGGGGCTCGGTATCAATATCATCTCCACACCGAGGGGACTCATGACTGGCCACCGTGCCCGCAAGGAGAAGGTCGGGGGCGAACTCGTCGCTTCGGTCTGGTAGTCCCAAAACTTTTAAGCACCAACAGAAAATACCAACGACATGTCACGCGTCGGAAAAAAATCAATCCAACTCCCCGAGAAAGTTACCATCAAGGTCGCCGACTCGACCGTCGAGGTCGAGGGTCCCAAGGGTAAGCTCTCGTGGGATCTCCCCCAAGGGATCACCCTCAATGAGGACGACGGTGCCTACGCCGTTGGCCGCACGGATGACTCTCGCCACCTGCGCTCGATGCACGGGACCTCGCGCGCCCTCATCGCCAATATGGTCGAGGGGGTCAGTTCCGGTTTTGTCAAGAATCTGGAGATCCACGGCGTGGGATTCCGCGCTGCTGTGAAGGGTTCGAACCTAGACCTCAGCCTTGGGTTCTCGCACCCGGTCTTGCACCCGATCCCGGAATCGCTGACCGTCTCTGTGGCAGACAACACCAAAATCACCATCGAGGGCATCGACAAACACACCGTCGGCCAGTTCGCGTCAGACGTCCGTAGCTACTACCCGCCTGAGCCATACAAGGGCAAAGGTGTCCGCTATGCGGATGAGCATGTCCGCCGCAAGCAAGGCAAGAGCGTCCAGTAATCCAGCTTTTACAGAGAACCAAACCACACCATGGCCACACTCAACAGAAAAGAAGTCCGCCGGAAAGTGCATCGCCGCATCCGCAAGAAGATCGCTGGCACTGCAGAGCGACCGCGCCTTGCCGTGCACTTCTCGAACAAGAATATTTACGCTCAACTCGTCGACGATGATGCCGGCAGGACGATCGCTTCGGCCTCCACGATGGACAAGGCCGCAGGGCTCCCGAGTTCTGTCACGGCAGACAATGCCGCCAAGGTTGGCACACTCATCGCCGAGCGCTCAAAAGCTGCCAATATTTCCACAGTTGTTTTTGACCGCGGTGGCTACATCTTCCACGGCAAGGTCAAGGCCCTCGCCGATGCCGCCCGCGAAGGTGGACTACAATTTTAATCGAACGAACGCATCCGCCATATGAGCACCGAAGAAGAAAAGAATAACGAAACGGAGGCCGCTGCAGCCGACACCACGCCCGCCGAGCCGGCGACCGCTCCTGCCGAGGCTGCTGCTGCTCCTGCCGAGGCGGCTGCTGCTCCTGCCGAGCCAGCGGCTGCTCCCGAGAAACCGGTGGATCCAGAGGCCGCCGCTGCCGCCGCTGCTGCTGCTGCAGAAGCGGTCACCGAGGCCGCTGCGACCAAAGATGCGATCGTGGATGCTGCCCAGCTGCCATCGAAGTCGGCGGATGACAACATCCGCAGCACCAGCTACACTCCTCCCGTCGACGGCTTCAGCAAAAGATCTTCCGACAACGAAGGTCCAGAGGTCACCGAGAAGGTCGTCACGATCAACCGTTGCGCCAAGGTCGTCAAAGGCGGCCGCCGCTTCAGTTTCTCAGCTCTCGTCGTCGCCGGCGACCAGGCCGGAAATGTTGGTTACGGCTTCGGCAAGGCTAACGAGGTCGCCGAGTGCATCCGCAAAGCCAGTGAGAGCGCCAAGAAATCAATGGTGAAAGTTTCCCTGAAGGACCACACGATCCCGCACGAGGTTCTCGGTGAATTTGGTGGGGGTAAGGTGCTACTGCGCCCCGCATCTCCGGGGACGGGCATCATCGCTGGCGGTGGCGTCCGCGCCGTGGTTGAGGCTGCGGGAATCAAGGATATCCTCGCCAAGTCCCTCGGTTCGAACAACCACTTCAATATCGTGAAAGCAACGCTCGCAGGGCTCGAATCGCTCCGCACTCGCGAGCAGATCTACAAGCTCCGCGGCAAGAAGACCGCACCCGCAAAAGCCAAAGCATAGCCCCGCCTTTTCTGCGGCCGCTTGCATCTGACACCAGCAGCACACCCAACGAACATCTAGAGCCATGAGACTCAATAATCTGAAACCAAGACCAGGCGCCAAGCACCGCACGAAGCGGCTCGGTAGCGGTGAAAGCTCCGGCCTGGGCAAGACCTGTGGCCGCGGCCACAAAGGGCAGAAGTCCCGCTCTGGCGGTGGCGTCCGCATCGGCTTCGAAGGTGGCCAGATGCCGATCTTCCGACGCCTTCCCAAGAAGGGCTTCTCAAACGTCCGGTTCGCAACCGTCTACGGCATCGCCAACCTCTCGGATCTCGAGGCACGCTTCGAGGACGGCGCAACCGTCGACGAGGCGGCGCTGCGTGCCTCCGGAATCATCAATGGCCGTTACGATGGCGTAAAGATCCTCGGCAGCGGCGAAGTGACCAAGAAGTTCCAAATCGTGGCCGACAAGGTTTCCAAGAGCGCTGTTGAGAAGATCGAGAAGGCTGGTGGCACCGTGACGCTCATCGAGAAGCCGATCCGCGAGAAGGGGGTCAAGGCTCCAGCGTCAGCGGGCGTCGCCAAACCTGCCGCTTCACCTGCCCCAGCGGCAGCGGCCGCCCCAGAACCAGAGGCCGCCCCAGAACCAGAACCAGAGGCGGACGGCGAGACCCCCGAGGCCTAGATCCAGATCCTGAGACCCTGAGACAAGATATCGACGATCCGGGGATCCTTTAGCAGACATCCAACCAGCAACACGTGCCATACCGATCGCTGGGACTCAAACATCCGACACCGCTCTAGCCAACTTGGCCAGGGCGGTGCCTGTGCGTCGCCCGGCTCCCTTTACAGCTCTCCCTAGAAGATGATTTCCGCATTTGCCAATACTCTGAAGATCCCTGAACTCCGTCAGCGGATCATGTTCACTCTCGCGATGATCTTCATCGTCCGCATCGGTTGTGCGATCGTCCTCCCGGGGGTCGACGCCAGCGTCCTTCGGGAGGCATTTCAGAATACCGGGGAGCAGGCCAACCCGCTGATGGCGCTCATGAATGTCTTCAGCGGTGGGGGGCTCACCAACTGCGCTGTCTTTGCACTCGGCATCATGCCCTACATCAGCGCATCGATCATGATGCAGCTGCTTACTGCGGTCGTGCCGAAGCTCAGCAAGCTGGCACGCGAAGACGGCGGCCGCCAGAAGATCAACATGTACACGCGTTACGCCGCGATCCTGTTGTGCCTTTTCCAGTCTGGACTCCTCGCGAAGTCGCTCGACAACAACGGGGCCTCGAACGTTTTCCTCGCCCCGTTCCAGCCTGCGATCGAGGCGACCGGGCGCGCGCTGGTCCCCGGTTTCGGCACCGGCTTTGTCCTCCTCTCGATCCTCGTGATCACCGGCGGGACGATGCTTCTCATGTGGATCGGCGAGCAGGTGACCGAGCGGGGAATCGGCAACGGCATCTCGCTGATCATCTCGGTCAACATCGTCTCGGCCTTGCCCGGTGCTCTCGCCTCGCTGTGGAACAACTACGTCGGCAACGTCGGCGACGACGCCGATCCGATGAGGCCGATCAAGCTCGTCTTCCTCATCTTCATGCTCATCCTCGTGATCGCTGGCGTCATCGCGATCACCCAGGCGCAACGCCGGATCGCGATCCAGTACGCCAAGCGCATGAAGGGGCGCAAGATGTACGGCGGGCAGACCACCTATCTACCGCTCAAGGTGAACTACGCTGGTGTCATGCCCATCATCTTCGCCCAGGCGATCCTGATTTTTCCGACCCAGTTTCTCGGCATGGCATTCGGAACCGCCGAGTGGTTCCCGAAGGTGCAGAACCTGCTCAGCCCTGCTGGATGGCTCTACTACGTCATCTCAGGGCTGCTGATCTTCTTCTTCAGTTACTTCTGGGTCGCCACCATGTTCCAGCCGAACCAGATCGCTGAGGATCTCAAGAAGAACGGGGGCTACATCCCTGGTGTCCGCCCAGGAAAGCCGACCGCGACCTTCCTCGACTACACGATGAGCCGTCTGACCTTCGCCGGTGCGATTTTCCTGACGGTCATTGCCGTCCTCCCGCCACTCGTCAGCACCATTCTGAAGGTGCCGCCGCTGATGGCTCAGTTCTTCGGTGGCACCAGCATCCTGATTCTCGTGGGAGTCATCCTCGACGTGATGCGCCAGGCCGAGACCCACCTCCTGCAGCGCCACTACGATGGATTCCTCCGTAAAGGGCGCATCCGCGGCCGCGGCGACCGCCGCGTCGGCGGTGGTGCTACCGCCAGCAGTAGCGTCATGCTCTACCTGATGATCGTGCTCGCGCTCATCATCATCGTCGGCATGTCCTACTACGTCATGAAGAAAGGATAAGCCTTGGTTCGGCGAATCGTCATGCTTGGTGCCCCGGCCTCGGGTAAGGGCACCCAGGCCGCACGGCTCGCGAAGCACTTTGGCCTGCCGCATTTCTCGACCGGCGGGTTTATACGATCAGAACAGCAACTTGGCTCGAATCTCGGACGCCTCGCCGACCGCTTCCTCGCCGGAGGAGGCTTTCTGCCTGACGATCTCATCATCGAGGTCATGCTCCGCTGGCTGGACGATCACGGTTCCGAGGGCTTCGTGCTCGACGGTTTTCCTCGGACGCTCCCGCAGGCCCAAGCCCTCGATCAGTCCCTCGCAGATTCCGGCGACCAGATCGATGCGGTCGTCCTTTTAGATACCGACCCGGGGACCCTGAGGGGACGCTCCGCGAAGCGCTTGCATTGCAGTCTCTGCGGAGGGACTTTCCGGATCGGAGATGCCCAGCGGATCGGCGTCGGCAAGGGGTGTCCGGACAAGGCATGCCAGGGGACTCTCGAGCCTCGTCGAGATGACGAGCCCCAGACTTACGCGGGCAGGCTGGCGAACTACCAGAAGCTGACCCAGCCTCTCATCCGCTACTATTCGCGCAACTCGATCCTCAAGCGGATCGATGGTTCTGGCTCGCCAGACGCCGTTTTTGGCAAGATCCTCACCGAACTTGGTGTCCTCACGTCCCCCGCTGAGACCAACTAGAAACATCCATCATGGCAGTTCCCATCCGCAAAGGTAGACAGATCGATTACATGCGCACCGCTGGCGGGATTGCCCGCGATATCTTGCTCAAGGCCGCCGCGCAGGTGAAGCCAGGCGTCACTACCGGCGAGATTGATGCCTACGTGGCCGAGTGCATCCGCGAGCGGGATTGCGTCAGCGCTTTCCTCGGCTACCAGTCCGGCGGCGGCCCGAAGTTCCCGGGGCATATCTGCATCTCAGTGAATGAGGAAGTCGTCCACGGCATCGGTAGCGAGCGAAAGATCCAGTTCGGCGACATCCTCAAGATCGACGTCGGTATCATCAAGGACGGCTGGGTAGGGGACAATGCCCTCACCGTCCCTGCCGGTGAGATCGATCCTGAGACCTACCGGCTCCTCTACGCGACCGAGGAATCGCTCGATGAGGCGATCCGCCACGCCCGCTCCGGAACCATGCTCGGAGATCTCTGTGCCTCGGTCGAGCGCAAGGCGCGCGAGTTTGGCTTCAGCGTCGTGAGGGAATTCGTTGGCCACGGGGTCGGCCGGAGACTCCATGAGGAACCCCAGGTCCCCAACTACCGACCGAAAATAAACAAGCCACGTCTCCGCCCAGGAATGATCCTTGCGATCGAACCGATGGTCAATCAGGGGACGGCTGGCGTCAAAGTGCTCGATGACGACTGGACGGTCATCACCGCCGACGGGAAGCCCTCCGCCCACTACGAGCACACGGTTCTCGTCACCGATGGCGAGCCGGAGGTGCTCACCGCCCGCGACCGCTTAACCTCTTCCGCTGGTTTGGAGGTACCATCAAACCCATAATGGCCAGCGAATTGCTTCTCGGGTCACCTCGAAAGGGGGAAAAAATGGGCACCAGCGGGGAATCCCGCCTTGCCAGAAGGGAAAGTTATGCTAAAAGTTCTCCCCCGCGCCCCAGAGGAGCAGATTTTCTTGGGAAATACCGAAAAACCAGTGCCTCAGCGCTCTTCTCGGATCCCTCTCAGGCACGGCACCTTAAACCACTAGAACGATGAAAGTTAGACCATCTGTAAAGCGACTTTGTGAATCCTGTCGGGTTATCCGGCGGGCGGGCATCGTGCGTGTGATTTGCACGAACCCGCGTCACAAACAGCGCCAGGGCTAACCTCCAGAACGAATACCATGGCTAGACTGCTAGGAGTTGAAATCCCAAACGAGAAGCGCATCGAAGCTTCCCTCCCATACATCTTCGGGATCGGACGTCCCACTGCGAAGAAAATCCTAGAGCAGGCCGGGGTTGACCCGGGCACCCGCACCGGCGAACTCAGCGATGATCAGCTCAGCCAGATCGTCAACGTGATCAGCTCGAACAACATGGTCATCGAGGGCGATCTTCGCCGCGAGTTCTCGGCCAATATGAAGCGCCTCCAGCAGATCAACTGCTACCGCGGCGTGCGTCATCGCCGTGGCCTCCCGGTGCGTGGGCAACGCACCTCGACCAACGCTCGCACCCGCAAGGGGAGCCGCCGCACGGTCGGTATCGTCCGCAAGAAGTAATCCAGTAAACACATTCTAAGAGATGGCAGACGAACCAGAGAACAAAGCAGAAGAAGAGGTGAAGGAGCCCGCCGCAGAGGCAGCGCCTGAAAAGCCAGCCGCCGCTGCGGAAGAAAAACCTGCTGCGGAAGAAAAACCTGCTGCAGAAGAAAAACCTGCGACGGAAGAAAAGCCCGCTGCAGAAGAAAAGCCTGCGACGGAAGAGAAGAAGGAGGAGCGCCCGCGCACGGCCGCCGACGTCCTCATGGAGTTGGATCCGGATAGCGAGGATAAGAGCAAGGTCGTCAAGGCCAAGGGCAGCAAGAACATCCACTCCGGGATCGTCCACGTCAAAGCCACATTCAATAACACCACCATCACGGTGACCGACACCAGCGGCAACACCATCGGCTGGTCGAGCGCCGGTAAGATGGGCTTCCGTGGGTCGCGCAAGAGCACCGCCTATGCCGCCCAAGTCGTCTGCCAGGATGCCTGCCGCCAAGCGATGAGCCACGGCCTCAAGGAGGCTGAGGTTCGCGTCAAGGGCCCCGGCTCCGGCCGCGAGTCCGCAGTCCGCGCCGTCCAGGGACTCGGGATCGAGGTCACCACCATCCGCGACGTCACCCCGATGCCACACAATGGCTGCCGCCCCCCCAAGGCTCGCCGCGTTTAACTTTTCCCCACCTTCCCAATGGCAAGATACACCGGACCCACCGACAAGATCAGCCGCCGCTTTGGCGTGCCTCTCTTTGGCCCCTCAAAGGCGCTCGAGCGCCGCAACTACCCTCCGGGTGCCCACGGCGGCAAGCGTGGTGGGCGTCGTCCCAAGAAGTCGGAATACGCGATCGCGCTCGCCGAGAAGCAGAAGCTGCGCTTCCAGTATGGCGTCCTCGAGAAGCAATTCCGCCGCTACTTCGCCGAGGCTTCCCGGCGTCGGGGCGTGACTGGCACCATCCTAATCCAGTTGCTCGAGACACGTCTCGACAACGTGATCTACCGTTTCGGCTTCGCCAACACCCGCCGGGGCGCTCGCCAGTTCGTCAACCATGGCCACGTTTTGGTCAACGGTCGGCGCGTGGACATCCCATCATTCGACTGTTCTCCAGGTGATGTCATCACCGTGCGTGATAATCCACGCTCGAAGCAGCTCGCCCTCAAAGGCATTGACATGACCCAAGCGGCCGTCACCCCCGAGTGGGTATCTGTCGACAAGGATAACCTCAACGGCAGCGTGCTGCGCATTCCAGAGCGCGAAGAGGTCGATCCCATGGTCAACGAACAGCTGGTCGTCGAGCTCTACTCTCGCTAATGGGTTCCTAGGGTCCCGCTGGGGATCCAGACAGAGTTCAATAGGACTTTTAAAAGGGGAGGGGACGATCGTCCACCTCCCCTTTTTGATTCCTAGGATTCGCCCCCTCGCCAGTGGGGACACCAAGCGGTAGGCCAGGTGCCGGTAGCCTTGGGAACCAGTGCCCCTACCAGGCTCTTATCGTCGCTATTTCAGGGGGCGATTTTCAAGATCCGGTCAGACTCGCGCTTGTGGCCATTCACGCGGATTTCGTCGGCGAAGATCTCGATCGTGGCGAAGGCGTTCTCGGTGGTGTCGAGCATTCCCTTGAGGGTGAGGTAGTGGATGCCGTCACGCTGTTCGTAGCCGCCGGCGTGGTTGTGCCCGTTGATCCAGGCGGGGACGATGTCGCTGTAGGCTTTCAGGAACTCGAGCACCTCGTCGTCGTTCCAAAGGTTGTGGTGTGCCTCCGGCGTGAGCGGGTAGTGGCAGAACAGGATCGCCCGCTGACCTGCGGCGCGGGTCGCTTCTAGCCGGTTCTTGAGCCAGGCAAGCTGTTGCGGCTTGATGGCTCCGCAGTAGGTCGCTAGCGGAGGGTCGACGGAGGTGCGGAATGACTCGGCCTCATTCCACTCGGCGCTGCCCCGCGGGTGGGCGAGGGTGCTGAACTCGTTCCCGTCGAGCATGATGAATCGCCAGTCGCGGATCACAAATTCGTAGTAGCGGTCGCTGAGACCGAGCGCCGCAGGGACCTCGGCTTTCATGTCATCAGCGACATCGTAGTCATGGTTGCCGAGTAGATGGTATTTCTTGGCGCGGAGTCTTTCGAAGATCGGGGTGACGACCGCGTAGGATTCGAAGTCGTGGTCGATAAAGTCGCCGAGGTGGACGACGAAGTCGAGATCGGGATCGGCGTTGAGTTCCTCGACCGCCGCCTCGAGTTTCTGTGCGGCGAGCCGGTAGTGGCGTTTGCCCTTGGTGTCGGCATCAGCATACTGGCAGTCGGCGATCGCCCCGAAGCGGATGAGTGCCTTCCGCTGATCATAGTCGTTGCCGGTGTCACTGCTCTTGCACGAGGCCTGCCAGACTTCGAGCTGTCTGCTCATATTGTGGACGATACCGGGATGCTCTGCGGCGAGATTGGTGGTTTCATGGGGATCTTTGAGGAGGTCATAGAGTTCATACTGCTTCTGCTTTCCGATGAGTTTGTATTGCTGGTCGACAAGGGAGGCGATCTTGTTGGACTGGAAGCCAATCGGGTGTCCCAGACGGCTGTCGAGT
>Ga0316197_10004069_pt1 | contig 10390 bp, 9 predicted proteins | sample OudBiesiAoxic_MG_FD_204939 | JGI IMG/M metagenome (GOLD analysis project Ga0316197, IMG submission 204939) | Coastal sediment microbial communities from Oude Bieten Haven, Netherlands - site A oxic | ecosystem: Environmental > Aquatic > Marine > Coastal > Sediment | place: Netherlands... | reverse complement strand
CACGGCTGATCTGCTTCTCCGACGACATGGACGGGTTGCGGAAGGTCCCGGACAACATTCCCAACAAGGACATGGTCGGTGCGCATCTCGGCAAGCCGCTGACCCAGGTGCCCGATCCCTTCGAGGAGTATCCGAGCTTCGGTCAGCACAACAATGCGCGGCTGAAGTCCTTCCTGGATACATTCGGCTTCTCCTACGAGTTTCTCTCGGCGACGGAGTGCTACACTTCCGGTCGGTTCGACGCGACGCTGCTCAAGGTGCTCGAGCACTACGAGGAGATCCGCGACGTGATCTTGCCGACATTGGGGCCAGAACGGCGCGCCACCTATAGCCCCTTCTTGCCCATCTCGCCGGCGACCGGCAAGGTGCTGCAAGTTCCCATCGTCGACCGGGACCTTGCGGCAGGCGCCATTCTCTATAAGGACCCTGATACTCAGAAGCTGACACAAGTCTCGGTTAAAGGCGGCCACTGCAAGCTGCAATGGAAGGCGGATTGGGCCATGCGGTGGGCAGCGCTCGGCGTCGACTACGAAATGGCGGGTAAGGATCTGATCGACTCGGTGCGCCTGTCCGGGCGTATCTGCCGGATCCTCGGCCGCCAGCAGCCCGAGGGCTTCAACTACGAACTCTTCCTCGACGAGAATGGCGAGAAGATTTCCAAGTCTCGCGGCAACGGTCTGAACATCGAGGAGTGGCTGGCCTATGCCTCGCCCGAGAGCTTGGCTCTCTACATGTATCAGAGCCCGAGAAAGGCCAAGCGGCTCCATTTCGACGTCATTCCGCGTGCGGTCGATGAGTATGCGGGGCACCTTGCCGCCTACCCGAAGGAAGATCAGGCGGCTAAGCTGATGAACCCCGTCTGGCACATTCACGAAGGCTCGCCGCCCGAGGCCGATCTGCCGATCAGCTTCGCGCTTCTGCTCAACCTGGCCTCGGCCTCCAACTCCGAGGACCGGTCCGTGCTGTGGGGCTTCATTCAGCGCTATGCCCCCGCGGCGACCCCTGAGACCCAGCCCTTGCTGGATGAGCTTGTCGGCTATGCGATCCGCTACTTCCACGACTTCGTAAAGCCGTCCAAGCAGTACCGTGCCCCGACCGATAAGGAGCGTGAAGCTCTTGTCGATCTCGATAAACGGCTCGCCGCGCTCCCGGCCAAGGTTCTGGCGGAGGAGATTCAGAACGAGGTCTACGCGGTGGGCAAGGATCACGGGTTCGAGCCCTTGCGGGCTTGGTTCCAGGCGCTGTACCAGGTTCTGCTCGGCCAGTCGCAAGGTCCGCGCTTCGGCTCTTTCGTGCAGCTTTACGGCATCGAGAACACCCGCACGTTGATCGCAAGGGCCTTGTCCAACGGCCCAGGAGCTTAGATCCAGCTCTTAGCCTTCCAACCTTTTTGTAAATCAAAATCAGCAAAAGCCGCTGATTCGTGCTCGCCGTTCAAGGATCAGCGACGTTGTTCCTCCATAATGGCTGAAACGGCCATCTTCTCTGGGAGGGTCGGTCGCCGAAGCGAAGCACCGGGAGACAGGGAAATGCGGGCCCTCCGCAACGAGTCCTGAGCGTCACGGGATGGACCGGCTTTCAGTCGCATGACGAACTTGAAGCGAAGGTTTGCGTGAAGGACAGGCGCGTAGACCAAGCTTATGAAGGCCGGTTTTACGACGACCGGGACAGTGTGGCAGCGGTACAGGCGCGCCTGTCCGACGAGGTCAGGTCATGGAACGCCGAGTGCCGCGAGCTGAAGCCTCTGCGGTTCTGGCCAGCGGAGGAACCTTCCGTCGAGTCGGCCAACGGGCCAACGGAGGGTGTGCTGGAGCGATCCGAGGCTACTACGGAGACCCCGGATGGTGCAGAATCGCCTGACGCGGCGGCTTCCCAGGAAACAAAAAATGCGACTGGGAGGCGACCGTAGCGCGTGTGAGCAAGGGCGATTCAGTTCGTTCGAGGACCCGAGGCCCGCAAGGCTCTGATCCAGGGCGTCTACGCCGGACCGTATGACGCCGATATCAAGGATGTCCGTCCCAACCGGGTCGCAAAAGCACTTTTGAGCAGGATGTTCTCGTAGCGGTCCGGTCGAAGCCGGGTCTCTTCGCGATCCGGATGGAGCCTCTGTCAGCGCCAGATTCCGAGCCGCCGCTCCTGAGCCGTCTCCGCCGCCTCCGTCAGGACCGTACTCGCTGGAGCCTTTGGCTTGGCCCAGCCATGGGTCACCATCCACAACGAAAGATCTTTGCCGCCGACCGCGCAGCGCGCTGTCAGGTTCGTTTCCTCGCCGGTCGCCGGCACACTGCACAGCACGGCGCGGCCCCGGATCAGCCGTGTCAGCGCGGTTCGGGCAAAACGCCCGCAGGGCCAGGCTTGCCCGCGGCTGTCCTCGCACTTTCCGGTCAGGCCTTCGACTTCAATCTCCGCAAGTGTGATGGTCGTGTCGTCGGCCTGGATGGAGCCGCCGTCCTGGACGACAACCCGATAAAAGCGCTTCGGCTGTAACAGGGACTTCGGCGGTTGGGCCTGTTGCGCCGCCCCGCCGGGCGTCGCGGCCGCCTCGTCTTGCGATGCCTCTTCCTGGCCGGGCTTGGCCTCGGGGGCGTCGGCATCCTTGGACAGAGGCTTGGTGAAGAGCCGTCCGTCGGCTTCGGGTCGCGGCGCGTCGACTTGCACCATGTCGTCATATTTGCCGAACGGCCAAAAGAACCAGATCGCACCGAGGGCAGCCAAGACGAGGAATAGGCACGAGACGCGGAACATAGGAATTACCTTAGAGCGAAGGCTTGGCGTCTTTGTGGAGCCGGGGCACGCTTATTGGCTTGCCCAGATGATGCGCGCGATCCACTCGACCCGGTCCAACGGGAAAACGAAATTCGGATGATCCGGGTTCAGCGAGGCGAGCTCGATCGTATTGGTAGTGCGGCGTACGAGCAGCCGGGCCATGACTTTACCATCGGTGGTCCGGATCACGACGCGGTCGTCGTTCTGCGTCGGCGCATTGGGCGACACGATCAGGATGTCCCCTTCCCGGTAGAGCGACTCCATGCTTTCCCCGGTGACTTCGAGCGCGTAGGCGTTTTCGTCGTCGACCCGGGGAAACTGGACCTGCTCCCAACCGTCCCCGACGGGATAGCCGCCATCGTCGAAGAAGCCTCCGGCACCGGCCTTTGTCAGGCCAATCAGCGGAATCGGTACGTTCCGCCTGGCCGCGCCCGGGTCGGATGAGGCGAGGGTCGCGAAGTCGTCGAGCGTCGCGCCCGTCGCGTCCAGAACCTTGGCAATGCTCTCGGTGGTTGGCCATCGAGGACGGCCGTCGCCAGTTGCGCGTTTGGACTTGTTGAAAGCGGTCGGGTCCAGCCCCGAGCGTTTGGCGAGGCCCGATACGGAGAGTCCGTAGCGATGCGCCAGTGCGTCTATGGAAGACCAAATTCGGTCGTTGGTGAGCCTTTTCAAGGAAACGGCTCCAGACTAACGGCGTTGATAAGGAAATAATACCTATTGCCTTTCTTATGGCTTATCTTGGGTCTGGGGTCCACCATGCTCGAATTGAAGGCCGCGCGCCAATTCGCCTGTGGCGTGTGGCCTTGTTGGCCGGGAATAGGGCGGCTAGTGTGGCGCCGCGTGCCATGGTCAAGCCCATCTACAAGATCCTAGCCGATGCCGCCTATGACGCGGCGAAGAACGAAGGGCACTTCGTCGGAACGGCCGATGATTTGCGCGACGGGTTCATCCATTTCTCCGCCGGGTATCAGGTGGTGGAAACCTTGGCCAAACACTATCCGGGACAAGAAGAACTCGTCCTGCTCTCGGTCGATCCGGACCGGCTGGGCCCGGCGCTGAAATGGGAGGAATCCCGTGGCGGCGATCTCTTCCCGCACCTTTACGGCCCGCTCGAACTCGACGCCGTCGTTGCCGAGGTGCCGCTCCAGCTCGACGACGACGATCTCCACATTCTGCCAGAGGATGTCGCGTGAGCCCGCTCTTCAGCCTGGGGCAGTCGCTTCTGCTCGCGCTCGACCCGGAGCGTGCGCACAACTTGACGATCAAGACATTGGAAATGGGTATCTACCCAAGCTGCCGGGTGCCGGACGACGCGCGGCTGCGCCAGACGCTGTGCGGGCTCGAGTTCCCCAACCCCATCGGCATTGCACCGGGCTTCGACAAAAACGCCAAGGTCGCGACGGCGCTGCTCGATATGGGATTTGGATTTGTCGAAGTGGGTACGCTCACACCGCGCCCCCAAAGCGGCAATGAGACGCCCCGCGTGTTTCGCTCTATTGAGGACCGAGCCGTGGTGAACCGGCTCGGCTTCAACAATGAAGGCCAGGCCGCGGCTCTGGCCCGCCTCCGGAAAGGCGTTCCGGGAATCGTCGGGGTCAATCTAGGGGTCAACAAGACCAGCGACGACAGGATCGCGGACTATGTGGAGGGCGTGGCGCAGATGGCGCCTGTCGCATCCTATTTGACGGTCAACATCTCCTCACCCAATACGCCGGGCTTGCGGGACCTTCAGGCGCCGAAAGAGCTCGCAGCGCTGCTGACCAAGATCGAGGAGACGTGCCGCGCGCTCCCCGGCAGAAGGCCGCCGCTCTTCGTCAAGCTGGCCCCGGACCTTGCTGACGCCGACCTTCCGGAGATTGTTGGGATCATTCAAGGGAGTGGCGCCGACGGCATCATCGTCTCCAACACGACTCTCGCTCGCACTGGCCTGACGGACCGAGCCTTGGTCGCCGAGCAGGGCGGGCTGTCGGGGCGGCCGCTATTTGCGCGGTCGACGCGCATGCTTGGCCGTGTCTACAAGCTCACCGCCGGCACCATGCCGCTGATCGGTGTGGGCGGAATCGATAGCGCAGAGGCTGCCCTCGCCAAGATCGAGGCCGGCGCCTCCCTCATTCAGATCTACACGGGAATGGTTTTTGAAGGCCCCAATCTGATCGACCGCATCAAGCGCCGCCTAGTTCAGGCGGTGTCGGAGGCGCATGCGAATTCGCTCGCACCTCTCATTGGGCGGCGCGCCGAGGAATGGGCGATAAAGATACTGCAGGAGGATGCCGAGTGAGTGTCACGATCTACCACAATCCGCGCTGTTCGAAATCGCGCCAAACCTTGGCATTGCTTGAGGAGAAGGGCGTCGCACCGGACATCGTGGAGTATCTGAAGACTCCGCCCAGCGCTGCCGAGCTCAAGGCCATTCTGAAAAAGCTTGGCCTGAAGCCGCAAGAGATCGTGCGGACCACGGATGCGCGTTACGCCGAACTCGGATTGAAAGAGCGCGCGGTCTCCGAAGACGATCTGATCGCGCTGATGGCCAAAAACCCGATACTGATCGAGCGGCCAATCGTCGTCTCCGGAAACAAGGCCGCTATCGGCCGCCCGCCGGAGACGGTTTTGGCGATTCTTTAGCGGCGGTCGCCACAGTTGCTAACGGCGCGTTCCGCTCGGTCGGTACCAAATCGTCCGACGGAGCGTCGTCGTTGCGGCTGAGCACTTTGAATACCCGCATCAAGAACCAGATGGGGAACACGATCACGGCGCCGAGCAGGAAGTAGCGGAAGCCCTTCTCGATCGTAGCAAACCCCATGTCGTACATGCGCTGAATGAGGTCGCGTAGGGTCTGGACCAGGTCGTACGGGCTGAAGCCCAGTGCCGCCAGGATGACGCCGACGATCAGGGATATGATCGCGAGTCGGGCGATGACGAGAGCCGGATTGCCGCCAAAAAACCGTTCCATATACACGCGGGCCTCCACAGGGTGGGCGTAAGTTAGAGACTACGATTGAATTGGGGGGGCGAAGCCGGAAGGTCAAGGCAAAGGCCGGCCAAGAGTCGGCGTAGAGGCGATAGGGACGCAACGCAGTGAGCGCGCGAACGAGGAGACGGACAGCGGAGGGAAACTTTAGTGCCCATGCCGCGCAGTTGCCCGGACAGTTCGCGGATTGGTTCGCCTCGCGGGGCTGGCATCCGCGCGCCCACCAACTCGACTTGCTGGATAAAGTGACGACCGGGCTTGACGCACTCCTGATCGCACCGACGGGCGGCGGCAAGACCTTGGCCGGCTTCCTGCCCAGCCTGATCGACCTTGCGGGCCGGCGCGTCACGAAACGCGAGAGCGGCGTGCATACGCTCTATATCTCGCCGCTTAAGGCCCTTACCAAGGACATCGCGCGCAATCTCGCCACGCCCATCGCCGAGATGGGTATACCCGTCCAGATCGAGACCCGAACTGGCGATACGCCCCAAGCCCGCCGGGCGCGCCAGCGCGTTCTGCCGCCCGATATTCTGCTCACGACGCCTGAACAGATCGCGCTGATGCTCTCCCACAAAAGCGCGGCGCAGATCTTCGGCTCGCTGAAGTGCGTCATCCTCGACGAGCTGCACGCCTTGAGCGCCAGCAAGCGCGGCGACCTACTCGCACTAGACCTGGCACGCTTGCGGGCGCTGGCGCCGGACTTACGAGCGATTGGCCTCTCTGCCACCGTCGCACGGCCATACGAGCTCTCGGCCTATCTCGTGCCACAGTACGACGGCGGGGCGCCCGCTACACATTTCGCCGAGATCGTCACCGCGTGTGGCGGCGTGAAGGCCGACATCACGATTCTCAAATCAGACGCCGACATGCCGTGGGCCGGACATTCGGCGCGCTACGCGCTTCCCGAAATCTACGAAGCGATCAAGGCCCACAAACTCTCACTGATGTTCGTCAATACGCGCTCGCAAGCCGAGCTACTGTTCAACGAGCTATGGCGCTGCAACGACGACAATCTGCCGATTGCGCTACATCACGGGTCGCTCGACCTGGACCAGCGGCACAAGGTGGAGGCGGCCATGGTGGCCGGAAGGCTCCGCGCGGTCGTATGCACCTCGACCCTCGATCTCGGCATCGATTGGGGCGATGTTGATCTCGTGGTCAATGTCGGCGCGCCGAAAGGCGCAAGCCGGCTCGCGCAACGGATCGGCCGCGCCAACCATCGGCTGGATGAGCCCAGCAAGGCGCTCCTCGTGCCAGCCAACAGATTCGAGGTGATGGAATGCCAGGCCGCGCTCGAGGCCGCGGAAGAAGGCCAGCAGGACACTCCGTCAACGCGCCCCGGTGCGCTTGATGTGCTGGCCCAGCACATTCTCGGCACGGCCTGTGCGGAACCTTTTGACTCCGACTTGCTTTTTACAGAAGTCACAAGCGCCTCGCCCTATCGCGATCTCTCCCGCGAGAGCTTCGACCAGGTCCTCGCTTTCGTGGCGACCGGCGGATACGCGCTCGCGAACTACGATCGCTACGCCAAACTAAAACGCACCAAAGAAGGCACCTACCGCGTGGCCCATCCGCGAATTGCGCAGCAATACCGGTTGAACGTCGGCACCATCGTCGAGGCGCCCATGTTGCGCGTGCGCCTGGCGCGCCTCAAGGGCGTGGTGCTAACGCCGACAGGTGCGCTCGCCGGCGGGCGCATTCTGGGAGAGGTCGAGGAACACTTCATTGAACAGCTCGCGCCTGGCGACACGTTCGTCTTCGCGGGCGAGGTGCTGCGCTTCCAGGGCCTGCGCGAGATGGACGCCATCGTAACCCGCGCCCACGCGACCGACGCCAAGGTGCCTGCCTATGCCGGCGGAAAGTTCCCGCTCTCGACCTATCTGGCCGAACGCGTGCGCTTCATGCTGGCCGAGCGCCGGCACTGGGCCAAATTGCCGGAGCAAGTGTCCTATTGGCTGAAGCTGCAATCGGCGTTTTCGATTGTTCCCAACGCGCGCGAAATGCTGATCGAGACCTTCCCGCGCGGACAGCGCTACTACCTTGTCTGCTATCCGTTCGAAGGGAGGCTGGCTCATCAGACTCTCGGTATGCTGCTCACCCGGCGTTTGGAACGGGCGGGAGCCGCGCCGCTCGGATTCGTCGCCAACGAATACGCACTGGCGGTTTGGGGCCTCAACGACATGAGCGCCATGATCCGCAACGGACACCTCGATCTCAAAGAGCTCTTCGACGAGGACATGCTTGGCGACGATCTCGATGCGTGGCTCGCCGAATCCAATCTGATGAAGCGCTCCTTCAGAGTCTGCGCCATCATTTCCGGCCTGATCGAACGGCGCCATCCGGGCCGGGAAAAGTCGGGCCGGCAGATGACCGCGTCCTCCGATCTCATCTATGATGTGCTGCGCCAGCACGAGCCCGGGCATTTGCTGCTGAAAGCCGCGTTTGCCGACGCGGCGGCGGGGCTTATCGATCTGCGGCGGCTCGGCGAATTCTTGAAGCGTATTGGCGGACGAATCAGGCATAGTGCAGTGAGTCGCGTATCACCGCTTGCCGTACCCGTCATGCTCGAGATCGGGCGTGAGAGCGTTCCGGGCGATGCCGGTGACACCCTGTTGCGTGAGACCGCCGAAGAACTCGTCGCCGAAGCCCTTGGAGAAGGGCCTCTGGATGAAGAGACGCAGAGCCCTGGGGGGGAGCATGCTGCACGCTAGACTTGATCTCATGCCAGAGACCGCGCCGACATTACGTTCACATCTCACCGTCGGAAGACACTCGATGCGGCCGCTCGCGGCCGGGGCTCTTTATTGGGAGGCCCAAGACGCGTTGCTCGTCGCCGATCTCCACTTGGAGAAAGGCGCGGCCTTCGCCGCCCGCGGCATGCTGCTCCCGCCTTACGACACGCGCGCGACCCTATCGCGGCTGGAAAGGATCATCCAAGCGCTGGATCCGAAGCGCGTCGTTGCGCTGGGCGACAGCTTCCATCGCAGCGAATGCGCCGACAATCTCGCCCGTGACGACTTCGCGCTGCTGCGGTCGCTGCAGAATGGGCGCGACTGGTTCTGGATTTGCGGCAATCACGATCCGCATCTGCCTGACAGTGTCGGCGGGACGGTCTGCGGCTGCTTGACCATCGAGGGCGTCGTGTTACGGCATGAGCCGTCGAAGGCGGTGTTGAGCCCCGAGATCGTGGGGCATCTGCATCCCATCGCGCGAATTTCCAGACGCGGCACCGTTGTCCGCCGCCGCTGCTTCGCGACCGACGGCAGCCGCCTCGTGATGCCGGCGTTCGGTGCCTATACGGGCGGGCTCAACGTCCTGGACGGGGCGTTCGAATCGCTCTTTTGCTGGCAGCAACTGGAAGCCTGGATGATGGGGCGGCACGCCGTCTATCCCGTGCTGGGCAGTCTGCTCATGCCCGATTGAGGGACTGCTAGTCGCGGCGGAACGCGAACCAGCCCATCAGCCCCGCGAACACGGCGATGACGATGCCCATCAGGCCGTAGAGAAACGGCTTGCTGAAGGCGAGATTGTAAATCGTTGCCTCGATGCCGGCCTTATTGACCTCCAGCGACCCCTTGGTCTTGCTCGCAAGGTAGCCATCGCGGAATAGATAGACCTCCACCAGATAGCGGCCCGTGGGCACGTTCACTGGCAGAGCGACCGTCGCGCGGAACAGGCTGCGGCCGATAAACACCACACCGGAATCGAGTTCCGTGTACAGATTCCTCTCTTCCATCAGCCGGATCATGGCCGACTCGAAGCTCTGCTCCTGCGGGCTGCCGGCCGTGTCCCGGCCGAGATCGAGCTCCGAGAGGCCGATCCCAAGCTCGCGCAGGGTGTCGTCGGAGGCGATGGCCCGGATCGGCCGGGACGATAGAACGGCGTAGAATCCTGGGACATCCGTATACGTCTTGCCTGGGCCATTCACCCAAACGCCGGCCACGCGTGTCTTCTTTCTCACTACGATCGAATCGTTGGGTCCGCGAACCACGGCGATCACATCGTAGGTCCCGCTGCTCGGCATCCGAGCGTCACTAAAATCGACACTTCCGAAAATGAGAATCTCGATGCCGGTGAAATTCGATTCGATAGCGATCTGGCGGGTCGAGATGTCCGCCTGAACCTTTTCCTGGCTGGTGCCAGGTTTGATGACGGGCGCCGGGGGCAGGGGGTCCTGGGCGCGCGCGGCACCGGCAAGGAGCATCAGGAACAGGAGAATGGAGCCAAGCCGTGAGATGCCCATCTCAGCCTCCCGTCGCTGGAATGATGCTGTAGAGGTCGGCCGGGCGTGCGACCAGATCGATTAGGATCCGGACCGCGACCCCGAGCACCATGAGCGCCAGCAGCGCGCGGAGCTGCTCGCCGCGGAGTTTTTGCCCCGCTCGCACACCAAACTGGCCGCCGATGACGCCGCCGATAATCAGCAGGAAGGCAAGAAGGATATCGAGCGTGTGATTCAGCGTGGCTTGCAACAGCGTCACCACCGCCGTCACGAAAATGATCTGAAAGATCGACGTGCCGACGACGACATTGGTCGGCATGCGCAAAATGTAGATCATGGCTGGGACCATGATGAAGCCGCCGCCGACCCCCAGAAACGCCGCCAGCAATCCTACCAATACGCCAATCGCCAGCGGTGGAATGGCACTGATATAG
>Ga0316197_10004068_pt1 | contig 10391 bp, 11 predicted proteins | sample OudBiesiAoxic_MG_FD_204939 | JGI IMG/M metagenome (GOLD analysis project Ga0316197, IMG submission 204939) | Coastal sediment microbial communities from Oude Bieten Haven, Netherlands - site A oxic | ecosystem: Environmental > Aquatic > Marine > Coastal > Sediment | place: Netherlands... | reverse complement strand
GTGTCAGCACCTCGTAGCCCTGGACCACGCCATCCGGGTCGATAATGAAACGGCCACGGTTTTCCACACCGGCACCCTCGTTATACACCCCGAACAATTTCCCCACCTTTCCGCCCGCATCGGACAACATGGGAAACGGAACGCCGCCATCGACCATTTTACTCAATTCGTGGTCGTCCCACATTTTATGAACGAACATGCTGTCGATGCTCATGGAAAGCAACTCCACGCCCAGTTTCTGGAATTCAGGATATTTTTCGGCGACCGCCGAAATCTCGGTCGCTCAAACAAAGGTGAAATCGCCGGGGTAAAAGCAGAGCAAGACCCATTTGCCCAGATAGTCGGACAGTTTGACGTTAATGAATGTTCCTTTTTGATATCCAGGTGCCACAAAGTCCGGTGCTTTTTCGCCCACATGAATCATTTGCATCTCCTCCTTGATTGGTGCGATTGTCTCCTTTGCGGTCTCCGGGACCGCCTCTCCAACGGGTCCTCCAGTGGGTCGGGCACACCCGACCGGCAGCTCTTCTGCCATAGGTTCTCCTTTCGTTGATGGTTTTTATGGGAATATGCTCTTTTTTAGCCGTGTTTAACCCGGATGTCAAACGACAAAACGACATCCGCTGACAATCCAAAAATTGCCCGGACACCCACCCCAGACTCAAAGAAAGACGAGAGGATGACCGGGCAATCGGTTCAGGGCGTCGCCGGATTACTTTTCGGCTTTATAGCCCATGGGCAGCCGCTTGAATCGGCCGCCGGTGATGATCGGGTCGCCTTTATAACCCAAGGCCTTGAAGTCGATATAATCCGTGGTACCCACCAGGTGGCTCACGTCACGACCCTTGGCGGCCATGTAGGAAAAATCGGTGCCCCGGTGAGCGATGGTCTTGAAATCCACATTTCGGCTATCCTGGTGGCAGCGGTTGCAGGTTCGTTCACCCTTGAGGCTGTCGTGACACTGCACGCAGGAGAGGGCCGATTCCGCCGGCATGACCTCGTGTTCAACGCCCCAGTACATATTGGTGGTAATCCATTCGTATTTGCCGCTGTATTTCATGCCAGCGGCTTTCATGCCGTCCACAAAAGCCTTTTGCCAGTCACGATGCTTCCAGTAGGCCGTCTTGTCTTCCTTGTTTCGGGGGAACAGATGGGGGATGAGCAGGTGCTTGTATTCGGCGTCAACGGCCTGAACCCCTTTCATAATTTTGAACGGCGAGATTTTGGAGTTGGGATCATTGATCGATCCGACGGGTTCGGAGATGTTAACCTCGGCCTGGGTCAGGTCCAGCTGATTTCCCAGGAAAACCCGCTTCATGAATCCGCCGTACCACGCATAGACCGGCTTGGCCGATTCTTTCCAGACAAACTCGCCCTTTTTCCAATTGTAGTCCGGCATGCCGTACTTGTCTTTCTTCGGCTTTCGTTCCTTGTCACCCGCCTTAGACCAGTCCCAGAAGGTCTTGGTGGGCTTGCACTTGGCGTATACCGGCGCATGACAGGTGGTGCAGGCAATCGTGTCGCTGTGCTTGTTCAGATGGTGATCCAGCAGGTGCTCTCCGTAGTGAGGCGTGTCCGAGTGGCAGTTGGTGCACGACATGCTGCCTTCCACCACCGGCACCGAAGAACTGCGCCCGGCAATCTTGTGGTTGCGGGTACGGTGGCACTCCGAGCATTGGAAATCGAAACCGCCCATGTGGACGTCACAGTTTCGCTCCGGATGAAGGAGTTGGCGAGAGAGATCGGCGTGTTTGACGGCCTCGCCACCGCCGCCGTTGAAGTGACAATCCCCACAGGTTTTGCGGGACGTGCGGCCCACACTTTTGGCCACCGCCACCAGATCCACGTCGGGATCGGGCATACCGGCGGCAGTGGGGGTTTTCTTGTAGGTGCCGGTGCGGTCATGGCACACCAGGCAGTCGATCTTGGTCATATCGGTAAAATCAAAACTGGCGTCTTTCCATCCATAGCCGGCGTGACAACTGGTGCAACGAGCCTCGTTGCTGATGATGCTGATTCAGAAGTTGTTCGTGGCAATGGTGGCTTTACCAAGCTCGACCTCCTTTCTATGATTCAAGGTGTATGGAGAAGGCCCTTTCCACAGCCAGTGGGCCGACTTGAGCATATCCTCGCCGGCCGGTGTGTGGCAGCGCAGGCATTCGCTGGTGACCTGGGAGGGCTGGGGATTGGCCGCCAGCTGAATGTGCTCCTTGTGGTCGGGCACGTTTTTGCGGTGGCAGCCGGCGCAGTCGATGGGGCCCTTGTTCATTTCTTGATGGCACCCCATGCACTGCTGATGGTAGGCCGCCTTGAGGCCCAGCCGTTCGGGGTGGTCCATGTTGAATGGTTCCTGGTGGCAGGCCGAGCAGCGGGCGGTTTCCGATGCGGCTTCGTCCAGGGGCCGGTAGTGGTGGCACAGGGCGCAATCCTTGGTGACCACGGCATGTTTGGAATGCATGAAGCGCACCGGCCCGTAATGATCCTCGGTTTTGCGGATGATCGGGCTGTCGAGCAGAAAGTAACGTTCTGTCTGATCAATGACGCTCAAGCCCATATCCCGTAGCCGCTGCTGCCGGCACAGCCGGCATTCGTCCATCACCGCTTCGACAAAAGGAACGACTTCCTCGGCCCGTTTTTTGGCCGCCTCCTGATCGGGCGCGGTCCAAACCACCGTTGCCGGTGCCGCGGCTTCATCCGGCGACGGGTTGGCCGCCAGGGCCGGACTGCAGCATAGCATCCCGGTCAGGGCGGCGGTGACGATAAAAAGAACACCCGGTCCTGTTCTGGTCATACAGACACCTCCTGTTCCGGTTTGTTGAGCACCGGTAAATAGGTTACGATAAAGCGATAGACGAACATCAGCGCCGCGATCAGCCCAACGGTGACCAACACCTCGCCGATGGCCGGAAAATAATTGGCTTCGCTGATGGGGGGACGATATCCCACGACAAACACGTTGATCCGATTGATCAGCACGCCGCCCACGATCATTGTGCAGGCAATGAACAATGCCTGGCGAGACCGGCGCAGTTGCGGCGACAGCAGCATCAGCCAAGGCACGATCACACCGAAGAGCACTTCGATGATGAAGGCATTGGTCTGGGCAGTAAAGTCCAGCAAATACACATAGGTGCCGCGAACCACCATGTCGCCCACCTTCAGCGCCAGGTAGAGTCCCAGCAAAAAAATGGTGATGCGGGTCAGCGGGGTGAGGATTTTCATCTCCCCGTCCAGCTTCAAAGACGTGGTGGCCAGGGTCGCCTCGAACACCACCATGGGATAACCTACGGCGATGGCCGAGACCAGGAAAAGCAACGGCAGCATGGGCGTGTACCACAGCGGGTGCAGCTTGGTGGGGGCAATCAGCATCAGCGACCCCAGGCTGGACTGGTGCATGCAGGAAAGCACCACGCCGGCAATGATGAAAATCCACATGATCCGGGGCAGGATGGTGTCGGCCAGCTTGAGCAGCCCGTCAACCGGCCCATTGAGGACGGCCAGCGGCCCGGGCAGGTTCACACGGCCCTTGAACCGCTCCACCACGATGGGAAGAAACTCGAGGTAGAGCACGTTGAGGTAGAGCATCACGCACATGGCCACTTCAAAAAGAACGGATGTGGGGTTCCAATACAACAAGGGCTTCCAGATGGCCCAGGAGCGGCCGATGTCCACCAGCAGCCCCAACACCACAAATGTATAGCCGAGTACGGCTGTGAGCAGAGCCGGCCGAACCACCGCCTCATAATAATGCCGCCCGATGATATGGGCCAAAAACGCCGTGGTGAAGCCACCGGCGGCCAGGGCCACCCCCGATGCCACATCCACCCCGATCCACAATCCCCAGGGCCTTGCGGTGGTCAGATTGGAGACGTAGCCGATGCCGCCGATGAATCGGGCCGCGATGGCTGCCGCCCCGGCCGCCATGAGAACAGCCAGCACAACCACTCCGGGAGTCCAGAATTTCGCCTCGATAGGCGCTGCGTGATGGGTCATTGACCGCCTCCTTCCTTGCCATTGTCGGCCCGGTCACCCTTGTCCTTGGAGGCCCACATGATGCCGCCGAGCATGCCGAACAGCACGATGGGGGACCACAGGTAACTGAACAGGGAATGTTGGATACTTTCGGCCAGCCGGGGCATGGGCGTTTCCGGCAGCGCGTTGAAACCTACCTTTTCAAAGGGCACCCCTGTCAGGTACATCCAACTGGTGCCGCCCACCTCCTTTTCGCCGTATATATGATCGATGTAGCGCCCCGGGTTCTTTTTAATGCGCTGCCGGGCAATTTCAATCAGGTCGTTTCTGCGTCCGAAGGTGATGGCCTCAACCGGACAGATTTCCGCACATCCAGGAAGCTTGTTTTCAGACTGCACCCGTTCATAGCAGAAGGTGCACTTCATCACCCGCGGCGTAATGGGATCGTGGTACTCGTATGCCGGGATCTCAAAGGGACACGCCACCATGCAGTAGCGGCAGCCGATACATTTGGTGACATCGTAGTGAACCGTGCCATTCTCTTTTTTGGTCAAGGCACCGACAATGCAAGCGGAGGCGCACGCCGGATCCTGGCAGTGCATGCACTGCAGTTTGACGAAGGTGGGCACCAACTGGTCGCGCGCATCGATCTCTCCCGAGACATGGCGATTGACCACCGTGTAGGTCCGTTCATCCGGCCGCCGCTTTTTATCGAGAAGCGTGAGATCTTCAAAGCCCCGATCCGGCGGGGGCAATGCGTTGACCCGATTGCAGGCCTCCTCACATTTGCGGCAGCCGATGCACCGGGTCAGGTCAACCAGACAACCGATCGGATCTGACGGCGCTCTGGATTGCCAGGCATGCGCGGAGTCATTGGATCCGGCTATTGCAGCGCCCGCTGCGGTCACAAATTTGAAAAAATCGCGTCTGTTCAACCCCATAGACCCTCCTCGATTCACGTTAGCAATGACTGATACCCGCCACCAGCGTTCACTTGTCGCTTGTTTTCCACCACTGTCGGATCACCGTTTGGTTACCTGAATACGATAGTCCGTATTTGTTTGAAAAACGTCAAAGTCCACCTCTACTTGGCTGCTGAGGAGCTGCTGCAAATTTCCGACAACATCCGAATCGTTGACCATGGCAAGCATGTCGTCCCCGGGCTGCATGTCGTATACGGCCTGGTTGAATTTGAGGACATTCACCGGCCAAGGAAGGTTCGCAAGATTGATTTGAAAGTGCCGGCCCATAATGCTTGATTGTCCTGGTCTTTGGGTTCGGATTGCCACCAGCTTTTCTTCCGGATCAATATAGATTTACAAAAAGCATGCCGCTCCCAGGCATTATTACTTTTTTAGATATCCATCTGTTATTTTGACTAAAAAAACACTGCTAACCGCACGAACCAAAAAAAGTGTTTAAACACCGTTTAAACATATGCTAATGAAATAAACAGCTGTTTAATCACTGTAGGCGGTCCATCGAAAAACAACGACATCCAACGGGGAAAGGGGCACCCAGTCATGGCGATCAAAGATATCAATCGGCACTGGGAACGGGTAATCAACACCATCAACGAGGGTCTTCTCATTGTCGGCAAGGGGGGCCGAATCCTCTCGGTCAACCGGTCCTTCGAAGAGATGACCGGCTATTCAGCCAACGAAGTCTCCGGCCGGCCTTGCACGCTGTTGGAATGTGATGCCTGTGAGATGGCCATCAACAACCAAGGGAAAGGATGGTGTAGGCTGTTCGAGCCCGACCAACCGGAAATGCGCCGTTGTCGATGCACCATCAAAAAAAAAGACGGAACCTTTTTGCCGGCATTGAAAAACGCCTCGGTGCTGCGTGATGAAGATGGGGAGGTGCTGGGGGCGGTTGAAACGCTGACGGACTTGAGCGAAATCGACCGCCTGGACCGGAAAGTGGAAGTCTTGTCCCGTCAACTGGACGAAACCAGCAGCTTTTCGGGCATCATCGGCAACAGCGATGCTATGAAAACCGTCTATGCTATCATCGAAAAAGCAGCCATCAGCGACGCGCCGATCATCATTTTCGGAGAGAGCGGTACCGGAAAAGAGTTGGTCGCCAAGGCCATCCATGACCGAGGCAAACGCAACCGCGGCCCCTATGTCCAACTCAACTGCGCGGCATTAAACGAGGCCTTGCTGGAAAGCGAACTGTTCGGCCATGTGAAGGGGTCGTTTACCGGGGCGTTTCGGGATCGCACGGGGCGTTTCGAGGCGGCCAACGGGGGAGATCTGTTTCTTGACGAAATTGGGGATATTCCCCTATCTATCCAGATCAAGCTGCTGCGCGTACTGGAGACCCGTCAGTTCGAACGGGTGGGAGAGAATACATCGGTAGTGGTGGATGTAAGGATCATCACGGCCACCAATCGGAATCTATTGGAACTCATCGACCAGAAGCGCTTTCGGGAAGACCTGTACTTTCGCATCAATGTGATTCCCATCCATCTGCCGCCGCTGCGAAAACGAAAAGAAGACATCCCCCTATTGGTCAATACCTTTATCAGTCGATTGGAACTGCGCACGGGCAAACCGATCCGCGGACTGACCCGGGAAGCCTTGAACCGGTTCATGGATTACCGGTGGCCGGGCAACGTCAGAGAGATGAAAAGCGCACTTGAGTATGCGTTTACCGTTGCCGACAAGGATACAATCGACATCGATCACCTGCCGCCCCACATGCTGAACCATCTTTCCCCGTCCGTATCGGCATCCGAAGCGGCCTTCCGTGAAACCGGCGGCACCGAACGACAACAGCTCATCGACGCCCTTCATGCTGCGGGCGGCAACCAGAGTCAGGCGGCCCGGATGTTAGGGATCAACCGGGTAACGGTTTGGAATCGGATGCGAAAATACGGGATCAACCTGAAACGCGAAATCAGACGATAGTCGGGGCCTTTTAACAGCATCCCCATGGCTGATCAATGGGCTCTTTTCTTTCATCGCCTTTAAAAACGCTTCCTGCGGCACCTCCTGGCCGATCCAGAGCAAAAAAAGGTCTGTATCTTTAATATATTCTTCAGGTAAGTGGATTCGAAAAAGAACCGTGAATGACCGGAGCCCCGCCCCCTTTAGGATCGAAACAGGACGTGGGACCACCGGTGGAGGTTGGATGAATCGATGATTTGTTCGATACGGTCGACCACTGCCGGCAACCCGTTTCGCCCAAGACAAGGCTACATGTTCAGCAGCCCCTTAAGGCGTTCAGTGATCTCTTTCGCGGTGGCCAGTTTGGGTGGAGATGGTCGTCGGCGTTCATGCTCATGCTGTCATCGTGGGTGTATCGGATGGAAGAAAATTGGGATGCCACGGCGGTAAGCATTACGATGGGATGGTTGAACGTAACCTTAATTCCAAGCTGATTGTTGATAAATCAGCAGCATGAACGTAATTTAACGACCGGGCGGGGCCGGGGGTGTCTGGTGGCGATTTAATCTTCCCCGACCCCACAATTCCGGTTGTATGTATTGAATCTTCCCCGTGGCAAGTCAAGGGAAAGGCTCTGCCTGTAACGGCAATGCTGCGCCGCACAGTAAGACGAAAATCGATCGTCCTTCCGCTCGCTGTCGTGGCTCAATCTACCTCGGGCCTGGGCAACACCTTCGCTCGCTCGGCGATTTCGGGCACTTTATGCTCCCATTCAATGGCCATGAGGTGAACACCGGCAACCCCTTCCATCTCCTTGAATTCTTCAATCTGCTCGATGGCAAACTTGATGCCCTCTTCGGCCTGTTTGCCTTTTTCGACGCCCTTTAATCGTTTGATCAAATCCTCCGGGACGTCCATACCGGGAACAAACTTAGCCATGTAATTGGCCATGCCTGCGCTCTTCATGGGCGTAACGCCAGCAAGAATGTACGTCTTTTCCGCCAAGCCCATGTCGACGGCTTTTTTCATAAACTCCCGGAATCGAGGCATGTTGTAGATGCACTGGGTCTGGATAAAGTCCGCCCCGGCGTCTATCTTGTTGGCCAACCGGTAAATCCGGTATTCGTGCGGATCGCCAAAGGGATTGGCGGCGGCGCCGATAAACATCTTGGGCGGCTCGTCGATATCTTCATCGTTGAGGAATTTGCCTTCGTCGCGCATCTTCTTCACCAGGGCGATAAGCTGCATGGAGTCGATGTCGTAGACGTTCTTGGACTCGGGGTGGTTGCCGAACTTCTGATGGTCACCGGAGAGGCAGAGCATGTTCTTGACGCCCAAAGAGTAAACCCCGAGGACGTCTGCCATCATGGCCAGGCGGTTTCTGTCCCGGCAGACCATCTGAAAGTTGGGCTCGATGCCGTTGGCCACCATAATGGCCGAGGCCGCTGCACTGGACATGCGCACCACCGCGGTCTGGTTATCGGTAACATTGACGGCGTCTACCATGCCGCGCAGGTGCTCGAATTTCTCCTTCAAGTGCTCCACGTTGGCGCCTTTGGGCGGTCCGCATTCACCGGTAAAGGCAAAGTGGCCCGCCTTGAGTACTTTCTCCAGGTTGCTTCCTGATTTCAGACCGTTATTGCTCATTTTACCAACTCCTCCCTTATGCTTTTGCGGGGACCGCCGTCCCTTGCCGTCGTCCAGTTCTTTGCCGAGCGAATCGTTCGAAGATCCTCGAGCCGCCCCTGCTCGATTTTCTTTTTAACGATGGTGTCCCAGATACACTCTACATCCTTGGCGATTTCACACTTGCCGTCGGCGCTGCCGCCACAGGGGCCGTGCTGGATGCTCTTGGAGCAGCGGGCAATGGGGCACAGCCCGTCGTAATAATGGATCACGCATGTGCCGCAACCGGCGCAGCGCTCCTCCCAGATGCCGTGTTGAACCGCGCCGCCGAAGAACTTGGTATCCACCGTCGGAAAAAATTTCTGGCTGGGATAGGCTTCGGAGAGGAACTGGGGGCCTACGCCGCAGGCCATGGAAAGAACGGCATCGTATTGGTCAAAGACATCCCGGAGCTGCTCCACGTATTCGGGATCGCACTGGCGCTCAATCGTTTTTTCGTCGATTTCGATGGGGTTGCCATCTTTCTTGCGGGCGATCTTCAGGCTGGCGGCCAGTATCCCCACCTCCTTGGCGCCGCCCACATTGCAAACGGTGACGCACCCTTTGCACCCGACAAGAAGAATTTTCTTATACTCCTTGATCATATCCTGAATCTCTTCCAGAGATTTTCGATCGGCAATTATCATTGGTTCACCTCTTGGGGGCCAAGGGCGGGAAAAACCGCCGCCTGACCGTGTTTAAGAATTCACCGGGCTGGGCCCCAGCGCCTTGATCTTTTCCGTCATCTCGGTTGCAATTTCAGCAAAGCGGGGTCCCTGGGCCGAAGAGAGATTATACATTTGCGCTCGTTCCGGTTCGATACCAATTTCTTCAAGGGTTCGCTGAACGTATTCAATTTTCCGTCTGGTTTTGAGATTTCCTTCCAGGAAATGACATTCACCTTCCAGTCACCCGGCCACGTATACGCCGTCGGCACCGCCTTCGAAAGCGGTCAACAGGTGGAGGATATCCACCCGACCGCTACACGGCACCTGAATTACTTTGACATTGCTTGGATAGTCCAAGCGCATGGATCCGGCCAGGTCGGCAGCGGCATACGCACAGTATTTGCAGCAATATGCCAGGATCTGGGGTTCAAAGGTTTCATTCATGGTCTTTCTCCACTCAAGTTGAGGTATAAAAAATTTTCGGGCGCCCGGAGTTACCCAGGCTGCCGGTCATTCCGGCGCCCATCGTCCCTTGTTGATCAGGCAGCCTCCCCTTTTTTCTTCTCGAACAGGGCCGCCGTCTTGGCTACGATCTGTTCATCGGTAAAATGTTTCAGCTCGATGGCCTTGCCCGGGCACTCGGCCACACAGCAGCCGCAGCCGTGGCACTCGGCTGGTTCGATAACGGCATGGCCCTCCTCGCCGATGTAGGGGATGTTATACGGACAGGTGCGCACGCAAGTGACGCAGACGGCACACTTGTCCGGATTCACGTCGGCCACCACACCGCCGACCATGATCGAATCCCGGGAAAGGATGGTCATGACCCGTGAGACCGACGCCCGGGCCTGCGCGATGCATTCGTCCAGGGGCTTGGGATAGTGGGCCAGACCCGCCATGAAGAGCCCCTCGGAACCGAAATCCACGGGACGCAACTTGGCGTGCGCTTCCACCAGGAAGCCATCGGCATTGATCGGCACCTTGAACAATTCAAACACGTCCTTGTTCTCGTTGGGCAGCACGGCCGTGGCCAGCACCAACAGATCCGGATTCAGTTCCACGGGCATCTGCAGCACATGATCCCTTACCGTCACGCTCAGTTGACCGTCGGCATCCTTGACATCGGGCATGTTGTCTTCCAGATTGTAGCGCATGAAGATAATGCCCTTTTCCCTGGCCGTTTTATAAAGCT
>Ga0316197_10004067_pt1 | contig 10391 bp, 11 predicted proteins | sample OudBiesiAoxic_MG_FD_204939 | JGI IMG/M metagenome (GOLD analysis project Ga0316197, IMG submission 204939) | Coastal sediment microbial communities from Oude Bieten Haven, Netherlands - site A oxic | ecosystem: Environmental > Aquatic > Marine > Coastal > Sediment | place: Netherlands... | reverse complement strand
CATGTCCCGTACAGGATTGTTCACGGAGTTTGCGACACTACGGCAAAAGCAGGCCTGTTATCAAGTTCCCGGTGCAATGCCGGCCTATGCACCACAACAGGGCGTCGTACCTAGGGACAATATACAGCGGCCATGGACCTGCCTATGCTGTAAATCAAGAGTGCAACCACCCTGACATACCAACAACAAGCAGGAGCATCCGGATGACACAACACAGGACAAGACTGATGCGGGAAATACACACAAACCATGGTCTGAGCAGGCCATCGACCGCGCGCTTGCTGACAAATATTTTCTCTTCCTTGTTCAGCAATGGCATGATCTTGCTACTCGTTCCGGGTGTGGCAATCATCGTGTTTCTGGGATACCAGGAGATCCCTACCAGCAACTATTTTGCCCTGCTGTTCGGCAGCTGCATCATGCTGGCCTTTCTGCAAGGCTGCAAGGCATGGCAGGAGGATCTCAACAACTATCAGAAAGCGCTGGCGGATGCCCGGCGCACGCATAACCCCTCTTCAGAGTAGCGGGCCAGGGGGACTTCATTGCTCCCCCTCGGGTAATCACTGACGACCTGCCGCCAGGTGACCGTCACCGGCCATCTTATCCGCCCCTGGTACATCCTTCCATTTTTACCCTATATTTTTCATTGTCTTACCGTATTACAGCGACACCTCCCTGTGTCGCTGTTCTGGCGTGAAGGGACACTAAAATGTGACCCGGTGCCAATCCATTCCTCCCGGATCCGGCCTACGATGACAACCGTAACGTTGCAGAGGCCAGCGAGAGCGGAATTAATGAAAGTTTGGACGCCGGCTGCCGATAAACGAATAGATGAAACGGGTACAGGAGGCAGTATCATGGGTATAGAAACCATCAAGTGGGGCCTGGTTGCATCGGCAATCTGGCTCGGGATTTACCAGTTATTCACGATTATCAACGGCGTCCCCCTGTTCTAGAGCCACAAACCGATCCAGTAAAAACCACCCGCTACAGGGTGGTTTTTTTATGCCCGCAAGGTGGTTTGCGCTACCCTTACAGCATGCACCTGTCCCGCTTGCCAATACTTGCCGTCCTCAGCCTGTTAACCCTGACAGCGCAAACAAATGAACTGCGACTACAGGACCAGCAGCTGACTGTTTCCGGCAAGACATGGACACTGGCCATCCCGGCCGGTATGCAACTGGAACTGCTGACAGAACGGCTGGAGCAACCCCGCCTGCTGGAATTCCTGCCCAATGGAGACCTGCTGATCGGCTCACGCGCCGGCAAGGTATACCGCCTGGAACCTCCATATACCCGCGCCGAGGTACTGGTTGAGCTGCAAGACTACCCCCACAGTCTCGCCTACCGCGACGGTGAATTACTGATTGCACAGACCGACGGCCTGTATCGCGCCGACTTCAGACCCGGCCAGACCCGTATCGACCGGGATGCCGTCGCACGGCTGGTGACCCTGCCGGGTGGCGGCAGTCACAACAGCCGCAGCGTCGCGATCGGCCCGGATGGACGTGTCTACCTGGCGCTGGGAATCAGCGGCAATTGCTCTGATGAATACCTTGACCCAGGCTACCATTTCAGCAAGCGGCGAGGCGGTGTTCTGGTGCTTGATGAAAGCACACGGAAACCCCGCTGGCAGAGCTTCGCATCCGGTCTGCGCAACCCGGTAGGCTTTGACTGGCACCCGCAGACCCACGTCCTGTATGCGTCCAACAACGGGCCCGATCATCTTGGTTACGACCAGCCACCCGAGTATTTTGCAAAACTCACGTCCGGCTCGTTTCATGGCATGCCGTGGTTCCAGTTCGATGGCAAAACCCTCCAGCGGGATACCTGTATCCGCAAGCCCCCTCCTCGACAACGCAGTGACGTCGCGGTTCCGGTTGCCACCTTCCCGGCTCGCAACGCCCCCATGGGCGTCGCCTTTGTAGCGGAACCAGCCCTGGACGGCCGTTTTCAAAATAACGCCATCGTGGCCCTGAAGGGTTCCTGGGGCACCCGGCCCTCCGGGGGTATGTCCGGCGACAAATCCACGCGGCGGCCACCAGCCCTCGTGATGGTGCGTTTTTCAGAGGGGGAAGCCGTCGACGTGGTCAATGTTGTGAGTGGCTTCCAGCTAGCGGACGGGCAACGACTGGCGCGCCCGGTTGGCGTAACCACCGGTCCGGACGGGAGCCTGTATTTCACCAGCGATACCCATACTCAGGGTCTGTTCCGCCTGCGCCCCGAGGCCGCCACCAGCAATTAACGTTGCAGCTGTCACACAATTCGAGCCCGGCAGCATCGTGCCCCTCGAACGCCATGGCAACACAGCAGTCCTGTTCCTGTTCATGACGTGGCCGGTATCGCTGTTCGCAACGACTATTATCCGGATACAGGTTACACTTCGCAGTACAACACAACACGGGCAATGGAGGAGATCACAATGGTTTCAAGGCGCATTGTTGGCGGCGTGGTAGCGCTATCGGTCATGCTGGCTGCCATACCGGTACAGGCAGATATCACACTGAACGTGCGCGGCTCGGACGGACTGAATTCGACAATACAGGTCAGGAACGGCAAGGGCAGAATAAACACTGCCGGCAGGGGAGAATACCTGCTCTATGACAGCGGTACCGATACCGTGACCTATGTAGAGCCGCAACAGCGGCAGTACACCCAGCTGACAACAGCAGAGCTTCAAGCCACGGTAAAGTCGGCCAACAACATAAAGCAGTCCGTGGCACCGTACATGACGAACATACTTGCCGGACTGCCTGCGGAACAGCGCAACATGATCGAACAACGCATGGGATCGATACTCGGCGCCCCTGCGGCGGGTGCGCCCCTGGAGTCTGCCAACTTCAGGACCGTTGATCGCGGCCGGCATACCATTGCCGGACTGCGATGCCAGGCCAGCGGCATATTGAAGAACGACCGTCCCGCCGCGGAGATCTGTATGCTAACAGCCCCGGGCGGCAAGCTTTCAAACCGGGATTTCGCCACACTTGAATCACTGGTTGTGTTTTCGCGCAGCATGGCAGGAAGCGCCAGTGACCTGCTGGGAAGCATGGCAGAGCCATTCGAATTACTTGCGACCGAACTGGATGGTGTGCCGATAGCCGTGCGAGACATCGAGCGTGGCAAACGCTACCAGGTCACTGCGGTCTCGAATACCACGCTCTCCGATGCCTATTTCAGCAGCTATGGAAAGTTTCAAAAACAGACACTTCAGAACCTGTTTCGCTAGCACGCATATTGCTGATCAGCCGGGAAGGAGACTCAACGGCCGCGCTGGCCGCTGTCCGGCAATACCTGCTGCATCATTCCTGCCGGGTTCATTTGCTGAAACTGCTTGCTTCCCTGGTTGAAAGTCTGTCCCAGGCCATGGATGCTCTGCTCCATGCGCAGCATGGAGTCATTCATAGTATGCATACTTTTCTGCATCTCCCTGACATCCTGTGACAGGTCGCCCACATAACCGGTCATCTCGCTCATCGAGCTGCTCATGTCGAACATCAGCTTCACGAACAGAAGCGCAATGATCCCTGCACAGGTAAATAACAGTGTCTGTAACGATTTATTGGTCATTCTCTTTATGCCGGCGCGCTTTCGATCAGGGGGCTGTAGAGTATTTTAGCAGATCTTACGATGACAGGGACCCGGCATGAATGTGCATTTCCGTATTTTTAACGGGCGTGTATTCAATCGAGATTGATTCACTTTAATAACCGTCTGCCGATCAGGCAGTGTGAAACAGCGGAGAAGTGATGGCACGGCAAGGACAACAAACCCGCCCTGAAGATTGTTAACGGGATTTTTCAGAAGTGAATTAACGCTGTACCTTAATGTCCGGTAAATACCTGGCTTGCAATCGATGCTTCCACCGCCTATTAATCAGCCAGAGAATGCCGCTGGCGATAGCAGCTATCTGCAAGGCCATCAGTACTGCATCCCTGCCATGGTTTAGTGCGAGAAAAATAATAACCAACCCGGAAATAATCCAGCCGACGTAAAAGATGACGCTCACCGCATCCTTGCGCTCGCCGTCCGCCACTACATAATGAACCTTCTCGTGCAGGCGGTTTATATCAATATCATGGGTCTCTTCTTGCATGACAGGTACTGTATATCAACCATGAAAACGTAACCTGTCATTGCACGCCGTTGCATTATCCTTACCCGCCCTGCAGCAAGGGTGTCGAGAAACGTTGTTGTATGAGTGGCGCATTGACCTGTATGGGTATGGAGAGAGCCATGCCAGGTAATTTATATGCGAAATCCCTCGCCACCGACTGTGGATACGCGACCGTCCTGGAACAGTGTATGGAACGAGTTGTCACCCAGGTTCCAAACGGGCGGTGCATTACGGGGCACACGCTCGTGGATCAGATCGGGACCAGAGCCTGCGTTACGGGTCACGCCCAGACCCTTGCCGCCTTCACCGACCGGCAGGGATAAACCATCACCAGTATTCGAGAAGTGCTTGTTTGCCTGGTCGGTATGTAAAAAAGACGGGAGAGAGAAGAATATTCCGGATGCAGTCGACGTGTATTATTGAAACCGCTGGTCCGCAACAATTCATGCTGCCCTGGTTACCCGCTCATATTCGTTCAATTGCACTACCAGTGTATGGCTTTTAGTTGTAGGGTAGTGGAATGAAGGCTGAAAGTCGTGAATCAGGATTGAGCAAAACGCAGCTGGTCACAGCCTCTGAGCGATTCGAGTGGGGACAGTCTCTTCGTGAAATCATTCCACTGGAGGGCCATGCCGAGCTCGGCGAGACAGCAAATCGCGACCCCGTTGGGCTGATCATGGCTCAGGAGGACAGGCGGCTCCCTTACCTGCTACCTGTGCGCCACCAACGTATGGGAGAGTCCGTATTCGCCTTCTACCGGGGCTCGGCCGTTGTACAGGCCGCCGACCTCGCTTCCATCATCGATACCGGGATTGTGGTACAGCTTTGTGGCGACGGTCACCTCTCCAACTTCGGACTGTATGGCTCACCGGAGCGAAGCCTGATCTTCGATATCAACGACTTCGACGAGACACTACCCGGACCCTTCGAGTGGGATGTAAAGCGACTTGCGACGAGCTTCGTCCTGGCCGGCAGGGACCTGGGTTTCAAAGAGCGGGACAACAGGAAGGCGGCGATGGCTGCGGCTGCAGCCTACCGGGAGACGGTCACCCGGTTCTCCCGCTCCCGGTACATCGACGCATGGTACGCCAAGGTCGACGCCGTTGCGGTGCAAGAACAGCTGGGGGCAACTCGCAAGGATTCGAAAAGCGCGAAGCGATCGAGAAAGGTGCTGGACAAGGCCCGAAGCAAGGACTGCCTGCAAGCGCTGCGAAAACTGGCAATCGAGGTGGACGGTAGCTATCGCATCAAGTCGGAGCCTCCAAATATCATACCATTGAGAGAGCTGGCCCACGAAGCGCATCCCGATGATCTGCATCAGAGCTTCATCGAGCTCTTGCACTGCTACGAGAAGTCGCTACCGGATGACCGGGCGGCACTGATCCGTCGCTATCGCGTGGTCGATTTCGCTCTCAAAGTCGTCGGGGTCGGGAGTGTCGGGACCCGGTGCTATATCGTGCTGCTTCAGGGACGTGACAAGGAAGATCCCTTGTTTCTCCAGATCAAGGAAGCATCCCCATCCGTTCTGGAGACTCACCTCCCACCGAGTCGCTATGGCCACTCCGGACAGCGCGTGGTAGAAGGCCAGAGACTGGTGCAGGCGGCGAGCGATATCCTTCTCGGCTGGACCCGTGAAGAAGAGACTGGACGCGACTACTACGTCAGGCAGATGTGGGATATGAAGGGATCTGCGGATATCGGATCTTTCACACCGAAGCAACTCCGGAAATACGCAGTCAACTGTGGCTGGACGCTGGCTCATGGCCACTGCCGAACGGGAAGTGCGTCCGCTATAGCCGGCTACCTGGGAGAGGATAATGTGTTCGATCGGGCAATCGCCAGATTCTCTGTAGCGTATGCCGATTTGGCCACTGCGGACCACGCGGATTTCAAGGGCATGTATCCTTAAGCCGAAGGCAGGGTATCTGTAATGCCTGAGTGCTCGGACAGCCACTGAAACGATCAACATCGCACTTCACTCATGGCGAGCCTTTTGGTTTTACTTTGCCGGATTTATTAGGGGATCTCTGATTAATATAACGAACCCTTGTAGAAACCATGAAGGATCGCTATCGGATATCCTAAGTTTTTGGCCAAAATGAAGAGGATATTAAAGCTGACTTCTGTTCATCCATTCCGCCGCCTCACGACAGCGGTAGCCACTGGCAAATAAACAGATCTCCCAGGGTAATGCGCGTGACCTTCACACTTATACCCGCCGCATTTACGTCCGCAGTTTCCGTGCAAGTATTGGGCTTTGAAGATAATCGACTCCTTACCCACTGCGACCGCCTCATATGCGGTTTCTGTTCATCGGGCCAGTGCTTTGCCTTCGGCTTCCTTCAGATTCCACCTCTCGATGGACACCCTTGCCGTTCGGCTAACCGTTCCCCTTGCCGGGTCGGTAGAGAACTTGCACCTCCAAGTCATCCAATCACCACCACAGTGACCGGAACAGCGCCATGCCTGGCGCACCACAAAGAAAACCCCGCTATCGCGGGGTTCCTTTACTACGGGTAAATGGCAAATCAGGACTGTCGCTCATATCTGTGGAGCAAGCTGTCTGAATAAATGCCTACCCTAGTCGTCCAAAGGCAGACCGCTTGGCACACCGTTGACCACATCCTGATCACTACGCAGATCGATGGTATCCGGGTCTGTCAACGCATGTAGGAAATCGATGATGCGATCAACTTCTTCCTCGGTATACGCGAACGGTACCAGCTCATTGGCAGCTGCGATACTGGCCACTGCCTCCGGATCATCCATGGCAGCATAGTTGCTGGCATCCAGTGTCGGATTGGTCGGAAGAATCGCCTGCTTATTGTAGTTATTCAGCGAGTAGACCGGATCCAGGTGATGCTCGACCACCGCGCGCAGCGTATTGTAGGCGCCACCATGACCGTACGGTGCAGTCAGGGCCACGTTACGCAGCGACGGGGTACGGAACTTGTGTTTATCGATATCGAGCCCGGTCACCTGCTCACGACCGAAGTCTTCAGTGCCGAGTGGGCCGCTACCACGGCCGGAGCCGATCTGCGGCATGGCGATGGCGTGGAAGCTCAGGTCGGTCTGGTACAGGCCACTATGACACTCGACGCACGCATGCCCGTTGCTGTCACCCTCGTAGAACAGCTCCATACCCTTCTGGGCATTCTTGCTCATGGCTTTTTTGTCACCGCGGATGTACTGATCGAACGGGCTGTTGTCGGCACGCCAGGCAACACCCTCGAAGGCCGAGATGGCGTTGGCGGCATGTGCGTAGGTGATGTCCTCGGCAGCGATCACATCATCCGGGAAGGCGGCCTGGAACATCGCGACATATTCCGGGATATCACGCAGGCGCTGCGCCAACTGCTCCCAGACACCGTCTTCCGGGTCCAGAGCAAAGGGATTCGGCCCAACTCCGTGCAGGTTACCGGCAGCGGTCGCATCGGCGACGGCGTTCTCACCCGCCTGGCCAGCCATTTCCGTAGCGGAGGTTACCGGGAACATGGCCTGGCAGGCCAGTACGTTTTCCAGCGTGTTAGGCAGATTCTCCTTGGCTGGGGTATCGCAACCGCTCGGTAAACCAGCGCCGGTGACAGTGGTTACGCGGCCATCGTGGAACATGGTATGGATGGAATTGTCACCCGCGTTCCAGACTGGTGGCGCATTACGCGGTACACGCTCATGAATCGTGTCATCATCATGGTCGGCGCTACGAGTCACACCCAATCCCTTGCCGCCTTCACCGACCGGCAGGGACAGGCCGTCACCGGTATCGGCCAAGGAATGGTGACAGGTGCCGCAGGAAATGTTCTGGTTGCCGCTGAGGATCTTGTCGAACATCAGGACCCGGCCCAGTTCGACCTTCTCATCACTCGGGATGCGGAAATCATAATCAGGTGCTGGCAGGTCAGGGCCGCCACCTTTACCGGGAGGGGGACCACCCATTGCGAAGGAGGCTGTGCCATTAAGGCCCAGATAAATGGCTGCCAGAAAGATAGCTACAACATTATTAGTTTTCATTCAAATACTTCCCCTAGTTAAATGGATTACTGCTTCCTTGTTTAAAACGTACACACACAGGAGCTGGTTTCGAGGAAGAACCACCCTCATAGAACCTGTTATGTGTAAATGAGTTTTTGGATTTGTCCTACAACGAAAAGCTTATTAATTCTCACTAAATTTATTATTTATTCTCTAACCACAAGCAAAAGACTATCATGTCAAAATGCTATCGTCTTGTGACATAGTGTCGCAGCAGGATAATATATCGTTACCATATAGTGTGCCTGAGTGTTACCCGTGTTTTATAACAGCCGGTAATCGCCTGAATCTGGATGTCCGATTACAGTACATTGTTGCCGTCCAGGCTCTTTGGCTGAACGGCAAGATCACGCCCGATAGCAGTCATTCCCTGCCAGCAGAATCAGACAATTCCTAACTGCGCTGTCTGTAATGCCTGCCTGAGAAAGGGTAAGAAGTGGGCGCAGCTGGATCTGGGCTACTGGGAACGGCTGGGCATGAAGGCACTGCTGCCTGAGACTGACTGCCCGCAAGTCTATGACATGGGCTAGCGGCTATGACAAAGGATACAGAAAGGCGAGAGCAATAAGCATCAGCAATAGAGCCCATATAGCAAACCACCACTCATGAATATGTCTTTGTGGTCTCATTGCCCACCTCCTATGGATAACTATAGTAGATGCGGAACGGCTTGCTGAATTTTCTAAAGGGCATCCTTAATTCGATAAATTTGTAATGCTAATTTTTTTTAGCGCCCTGCTCAACCCATAAATACAGGGTCTTAATCTCATGATCTGTTATGGGTGTGTGCCTTACTTTCATTTCACTAGACAAATTACCAGCACGGCCCTCTACCAGCATATTAACGGGGCTTTTTCGACTATTACCCGGGACAATTGCGGGGCCATATATTGAGCCTTCCATGAGTGTCTCGTAACTTTCCAGGTCCAGCCCCGACCGTTTATAACCTTCCCCATTGGGTGGTGTATGGCAAGCAATACACTTATCCACAAAAATAGGATGTACATCCCGTTGATAGCTAATCTGAGGCGTAGTGGCACACCCCTCAATATAAAGACAGTTTAGAAATATGATGACCGATCTGACGGTGTAGTTGTGGGTCATTTTGTCTCTAAGGATAAATGAGCGCTCTCACCCTGAGTATTTATACAATCCTTTCCTTCAGTTAAAATGTTTTTCATAAGTTCTGGTTCGTTTTCCATATCCATATCAAACATGACTTTCGCATAACACTCGATTCTACTGAAAGTGTCCAGGGTATCTTTCTTCATCTGTTTTTTCATAATGTGATTACCAATTACAGGTGGCATGAAAAAATCTGGTTTCAGGATTGATTCATGGAGCACCCAGGTACGTTCTCCTTGAGAGCGTAATTCCCAGACGGCAGAACCCGATTTAAAGCTGCTGAGTTCCGGAATGGTGCTTACATTAAGATGTCCATGTCTGGATTCCACAATATCCCCGGCCCAATATATTTTAAAGCAGAACGGTCCAACCCAGTGCTCTGACAGGTTCCGCACCCTAACCACCTCATCACGATCAGACGGAAGTATCTCAACTTCGGTAATGGTTGGATTTATCCGGTAGGCATGCTTGTAATCCGTGATTACGTCATAGACGTAATCCACAGGAGCATCTAATACAGACACAATTCGGAGACTGTATGCGCCATCCGCTTCTGTTACGGAGAGTTCTTCAATCTCATCTGCCGGGGAAATAGAAAATAATAATAGAGGTAATACGAACAAACCACACTTTCTGGCCACTGCACTATACAGTGATGTAAGCCAACCTCCCACTTGGCTGATGAGCAAGGCCATTTGTTACCTTCATTTTAACTGGGCATGTCTATAGCTAGTAAACATAGAAGATGATGGGGATTAATCTATTGTGGTATTCACGTACTTTTCAGTATCCGTTAATGTGGTAATTTTGTGATTATGTAATAAATACATGCGGCTGGTATATTCTGCCCAGCATCCAGGAATTAGAACGACGTTATGGATGTTAAACGGAAATGGACTTGCGAAGACCCGGCCATGAGTCATTAAATAACAAAAATTCAATGAGTCTGTTCATATGCCCAAACAAACGGAAGGAGATTTACCATGGAACAAGCACTTCATAGCATAGAGAACGAACCTGACCATACTATCGAAATCGTTGTGCATATAACCGAAAACCTGGATGAACAGCATCGCGGCAATCTTGTTTCATCGCTTGGAAATAATGAGGGCATCACCGC
>Ga0316197_10004066_pt1 | contig 10391 bp, 9 predicted proteins | sample OudBiesiAoxic_MG_FD_204939 | JGI IMG/M metagenome (GOLD analysis project Ga0316197, IMG submission 204939) | Coastal sediment microbial communities from Oude Bieten Haven, Netherlands - site A oxic | ecosystem: Environmental > Aquatic > Marine > Coastal > Sediment | place: Netherlands... | reverse complement strand
GACTTGCCGGGGCTATAGCTCAGTCGGTTAGAGCGCTGCCCTGATAAGGCAGAGGTCACAAGTTCGATTCTTGTTAGCCCCACCAAACCGGTCGACACCACTGCGTGCCCGGGTCCTTGCCCCGTGCTGTTGTTGAGGGGAGTACCCTGCCGAAGCGATGAAGGTCATCCGGCGTGCACTCTCGGCCATCTTGGCGATGGGCTTCGTTGCTGCGGTCCTACGCGTTCGTGGCTCCGGTGGGACACCGCCGCAACACGGTGGCTGGCGTCCGCTCGAATTGCCGGAGTCCTGATGCCCAGAGTCGGTGTCGTCGGTCGAGGTGTCGTCGGGCAGCGCATCAGTCGTCGGTTGCCCACGGTGCTTCACGGGGTCGACGTCCTCGATCACGACCCACGGGTTGGACAGTCGCTTCGCGCTGACGTCGATGTGGTCGTGCTTGCGCAAGGTGGTGCCCATGCGGGCGTCGCCCAGGCGATGATCGAGCAGGGCGTCGCCGTGGTCTCGGTCAGCGACGAACTCGACGACGTGAGGGCACTGCTCGACCTCGACGACGCTGCACGCAGCGCTGGTGTGCCGCTCGTGGTCGGGGCGGGCATGGCGCCAGGTCTCACCGAGTTGCTCGCTCGGATGCTGGTGTCGCAGATGGCCGGTTTCGACGAGATCCACCTCGCGATCCATGGAACCGCTGGCCCCGCTTGTGCGCGGCGACATCATCGGGCGCTGCGCGGGCGGGCGGTCGGGTTCCACGACGGGACCTGGATCCAACGGCCCGCCGGGTCGGGACGTGAACTGTCGTTCTTCCCCGAGCCGGTGGGGCCGTACGACTGCTATCGAGCCGAATTGGCTTCGCCGTTGCTGGTCCACCAGTCGTTCGCTGGTGTCGACCGGATCTCGGCGCGGGTGTCGGCCAATCGGCGCGACCGGTTCACGGCGTGGCTTCCGATGCTCAGCCCTCCCCACCGCGAAGGTGGTGTCGGCGCTGTCCGTGTCGAGGTTCGCGGCAACGACGCCTCTGGCGCCCGTGTCACGTCGATCGTGGGGGTCGCCGAGTTGGTGGGCACCGCGGCGGCAGCGACGGCAGCGGCGTTCACGATCGAGGCGCTCGGCGGTCGACTTCCGGCCGGGGTGAGCCGCGCCGGCGACGACACGGTCGACACGCTGAGCCTGCTGCGCAACGTGAGTCAGCTCGGAGTGCGCCTGCAGGAGTTCACCGGCGTGGCCTCGGCACAGCGGATCAGCGCGAACCCGTAACCGACTCGTCGGACTCGTTTCGGGCGTCGGGTCCAGCGAACTGTTCGACCTGCACCGCGAGTCGCTCGACGACGGTGGTCAGCTTGTCCAAACGGTCGTCGAAGGCTTCCCCAGTGACCATGTCCGAGATCGAGAGACGGACACTGGCGATCTCGCGGGCGAGGAACTCGGTGTCGGCCTGGGTGCGCTCGGCGACCTCACGGTCGTTCTGTGAGGTGACACGGTCGCGTCGCTCCTGGCGGCTCTGGGCGAGCAGGATCAACGGTGCGGCGTACGACGCCTGGATCGACAGCACCAGGGTGAGCAGGACGAGGCCGCGATCCCACGGATCGAACTGGAATCGGGCGGGAACGACGGTGTTGAAGAGGATCCAGACCGTGATGACCACGGTCTGCCACACCAGGAAGCGGGCCGTGCCGAGAAAGTTGGCGATCGACTCGCTGAACCGCCCGAACGTGTCGGAGTCGTATGACACGCCGACCCGCCCAGCGGCGCGGGGAGTGGTGAGATCTTCGCGCCGTTTCACGGCGTCACCGTCCGCTTGCGTCGGGTCCGCCAGCCGGCGCCGAGCATTCTGTCGAGGACGTCGTCGACGGTGACCGCGCCGAGGAACCGACCCGCCTCGTCGACGACGGCGACCGCCAAGAGGTCGTAGCTCGCGAGCATCTCGGCGACGTCACGATCGGAGGCGTCAGCAGCCACGGTTGGGTCGTCGGCGATCAATCGACCCAACTGCATGTTCGGAGGCTCGCGCAGCAGGCGCTGTACGTGCACCACGCCCACGAGCTTGCCGGTCGGCGCCTTGTACGGCGCTTGGGTGATGAAGACCTGGGTCGCGATGCTGACCACCCAGTGGGGGTTGCGTATCTGTGCGAGCGCTTCCGCGACGGTTGCGTCGGGGGCGAGGATGATCACTTCGGGTGTCATCAGACCACCGGCGGTGCCCTCCTCGTATGTCAGCAGGCGTCGGACCACGTCGGCATCGTCGACGTCCATCACATCGAGCATGCGTTCCTGATCGGCCGGTGCCATCTCGCCGATCAGGTCGGCCAGGTCGTCGTACTCCATCTCATCGAACACGCCGACCAGACGGTCGCGATCGAGTTGCTCGACGATTCGAATCTGTTCCTCTTCCGGGAGTTCCTCGAGCACGTCGGCGAGACGTTGGTCGTCCATTGCCTCGGCGACCTGACGTCGTTGATCGATGGGGAGGGCGCGGACGATGGCGGCGACCTCGGCCGGGTGGAACTCACGAAGACGTGCCGCCTCGGCTTGCATGGCGGTCTGGGCGTCGAACAGCGCAGGCACCTCGTCGAAGTCGACGAGTCGGTAGCTCGGTCGTCGTCGCAGGGTGCTCTTGCGGGCGAGGCGGACCTTGTCGATCACCCAGTACGTCGAGCGAGCATCCTCCTGCTCCCGCAGCGCAATGTCGCTCACGGTCTCGTCGCCGATCTTGCGGTCGATCAGTTCGCCACCGATGAGGACTTCACCGGGGCGGGGCTTGAACGGGTTCAGATCCACGTCCCAGCTGCGCAGCTGTGCCCCGTCGCTGTTGAGGTCGGCGATGCGGTTGGCGCTCACGAAGATACGACGACGCTGACTGTTGGCGACGAAGCCCACCACGCGAGGGGGGACCGCCGGCTCGCGGCCCTTGCCGGCTCGACCCGGGATGACCACGATGTCCTCGATCCGGCCGATGTGTGCCCCGCCGGCATCGAGCAGCGGCAGCCGCATCACCCTGAACGCATAGATCAGGTCAGCGGCCATGGCCGCAGGCTACCCACCCGCCGTTCCTCCAACGAGGTAACGATTGGTGTCAGACACCCATCGTCACAGCGCTTCGACCTGGACGAGTGTGTCGCTGTACGCCACGCCGCCGCCCCACTCGGTGAGGGTGTCGTTGGTGAGGCTGTTCGCGATCCGACCGTCGGGATGGTGGCGGCTCCACCATCCGAACGGGATTGCCACCACACCGGGGCGCAGACGTTCGGTGATTCGTACCGGCACCTCGACCGAGGCTCGGTCGTTCCACACGCGGGCTCTGGCGCCATCGACGAGACCCCGGGACTCGGCATCGCCGGCGACGAGTTCGACGAATGGTCCACCCTCGGCAGGGCCGTGCTTGGGAAGGTCGGAATAGCCCGAGTTCAGGAAGCGGGTGTGATGCTTCGGGGTCAGGAGCTGCAGCGGGTACTCGGCGAGGAGGTCGACGTCGCCGCTCGGACCTTCGCGGGGAGGCACGTAGACGGGAACTCGAGGCTGACCCATGCGTTCGAGCTGGTCGGACGCCAGGTGCGCGCGTCCGGTCGGTGTGTCGAACTCGCCGTCGCCGAACGGGCGGCCATCGTCCGGGTACGGGGCGCGAATCCAACCGACGTCGCGAAGCTCGTCGTGGTCGATCCCGGGAAGTGCAGCACGCAGCAGCGTGTCGTCGTCGTCGAACAACGACGGCTCGGTGTAGCCCATGGCTCGACCGAGGCGCCGGAACATCTCGGTGTTCGAGCATGCTTCGCCCGGCGGGTCGATCGCCGCAGCGTTCCAACCGATCCACAGGTGGCCCCACGGGAGCACGACGTCGTCGCTCTCGATCTGTGACGCGGCGGGGAGCACGATGTCGGCGTAGCGCGCAGTGTCGGTGAGGAACTGCTCGTGCACCAACGTGAACAGGTCGTCTCGCTCCATGCCGCGCCGGACGAGCTCGGCCTCGGGCACGGTCACCAGCGGATTGCAGTTCCAATTGACGAGCGCATGCACTCCGGGGCCGGTCGCCTCACCGGCGTGCGGTGTGGTGAGGATCCTGCCCAGGTGGCTCATGTTCAGCGTGCGCGGCTCCTGGCGACCGCTGGCCCGTTCGAGGTCGGGCCGCATTAGGGCGACCCCGTCGATGTGGCCCTCGGTGTAGGAGCCGACGCTCTTGGCGATGCCGCCGCCGCGTTCGGCCCACGCACCGGTGAGGAGCGGGAGGCAGGCGAGCGTGCGATGGAACATCGCACCGTTCTCGTGATGTTCGGCGCCGATCAGGGTGCGAATGCCCGCTGGTCGGACCGTTGCGTAGTCGACGGCGAGCTGCTCGATCACGTCGGAGTCGACGCCGGTGGCTGCAGCTGCACGCTCGGGCGTCCAGTCGGCGACGGCGTCGCGAAGCTCGTCGAAGCCACTCGTGTGAGCGGCGATCCACTCGTCGTTGGCCAGGCCGTCGCGGATGATGACGTGCATCATCGCGAGCATCATGGCGATGTCGGTGCCCGGAAGGGGTTGGATGAACCGGTCGCCGTTCGACTCATCGATGGCGTCGGCGGTCGAGGTGCGGATCGGGTCGACGACCACCAGTCGGGCGCCGCGTTCTCGGGCCCGTTCGATCGTCGGCCACAGGTGCCGATTGGTGAGTCTGGTGTTGGTCGCCCAGAGGATGATCAGCTGCGAGTGTTCGAGTTCGAGCGCGTCCATGCCACGGCCGGAGCCGTTGGTCATGCGCATGCCGTGACCGACCGTCGGGCCGCAGATCGCCCGTTCGAGCTTCGACGCACCCATGTGCGCGAAGAATCGCCCGTTGATGCCCATCATCGACAGCAGGCTCTGGTTGCCGGCATCGGAGAACGGCAGGACCGCTTCGGCGCCGTGCTCGGCGATCACCTGGTGCAGTCGTCGAGCGATCTCGGCCAGGGCGACATCCCAGGTGATCTGTTCGAACTCTCCCGCGCCCTTCGGACCGACCCGGCGAAGTGGGTACAGCACCCGGTCGGGGGAGTAGACCCGGTCGAGGAACCGATTGACCTTCGGGCACAACTCGCCTGCGGAGTACGGATGATCGGGGTTTCCGCGCAACTTGACCGCGACCGGTGACGAGCCGATCGTGCTGTCGGGGTGGTCGTCGACGGTGACGGTCCAGCCGCAGCTGTCCGGGCAGTCGTGATGGCAGGTGCCGTTGACGGTACGTGTGGTGGCAGCGGTCACTGTTCGATGATCGCGCGCAGGTGCGGCCAGGCGGTGGCGAAGCCGAAGTGCAGGGGGAGTTGGTCGACGTAGTCCAGGGGGAACCAGTCGACGGCATCGGTCTCGAAGTTCATCGACGCCCCGAACGGTTCGTCGACCTCGACGACCACCGTTGTGTAGCGCCAGTCGGTGGCGGGCTCGAACACGTATTGACCCAGCAGTCGCGGGGTGCCCGGTGCGGGGCCGACCTCCTCGGTCGCCTCGCGCAGCGCACCCTCGTATGGGGTTTCTCCGAGGTCGAGGGCGCCACCGGCGCACGACCAGTTGCCACCCTCGTGGGCCATCGCCGACCGCTTCTGCAGCATCACCAGGGGCTCGCCGTGTGCGTCGTGGACCACGAACACGACCCCTGCTGCGCCGTAGACCCCCCAGCGCACGTGCCCATCACTGCATTGCATGAACCCGTCACCCGTTCGTCGCTCCAGCACGACCCCACCCTAGGGAGGTGGCGATTGGTGTCGACACCAATCGCCACATCGGGGAAGGAAACCGGGGGCGTCGACGTTGAACCCTTCTCGTGAGCAACGCTGCGACCGACACCGAGACATTCGATCTGATCATCGTGGGGAGCGGGTCGGGCAACTCGATCCCCGACTACCTGGCCGATTGGAGGATCGCGATCGTCGAACGCGACGTGTTCGGAGGGACCTGTCTCAACCGGGGCTGCATCCCGTCGAAGATGTTCGTGTACCCGGCTGATGTCGCGGTGGCATCGCAGACGTCGGCGAAGCTGGGGATCGACACCCAGTTCAACGGCGCGGACTGGTCGGCGATCCGCGACCGCGTGTTCGACCTGATCGATCCGATCGCCGCCAGCGGCCGCGACTACCGGGCGACTGGCACGCCGAACGTCACCCTCATCGAAGGCACGGCCGATTTCGTGGACGAGCGAACACTCGACGTCGAGGGTCGTCGCATTTCCGCACCGAACATCCTGTTGGCGGCCGGTGCCCGTCCGGTGGTGCCGCCGATCGCCGGACTGATGGAAACCGGATTCCACACCTCCGACTCGGTCATGCGCCTGCCGGAGCTCCCGAAGCGCCTCGGCATCATCGGTGGTGGCTTCATCGCCGTCGAGATGGGCCACGTGTTCTCGGGCCTGGGCTCGCACGTGACGGTGTTCAACCGTTCGAACACGTTGCTGCGCGAGTTCGATCAGGACATCTCCGCCACGTTCACCGAAGCGTTCGGTCAGCGCGTCGAGTTGTTGCTCGGGCACATTCCCACCCACGTCGAGCGGGTCGCTGATGGCATCAAGATCACCTGTGCCGTGGGTGAGTCGATCGTCGACGAGATCCTGGTCGCCACCGGCCGTGAGCCGAACAGCGACCTGCTCAACGTCGACGCAGCCGGCCTCGAGTGTCACCACCACGGCACCGTCGCCGTCGACGACACGATGGCAACCAGTGTTCCCGGCATCTGGGCCATCGGCGACCTGGCGAACAACTACCAGCTCAAGCACCTCGCCAACGCGGAGGCAGCGATCGCGTTCTGGAACATCGCCCACCCCGACGACCTCCGCCACCAGAGCTACAAAGCAGTGCCGAGTGCGGTGTTCTCGAGCCCGCAGGTCGCCACCGTCGGGCTCACCGAGCAGCAGGCCATCAAGCAGGGCCGTTCGTTCACGGTCGGCCGTCGCGACTACGGAGGCACCGCGTACGGCTGGGCGATGGCGGACGACACCGGTTTCGCCAAGGTGCTCGTCGACACCGAGAGCGGGCTGATCATCGGGGCGCACGTGCTGGGTCCGCAGGCATCGTCGATCATCCAACCGTTGATCCAGGCCATGCAGTTCGACCAGCGCGCCGAGGACCTCGCCCGCCAGGTGTTCTACATCCACCCGGCGCTCACCGAAGTGGTCGAGAACGCACTGCTCGCGGCGCTCGACTGATCGGTACCGTCCCGGTATGGCCGAGGGGTTCACCGACGACGAGATCGGCGTTCCGTTCCTGCTCGACGCCTGCCAGTCCGTCGGTCAACGCCGGATCGACGTCTCCGAGATCGGTTGTGACCTGCTGTCGGCCACCGGCCGCAAGTACCTGCGTGGGCCGAGAGGCACCGGATTCCTCTACGTGAGCGACGCACTCGTCGACCAGCTCACCCCGCCACATCCGGACCATCACGGCACCGAACTGGTTTCGGCCGACCGGTTCGAGTGGCGCACGGCTGCGCGTCGTTTCGAACACTGGGAACACAGTGTCGCTGCATGGCTCGGTCTCGGTGCAGCCGTTGACCATGCCCTCGGCTGGGGGATGGATCGCATCGAAGCCACCGTCAGCGCACGAGCTGAACAGCTCCGCGCGATGCTGCAGTGGCGGCGATCGTCGATCAGGTTCGGGGTCGCTGACGCGCTGACGACGCACCCCGTTTAGCCTGGGTCCATGGCAGTCCCCACCAAGAACTGGGCCGGCAACCAGCGTTGCACCCCCGCACAGGTCCACGAGCCGAGCTTCACCGACGAGGTGGCGGCCATCGTTCGCAACGCCGCAGCCGCCGGCGAACGCGTCAAGGTGATCGGCGGTGCGCACTCGTTCACCGACACCGCGATGACCGACGGTCACCTGCTGTCGCTCGATGCCATGAATCAGGTGTTGTCGGTCGACGGCAACGACGTCACCGTCCAGGCGGGCATCCGGCTGCGCGATCTCAACGATCGTCTCGACGAACTCGGCCTGGCCATCGCCAACCTCGGCGACATCAACGTCCAATCGATCGCCGGCGCCACGTCGACCGCCACGCACGGCACCGGCGTCGAGTTTCCGAACGTGGCAGCCAACATCGTCGGCCTCGAGATCGTCACCGGCGACGGAACGGTGCTGCGCGCGGACGAGCAGCACGAGCCCGAACTGCTTCGTGTTGCCCGAGTCGGGCTCGGCGCACTCGGGATCGTCACCGAGGTGACGCTGCGATGCGTGCCCGCGTTCCGGCTGCATGCCGTCGAGACCATCGAATCGCTCACGGACGTGCTCGCCGACTTCGGCGGCGTGATGCGCTCGACCGATCATGTCGAGTTCTACATGATGCCCGGCGCTCGCCGCTGCCAGGTCAAGCGCAACACCCGCACCGACGAGCCGGCTCGCCCGCAGGGCAAGGTCGGCTACGTCCGCGACAAGTGGATCGGCGAGAACCTCGCGTTCGGCACCGTCTGTCGAGTTGGTCGGCGGTTCCCGTCGCTCGCTCCGAAGGTTGCCAAACTCGTGATGTCGGCGGCGTCCGAGCGTGACGTGATCGACCGCAGCGACCGCGTGTTCTGCAGCCCGCGTCACGTCCGCTTCGTCGAGATGGAGTATGGCATCCCGTTCGATGCGGTTCCCGACGCCATCGGCCGCATCGTCGATCTCACCTCACGGTTGCCGTTCAAGCCCATGTTCCCGATCGAAGTCCGCGCGTCGAAGGGCGACGACATCCCGTTGTCGACCGCCAACGGACGCGACTCGGGCTGGATCGCCGTGCATCAGTACGTCGGCGTCCCGTACGAGGCGTACTTCCAGGGGGTCGAGCAGATCATGAACGACTACGCGGGACGCCCGCACTGGGGCAAGATGCACTTCCAGAGCGCCCAGACGTTGGCCCACCGCTATCCCGAGTGGGACACTTTCCAGAGCTGGCGTCACAAGCTCGACCCCACGGGCACCTTCCGCAACACCTACACCGACCGGGTGCTCGGCGCCCCCTGAACGCCTACGGGCACCCGCCGGTGTCGACCGGTTCGACGAGTGCCGATCGCGACTCCCGGCGCGCGAGTACGTCCGGCACGTCGACGGTCCACGCCTGATCTGCTCGTTCGGTGCTGCGGCTCCAGACAATGCCGACACCACCGTCGGGAAGGTGCACCATCGCACCCGAGTCGCCGGGCTCGATCGTGGCAGCAATCCGGAGGCCGGGTCGCTCCACGTCGGCGTCGCGGTAGATGTCGGTGGTGAGGATCGTGACTCGTTGCACGACGTCGATCTCCAGCAACTCGATCGAGTCGTCGGCCGACCAGGTGGCGATCACTCCCGTGTCACCCTCGCTCGCGGGAGCACTACGAAGCATCACTGACCCGTTCGGGGCAGACATCGGACGGAGTGCGGCCACGTCGAGGGCAGGGTCGAACCACACCACCTCGGCCGAATGTGTGTCACCGTGTCCGTCGATCACCTCGAGCTGTGTTGCGCCGGCGACGACGTGGGCGGCGGTGATGACCAGCCCGTCGCCGATCGACGTGCCGGTTCCGAACTCGGTCCGTGGCCCGCAGCCGTCGGCACGGACACGAAGTGTTGCGTTGCTGATCGCTTCGGTGTCGACACTCGACGCGGCGCCGCAACCCGTCAGGACGACACCGAGCGCGAGCAGCAGGGCGGCGCTGCGCACGCGACGTCGACCTCAGCGCGCCGTGCGGTCGGAGATCGTTCGCGCAACCGTGCCGTAGCGCTCGAACCGGTCGGGGGTGTCGAAGGCGGGGTTGTAGAACACCAGGCGATCGACGACGCCGGCGTACTTGTCGACCAACCCATCGGCCAGGCCGTCCCACGCGGCCTCGGTGCAGAACACGGCGAGGTGGTCGTCGGTGATCTCGGCGGCCATGCCTGCCAGGTCGCCGGACTTCTGCTTGGCGCGGATTCGTTCGGTCGTCCCTTCGAATCCGGCTTCGTCCCAGATGAAGGCGTAGTTCGGTGTCGAGCCGTAGAACGACAGCGACGCACGTGCCATCTCGCGCCCGGCTGCGATCTCGGCATCGTTGTCGCCGACGATCGTGGTGACCGGCACGATCACGGCAACATCGGAAGCGGTGCGACCGGCACGATCGGCGCCAGCGGCGATTCCCGGTACGACGTGACGTTCGAGGTAGCCGGGTTCGCCGATCGGGTGGACGTGCACTCCGTCGGCGACCTCGCCGGCCATGCGCAGCATCCACGGATTGACCGCCGCAACGTCGACCTTCGGGTCGGGCGGATCGATCGGGCCGGGGCTCCACTGTCGATTGATGAAGTCGAGGTCGTAGAACTCGCCATGGTGATCGAGCGGTTCGCCGCGAAACGCCGCGAACGACGCCTTGACCGCCAGCACGTAGTCGCGCAGCCGAGGTCCGGGCCGTTCGAATTCGACGCCGTAGCGACGAACCACGTGGGTTCGAACCTGTGTGCCGAGTCCGAGGCGGAAGCGGC
>Ga0316197_10004063_pt1 | contig 10395 bp, 6 predicted proteins | sample OudBiesiAoxic_MG_FD_204939 | JGI IMG/M metagenome (GOLD analysis project Ga0316197, IMG submission 204939) | Coastal sediment microbial communities from Oude Bieten Haven, Netherlands - site A oxic | ecosystem: Environmental > Aquatic > Marine > Coastal > Sediment | place: Netherlands... | reverse complement strand
CTCGCACTTACAATTATTTTATCACCAGTATTATTGTATTTTTCATAATAACCTGTAGGCGATATACCACCGTTGTATACAGGGTACTTTGCATTGGGATCTTGTTTATTTTTGTGTACAAATTCCCCAATAGTAATGGAGGCAATATCACTTAACGGCTTCCACTCAACATCAACCCCATCTAATAGCTTCTCTAAATAGCTCAAATTACTCATGCCTCAAGCTCCTCACCTTTAATTTCCGCGACTATGGCGTCAATATCACTGCGAAGTGCATCAATTTTAGCGACGGTAGTTTTCAATTCGGCATTAAGCTCTGTAATGTCCACTAACTCGCGGTTGTCTTTCGCTTCTACATAACTGCTTACCGAAAGGTTGTAGCTATTGCCTGCGATAACATCCAAATCAACCGATTTAGCAAAATGCTCCACATTCTCTTTGCTAGCAAACACATTGATGATTTGTTCGATATGTTCATTGGTTAGGGTGTTGTTATTGGTTTCTTTTTTAAACAGTCCGCTGGCATCAATAAATTGCATTGTGGTGTCGGTTTTGTGCTTAGAGAGCACTAAGATATTCACGGCAATGGTGGTGCCAAAGAACAGGTTAGGCACAAGAGAAATAACAGTTTCCACGTAGTTGTTGTCAATTAAGTATTTACGAATTTTTTGCTCTGCACCACCACGATAGAAAATACCCGGAAAGCAAACAATCGCTGCACGACCCTTGCTTGATAGGTAATTTAGCGCATGTAATACAAAGGCGAAGTCGGCTTTTGATTTTGGTGCGAGTACCCCTGCTGGCGCAAAGCGATCATCGTTAATCAGCGTTGGGTCATCACTGCCCATCCATTTCACTGAATAAGGCGGGTTAGAGACGATGGCATCAAAAGGTTTATCATCGAGAAAATGAGGTTCGATTAAGGTATCGCCCAACTGAATATTAAACTTGTCGTAATTAATATTGTGCAAGAACATGTTCATGCGCGCTAAGTTGTAAGTGGTGTGGTTTAGCTCTTGTCCAAAAAAACCATCTTCAATAATGTGCGCATCAAAATGCTTCTTCGCTTGTAAAAGCAATGACCCAGAACCCGCCGCTGGATCGTAGATTTTGTTGACGCTGGTTTGCCCGTGCATAGCAAGTTGAGCAATCAGTTTAGATACATGTTGAGGAGTGAAAAATTCACCTCCTGATTTACCCGCATTGGCTGCGTAGTTAGAAATCAAGAACTCGTAAGCATCGCCAAAGAGATCATTTTCATTATCTTCAAATTGAGTAATGTTAAGCCCCGCAACGCCTTTTAGTACTGCCGCTAAGCGTTTGTTTTTAGCGTCGACCGTATTACCCAAACGGTTACTGGTAGTATCAAAGTCGGCAAACAGGCCTTTGATATCTTTTTCAGAATCGTAACCATTAGCTGAATTTTCAATCGCAGCAAAAACAGCGGCTAAATCAGTGTTTAAATTCTCATTTTTATTCGCGTTTGCAGCAACCTTACTAAACAGCTGGCTAGGGTAAAGAAAGTAACCTTTGGTTTTAATCGCATCTTCTTTGGCAAAACCGATGTTTTCATCATCATCTGACATGGCAGCATAATTAACGCTTTCGTCGCCACCAGTGATGTAGACTTCAAAGTTCTCACTGATAAAGCGATAGAACAGCGTGCCAAGTACGTATTGTTTGAAATCCCATCCATCGACTGATCCGCGTACATCATTGGCAATTGCCCATATTTGACGCTGAAGCTCGGCACGTTGTTGTAAACTTGTCATCTGTTAAATCCTGCTTTAAATTTATTTATTGGTTGCTCAATGATTCGCTGTCGCTTAAATGTGTTGAAAAAAATATACGCAACACATTAATCATTCTTCGTGTTCTAAATCAGCTTGAAAATGAATTGTCAAAATCGAGGGTTAAATTCAAATTTGTTACAAAATATTGTAATTGCCATTAAGTTAACTGCTATCTTTATAACTCATTACAGTTATTTCTTTTTGTTCGCCATTTTATAATATAGTACTTAGTTTTCTATAGTTTACCAGCAACTCTCCCAGCCCAATCTAAAACTGACTCTATAGGAATACCTGTCGGGTGTCCTTTTACAGATTTCGGGTGAGAAATACCGATATGCTTTTTAAAGCCAAACATGACATCCATGTCTTGCGTAGGCCAGCTAAGAGATTTACTTACGACTCCTTTTTTGGTTCGAGAAAACTGTTCTTGCCAATTGAGAGTATCAATTTTCCGTACACATTTGGTAGATAGCCACTTACTCAATCCTGTTACATCAACTTCGAGTAGATAATTAACATGTCCATTTAGTTCTACTACAACACAGCGAATCGTTCTTTTTGCTCCCGAATCAATCAAATGACATTTACTACGACCTACTTGATCTAATTCATGAGTATAAGAATCGATAATGGTACAGTCGTATTTTTCCTCTAGCATTTGTACCATCATATTAAAAGCGGTGAAGCGTGAGGCGTACTCTTCTGAATGATCTGTACAATCTTGCACTCCCCCTCCCATATCTGCAGAAGGTATCTCACCATTGCTACCTGGTTCATTGGTGCTCACAATATCATCTGCCCTTTTTGTGGGTTCTTGACTGCTATTGGGTCTATAACTCCTTTTAGGCTTTGTGGCTTTCGAAGTTGCAAACTTATTCTTAAATCTTAATGAGCAGGTATTCCCGCCTAACAGGAATGATTGGTTAGCATCAGAAGCTTCTCTATCATCATCAACTTTATGATCTTCTGGTCGTTCATAAGGATCTGAACCTTTACCGCCATTAGTTGCCGGTTTTTCTTCATCAGGGTGAGTAAAAGTCGGATTATGAAAATATATTCTCGAGGGTATTTGTGCGTTAATTTCTATGTCGATTATTTTTTCAACAAGAAAATATTCGCCACTAGAATCTACCCTACCTTCATAGGATAAAGACCACCCAGACATTTGTGGAGGGTCTAAATGAAACAACCAACGTTTATAACCGGACGATACGTCTAGGTTATTTTCCGTATTAAAGTATCTAAAAATTGATTCAAATGAACGCTTTGCATTTTTATCAATAAGTAACCAACTAAGCATTGATCTTGTTGCTGAGTCATTGAAAGCAGAAGGAGGATATTTTGATGTTTGCAAAACTTCAATATTGGCATAGTCATCTTTCGCATTAACTTCTACTTTAAAATCAGTTAGCAAACGTGAAGACATCAATGATGCTCGTGATAAATAAGAACTGGCGTAAAACAAAACCCTAGCCAATTCAAGTTGAGGAATGATCAGCTTAGGTGCATTGGCTCTATCTAATATGAATGCATTTTGCTCCGACTCTTTATTTCTCAAAGACTCTGCTGAAGCTAAATTTGGAAATTCGTTTAGTGTACTTTTTCGAAGGTAATCATTTGTTCTAAATGTATGGTGCCCTTTTTTCATATAGGCTTCAGATCGTTCTCTTTGATTTATTATTTTACCTCGATACAAGGCAGGCATATTTGCAAACGTAGTTGTATAAAACTTATTTTTTTGCTGAGGCGGATAAAACCACACCTCAATTAAAGGCCGATAAGATGTGTCGCTAATTCGCACTAATACTTTACCAATATGAACTATGCGAATATCATCATCACATTTGTCTAATCTAGCTCCCATCTAACTTCCTTATTTGATGTTTGATTCTGTAACAACCCAATCAAGAAGGTTATCTACTATCGGTAATATTCTGTCTTTCGAAAGGCTAGCTGAGCGCATTAATTGCCAACGACTCATTCCTTCACTGGTTTTTGATCTGGCTATTACGGTCATCGCAAGCCGACGCGATTGATACTCAAAGACGCTCTCTTGGTATTTATTTAAAGTGCTAGCTAACATGGGTAATAGGTGTAATTTTTTACTCAATGTACTGTATTTTTTTAACTGCTTAAGTAAGAAATTCTTAGATCTTTGAGGACCGTCAATAACAATATCTAATTGCTCAATAACTCTAAGAAGTTGCTTAGTCAATGCGCGATCTCTTGCGTTCCAATCAATTTTATTTTTTCTTTCGATTGGCTGTGAATGATGGAGTAGATTGAAAGCTAATAGCCAATCGTTGTCATTTCGATATAGCCAAGCATACAATGCACCACCACCTAATAGCGAACGTGCTTTCTTAATTGGCGTTGTACTTATTAATTTTTGCCATTCGATACGCTTTTTTTCAATAGATTTTGATTCAAGTTTAAGGCTTTTAGCCACATCAACGGTCACTTTATCTTTCGTTTTAACTTCTTTAATGATCTCACTTACTGTCATATCAGGAATGAAAGCGGACCAAACAGTTAAGTGCTGTAAATAACTAAATGCTTTGCGGTGGCTACGAAATATCGTCCGTAACCAATTAGTATCCATATTAAAGTCGACGTTTAGCTCGGGAGTCGCAACTTTTTTAATAACACGCTCTGCAATCATTTCATGTGAAACCTGCTTAAGACCTTTTCCGCAGCCAAAGTCGTGCGCTAAGTGATTATAGAATGTGCTCCATTGATGCTTAGTGGGCGATTTTTGACAAGGTAAAAGTAACACTTCTTGGGCTTTTTGTACCAAGTAGGATAGTTGTTCTGTTTTACTCTTTTTATAATCTAGGGAGTTTTGGCAAAGTATACGGCTACAGGAATGAAATGAATGCCTATTATCATGATAAGAGTCTATAGATTGATTTAAAAAACCATGTTTTCGGCAGTACGGTAGACCTGGAAGATACCACAATCTAGACCAATAACGTTCTCCATATTTTTGTTCTTGCTCAGCTTCACATAAAGCACATGAACGGAAATTACCTGAAGTTTTAACAATGGAAGCTGGAGCTCCTAACATTAGATGTACAGCCCCCTTGGAGCATTTCTCCATCCCAGCTAACGCTCGGATCCTTATACTTTCATCAGTAAAGGGGGCATAGATAGGAAACATTGTATGTTCATAAATAAGCTGTTGGATATCAAATTTATTAGTATTAACCAACTGTCTAGAGATCGCTGACAAATGACTAGGAAGATCTATTGTTGCAATAACTTTTCGGTTACCAAAGACTTGTTCAAGTAACAGTTTGGGACTTGTGATTGCACTACGCACTCCAGCTCTAGCCACTAAGCTATAAATTAATTCATCTGGATATGGAACCGGAAAGTTATGCAATATTAACCTACCTTTTCTAGTAATGACTGGATATCTAAAATCAACCCCGACTTTGACATTCCTGAATACATTTCTGAATCAGAATCGGATTGAGAGTGAATAAACCTCAAATCATCACTATCCAGAGTGTGCCACTGAGCCTGTTTAATTGATAATGCCCTATTCCCAGCCTTACGAGGTTTAGTTTCTTCTTTAAGTATGGGTTGCTCTGAACTAGTTAAATATTCATGCACTAAGGGTAATAAACTAATCCAAGTTAAACCTAGATTCTGATCAAATAGCTGTCGAATTACAGGCGCTAAAAGTGTCGAGTCAAAGTCATCCTTTAAAGCCATATATACGCGCCGCTCTTCTTCAGTTCTAAGTTTTTGATATGCAAATTCTTCTGGAGTCTGTTGAGCAGATACAGCAACATCTTGTCGTAGTTGCAGTACTCGTTTATCGGTATCACTTAGTTTAAGGTCTGAGAACTTAATCATTTCTTCGATATCACCGGACCGCAGGGCTGCTAGCATTGGATGAACTGGCCTTAATTCATCTTCATAAACCTGTTGCATTAATTTTGGAGTAATTCTTTCTACTTTTGTAGCAATTGCTCTCAACTGACTCAACATGAATAGCTTTACCACAATATCAAGAACACCTTGGCTCAGGTCATACCATAATGTTCGTATATCATCTGATAGAACTTCATCACGCTTTTGAAGCCATTGAAGGGACCATAACTTATCGGTTAGTGCCCTCCATTCTCTACCTTCTTCCATAGGGTCCCAAAAGATTGCTCCAAGACCAGAACCTCTCCTTGCAGATCTCATATCGGCTTCAAATATCTCTCTTGCACGTGGTGTCCCAACCAAAATAACAGGAAGACCGATAGTATTTACTAGCGTCACAAAGAAATTGAGCATTTTTTCAGAACCACCAGATCGCGAGCGACTAAGGTGTTGTATTTCATCGATAATAAGCACACCTAGAGCATGTGCATTTGCAACTTGTGCCATTGCAGCCAAAAGTGTTTCAATACTAGGTCGTTTACTCATTGAGTATTGTTTTTCGTAATTTGAGGTCCCTAGAGCTCGATCCATAGCACGAAAAAAATTCAAACAGAGTTCTTTAAGCGAGCCATCATGAGAGCAATCGATTTTTAGATAAACTACTTGCTCAAGATTTCTTTCAGGGTGATAAATAACCTGTGGGTACAACGATAAAAGCTGTTTCATTGCGGTTGTTTTTCCATTACCGCTACACCCTATCAGCGTCATACTTTGCGCAGTTGAGCTCACCTCTGTGAATTTTATCGCTTTTAAGTCACCAGAAAGCACACGTTCATAACCATTTTGTATATGCCTAGCCCAATCACCTGTCTCAGGATTTCTTCCTACGTAACCGCCCCTTATCATCAATGAAATCCGTTCATGCAACTGTATATGCTGACTTAACGGTTGAAAAAAATCATCGATAATACGACAAATATTGTGTGCTCTTTCTACTCCATCTGAATGAATATCTTCAGCGGTGCATCGTAGCGAATCCTTCAGCGCACTTAAATCATCTATAAAACTATTTAAAGGAGGAAGTGCCTCTATCAAGGGGTTGCCCTGATAGACCGGCAATTTTGCGGTTTGATAAGCGGCAATAACACGGTGACTTTTCTGCATCAGCTATTATCCTCCTCATCATCAAAAAACTCAGGTATAAAGTCAGGAAGTTGATAGTTTTCTTCCTCTTCTTTTAGCTGTACAACCTGTGCCAACTTCTCTTGTTTAGGCCTATTCGGTTTGATAGCTAGTTCCTTTCTCTCTTGCTCGCGTAATTGCTGCTTATTCCCTTTAATTTCTTTTATTTTTTGCGCATTACTTAATGTACTGGTTTTACGATTCTTTCTAGCCTTTTGAATTTTTTTTTCAAGGAGATCATCAAAATCTCTTTCAACCGGTGAATACTTGTATTTTGCCTCTGCTAAAGTTTGTTTTTGGGCTTCTTGTCGTGCCCAGACTTGATACCACGTCATATCACGGTACTCCCGACTTCTAGTAGAAATATCACAAATCCAGAAAGTGTTTTTTCCTGATTCAGGGAATAGATAGATATGATTAACATCCCCCAACTCATAAGCAGCATAAAGCTTTTTAGGTCTAGTTATTTCTGAAGAACGATGCATCCAACCAGCTTGAATAATCTCCTTTCCTGTATAAATAATACCCCATAGTTTGACCCCTAGTTCAGATACACTTACCCTTTCACGAGGTAACAGTAAGATTTTTGCGATGTCAGTATCTATAGTTCGTAAACGGCCTGTTCGGTGCTGAAGTCCCCACTTCCAGAGCTCAATAGGAATAGAAGGAAGGCTTTCTGGCATATCGGGAGCACGATCATATTTTTCTAAAGGTTTATTCAAGTTATGCGCAAGAATTGAGTAAAGCATAATTTCAACAAAATCAGATTTTGCTATCGCAGCTTCAACTCTATAATCTTTTTCGCCATGTTTTTTAACCTTATTGCCTTTCACCACACCTGGCATATAAGGCTTAAACTTTGCCTGAAGTGTTCCAAATGATCTCTCAACAATACCTTTCGCATCCCCTCGTCGGGGTGGAGCAATTTCTAATCTAACTCCAATAGCGTCGACTAGATAATTAGTTTGGTGACTCATTAATTCGCCACGGTCAGCAAGTAAAACATCAGGAATGCCAACACATGGCCATTGCTCATCGGAAATATCAATGCCGTATTTTTTGCAATCATCGACTTTGCTAATGAAACTGGATATTAATGCTTTCATCGCAACGGGAAAAGAAGGATTGTCGAAGCCGATATAGAATCCCGCAACCATACGACTGAAAACATCAATTACCATGTATATAGTTGGTCTACCGATAACTTTGTCCGAATCGTTATCATCTACCAAATATATATCTGCGATGGTGGCATCAATTTCATATCGACTCCCAGGCCCTAAAGCTTGTTCAGTTGCAGTCCCATGGAGTGGGCGCACATCTTTGTTATATACACCTTTGGGGGTTTGTAAAATAAGTTGATTCGTCTTGGTATATTCTGTTTTATAAAAGTACTGAAACTGACGAAATGTTGGAATCTCATATTCCTCAACTTCAGGATATTTTAATTTATAGGCTTTACCAAACTTGCTATATGCATGCCGAATTGAATAGCCTTTATCGTTCATTAAGTACTTATCGCAAATAATTCGAAATTGCTTTCTAATACTTTCATTAACTGGTTCACCGCTACCTATACCGTATACTCTCGGTCTACCTGCTTTGTTGCTTGTGAAGTTTCTTCTCTTTCCAGCCGCACCTGAGTTTTTGTAATCGGGCAAAAATGCATTTTTTATTTGGCCTCGTTGCCAATAACGCCTAACTAAATTATAAATTGCTGATTTACTTTTACCGGATGTAGTAATAGCTTGGACAATTCTTTTCGCTCGAGTTTTCTTATCAAAAGCCTCTTCACCATCTACAATCAACTTGATCAATTCATAGTTTGTATAGCTTACTTGATGTTGATTAGACTCTATATCCCAGGACTCAGCTTGTAGGTAGGCATATGGATCTGGGATCTTCTCTATGCGCCCCTCATCCCCCCAGCTATTACATTCATCAAAATAAACCCTTTCTGGAAAGCCTTTATTCTCATCTAGAGCAATCCAATAAAAATAATTATTTTCAGTAAAGAGTACTCGATGGGGCTTACCATCAAACAAAAGAGTTTCATTAACTTGCCACATTAGTACGCCCCTCATGTAAAGACACGCTTCTAAACATAATATTTTTCGCTTTCAGGTTATGAAAAAAATATCGAATATCAAAAGTAATAAGCCTTGCAGCGCACATTAAACGAATATCATAGAGTGACTTACCTAACTCTTGCTCATATGCTTTGTCATATTCCTTACATATATCAATCACTTTTCTATTCGGATAGAGACCAAAATAAGCCTTCATATTTTCTAATAATAATACCAATTCATTAGTGATTATTTCATCAAAATACCCCTTAACCCCGTATAACCACTCGATATTAGATACAACAACTTTATCTATCTCTTTTTCCGTCACGAGGAACCAAGGTATTTTTTTAAGTTTCCAATACCGTCGTTCAATTTCAAGCTTTTCAACTGTTCTTGGATCTTTTAATGCTTCGGAATACTTTACTTGAATAGCAAATTTGGGTTGATTTATGGAAGTTGAGTTGACTAAAAAATCCGAAGACATTACAAGGTTTACACCGCCTTGTGAAGGATGATGAATCTGACATTCTTTAGATATGCTAAGAGTGTCATCTCTATTTAATGGAAACTGCTCTCGTATATCAGTTATTGCAGAGTTATGATCGAGAAGAAGAAATACTGCGAATTCAAGGTCAGATAACACATGGTGAATACGACCTGTTAGGTGAGAATAGACCCGTTGAGAACGACCGTCTGATGGAACTTCATTAACATACAGCCACGGCTTATAATCGGAAAGTACTCCCGCACCACGACCATCTTTAATCCGTTTAATAATTTTATTTTCAGTTAGAACGTACTTTGATCTTGCCATAAAAAAATCCGGTTAACTTTTGTTCAGTTTAACCGGATTGAAAAAGTTTTCAACTTTATTGTTTAGTTCTCATCTTTATTGTCTTGTTCTGAACTTTATTGTCCGCCGACAATAAATAAAGACTTAATTTGTGATTTATTCCACTGTAACCGCTTTTGCTAGGTTACGTGGTTGGTCTACGTCGGTACCTTTAATCAATGCCACATGGTACGACAATAATTGCATCGGTACAGTATGGAAGATAGGTGCGATGATTGGATTTACATGAGGTAATGAAATAATTTTCATTCCATCACATGCTTCAAAGCCTGAGTTTTCATCGGCAAATACATACAATAAACCACCACGTGCACGTACTTCTTCAACGTTTGATTTTAATTTTTCTAACAAATCATTATTCGGAGCAACAACGACAACAGGCATATCAGCATCAACTAACGCTAATGGACCATGCTTTAGTTCACCTGCAGCATAAGCTTCAGCGTGAATGTAAGAGATCTCTTTTAATTTTAAAGCCGCTTCCATCGCAATTGGGTAATATTCGCCACGACCTAAAAATAATGTGTGGTGTTTATCTGCAAAGTCAGGGGCTAGAGCAGCAATTTCTTTATCAAACGCTAATGCTTTTTCAATTTCAGTTGGTAATGAGTGCAGCG
>Ga0316197_10004062_pt1 | contig 10398 bp, 8 predicted proteins | sample OudBiesiAoxic_MG_FD_204939 | JGI IMG/M metagenome (GOLD analysis project Ga0316197, IMG submission 204939) | Coastal sediment microbial communities from Oude Bieten Haven, Netherlands - site A oxic | ecosystem: Environmental > Aquatic > Marine > Coastal > Sediment | place: Netherlands... | reverse complement strand
CAGGCTTTGGGGATGGGCGTCGTGATCGGATCGCTCGCAGTGATCGTTCGGGGCCAGTCCACAGCCGCCAAGTCGGCCGCAGCACACCGCGAAGTCCTCAGCCCTGCCGCATCGGACCAGCCGGGATGATGCTCGCAGCATCGGGCGTCGAAGCCCTCGGATACCTGGCCTCGGCGCTCGTGATCCTCAGCCTGACCATGCGATCGGTGGTCCGACTGCGGATCATCTCGCTGTGCGGCTCCGTCGCGTTCTTCGTCTACGGGCTGCTGATCGAGTCACCTCCGGTGATGGTCACGAATGGTTGCATCGCGCTGATCAACATGTGGTTTCTCCGCCAGGAGTTCTTCGTCGCAGCGGGAAACCGCAGCGACCTCGGAGTCTCCGCCATCCGGCCCGACTCACCGTTCCTCACCGATTTCATCGAGTATCACATCGGTGACATCGGGCGTTTCCAGCCCGACTTCCACATGCCGCCTGGGGACGACGTGATGAGCCTGCTCCTCACCCGCGACGGACTCCCGGCCGGCCTGATCGTCGGGCGACGCGACGGTGACGAGCTCACGATCGATCTCGATTACGTGCTGCGTGAGCACCGCGACTCGCGGATCGGACAGTGGGTGTTCGGACCCGGCGCTGACGTATTCCGCGCGGCAGGTCTGCGACGGCTCCGGGCATCGGCGTCGACCGACGACCACGACAAGTACCTGCGACGAGTTGGATTCGCCGAGGCCGACGATGCCGATCGCACCCAACTCGCCCTCGATCTCTGACGCACCGTTCGCAAACCCAGACGTTTGTGCCGCTTTTCTGGCTGCTCCAGCAGCCAAAACAGCAACGCAAACGGGAGGGGCCGATGTCAGGCGAGGACGGGGACCGACTTCATTGCTTCGGCAATCGCATCGTCGGGCAGCTCGTAGTCGACCATCTCCCCCGAGAGGTACTTCTCGTAGCTGGCGAGATCGAGGTGACCGTGCCCGCAGAGCGCCGTGAGGATGACCTTCTCCTCCCCGGTCTCTTTGCAAGCCAGCGCTTCGCGTGCCGCCGCGGCGATGGCGTGCGTCGGTTCGGGCGCCGGCACGATGCCCTCGGCCTTGGCGAAGTCGATCGCAGCAGCAAAGCACTCGCGTTGCGGAATCGAGATCGCCTCGACGAGACCCTCGTTGTACACATGCGACACCAGCGGAGCCATGCCGTGGTACCGCAGCCCGCCGGCGTGGATCGGTTCGGGGATGAAACCGTGCCCGAGCGTGTGCATCTTCATCAGGGGCGTCATCCCGGCGGTGTCTCCGAAGTCGTAGCGATACTCGCCCTTCGTGAGCGTCGGACACGCGGCCGGCTCGACACAGCGGATCGTCGGGTTCATCTTGCCCGCGAGCTTCTCGCGCAGGAACGGAAACGCGAGGCCACCGAAGTTCGAACCGCCGCCTGTGCACCCCACGAGCAGGTCGGGCGTCTCGTCGACCTTTGCCAACTGGAGCAGCGCCTCCTCGCCGATGATCGTCTGATGCATCAACACGTGATTGAGGACCGAGCCGAGCGCGTACCGAGCCTTGGGATCGGCGACGCACATCGCCACCGCCTCGGAGATCGCAATACCGAGCGAACCCGGATGGTCGGGATCTTCCGCGAGCAATGCCCGACCGAACTCCGTGAGCTCCGATGGGCTCGAGTGCAGCGTCGCACCCCAGATCTCCATCATCGTCTTGCGGTGCGGCTTCTGCTTGTACGACGCGGCGACCTGCCAGATCTCGCACTCCATCCCGTATTGAGCAGTTGCGAACGCGAGCGCACTCCCCCACTGGCCGGCTCCGGTTTCGGTCGTGAGCTTGGTGATGCCTTCTTTGTGGTTGTAGTACGCCTGGGGCACCGACGTGTTCGGCTTGTGCGAACCGGCCGGGCTGACGCCTTCGTACTTGTAGTAGATGCGCGCCGGGGTGTCGAGCATCTCTTCCAACCGCTTGGCGCGGAACAGCGGGCTCGGCCGCCAGATCTTGTAGACGTCGAGGACCTCGCCGGGGATGTCGATGTATCGCTCGGTCGTGACCTCCTGCTCGATCAGCGCCATCGGAAAGAGCGGTGCAAAGTCCTCCGGACCGGCCGGCTCGTGCGTGCCGGGATGCAGCGCCGGCGGGGGCGGCGTCGGGAGGTCGGCGACGATGTTGTACCACTGCGTCGGCATCTCGGATTCGTCGAGGAGGATCTTCTTCGGTGTGTCGTGACCAGCCATGCGGTGAAGCTACTGGAGTAGGTTTGGGGGCGCATCATGGGACTGTTCAACCGACATACCGAGACCAGGCAGGAACTCGAAGCGCTACGCGCCGAGATCCAGATGGTGCGGAGGCGCCTCGACGAGTCCGAGCAGGAGAAGCGACGGCTGACGGAGTACCTGGGCCACCTCGACACCACGCAGGAGCGGCTCACGACGCACATCGGCACCGTCGAACAACAGGTCGTCGACGTCGAGCAGCACGTCGATACCGTCGCTCGATCGATCATGCCGGCAATCGACAGCGCAGTCGTCCAAACGGCATCGGCGGCCGACGTCGAACTGATCCAGATCGAATTGGCGCGGATAGGAGGCCTCGCCTCGCATGTCGAACAGCTCCGCGCAAACCTCGCCGCCCACCAGTTGACAGTTGCCAGCAACGGCGAATCATCCACCAGAGAACAGGCGACCCTGCAGGCCCGGCTCGACGAGCTCGCTGCAGCGCTCGGACGGCAGCAGGAACAGATTGCCGATGTGGCGCTCGTCGCCACCGACGCCGCCGAACGCACCGACACCGCACTCGACGAGATACGCGCACAGGCCGACGCGACACCCGAGCGCGACCCGGACGCCGAGTTCAGGGCACAGCTGGGTCAGCTCGCCGAGAAGGTCGGCGCGATCGATTCCCGCGTCAATCAGGTGAGCCTGGAGCTGACCAACCAGCTCACCGAGCTGAGCGGCGACCTCGACCGTGCCAGCGCCAGCGCCGATGCGCTCGACGCGATCGAACAGCTGACCTCACAGCTCGACGACGTGACCGGCGGTCAGCAGCGCCTCGCCAATGAACAGGCTCGCTACGCGATTCAGTTCCGCGAGGACCTCGCCGAACTGGCCGATCGACTCCGGCGACCCGGCAGCGCCTGATCAGCCCTCGTCGTCGGCAGCGGCGTCATCATCAGCGGAGTCGTCCGTCTCGTCCGTCTCGTCCGTCTCGTCGGTCGGCTCACCGTCGGCATCCGAACTGACAACAACCACGTCGAGGTCGAGTCGTTCGACTGCCTCGTCGATCAGGTCCTCGGCCTCATCGACCTTCTCCTGATACAGGCCGAGGTCACCCGCAGCCAACGCCTCGTCGGCCTCTGCGAGGACGACGTCGAGGCGGACCAGCACCTCTTCCGCGTTCTCGTCGAGCACGGTGACGTCCTCATCGACCGGGTCGGCGTCGTCACCGCCGGACGCTGCCGGACCTGTTCGATCGCCCACATCGGCATCGAACCCACGGAACAGTTCGCTGAGCGCCTGGCCAATCGTCGGAGCGAGCACCGACTGGCGGTTGTAGGTGACGATGACCTCGCGGAACTCGGTTGCCTCGGGAACTTGCGGACTGTCGGTCTGCTGGGTGACGTAGTACGGGCGCACGTAGATGAGCCCGCCCGCAACTGGGATCGCCTGCAGGTCGCCGAAGCGGACACGGGTCCCACCGTCGCCCTGGTTGTCACGCGAGATCCGCAGCGAGATCTCCTCGGTCGACTCCGCACTCGACGCCACCCGCAACGGACCGTCCGGAAGCGACTCACCCTCCGGCGGGATCACGACATACGTCGTCAGCTCGCCGTAGGTGTCGGGATCGGACGAGGCGGTCATGTACGCCTGCAACTGGGTCCGCTGGTCAGCAGTGGAGAACTCGACGAAGGGCCGGAAGATCACGAACTCCTCGTTCTTCGGCTCACCTTCGGCGCTGGTGTCGAAGTACGTGTAGTACGGCGTGAACCGGCGCACGTTCGATTCACTCGCAAACGTTGTCGACGCTGCCGTCTCCTGGGCCGCACCGGTGCTGGTTGCTGTCCGCTCACCCGGGAACTGCCCCGGGGCCTGGGCAACCGACCACGCACCGTCACGGCGGAAGAAGTCCTCAGCGGAAATGCGGTACTTGGAGTAGCGATCGGTCTGGACCCGGAAGAGGTCCTCCGGGTAGCGGAGGTGCTCGCGGAGTTCATCGGGCATCTCGGCGAACGGCGTGAACAGGTCGGGGAAAGCCGACTGCCACGCCTTGATGATCGGATCGGCGTCATCGACCACGTACAAGGTGACCTCGCCCGTGTAGGCGTCGACGACCGCCTTCACGCTGTTGCGGACGTAGTTGTCGTTCGGCGACAGGCCCGACTGGTCGGACAACTGCACGTTGCCGACGCTCTCGGCGTACGGGTACCGGCTTGTGGTGGTGTAGGCGTCGACGACCCACTTGACGCCACCGTCGATCTCGACCGGGTACGGATCGGCGTCGTACGACAGGAACGGGGCCAGCTTGTCCAACCGATCGTTGACGTTACGCACCCAGAGCATCTGGGAGTCGTTCTGGATCGCGCCCGAAGCGAGAATGTTGTACTCCAGGAAGGCGAGCGCAAAGGAGGCACGACGAGCGAAGGAGTTCATCCGCACGCCGAGCTCACCCTCGTAGTCCAGCGGCTCGTCGCACGCGTTCTCGACGGACTCGGTGTTGCTGATCGCGTACCCGCCGATGCTCGGGCTGAAGTAGAGCTCCGGGCGATCGAGGTCGGGGACGGTGTAGGCCGGTCGCCGGTTGCCCTGCACCGTGCTGGCCGGTGCGACCACGAGGCCACACCCGTGCGTGTTGATCAGCCGCAGGCCCTGCCAGGTCGTGTTGGCGAGGCCAGCCTGATCGAGTTCGAGCGCGGCGACCAGCACCTGCTCACTTTCGGGATTCTCGGTCGACGCCAGCTCGTAGCGGTCGACGTCGAGGTCGTCGATCGTCAGCCCCGCCTCGCGCCCTTCGTCGAAGATGAACCGGCTGAGCATCGCTCCGGGGTTGAGCAGACGCGTGTTACTCAACGCATCGAGATCGCTCTCCACATCCGATGCCGTCAACGGACCGAAGGTGACGTCGCGCACCTCGACGTCGGCCAAGCCGTATGCGAGCCGGGTGGCGTTGACGTTGCGCTCGATGTACTCCGCTTCCTTCGCCTCCTGGTCAGGGTTGACCACGAGCCCCTGCACGATCGCCGGATAGATCACGCCGCCGACGATCGACACGATCAGCCACAGCGCAGAGGCGATGATCGGCGCACGGAACGAACCGGTCCGAGCAACCGAGAGGTACAGCACCGCCGTGAACACCGCGATCAAGATCAGCAGCATCAGCGCCGGTAGCCGGGCTTGCACCACCGAGTAGGTCGCACCCTGAACGATGCCGGTCTGCGCGTTGGTGAGTTCGAACCGGTCGAGCCAGTAGTCGCCGGCCTTGAGGAGTGCGAGCAGAGCCAGCAGCACGGCCACGTGGGTCTTCGTCGCCGTGCTCACGCTCGGGACGGGCGAAACGAGCACCACGCCACCGTTGAGGATGTGAGCGGCAATCGTCAGCAGCAACACGATGATGACGGCGGCAAACATCCAGTCGAGCAGGAACGTGAGGAACGGCAGTTCGAAGACGTAGAAGCCGACGTCGCGGCCGAACTGCTGGTCGGAGGTCCCGAAGCTCTGGGAGTTCCGGAACAGCAACCACTCCTGCCATCGGGCGATGGCCGGCGTCGCCAGCAGCAAGGCGAACATCAAGGCCACGCCGTACCGCAGCAGGCGCAGTCGGCGGCCGAAGATCTCGTGGAACCGTTCGACGTAGGGGTGCACGTTCGCCGGGAACGACTCGGGCGCGGTGCGGTCCGCTACGTACAAATTGATGCCGGCGATGATCGCGAAGATGAGGAAGAATCCAGCGAACAGCGTGACCTTGGCGCCGATGGCACCCCAGAACACGTCGTTACGGCCGAGCGAGTCGTGCCAGAGGTAGTCGACGTAGAAGCGCGCGATCGCCCGCCCGAAGATGAGGACGAACAAGAACAGTCCGCCCAGAACGATCAGGATGCCACGGCCGCTGACGCGGCGACGTGGACGATCGACCGGGAGGTCCTCAGAGCGCCGCATTGGCGCTGAGATTACCGCCCCGCGGGCACCAAGAGGCAGCGGCACCCAGGATGTGCCGGGGTGCACACGTGACCGGTGGGGAACGCCTGACCTGCCGGGACCGCCCCGGCGAGACGGTTGTCGTCGCAATCGGGGCACACGTCATGGCCCGGATCCGGTGTCCAGTCCAGGGGAGTGCCGAGCTCGACCGAAGAGAGAACGCCACGACCGTGCGCCGCGCGGAATACATCGTCGAGCTGCTCGTCGATGTGCTGCGTCTTCCACTCGCGGTACACAGCGCGGACCTTCTTCGTGATCGCTGGATTGTCGCCGTCGCCGTCGGCGATGCAACGCTCGAGGCGATCGCGCAACGGGGTGACCAGCGATCGGGTCAGAGTTTCGGAGGCCTGCTGCACGGCTTGGCGCGCTGCTGCCTTGCGCAACGTCGGAGTCCGGCCATCCGACGCCGTGAGCGCAGCACCTGCATTTGCAGCGGCGTGGAGTTCGTCGCCGAGCACGACCGAGTACCGCTCGGCGTGGTGAGTGGTCCACGGAAGCAACGTATCGATGTCGCGGACCGGGTCGTTGCGTCGCAGAGCATCGAGGACTTCGTTCTGTTCGTCAGCCAGCACCCGCTTGAGCTTGCGGGCACTTGCCACGATCAAGGGGGTCAGGTCGGCATCACGCTGGTCGAACGGGGTGGCCTCGGCGGCGAGTTCGGACACCTCCGCGGGATCTGCTTCGGGTTCGTCATCCGCAGCGGCATCGATCGTCGCGTCGACAACCGGAACCTCGTCGGCGGCCTCGTCGGCTACGACCGGTCCCTCAACGTTCGGCGTATCCGTCGCCGTCGCATCCTCGGAGTCGTCTTCGGTGTCGTCCTGATTCGTCGCCCGCAGACGAGCGAAGAGGTCGACGACGACATCGTCGACCGACCCGGCATCGAGATCTGGCTCGTCGGCGTCGTCGCCCGATTCGGTTTCGGCTTCGGCGGCTTCCGTGTCGATCTCGGCAGCAGCCTCGATCTCGGTCTCCGTCTCGCCTGCCGTGTCGACGTCGCCTGCCGTGTCGACCTCGACGGCAGTCTCGGTGTCGGCGTCCTCCTCGCGGTCGAAGATGCGCTGACTCATGTTCTCACCGGCAGAGGCGGCGTCGGCGTTCGGCTCGACGTCGCCCGCCGCTGCTTCGTCAGGAACGTCATCGGCGCCTTCGCCCGACTCCATCGCCTCGCGCGCGACCATCACCGGCACGGGACCCGTCGAGGGCTGCAGGTTCACGTACTCGTCGGGCTCGCCGAGTGGTTGCATCTCCGCGACCACGTCGACCGCGACCAACCGCGCCCGCTCGAAGGCCTGCATCAGCCGATCGCGTCCGTGGACCAGTTGTTCGATCTGCTCGCGGGCCAGCTCGCGACGCCGCGCCAGTTCGCTCAACACGCGTTCGCGGTAGGCACGGGCCTCGTTGACCATCTCGCGGCCCTGCTGCTTGGCCATCGACAGCTCGGCCTCGGCGTCGTTCGCTGCATCGGCACGGCGGCGTGAAGCCTCGATCTCAGCCTCTTCACGCAAGCGACTCGCCTCATCGCTGGCCTCCATCAGCATCTGTGCCGCAGCCTGCTCGGCCTTTTCCCGGATCTCGTGCGAGCTCTCGCGGGCCGCGTTCAGGACCCGGGCGGTTTCCTCACCGAGCAGCCGGGTGAGGGTCTCGTCGTCTATTCGTGCCGACGACAGGTCGGTGCTCGTCTGCGCGTTCTCGAGCTCGCGCTCAAGGAAGCGCTCGCGCTCCTGCAGCTCCAGCAGTTCGGCAGACACCATCCGGAGGAAGTCGCGGACTTCGTTCTGATCGAAACCACGACGGCCGGTGGGAAAGGTGGCATCTGCGATCTGCGCCGGCGACGCCGGATCAGGTCGGGAAAACGACATGGCCATCAACGCAACGCTACGCGTCTCAACCTCTGAGATGGTGGAGGGTCAACGTTACGGCCGTCGTGGCGGTCGAACCCGGTCCGCGCGACCCCGACCTCACAGCGTGATCGGATCGCCGCCAAGGGTCTCCAACACGGCCAGCGCCTCCTCGAGCGTGGCCACAGGAATCAGTACCACCTCACCGTTGCCGGCCTCGTTCAGGCACTCCCAACGGCACACGCCGTCATCGGGGTTCTCGGGATCGGGATCGGTGAGCTCGAACTGCTCCGCTGGGATCAGGAACACCTGGACCCCGTGTTGATGGACCGCACTCACCTTCTGCTCGAGGCCACCGATCGGGCCGATCGATCCGTCGAGCCGGATCGTCCCCGTCACCGCAATGTCACGCCCACCCGTCAGGTCGCCCTCGGTCAACTCGTCGATCAACGCGAGCGTGAACGCGGCACCAGCCGATGGCCCCCCGACCGCAGCCGTATCGATCGAGACATCGAAGGGCAGCTCCACGGTGCGGGTGTCGAACGGGACAAAACCGACGATGGTCCGGTCCGGATCGGTCGGGTCGGTCGACAGCTCGACCTCGACGGTCATCGTCCCCTCCTGCGCACGCTCGATCGTCATCTCGACCACATCGCCGGGTTCAGCGCCCTCCAGCGATGCGGTGAGATCTTCGATCGTCGTGATCGCCATGCCGTCGACCTCGAGGATCGTGTCGGCGGGCTGCAACACGTCAGCAGCGGGGAACTCCTCGACGCAGGTGAACCCGTCCTCGGCGGTTTCGCGACACAGGATGTCCTGCACCACGACCGATCCGAGTTCGATCGTCGGTTCGTAGCCCGCAGCGGTCAGCGCCACGTACTGCGCCTCCTGGGTGGCTGTGCGCATCTGCTGAAGCGCGATCTCCCGGTTCTGGACCGACGTGCGTCGGCCATTCTTGCCTTCCTCGGTGAGGAGATCGACCACAGGATCGGCGGAACCGATCAACCACGAGAGGACCGATTGGCCGGGCGCCGAGACAGTCACGAAGAAGAAGTCGCCGTCGGTGTCGTAGACCTCCACCTCGTCGGGAAGGTCGCCGTACACGACTCGGTCGTTGACCGACTCGGCCGAAGCGGGAACGCGGGCATAGGGCGCGGGCTCCTGCTCCTCGGTCCGAGGGTTCTCGGTTCGCGCAATCACGTCGGACGGGATCAACACGCTGAGCGACAAGATGCCGAGCGCGAGCAGTGCAATGATGGCCAGCGTCCAGGCCCACCACCTCTCACGGGGTGCGACGAGTATCATGGGAGTTCTCGTGTCGGTCACTGATCTCACTGCTGCTGCCGGATGGATGGCCGGGCTGGCGATTCTCGCCCTCGTGTTCGCCGGCTGGCGCAAGACTGCCAGAGCCATCCCCCAAACACCACGCGCTGAGCCGAAAGTTCGTCGGCCTCGCGTCCCGATCGGGATCGCCGAGGCAACCGTGCCGTTGTACAAGCCGCCGAATCCGATCCGGCGTGTGTTGGCCGCAGTCGGGAGCGCGGGGCTCGGTGTGGTCATCGGCATCGTCAGCGCGATCGTGATCGCGTTCGGCACCGCCTACGTGGTCATCACGCTCACCGACCTGCTGAAGTCCTGACCGCCTGTGGAGGCCTCCGCATCCGCCCGCCGTCGCGCTGTCGCGATCGCCGGGCACACCGGCGACGTCGACCTGGCGCGCCGGGCAGCGTCCGACAACGACCCGGCCGTTCGCGAGGCCGCCCTCGGGGCGCTGGAGCGCCTGGACGCACTCGACGACGAAGCCCTCGCCGTCGCGCTCGCCGACCGCCATGTGGCGGTCCGACGTCGTGCCGCGGAGATCGCGGCGACGCATCCCGCCATCGATCTCATCGACGCGCTGTCCGACGACGACACCCGAGTCGTCGAAGTCGCCGCGTGGGCGTGCGGTGAACACGAATCCAACAAGGACGACATCGTCGACCGGCTGATCGCGCTCGCGGCCGACGCGGACGAGCCACTCGTTCGCGAGTCGGCGGTGGCGGCCCTCGGTGCGATCGGCGACGTGCGTGCGGTGGACACGATCATCGCCGGGACGACCGACAAACCCGCAGTGCGTCGGCGGGCCGTCCTCGCGCTCGCGCCATTCCTCGGCGACGACAACGTCGGCCGACGCGTCGATGACGCAATCGATCGCGCGCTCGAAGATCGAGACTGGCAGGTCCGTCAAGCCGCCGAGGACCTCCGCCGCATCACCGGCTCCTGACCACAGCCGCCACCCTCCCCCAGCCCGCTCCCCAGGCGCTTCCCCGAATTTCCGGCGCATCGTGACGGTCAGCGTCACGATCTCCCGGGATTTGCAGGCGCTTCCCCGAATTT
>Ga0316197_10004061_pt1 | contig 10398 bp, 9 predicted proteins | sample OudBiesiAoxic_MG_FD_204939 | JGI IMG/M metagenome (GOLD analysis project Ga0316197, IMG submission 204939) | Coastal sediment microbial communities from Oude Bieten Haven, Netherlands - site A oxic | ecosystem: Environmental > Aquatic > Marine > Coastal > Sediment | place: Netherlands... | reverse complement strand
TTGCCCCGCAGGAAGAGCAGTTGCGACCGGGCGTCATCGAGATCGGCGGGCTTGTCGAGCATCCGGCCCTCGCAGACCAGCACCTGATCGGCGCCGAGGACCAGCGCCTCGGGCCGGGCGGAGGCCACGCGGCGCGCCTTGAGTTCCGCCAGGACGTCCGCCACGTCGCGGGGCGGCGCGCCCTCGGCCGACAGCGACGCCTTCACGGAAGCCTCGTCGACGGACGCGGCCTCGACGTCGAACGGCACGCGGGCCTGACGCAGAAGCTCCGCGCGCGCGGCGGATCCGGAAGCGAGAATCAGGGGCCGGGTCATGCGGTCCTCATGCGGCGGCTTTCGTAAGGTGTCGGGCCGGAGATCCTTGCCGGGGACGCTCGGGGACGCGCGACCGACGGATTTCTCTGGACGCTTCTGTTGATAACCCTTGTATCTTTGATCGACGGGACCTGCGCAACCGGGCGTCGATCCGACGATCCACATCGAGCCGACAATCATCCACAGGCTGTCGGCGCTCGCGTCTCCGCAGAGGTCAATTCGGGATAAGTCGCGTCAAGGCTCCATCGCGGCGATGTCAAAGACCGGGCCAACCCTGTGGATAATCCTCGCTCGCCTTTTCAGATAATTGAAAACAAATGATAAATTTTGAAAACATACAACTATTGGTTGTACGCGCCGATTTCCCGGCGAATCACCCGCCTGTGGACAAACATGTGGGGGAAACGACAGTCTGCGGTAATCCCCGCTTTTCGACGCGCCACTTTCCTCTTCTGGAATCAGATTCAATGAATGATTTCGAAGAGGGTGGTCAGGGTTTGCGCCTTCCTGGACCCATGCTAGGAGACCGACGCTCCAGAACGCCTGAAACGGAACTCAGATGCTCGATTTCATGACGGCCGCCTATCCTTGGACGAAATCCTTGCACGTGATCTCCATGGTGGCCTGGATGGCCGGCCTGTTCTATCTGCCGAGACTTTTCGTCTATCACGTCGAAAACGCCGAACCCGGCTCCGTCATGTCGGAGACGTTCAAGGTCATGGAATACAAGCTCTATCGCTTCATCATGAACCCGGCGATGATTGCGACTTTTGTTTTCGGGCTCCTGCTTCTGGGCACGCCCGGTCTCATCGATTGGACCGGCGAGATGTGGATCTACGTGAAGCTCGCCGCGATCGGGGTCCTGACATGGTTCCATCACTGGCTCGGCCGCCGACGCAAGGAGTTCAAAACCGACGCGAACACCCGCGACGGCCGGGCCTACCGGATCATGAACGAGGTTCCGACGCTCTGTCTTGTCGTCATCGTTATCATGGTCATCGTGAAACCGTTCTGAACATCTCGGCGTTTGACACCGCGTGACGGGTGTGACACGAGACGCCACGCGATCCATTCGTGATCGACGTTCATCCCGCATTTTGAAAATCAGAGGCCGATTTGACCGAAACCATGGACCTGTCCGTCGATTTCGAACAGCTGTCGCTGGCTGAGCTCAAAGCCAAGACCCCCGCCGATCTTCTCAAACTCGCCGAGGAGCTCGAGATCGAGAACGCGTCGAACATGCGCAAGGGCGACATGATGTTCTCCATCCTCAAGGAGATGGCGGAGGACGGCGTCGAGATCTCCGGTGATGGCGTGCTCGAGGTGCTTCAGGACGGCTTCGGCTTTCTGCGTTCGCCCGAGGCGAACTATCTCGCCGGACCGGACGACATCTATGTCAGTCCTAACCAGATCCGCAAATACAGCTTGCGCACCGGTGACACTGTCGACGGCGTGATCCGCGCGCCGAAGGATGGAGAGCGCTATTTCGGGCTGGTGAAGGTCACGCAGATCAACTTCTCGGACCCCGACGCCGCCCGGCACAAGGTTCACTTCGATAATCTCACGCCTCTTTATCCGGATGAGCGGCTCAAGCTCGAGGTCGAGGATCCGACGGTCAAGGACAAGACCACGCGGGTCATCGACCTGGTCGCGCCCATCGGCAAAGGTCAGCGCGGGCTGATCGTGGCGCCGCCCCGCAGCGGTAAGACCGTCATCCTGCAGAACGTCGCCTCATCGATCGAGCTCAACCATCCCGAATGCTATCTGATCGTTCTTCTGGTCGACGAACGACCCGAAGAGGTCACCGACATGCAACGTTCGGTGAAGGGCGAGGTGATCGCGTCGACCTTCGACGAACCGGCGACCCGTCACGTCGCCGTCGCGGAGATGGTCATCGAAAAGGCCAAACGCCTTGTCGAGCACAAGCGCGACGTGGTGATCCTGCTCGACTCAATTACGCGCCTCGGCCGCGCGTACAACACCGTCGTCCCGAGCTCGGGCAAGGTTCTGACCGGCGGCGTCGACGCGAACGCTCTGCAGCGCCCGAAACGGTTCTTCGGGGCCGCGCGGAACATCGAGGAAGGCGGCTCGCTGACGATCATCGCCACGGCTCTGATCGACACGGGCAGCCGCATGGACGAGGTGATCTTCGAAGAGTTCAAAGGCACCGGCAATTCGGAAATCGTGCTTGATCGCAAGATCGCCGACAAGCGGGTCTTCCCGGCCATAGACATCCTGAAATCCGGAACCCGTAAAGAAGAATTGCTGGTTGATAAGACGGACTTGACCAAGATGTTCGTATTGCGGCGTATTTTGAACCCAATGGGGACGACAGACGCCATAGAGTTTCTTCTTGGGAAGATGAAACAAACAAAGTCGAACGCGGAATTCTTCGATTCCATGAACAGTTGATAAATCGATTTGAATGAAACGATATTTGGATTAAGTACCGTCAGAGGTCGTTCCGGCTTAGCTGTAATACGGATCAGCGGAACGACTGCAGAGAATTGTGCAAAACGGGTTTCAATACATTTGGATACGCCACGTTTTGCCTCTGTTCAGTGGCTGATTGATGCGAATACATCCGAACGGTTCGACCAAGCTGTAATCCTTCACTTTCCTTCACCGGCGAGCTTCACCGGCGAGACCGTCGTGGAGCTTCATTTGCACGGCAGCATCGCCGTCTGCGAAGCGGTTCTCGCGGCTCTTCGCGACATCCCCGGGTTCCGGGACGCGGAGCCTGGCGAATTTACGCGCCGGGCGCTGATGAATGGCAAGCTGGATCTCTCGGAGGCGGAGGGTATCGGCGACCTTCTCGAGGCGGAGACCGCCGCGCAACGCCGGCAGGCGATCGCCTTGGTCGGCGGCGCCTTGGGGGATCTGGCCGAGGCGTGGAGATCGGATCTGGTCGCCGCTCTCGCGAAGATCGAAGCCGGGATCGACTTCGCCGACGAGGACCTGCCACCGGAGGTTCTTTCGGGCGTCGGCGCGACTCTGACCGCGACGTCGTTGGCCATGAAGGCCCAGGTCGACGGTTCGCGCGCCGCGGAACGGATTCGCGAGGGTTTCGAGGTTGCCTTGATCGGACCGCCGAATGCCGGCAAGTCGACTCTCCTGAATCGGCTTGCCGGCCGGGACGCGGCGCTCACGTCGGATGTGCCGGGCACGACGCGTGACGTCATCGAGGTTCGGATGGATATCGAGGGCCTTCCGGTCAGCTTCTTGGACATGGCCGGCATCCGAGACGCGGCCGACAGGATCGAGACGTTGGGCGTGGAACGCGCGAGGTCGCGGGCCGAGTTGGCGGATATCCGGGTTTTTCTCCTGGACGGGGTAACCGACCCTGCCTCGCTCGGTGTCGAACCGATGCCGGGTGACGTGATCACACGATCCAAGGCGGACATCGTGCGGAGCGGCGCCGGACTTCCGGTTTCGGGTCTGACCGGCGCCGGTGTCGACAATCTGTTGGAGAGCATCGGCAAGGAGCTCGGCGGCAGGGTCGCCGGAGCGTCCGTCGCCTCTCATGCACGGCACCGAACCGCGATCGCGGAAGCGTCCGAGGCCTTGCGTCACGCCGCCGATATTCTGGCGAACGGCGGCGATCAGACCGAGTTGGTCGCGGTTGAGATCATGAGGGCGCTTCGCAGCATTGATTTCCTTGTCGGCAGAGTCGACATAGAGAGTGTGTTGGGAGAGATATTCTCGCGTTTCTGCATCGGCAAATAGGAAATTGTTTCACGTGAAACATCAGGACTACGACATTATCGTCGTCGGAGGCGGCCATGCCGGCGTGGAGGCGGTGCTTGCGGCCGCACGTATGGGTCGATCCGTCGCTCTGGTGACGCAGAGGATCATCGGAATCGGTGTGATGTCGTGCAATCCCGCCATCGGCGGCATCGGAAAAGGCCATATCGTCCGTGAGATAGACGCTCTGGACGGCATTATGGGCCGAGCGGCAGATGAGGCCGCGATCCAGTACCGTCTCTTGAACCGCAGCAAGGGGCCCGCGACCCAGGGTCCAAGAGCGCAGGCGGACAGGGATCTGTACCGCAATGCGATCAGGATGGCGGTCGCGCGATCCGACGTGTCGGTGATCGAGGCTGACGTCGTGGACCTCGATGTCCGCCCGGGTGAGGTCGCAGGCGTTATCCTGCGGGATGGCGCGGTTATCCGGTCGCGCTGCGTGGTTTTGACCACCGGCACATTTCTCAACGGCGTGATTCATATGGGCAAGGAGTCCCGGAGCGCCGGACGGGTCGGTGACGTTGCCTCCATCGCTTTGGCGCGGCGGATATCGGATCTAGGACTGCCCTTGGGGCGCCTCAAGACCGGTACGCCACCGCGATTGGCGGGCCGCACGATCGATTGGCGCGCGCTTGAGGCGCAACCGGCCGATGACGCGCCCGAGTTCCTATCCTTTGCGACCGAGCGCGCACAGTGCCGGCAGGTGAGCTGTGGCATCGCCCACACGAACCCCGCCACGCATGACGTCATTAGAGAAAACCTCGACAAGACAGTGAGTTATGGTGCCTCCCCCTCGGGTGTCGGGCCGCGGTACTGCCCTTCGATCGAGGACAAGGTGGTCCGGTTCGCCGACAAGTCTTCGCATCAGGTCTTTTTGGAGCCGGAAGGCCTCTCGACAGACCTCGTGTATCCGAACGGGATATCGACTTCTCTTCCGGCTGATGTGCAACTCGAGTATGTCCGGACGATGGACGGGCTGTCACGGGCCGAGATTGTTCAGCCGGGCTATGCCATCGAGTATGACTATGTTGATCCACGCGCGCTCGACCGTACGTTGGGGGTGAAGTCCCTGCCCGGGCTATATCTTGCGGGTCAGATCAATGGAACCACCGGATATGAGGAGGCGGCGGGCCAAGGTCTGCTTGCAGGATTGAATGCCGCGTGCCGGTGCATGGAGGACGATCCAGTCATTCTTGAGCGGTTTCAGTCCTACATCGGCGTCATGGTTGACGATCTGGTCACGAAGGGAGTGACTGAGCCGTATCGGATGTTCACCTCGAGGGCCGAGTATCGTCTGGAGTTGCGTGCGGACAATGCTGATCAGCGACTGACACCGTTGGGCCTCGATCGGGGCTGCGTCGGTTCGGAGCGCAAGGTCTCATTCGAACGAAAGATGTCCCGTCTTGGCACGGCGATGGCGATCGCCTCCGATATACGGCTCACACCCGGCCAGGCGGCGGAGATGGGCATTTCGGTGACCCGCGATGGTGTCAGGCGTAATCTGATCGACCTTGCTCCGCACGCTACGGGCGGATTCGCCTCGTTGGCGGGGCAGTTTGTTCAATTCGAGGGGGTCGAACCCTCGATTTTGGCGCAAATAGACCGCGAGAGTGTCTATCGACCCTATTTGGAACGGCAGGCGAAGGATGCGGAGCGGCTCAGGCGGGATGAGGGTGTGGCGCTTCCGTCATCGCTCGACTACGAAGCCATGCCGGGCCTTTCCAACGAGTTGCGGGTGAAGTTGGGCAAGATCCGGCCATCGACGCTGGGTCAGGCGGGTCGTGTAGAGGGAATGACGCCTGCCGCGTTGACCCTTGTCCTGTTGCATGCCCGGCAGGCAGAGCGGGTGTGAGCCCCTCTCGCGAGGCCCAGGCTTTCGCCGTTGATTGGAGTGTTTCACGTGAAACATCGGCGCGCCTCGAGGCGTATGTGGCGCTTCTTCGAAAATGGAACCCCCACATAAACCTTGTTTCTCCGCGCAGTCTTGATGCGGTCTGGGATCGCCATATCGCGGATTCGGCTCAGCTTCTTGATTTGGCGGCCGGGCCGTGGAGCACCTGGGCCGACATCGGGTCGGGTGGCGGGTTGCCCGGGGTGATCGTCGCCATCTTGTCGGCGGATGTGGGGCTGAGGGGCGGCGTGACGCTTGTGGAGAGCGACTCACGCAAGGCCGCCTTCCTCGGAGAGGTATCGCGCGCCTGCGGCGTCTCGTTCGAGGTGGTCTGCGGCCGCGCGGAGACCGCGGGGCCCCTTTCCGCGGATGTCCTGTCGGCGCGAGCTCTCGCGCCCCTGGTGGAGCTCCTTGAATTCGCGGACAGACATGTCGAGCCTCAAGGTATTTGCTTGTTTCCAAAGGGTGAGACGGTGCATACTGAGATTGAAGTGGCGCGGTCGAGATGGCGGTTCGAGCCGCGCCTTCACGCCAGTCGCACAAATGCCGGATCATTCATCGTGGAAATCGGAGAATTCGAGCGTGTCTGAGGCTGGCGCTCCGCACATCATGGCGATCGCAAACCAGAAGGGTGGCGTCGGCAAGACGACGACGGCCATAAATCTGTCGACCGCGATGGCCGCGCTCGGGGCGCGGGTGCTGCTCGTGGATATCGATCCGCAGGGCAACGCGTCGACAGGTCTCGGTCTGGATTCCGCGATGCGCTCGTATACCGCTTACGATCTGCTGTTCGGTGAGGCGGAGTCGGAGCCTCGGGTGTTTCCGACCGTTGTGCCGAATCTGACCGTGATTCCCGCGACGTCCGATTTAAGTTCGGCCGACGTAGATATGGTGTCTGACAACCGACGTCTACACAAGATGGAGGGCGCCCTGCGGAAGACTGACGGGATCGTCGCGTCAAACGATTTTGTCGTCATCGATTGCCCTCCCTCGTTGAACCTCCTCACGATCAACGCGCTGGTCGCGGCCGATTCCGTGCTTGTGCCGTTGCAATGCGAGTTCTTCGCGCTCGAGGGCCTCTCGCAGCTGATGCGCACGGTTCAGACGGTTCGTGGGTCGTCGAATCCAAAGCTGCGCATACAAGGTATTGTGTTGACCATGTATGACAGACGCAACAACTTGTCTGGACAGGTCGCCGCCGACGCCCGCGACAACCTCGGATCGCTCGTGTTCGATACGATCATTCCCCGCAATGTCCGCCTGAGCGAGGCGCCGTCACATGCGGTGCCGGCATTGATCTACGATCACACGAGCACGGGAAGCGTCGCATACCAGAAACTGGCTGGCGAGGTGCTGGCGCGCGTGGGCCGCGTCTTGCGGCCCGAGCCGATCTGAACGGGAGTACGGAGAGCATGGAGAAACGTGGTTTGGGCCGTGGCCTCTCGGCCCTGCTCGCTGACGTCGAGCCGGACGAGGCGCCCAAGGCGGTCCCTTCAGGTCGGGCGGTGCCGATCGAGCGCATTCATCCGAACCCCGATCAACCCCGCAGGGATTTCGCCGAGAAGGACCTCCAGGATCTCGCGGCGTCGATCCGCGAGAAGGGCGTGATCCAGCCGCTGATCGTCCGGCCGCGCCCCGGCCACGCCGAAGAGTTCGAGATTGTCGCCGGCGAGCGCAGGTGGCGCGCCGCGCAGATGGCTAACGTCCACGAGCTTCCGATCCTGTCGCGTGATCTGACGGACGCCGAGGTGTTGGAGCTCGCGATCATCGAGAACGTTCAGCGCGCCGATCTGAACGCGGCGGAGGAGGCGCTCGGCTACCGGCAGTTGATGGACCGGTTCGGTCACACCCAGGAGCGGCTGGCCGAGGCGCTCGGAAAGAGCCGCAGTCACATCGCCAATCTTCTCCGGCTTCTGACGCTGCCCGAAGGTGTTCTGGACCTTCTCCGGGCCGGAAAGCTCTCCGCCGGTCACGCCCGGGCGCTCGTCACCGCGTCCGATCCGATCGGGCTCGCCAAGCGGGTCGTCGACATGGAACTCTCGGTCCGCGCGACGGAGCGTCTGGTGAAGGCCGCCGAGGCCCCTGCCGTCGCGCCGCCGCGTCAGCCTGTCGAGAAGGATGCCGACACGCGCGCGCTCGAACAGGATCTGACCGCGAACCTGCGGCTCAAGGTGAGCATCGACCACAAGCCAGGCAACCGATCCGGCGAACTCCGCATCCGATACGGCACGCTGGAGGAGCTGGACGGCCTCTGCCAGCTTCTGAGCCGGTAGCGTCAGGCCGCCAGAGCACCGATCACGCGGTTGAGGAGCAGGCGCCCAGATGCCGTAGTTCTGATTCTTTTATCAACAATTTCAATTAGTTGATTGTTCTCAAGGCTGCCGACCGCATCCGCGTCCAGTGTCCGTCCCGCCAATCGGGCGTATCGCTCCGGATCGATGCCTTCCCGCAGGCGCAGTCCCATCAGGAGCAGTTCCGCCGCCTGGTCCTCCGCGTCGATCGGCTCCATCGCGGTTACGCCCGTTCCGTCCGTCTCGACCCGTGACAGCCAGTCCTCCGGTCCAAGGGCGGTCACGGTCCCCATCCGCCCCCCGGCCAACGACAGGCGTCCGTGCGCGCCGGGGCCGATGCCGGCATAATCGCCGTGCCGCCAATAGATCAGATTGTGTCGACTCTCCCCGCCCGGCCGCGCGTGGTTGGAGACCTCGTAGCCCGGCAGGCCCGCCGCGTCGCAGATCTCCTGCGTCGCGAGATACATGTCGGCCGCCAGATCCGTGTCCGGCAACCCGCGAAGACGGCCGCGCGCGGCGAGATCCCCGAACCGCGTCCCGTCCTCGATGGTCAGCTGATAGAGCGACAGGTGATCGCCCGCCATCGACAGCGCCTGCCCCAACTCCGTGCGCCAATCGGTCAGGGACTGGCCCTGCCGCGCGTAGATCAGATCGAAGCTCATCCGGTCAAAGATGTCGCGGGCGATCCCGAGCGCCGTTCGCGCCTCCGCCGCGTCGTGCATCCGTCCGAGCGCCCGGAGGTCGGCGTCGTTCAGCGCCTGGACCCCGAGCGACACCCGGTTGACGCCCGCGTCGCGATAGCCTTGGAACCGCCCCGCCTCGACCGAGGTCGGGTTCGCCTCGAGCGTGATCTCCGCGCCGTCCGCGAGGGTCCAGACCTCGCCGATCGTCTCGATCACCGCGCCGACCGTCTCCGGCGGCATCAGACTCGGCGTGCCTCCGCCGAAGAACACCGTGTCGACGCGCCGGTCGGGCGTCATCGCGCCGGCGGCCCGCACCTCCGAGACCAGCGCCCGCCGCCAGCGCGCCTGGTCGACGCCCGCGCGCACGTGACTGTTGAAATCGCAATACGGGCACTTCGCGGCGCAGAACGGCCAGTGGACGTAAACCCCGAACCCGGCGCGCCGCCAATCCTCAGTCAAAGCAACCCACCAGCAGCTTCGCGAAGGCGTCGCCGCGATGGCTGATGCGGTTCTTCTCCCAGCGATCCATCTCGCCCATCGTCACGTCATATCCGTCGGGCTGGAAGATCGGATCGTAGCCGTGCCCCTGATCGCCGCGCATCGGCCACACGCATCGCCCCTCGATCCGCCCGTCGAACACCTCGTCATGTCCGTTCGGCCACGCCAGTACCAGCGTGCATCGAAATCGCGCCGTACGGGGTTCCGGCGCATCGATCCTCCGCAACTCATCGTTCACGCGCGTCATCGCCATAACGAAGTCACGGCCACCGGGCGTTTCCGCCCAATCGGCGGTATGCACGCCGGGCGCTCCGCCGAGCGCGTCCACCTCGATCCCGCTGTCATCCGCCAGCGCGGGAAGGTCCGACGCCTTGGCGGCCGCATGCGCCTTGATCCGGGCGTTGCCGATGAAGGTCTCCTCGGTCTCCTCGGGCTCGGCCAGACCCAGCGCCCTGGCCGAGACGACCTCCACCGGACGCCCGGCCAGAAGCGCCGCGATCTCCTCCAACTTTCCCGCGTTGTGCGTCGCGACGACCAGAGTCGACCCGGTGAACCGGCGCGTCATGCGGTGGCGGCGCGCTGCGCCTCGACCAGCGCGCTGACGCCCTTCTCGGCCAGGTCCATCAACTGATCCAACTGCGCGCGGGTGAAGGTCGCCCCCTCGGCGCTGCCCTGCACCTCGATCAGTCCCAGACCGCCGGTCATCACGAAATTCGCGTCCGTGCCCGCCACGCTGTCCTCGGCATAGTCGAGATCGAGCACCGGCTGGCCGCCATAGATGCCGCAGCTCACCGCCGCCACGTGGTCGGTCAGCGGATCGCTCTTGATCACGCCCGCCGACAGCAGCTTGTTCACCGCCAGCCGCAGCGCGACCCATCCGCCGGTGATCGACGCGCAGCGTGTGCCGCCATCGGCCTGGAGCACGTCGCAATCCACCGTGATCTGCCGCTCGCCGAGCGCCACACGGTCAACGCCGG
>Ga0316197_10004060_pt1 | contig 10402 bp, 10 predicted proteins | sample OudBiesiAoxic_MG_FD_204939 | JGI IMG/M metagenome (GOLD analysis project Ga0316197, IMG submission 204939) | Coastal sediment microbial communities from Oude Bieten Haven, Netherlands - site A oxic | ecosystem: Environmental > Aquatic > Marine > Coastal > Sediment | place: Netherlands... | reverse complement strand
AGTAAGGCTGGTTGTTGTGGTTTTGCCGTGCGTTCCCGCAACCGCGATACCACGACGAAAACGCATCAACTCCGCCAGCATCTCCGCCCGGGGCACGACCGGAATCCTTAGTTCACGCGCGGCAATAACTTCCGGGTTCTCGTCGGAAACCGCACTGGAGACCACCAATACATCTGTGCCTTCTACGCTTGAGGCGGTGTGACCCTTGATAATTTTCGCTCCCAATTGCTCAAGGCGCCGGGTTGTGCGACTTTCCAGCAGGTCAGATCCAGAAACATCAAACCCCTGGTTAACCAGTACTTCGGCGATGCCACTCATCCCTGCGCCGCCGATGCCCACAAAATGTACGCGCTTGATGCGCCTCATGGGTTGCAGATGTGAACCGCGACCTTTCATGCTGCAATGTACTCCGCACAGAGGGCCGCTACGCGATCAGCTGAATCAGGAACCGAAACCTCGCGGGCTTTTTGCGCCATCGCCAGGAGGGTTTTGCGGTCGGATACCAGGGGCTCAAGCGCTTCGGCCAACGTTTTCTCATCCATGGCTGATTCCGGCATCAACACGGCGGCTCCCACTTCCACCAGGAATTCGGCGTTACGTGTCTGATGGTCGTCAACTGCATAAGGAAAAGGGATCAACACCGCGGCGACACCTGCAGCCGCCAGTTCCGAGACCGTCAAGGCGCCGGCCCGGCAGACCACGATATCAGCCCAGCCATAGGCTGCCGCCATATCGTCAATGAATTCTGTAACTTCGGCTTTTACACCTGCTGCGAGATAAGCCTCCCGGGTATTTGTTGCCTGACCTTTCCCGGATTGGTGTCTTACATGGACCTCCTGCTGACCGGATAAATTGGCCAATGCAGAAGGCACGGTGAGGTTCAGGGCCCTTGCGCCCTGGCTCCCGCCGGTTATCAGTACGCGCACCGGTCCTTCCCTTCCATCCATACGGAGTCCCGGTGTTTCCAGATCCACGACGCTTTTCCGGACTGGATTGCCACAGGTTTCAGCATCGAATTGACCAGCCCATGTTCCGGGGAACGCCTGCAACACCTTATCGGAGAGCTTCGCCAACACGCGGTTAGTCATCCCCGGGATGCGATTTTGCTCATGCACCAACAAGGGGATTCCCCGCAAGCGAGCGGCAAGCCCACCAGGGCCGGCGGCATACCCGCCGAAGCTGATGGCGCACGAAGGTCTCTGCATGCCAAGCAGCCTGAACGCCTGGAAGACCGCGCGAAGCAACTTCCAGGGCATCAATAACCAGCGCACTGCACCCTTGCCACGCAAACCGGTAATGTCGACGACATCAATCGGATAACCTGCCGCGGGCACTCTTTGGCACTCCATGCCGCCGCGTGCACCCAGCCAACGAACATTTATGCCACGATGGCGCAGGCGATCCGCGACTGCCAGACCCGGGAAAATATGGCCGCCGGTACCACCGGCCATGATCAATACACCGCCTCTTTCGTGGTTCATTCAGCCACCTCTTTCAGGACCTTCTTTTTCCTGCAATAGACGACGTTGTCACGATCCATCTCATACTTGATTCTCAGCACAATTCCGAGCGCGACAAGCGTCATCAGCATACTGCTGCCGCCAGAACTGATCAGCGGCAACGTCAGTCCCTTGGTGGGAAGTACACCGAGATTCACACCAACACTTACTATCGCCTGCAGGCCCAGCCACAGACCTATTCCGTAGGCGACAAACCCGGCAAAAGGCCTGCTTTTCCGGTGAGCCATGACGCCGATAACCATGATCCGGGTTACCAGTAACAGGAACAACGCCAATACCGCGATCACGCCGGCAAGTCCGAATTCCTCGGCCAAAACCGCAAAAATAAAGTCCGTGTGCGCTTCGGGCAAATAGAAGAGTTTTTGAATACTCGCGCCGATCCCCACGCCGAACAATTCACCCCGTCCGACCGCAATCAACGCCTGGGTCAACTGAAAACCACTGGCGAAAGGATCGGCCCACGGATCAAGGAAACTCACAATGCGGCGCAGCCGATACGGTTCCATTGCGGCAAAGCCAAACGCCGGCAGTGTCAGCATGCCAAGTACGAAAATATGGCGCCAGGCCGCACCCGCCAACCAGACCATTCCCGCGACAATCGCGGTGATGACGGCCGCACTTCCCATATCAGGTTGCAACAGCAAAATACCGGATAACAAGCCGGCAAATGCCAACGGCTTAAGCGTGTCAAAAAAACGTGACTGAACCAGGTACGCTTTCCTGGCCAGGTAACCGGCCAGGTAGATAATCACCATCAGTTTCACTGCCTCAACCACCTGGAAGTTGACAAACCCCAGGCGAATCCAGCGGGTGCTGCCGTTCACGGTGTGGCCAATCCCTGGCACAAGGACGATCAGTAACATCAGAATGGAAAGGGCCAGCATCGGGCGGCTGATCCGTTCGAGGAATGCAATGGGTATCACCTTGAGCGACATCGCCAGCGTTACACCGACAACAATGAAAATCAGGTGCCGGAGGAGGTAGTGGTAGGTGCTCGCCCCGTGACCTTCCGCAACAGCAATGGATGCTGAACCCACCATCACGATTCCGATCGACAACAACAGCAAGGCCGGTACCAGCACCCAGGAATCGAGACTGACCGGAACCTGCATGGATCCGCTCTGATATGCCTGGTTTTTGATCCCGGCAGGCTTCATTGTCAATGTCATTTTTTTCATTGCGCCATGATCACCTGATTTTCAGAGTAGCCAGTCCCGCTAAAACGAGAATGACGGAAATGATCCAGAAACGGACGATGACCCGGGGTTCCGGCCATCCCTTGAGTTCGAAATGGTGATGAATTGGCGCCATTCTGAAAATGCGCTTACCGGTCAGCTTGAACGAGGCAACCTGCAGAATCACCGATACGGTTTCCATCACGAAGACACCTGCCATCAGGATAAAAACCAGTTCCTGGCGAACGATGACAGCGATCAGACCCAGCGCAGCTCCCACGGCCAGTGCGCCGATATCACCCATAAAAATCTGGGCCGGATAAGTATTGAACCAGAGGAACCCAAGCCCGGCGCCTGCCAGCGCTCCGCAAAAAATGGCAAGCTCTCCTGAACCCGGCAGGAAAGGCAGCGCCAGGTAGTCAGAGAAAACCGCGTTACCGGCAACGTATGCAAAGATGCCCAGTGCCGCTGCAACAAAAACAGATGGCATGATCGCAAGACCGTCCAGGCCATCGGTCAGATTAACCGCATTGGAAAACCCGACAACCATGAAATAGGTCGTCACGATATAGAACACACCCAGGGGTATGGCCACATCCTTGAAGAAAGGAACGATCAATTCGGTTGCTGCCGGAACGTCTGCTGTGTAGTACAGGTAAAGCGCTGCCGCCAACCCGCCTATTGACTGACCCAGGTACTTCCACCTGGCCGGCAAGCCCTCTGAATCCTGGAGCACCAGTTTGCGGTAGTCATCGACCCATCCGATAAAGCCAAAAACCAAGGTCACAACGATCACCACCCAGACATAACGGTTGCCCAGATCCGCCCAAAGCAGTGTAGAAATTACAATGGAAAACAGGATGAGCGCTCCGCCCATCGTAGGCGTCCCTGCCTTGGAAAAATGACTTTCGGGACCCAACTGCCGAATCGGTTGTCCCACCTGGTGCCTGACGAGGCGCCGGATGAACCAGGGGCCCATCAGCAGTGAGATGACCAATGCGGTTAATGCGCCCAGGATCGTTCTCAGCGTTATATAGCTGAAGACTGCAAAGCCACTATTGATCTCGGCCAACTGTTGGAACATCCAATAAAGCATTAGCTGGCCTCTCTCAGTTTCGCAGCTTCCAATATGGAAGCAACGATGGTTTCCATGCCCATCGACCTGGAACCCTTGACCAGGCAGATCACGTCCGGATGAAGGCAATTACTCAACTCAGCCGCGAGCTCTTCTCTGTTTTCATAGTGCGCGGCACCCTCACCGAAAGCCTCGGCGGTATAGGCAGAAAATTCACCGGTCGTGAACAACCTCCGCACGCCCAGGGCTTTGGCTGCGAACCCGACTTCCCGGTGCATCTTGAGACTGTCTTCACCCAACTCTTTCATGTCGCCCAGGACCAGCCAGGGAGCGCCCTGCAGTCCGGACAATACCTGCAGCGCTGAGTACAAAGAGGCAGGATTCGCATTGTAGGTATCGTCGATAACGGTCCAACCTGCCCCGGTCCGAAGCATATTCAGCCTGCCCGGAACCGGCTTGACAGACTCAAGCCCTTCGCAGATTTTTGACAAATCAATATTTAACGCCAACGCCACCGCCGTGGCTGCTGCTGCGTTGATGAGGTTATGACGGCCAGGTAGTGCCAGTTGGGGTTCAAATTCGCCGGCGGGCGTCAGAATACGCGCCCCGCCATTATCAGAAATGAGTTGCACGTCGCTGCCGTCCCGGCTTCCAAAAGTCAGTGAATGGCCCGCGGTATTCATCCCGGCCCAAAGCTCTGACCAGGGCTCATCCGCGTTGATGATAGCCGTGCCATCAGAAGATAACGCTCCATACAACTCACCCTTGGCGCGCGCCACACCTTCTTCGCTACCAAAACCGCGAAGGTGAGCCGGCCCGATGTTTGTAATCAGGCCTATGTCGGGACGGGCAATTTTTGCCAGGTAGGCGATGTCGCCCGACTTGCTCGCGCCCATTTCCAGCACCGCGTATCGATGCTTTTGTTCCAACCGGAACAAACTCAGGGGCACTCCCAGCTCATTATTATAGTTACCGAGGGTTGCCAGAACGTCTGACTCAAGCCGCAGGATGCTTGCCACCATTTCCTTCACAGTGGTTTTACCATTGCTGCCGGTAATTCCAACCACTACCGGGTCAAGGCGTTGGCGCAAAAGGGTGGCAATCCGGCCAAGGGCTATCAGAACGTCATCAACCAGCAACTGAGGCACATCCAGATCTACCGGACGGCTCACCAGCAACGCGTTAGCCCCAAGCTCTACGGCCGAGGCCGCATAGTCATGTCCATCGACGTTGCTTCCCGGCAATGCGGCAAACAGCGTGCCGTGGTGAACTTTCCTGCTGTCGGTAGCGATAGCGTCAATTGCGACGTCATCAACTGGCGCCCGGCAACCCAGTGCCTCGGCTATATCACCAAGAAGAATCCGGATCATGCCGCCTCCTCCAGCGCTGCGTTGACCGCCGCTTCATCGCTGAACGGTATTTTGCGCCCACCGGTCTCCTGCCAGGCTTCATGGCCCTTTCCGGCAATCAATACAATGTCACCCGAACCGGATTCGAGAACCGCGTGGCGAATAGCCGCTGACCGGTCTTCGATCACACGAGCCTGTTCCGGTTTCTCAAGGCCTGCCAGCATGTCCTCGATAATTGCAGAGGGCTCTTCACCCCTTGGATTGTCTGAAGTCATTACGATTTGGTCTGCCAGTGACTCAGCTACTCGGGCCATCATCGGCCGCTTACCGGCATCACGATCGCCGCCACAACCGAACACACAGACCAGCCGACCATGTAAATGTGAACGCAAAGCAGTGAGTGCCTGCCGCAAAGCCTCAGGGGTATGTGCATAATCAACAACCACAACCGGCTGGGCCACTTCTCCACCCATGCAGTGCATACGCCCCGGCACCGGACGCATGATTTCCAGCTGGTGCATGACCTGGTTCCAGGGCATACCCAACAGCGCCAATGTGCCTGCGGTCGCGAGCAGATTAGAAACATTAAACGCACCCAGCAGGCCGGTGCGAATCTCGCCGCCACCCCAGGGTGATGCCAGGCTCAAAGTCATTCCAAGCGAGTCCAACTGCAGAACGGAGCCTCTGAGCTCACTGGAACCATTGGTTCCGTAGGTAAATACCTGCGTACCATTGCTGATCTCACCGGCAAGCGCTTTACCGAAGGCATCATCGAGGTTAATGATCGCGAAGCGCGGATGGCTGTCGATAAACAGGCGGCGCTTGGCCTCGGCATAAGCTTCCATCGTACCGTGGTAATCCAGGTGGTCCCTGCTCAGGTTTGTCAGCACTGCTGCGTCGAACGCAACGTCATCGCAGCGTCCCTGGTCAAGGGCATGAGAAGACACTTCCATTGCCAGCTTCTCGACCTTCTGATCGATGCACCCCGACAACATGGACTGGAGGGAAATGGGGTCTGGCGTTGTCATGTTCGCGGGCTGCAAGTGATCCAGCGGACCGTATCCTATGGTCCCAACCATTCCCGCATCGCCGCTGGTTCTCTGCCAGGACTGTGCTATGAAATGTGCCGTCGAGGTTTTACCGTTGGTTCCGGTAATCCCTGCAATCGTCAGATGATCTGAAGGCGAGTGATAAAAACGGGCGCCAATACGGGACAAATGTGTGCCCAGACCGGCAACCTCAACCGAGGGTATTCCTATCGGCGGCACTTCGGCCAGGCCATCGTGGATCACAACCGCCGCACCACGGGCCAGTGCCTGCGATACATGAGCCATGCCATGAGTGCTTGCACCTTCAACAGCGAGAAAGGCCTGCCCTGCCCTTACACGGCGCGAATCCAGCTCAATCCCGTTAACGATCACGTCGGGTACCGAATCACACCACCCTTCAAGCAAGGTCTGGACACTCATCGGGCAACTCACTCAGCACCCCCTGACACCACGACCGGGGCCTGCGTAATCATGCCTTCATAGTTGTCCGGGGGGATATTCAGCAAGCGCAGCGCGCCGGTCATCACATCGGAAAACAGCGGCGCAGCCACCAGACCGCCATAGTACTCACCATTGGAGGGATCATTGATCATCACCACGCCCACCAGCTCTGGATTACTTGACGGCACGAAACCGGCAAAACTCGCTATGTAACGGGCCGCATAGCCGGATGCACTGGCTTTTCGTGAGGTACCGGTTTTTCCGGAAACCCGGTAATTGGCGACCCGGGCATTTTTTCCGGTACCCTCCGGACCGGTCACAGTTTCAAGCATCGCCGCTACCTGGTTGGCAATGACCGGATCCAGAACAGAAGCCGGCGGATTGGTACCGCCCATGACCAGGCTCGGTCTGCGCAAACGTCCCTCATCGGCCAGCGCGGCGAATGCCTCTGCCAACTGCAACACGGTTACCGAGATTCCATAACCGTAGGACAAAGTGGCCTGTTCAACCCTGCGCCAGCGACGATGGTTACGAAGCACTCCGGCCGATTCACCGGGGAAACCCGTACCGGTGACATCGCCGAAACCAAAGCGGTCATACGTATCCCACATGTGCGCGGGCTCAAGGTCCAGGGCGATCTTGGTGGCAGCTACATTCGAAGATTTGGTAATCAACCGGGTCACGTCAATCGGACCGTAGTTACGATGATCACTTATCGTGTGTCCGGAAATATTGATGCGGCCGGGCGTGGTATCGATGGGTGTGGTGGGAGTCCACCGGCCTGTCTCAAGAGCCGAAGCAACGGCAAATGGCTTCATGACCGACCCCGGCTCAAATACGTCGGTTATCGCGCGGTTGCGCAGGCCATCGCTGTCCATGTTCGCATGGTTCGGGTTATACGATGGCTGATTTACCATTGCCAGGACTTCGCCCGACTTGACGTCCAGCAATACAACGCTACCGGAGCGCGCACCGTGTTTAAGCACAGTGCGCTTCAGCTCCCGGTATGCGAGGTACTGCAGGCGGCGATCAATCGTAAGACTGAGATCCTGTCCGGGCTCTGCTTCCCGAACCACTTCAACGTGTTCTATTGTGCGGCCGCGGCGGTCCCTGATAATTCGTTTGAGACCCGGCTTGCCCTGCAACCAGTCGTTGTAAGCCAGCTCTAACCCTTCCTGGCCCACATCATCAATATTGGTAAAACCAATCACGTGTGAAGTCACTTCACCCGCGGGATAAAATCGGCGATATTCCTTTTGCAGAAATACACCGTGCAATTGCAGTGCCTTGATCTGCGAGGCAACATCCGGATGCAGGCGCCTTCGCAACCAGACGAATTCGCGGGACGACCGCTGCGTGAGACGTCGCTCTATCTCTTCCGGGTCAGCACCCAGTACGGCCGAAAGCGGCTTGATGTCTTCCGGTGTCTGCAAAAGAACTTTTGGATTAACCCAGACCGAATCCACAGGTGTGCTCACCGCCAGCGGTTCGCCGTTCCGGTCAAGTATATTGCCGCGACGGGTTGGGATGGCTACTTCACGTAGATAGCGCGCCTCACCCTGGTCCTGCAAAAATTCGGTATCAACAATCTGCAGGTTAACGGCCCTGGCGACCAGCGCAATCGAACACAACAGAAAGATCAGAAGGAAAGCATAGAGCCTGCTCACCGGCGCCACCTGGCCCTCAACGGGCCTCATGGCTTCTCAACCACGAGGATGACCGCCTGTTCAGGAATCTTCATTCCCAAATGCGCGCTCGCTTTACCTTCGACGTGACTCGCGTCGGCCAACCACGCCTGCTCAAGCTGCAATCGACTCCACTCGGCAATGTACTCGTCACGCCCATCTTCAAGCAAACCGAGCTGCACAGCGGCCTGCCTGCTTTCATGGCGTGTGTAAACCACCCCGAGCGCGCTGCAGATGACTGCAACCAGGGCAATTAAAATGATAATTAGTCGAGCATTCAACCGAGTTTCTCCGCAACCCTCATGACAGCGCTTCGTGCACGGGGATTGACGGAGAGTTCGACTTCAGAGGCTTTGATGAGTTTGCCAACGGGCTTCAATACAGGCTTCAGATCCGGATGTTGCGGTATATTTTTTCGGACCTTTCCTGGTCTTGCGGCTTCTCTTATCGTCCGCTTGACCAGGCGGTCCTCGAGGGAATGAAAACTGATTACAACCAGCCTTCCTCCCGGGCGCAACAACCTTATTGCTGTAGCCAAACCTGTTACCAGGTGAGACAGTTCATCATTTATAAATATCCGGATTGCCTGAAAACATCGTGTTGCTGGATGTTTTTTCTTTTCCCGGCGGCCTATCGTATTTTCGATCAATCTCGCCAATTGACCTGTTGTTTCAAGCCGCTGCTTTTGCCGGGACATCACAATGCTCCTGGCAATCCTGCGCCCATGGCGCTCCTCTCCGAACTCCCAAAACACGCGGGTCAATTCCCGTTCCGGCGCTTCAGCCAACCACTCTTTGGCCGACACACCCTGTAATGGGTTCATACGCATATCCAGTGGACCATCCCCCATAAAGGAGAAACCCCGATCCGGATTGTCCAGTTGCGGTGAAGAAACACCAAGATCAAGCAAGATGCCGTCCAGGCCTTCTTCAACGCCCCATTCACGGACGTAGCGTTCCAAATCTGCAAAATTACCCTGGACTATGGAAAATCGCGGATCTTCTTTCTGCAATTTCTCACCCGTCGCTATTGCTTCCGGGTCCCTGTCCAGGGATAACAAGCAGCCTTTCTCAGACAAACAGGCCAGAATCGCCCTGCTATGCCCTCCTCTGCCAAAAGTTCCGTCGAGATATTTCCCGTCGGGCCGGATATTTAGCGCTTCCACCACTTCTTCCAGTAAAACCGGCTGGTGTTGGTAATCGCTCATTTATTCCGGTCTGCACCTCTGGCTGTCCTGCATCCGCTTATAAAACCAGGCGGACCATTTCTTCTGATGCAGCTTCGTCAAGACTGCGTTCTTCCTCTACCCGCTTCTGGTTCAGAATCGTTTCGTTCCAAATCTCAAAGCGGTTGCCCATTCCAAGCAACACAACCCGCTTTTCGAGCCCTGCCACTTGCCGCAACGTCTGCGGTATTTGGATCCGGCCATTACCATCCGGTTCCACTGCACTGGCACTCCCCACCAATTTCCTCTGGAGGCTGCGGTGACCCGGGTTAAATGTACTCAACCCCGTTACTTCGTCCCGCACTCTCTGCCATTCTTCTTCGGGATATAGATATAGAGCTCCGGAATCAAAAGCACTATAAGTGAGAACCAACCGCCCGCCGCTCAGCTCCTGGATTGAATCCCGGTAGCGCATCGGCAACGCCAGACGCCCTTTCGCGTCGAGGTTAATTGCTGTTTCACCAAAAAACACTGCTTTCCCACAATTCCTACACTATTTACCACAAATTCCCACTAAAGTGCACGATAGTGATTTACAAAGCGAATGTCAAGCACGACAAAGACTTAGATTTGAAATCCGCTTTTGATTACACAGGAAGGGCGTGGCAGTTATCAGACTGCAATGTGGCAATATGGGGGCGGGAATTCATCTGTCTAAGGGAGAAATGGCACCCAGTGCTCCTCGTTCGATGACATGGGTGTAGATCATTGTGGTTCTTACATCGACGTTATAAGTCATCGTACTCCGAATGAAGGTATGTAGTACAATGTATTACATATCATTACATGCCGGAGGATAAAATGGGTGTCACTAGTATTCGATTAAACACCGATGTGGAAGCACCATTAGAGCAATTAGCCCAGAAACTTGATAGAAGTAAGA
>Ga0316197_10004058_pt1 | contig 10403 bp, 7 predicted proteins | sample OudBiesiAoxic_MG_FD_204939 | JGI IMG/M metagenome (GOLD analysis project Ga0316197, IMG submission 204939) | Coastal sediment microbial communities from Oude Bieten Haven, Netherlands - site A oxic | ecosystem: Environmental > Aquatic > Marine > Coastal > Sediment | place: Netherlands... | reverse complement strand
CGGAGGGGATGGGACGAAATCACGAAAGTGAGGTCACCCCGCTTTTTCCGGGACAATGTGAACACGGCATAACGCATGGAGACGCACGGAGACGCACCACAACGCGGTACCGTACCGCGTTGGCATCGAGCTCTGGGGCGCGCTGCGGTGTGTCTGAGACACCTCGGACTTGGTTCACGGGAGCCTAGTAGACACAAAGGCCCGCTCCGCGCCGTGGGTCACGCAACATAATATCGAGTACCGCGAAATTCGGCGCTCATGTTGAGCCCGATGGGCTAAGAGAGCCGCCGGAGTCGGCAGGAAACTCTCGGTCGATTAATCCAAACACGACCGCGCGGCGCAGGTCTCTCTGAGGATGGAGGCACCATGACCGTACGCACGCTGACGATTCTGTTTCTCTTGTTCATCTGGACGCCCGCATGCGGTGACCCGGCGATGGAGCAACTCGACTTTCCCGACGAGGAAGTCGCCGAAGCCGGAGCAGAGGGGACGCCCGAGGCTGACGACACCCTCGACGAGGCGGCGAGCGAGGAACAGGGCGAGGACACGGACGAGCCGCTCGGTGACTTCACAGGCAGACTCGCCGGTCCGATTTCCGGAGTTCGATACGAAACTCCGTCGGTCCGCGGGGTTACCGACGAGAACGGCACCTTCCGGTACAACGACGGCGAGACGGTTCGCTTCACGATGGGCGATACCGTCCTTGGCGAGGCACCGGGGCAACCAGAAGTCAGCGCGTTCGACTTGGCGGACATCGCGCCGTTGGTCACGCACCGTGCGATTCGAGGCGCGGTTTCCGACGCCACTCATCCGTTTCAGAAAGTCATCAATCTCACCATCTTCCTTCAGACGATGGACTACGACGGAAATGCGAACAACGGAATCCAGATCACGCCGGAGGTCGCGGCGCTCCTCGACTCGAATGTCTCGTTTGAACAGGCATGGGACCGATTCGATCACGACCCACGCTTTCGAGAGGCGCTCAACGCCGCCAACGAACAGGACCTGCTGAGCGAGCATCGCGCCGTTCGTCTTCCGGCGCTTGCGATGCGGCATCTCTACCGTGCGATTGGGGTCGAACCTCAGCTGTTCGTGCTCGTGGAGGACGTACAGACGAATCTCAGCGGGTCCGTCTACATCCAGACCGTCGAGTACGATGCGGAGGCCCGTCGAGTATGGAGTGAGCACGTGCAGGTGAATGGGAGAGAGTCCGTCGTCACCACCTTCGAGTACGACGACGATGGTCAGGAAACGACGTATCGGCGGACCGATGGAGGCGAGGAGACGCGCGTCCGAACCAGCACCCACGACCCGAACGGCAATAAGACCCATGTCCGTACGACGAGTCGATTCCTCGAACCAGAAACCCACGAGACTCGGTTCGAGCACGACGCATTCGGCAACGAGACGCTCGAGGAAACGGATCTCGATGACGATGGCACACCCAACCTTCGACGTCTCACCGAGTGGAACCCCGACGGCACGAAAGCGCTGGACATCCGGGACGACGACGCCGACGGAAACGCCGAGCTGACATGCAGCTACGAGTACGACCCCGGAGGACGTGTCGTTCGAATCCTGAAAGACGTCAGCGCCGACGGAGGCATCGACGAGGTCATCGCCCTCACCTACGGCCCCGACGGAAGGCTCATTCGGAGCACGGTCGAAGACGCCCAGGGAGTGCTTTCCGAGGCCGATCATTACTTTTACGACGCCGATGGGAACCTGATTCGCCGAGAGCGCACCGACGGCGATCGGCACTCCGTAGTCCGTCAAACCTTCGACGAGGCTGGCGATCTCGTGCTGGTCGAGAGCAATGCGTACCAGGATGGCTTCAAGCCCGTGAGAGTCGTCGAGTACGACGCGGTTGGCAACGCGATCACGCGGTCGAGCGATTTCGACGCCGACCCAGACATCGAGCGCGTCACCGAGTACACCTATGAGCCTACGACAGGTTGGGGATTCGTCTTCGCCGCTGGACGGGCGACCTCCAGCATTTACTGCAGCGCCCCCATCCTCTGAGACGACCCCCGAGCGCGAAGCGCTCGCTCAAACGGGTCCCGGCCGCTGTCGAAGCAGCGTAAAGAGCTTGGGCTCGGCACCGCGGACGAGCCGAACGGCTAGATTCCGAGGCCGAGTTCGGCGAGACTGCCGGTCATGAAGCGGATCCTCCTGTGGGTGTTCGGCGCCGGGGCCTTGCTTCTGCTGCTTGCAGTCATCGGGTTCGAGATCCGTCATCAGCTCGGCAATCGCCGTGCCGCGAACATCATCGAAGAGTTCGAGGTCGTTTCCGTCCACGAACTAGGCACGACCAAGACGCTCCGTATCCTCCCGCTGATCGACTTCTACACCTCCGACCCGGCGCTTCAGACCGAGGTTGGGGTCTCGTACCTCGTCGAGACCGACCAAAATCGCATCCTCTTCGACCTCGCGCAGAACACGGAGTTCGAGAACCCCTCGCCGCTCGAGGCCAACATGGCGGCACTGGGCGTCGATCTGGCGACGATCGACACCGTGTTCGTCTCGCACAACCATCTCGACCACGTTGGAGGCATGCACTGGGCGGCGCGGAACACGTTTTCGCTTGGCACCGAGCAAAGGCTCTTTCCCAACCCCAAGACCCGCGCCGTGGTTCCCGATCGCATGACATATCCCGGGCTCTCGCCGATCTTTGCGACGCGGCCGATGAGGATCGGCGAGGGTGTCGCAACGACCGGGCTGATCCCGCGCCAGCTCGTGGTGGGGTGGATCGAAGAACACTCGATGGTAGTGCACGTCGAAGGGCTCGGGGGCGTCATCATCGTCGGGTGTGGTCATCAGCCAGTCGAAAACCTCGTTGCCCGATTCGACGACGCGTTCGATTTTCCACTGTACGGCCTCATCGGAGGCTTCCATCTCCCCGTGCCAGACGGACGAATCAACATCGGTCCCGTGAACGTGCAGCGACGCCTCGCCTCGGGTGACGGGCTCTTCCGGCCGATCACCATGGACGATGTCGAGGCCCTGATCGCTCTGTTGAAATCCTACGACCTCGGCATCGTTGCGGTTGGCGGCCACGACAGCAGCGACACCGTGATCGAACGGATGAAGGACGCGTTTGGCCCTGCCCATCGCTACGTTCGCGTCGGTGAGCAAATCGTGATTGCGGCGCCCTAGAGGCGTTTTGGGCCGGCAGGCGTGCCGGAACGTCACGAGTGGCTGCCTACCTCGAGCACGGCGGCACCCTTCACCCGGTCCTGCTTTAGGTCGAGCAGCGCTTCGTTGGCATCGGCTAACGCGTAGGCCTGCGTGTGTGTTCGAAACCGCCAGAACTTCGTTGCTGCTGCTTCATCCAGGCATCTCGGCGGTCGAAGAACGCAGTCGCCGGAACTCACCTGCAAGCGGCATACCTCGACACCGAGCCCGAATCTACCGAGGCTCTGCGCGCGACGAGGCAACGAGAGGCGAATTGGTTTCACGCTTCCGAAAGCGATGCGCCGAAGTCTTCGATGTGACAGTGGATCGCAAAATGGGACGCATAAACTATCAGGCGGACGGCGAAAATCTCGTCACCCAGTTGATCGACCGCGGCGAAAAAGCGCGTTCTCATCAGGCACTGTGCGGTTCGACGGGTTTGCATCTACATGGTCTTGCGCGTCCCAGGCGACATAACATCTAGTACCGGGAAATTCGGCGCTAATGTTGAGCCCGATGGGCTAAGAGAGCTTCCCTCCGAGCGCTCTCTGCATTCGTTGCCTGCGTGTCCGCGTCTGCAGATTCTGGTCCAAGAATGTCCGCGTTCGTGTATTAATGATCGCGGCCCGTTGGAAAGAAAGGGATGTCGATGACCAGGCGAACAAGAGGACGAGGCCGCAGGTCGCTGCTTCGATCGATCCGCTACATCGATCGCCGCGGCTTCATCAAAGTCACTGGCGCCGCCGGCGTGAGCGCCACGTTGCCATTCACGAGCTGGACGAGACGCGCGCTCGCGGCCACGCAAGGTGCAGGGCTTTCAAACCCCACCCAGCAACCGAAGTTCGTCGAGGCGGTACCCAACGCACTCGATCCGGGCTTCATGTACGACACGAGCAAGGGCAGCATCAAAGTCGGCGTCGGCGCGACGATGCAGCACACCGGATTGGTGGCGCCCGACGGCACAACCCCGGTTCCAACTCCCCTCTGGGGCTACGGCGACAACAAACTCTATACCTGGCCCGGACGGACGTTCCAAGTACGGAGCTACGAGCCGCTCGAGGTCAAGTGGGAGAACAATCTCCGGAAGACTACTGCCTACCCGCTCACGGGCAAAGACAACACGAGCCTCGGCTTCGGGGATTACACGGGGCGGCCGGTTCTCGACGAGTCGCTGCACTGGGCGTACAGCCTGCATGGGTACGAGGGCTTCAGCATCGAGAAGGACGGCGTGCCGATCGTGGCCCACGTACACGGCGGGCATTCGGACTTCCAGTACGACGGCAACCCGGAGTTCTTCTTCAGTCCAGGCTACCAGATCCGCGGTCCGCAGTGGCTCGACAAGAAGTACCTCTACGACAACAGCCAACCAGCGGGCACCGTCTGGTACCACGACCACGCGCTCGGCATCACACGCCTGAACGTCTACGCGGGCATGGCCGGTTTTTACATCATCCGTGACGACTTCGACACGGGGCTCCTCGGGAACCCGCTCGACCTTCCGGCATTCCCGTATGAAGCGGCGTTCGCCATTCAGGACAAGATGTTCAAGGACAGCGGCGAGCTCTTCTATCCGGCGTTCCCGGGCGATCCGTTCTACGCCGACTTCATCACCGGCGAAGAGGCGGAGCTTCCGACCGCCCAGTTCCCAGGCGGCGGGCCGACCGGCTTAGCGGAGTTTTTCGGCGATCACATGGTCGTCAACGGCAAGATCTGGCCCAAGATGGACGTGGAGCCCCGCAACTACCGGCTCCGACTCCTCAACGGCTGCGACAGTCGGTTCTTAGCGGTGCAGTTCTTCGAGGTTCCAGCAGGGGCTAAGGACTTCACTACCGCCACAGGACCGCTTCCCTTCACGGTGATCGGAAGCGACCAAGGTCTGGCGTCGAGCCCGACTACGGTCGACACGTTGTTGATCGAAACCGGAGCACGGTACGACACCATCTTCGACTTCAAGACGGTGACACCGGGCAGCCGCGTCATCATGAAGAACGTCGGCGGTGACGAGCCGTTCGGTGGCATCCTCACCACGGAGGACCCTGGGCTTCAAGTGTTCGGTGAAACCGACCGAATCATGGCGTTCGATGTAGTGCTACCGCTCGACGCGGCGGTGCCGGACGTAAACCCAACGGGGATCAACTTCGGACCCGTCGTTCCGACGCCCACTCGACTGCGCAAGGTGGCTCTCTTCGAAGGCAAGGACGAGTACGGTCGCCTTCAACCACTCCTCGGCACTGCGGAGCCTGCGACCGACTACGCGGGCAATCCGATCAATTGGCCCGATATCCCCGCGTACACGAATGCAGGGCTCGTCGGTCAAATGGAAGGCTCGATCGCCTGGCATAGCCCAACCACGGAGAACCCCGCACTCGACTCGACCGAGGAGTGGGAGATCTGGAACGTCACCGGCGACGCGCATCCGGTGCATTTGCACCTTGTGAACTTCGAGATCCTGGGGCGACAAGAGATAGTCTGGGACAGCCATACGACCGAGGACGATCGTGTGATTCCGAACGACTTGTATGCGGGGCCCGCGGGCGATGGCACGTATCTCGTCACCCAGCCGGTTGTGCAACACAACGGACTGCTCGGAAACGGCTTCCGCATCATGAACAAGACATATGGCCCCGTGGTGCCGCAGCCGGCCGGGTACGTCGAAAACGCTCCCAAGGACATGGTGACGGCCCTCCCCGGCCAGATCACCCGGATCAAGGCCACGTTCGACAAACCGGGCCGCTACGTCTGGCACTGCCACATCCTCTCGCATGAAGACCACGAGATGATGCGGGTGATGCACGTCGGTCCAGGCGCCTGATAGGGACGATGACGAGCTCGGGCGCGCCTTCGCCGCAGCAACCGTCCACGACTTCTTCAACCTCTGGAGCGTCGTCGTGATCTACGGCATCCCACTCTTGCGAAACGCCCCGCTGCGGAACGCACAGGCCCTCGCGAAGCTCAGAGGAGGCACAAATCTGTCGCCCTGATCTACATCCATTTCGTATTCTTCGTGATTCCGCTGATCGCGCTGGGGATCGGCCGGATGCTAAGCCCGTAGAAGAGCGATCTAGCTCACAATTTCGAGCGGCAGCGAAACGGACCACCTCTGCTTCTTCCATCTTCCAAGCCCTGTCGAATTTCGATATACCGAGATCTCCCGTTTCCCCCGAGATGCGCCGATGACCCGTCCTTCTTGATCTGCTTCGCGCCTGATGCTGGTAGCGCTCGCCGTGCTGCTCCTCGGCGTCAACGAGTGTGAGCTCGCCATGCAGCGTATCGATCCGAACTCGCAACTCGATCCGGATTCAGTAGAGGTCGTCGAAGGCGAACTGTCGCGCGGTTTCCGCAACATCGACGGCACAGGCAATCATGGAACGCACTTCACACTCGGCGCAGCAGGAAGCCCTCTTGTTCGGAGCCTAGTAACTATAAACGCCCTTTCCGGTTCGCGTCCCAGGCGACATAACATCTAGTACCGCGAAATTCGGCGCTCATGTTGAGCCCGATGGGCTAAGAGAGCGAGGACTACTACCGTGCGCGGTTGCGAAACGTGTCCCGTGCGACCGTGAAGAAGGAGCGCGCGACGCTCGTTCGGTTCGTGCGCTGGGCGAGCGTCCGCGGTCGCGACTACCTTGCCCCCATGGACGTTCCGAGCCTTCCAAAGAAGGCCAAGGGCACAAAGGCGCTTCGCGGGCGAGACAAGACACACGTCACGCGCGCCGAAGTGCTTGCGATCCTCGACCGCCTCCCGGAGCGCAGCCGGGCCGGGCATCCGGTGAAAGCGTTCGCAACGCTTGCCGCCGAGCTCGGCATCCGGCGCGAGACGATGGACAAGCTCGAAGTGCCCAAGCACTACGAACCGGGCGCGGAGTTCCTTCGCATCTCGGCTGACGTCGACAAGGAAGGCAACGGGCGCCCGCTCTGGCTCTCTCCTCGTGCCCGCGCAGCCCTTGCAACGGTCGCTCCGGCCCGCGGTCGTATCTTTTCGGGCTTCCACTATCTCAAGACCTTCCGCAAGGCCGCTCGCGCAGTCGTGGGCGAGGACCGTGCCCGACACCTGACCCTTCGCGACCTGCGCCACCGCTGCCTCACCGACGTTGCAGAACGCGAAGGGCTCGCCGCCGCTGCCTACGTCGGCGGCCATAGCTCAACGGAGATGGCGGGTCGCGTCTACGTGAGCCCGCAGGCCGACTCGGCCGAAGCCGCGTTGCGCGCGCGTGCGAGGGAAGAAAGCGGTACGGATTGCGGTACAGAGCAAACGCGGCGAGGGGTCGAAACGACAATCCCGCAGGATTCATGGCAGACACGGCAGGATTCGAACCTGCGACCTCTCCCTCCGGAGGGGATGGGACGAAATCACGAAGGCCAGGTTATCCGGCGTTTTTCAGGGCGAAGTAGATCGGGCCAAGTGCCGCAAGACGCAGTTAGATGCATTGAAACGCCATCAAACCCGGCACCGTGCCGGGTTGGCTCCGCTCGCGAATCAGCGGCGCTGGCACTCGCGCTCTGGCGCGCGCTCAAGGTCGTTTGAAACCCAGCAGGCCATTTCGCCAACTTTTGACAGTCGGTGGCAATCTCAGTCGCGCGGGCTGTGGGGCCGGTGAGCCGTCCATCGAGCGTAGGACCTCCGGGCGTAGGCCAATCGGTCGGCCGGCGTCGGGTAGCGATTCTTGAACCAGCGAATCAGTCGCAGCGCTTCCTTCCGCTCAGCTTCTGACACCGGCGCATCGACGTAGGCTCGAAACTCTGCCGGCGTTAGCCGACGATGGGCGAACCGCGTAGCCGCCTCGACCGCCGACGAGGATGGAAGCGGACGCTCAATCATCGCGAGCCTCCTTCAGCCGCTCGAGCAGACGAATGTCTTCGGCGTCTTTCGGTCGCGCCGCGATTCGCTTGGTGAGAATCAGATCGTCGATAGACGGGATGGAGACCCTTGCTGCGCCGATGTCGACGGACACGCGCCGCGACCACAGATCGTCGAACCGGACCTCGACCGCATCCACCGTGGTCCGAGCGTCCGAAACCAGGACATCGATGTGCTCGTCGTTCTCGAGCACGTACCTCCCCGATCTGCGCGCGTCGTCGGGACCTCGGTTAGGCTCCAAGTCGAAGGGCCTCGCCGCTTCGTTTAGCTTCTCGATATCCTCGGCGTGCAGCCAGAAGTCGTAGTCAGCGGTCAAAACCGGCAAGCCCAGAACGACGAGCGCGCGACGTCCGATCAGCAGCGCGCGTGCGCCACTCGCCTCGATGGCGGAAAAGAATGAGATCTCGTCGAACGCAGAGCCTCGCATGACGTTAGTGTCTGTGCTTTGCAGGGGTGACGCAACCATATCGAGTGAAGCACGCACGAAGACTAGCTCCCATCCGCGGAACCGCACGCCCATGGCGCGCTGCTCCGCGTTCAGCTGTCGCGATGTCCGCCGTGCTGTTCCGGCGCGAGGCGCTGGATGAAGGCCGCGACGAGCGCTCCGACTCAGTCGATTCGCTCGAGCTCGCTCGGGCGCCACGAACGCTCGAACCAGGGCTCGAGGGGCCCGTACAGGCGTAGAATCACGAACCAGGCCTTGCCGGGCGCTGTCTGAATCCAGTTGGCTGTCTGGCCGCCAGGCGGCTCCGGTCCGAAGAGAATCTCGGTTCCGCCGTCCTCGGCCGGCAGCGCTCCGCGCAAGCTGCTCAAGGCGGGCACGGCAGACCGCGGAGTCTGGAGGAGAGAGCGAGTCTGGGCGTCGTACACCGCGATCGACCAGAAATCGGCCGCGGGGACGTTCGGAGGCAAGACGAGGCGGTAGCTCCGATCACCGTCGAGATCCCGGCCCTTCGAGTCGACGGCGGAGAAGGCCTCCTGCCAGCCAAACCGCGCGCGCTTCTCGAACATCGCGTCACTCGCCGCGGAGCGCAGATAGAAGTGACGCGTTCTGGCGTCGAGCTCTCGCGCATTGCCACGCATGAAGTCGCGGCTGGACCCGGCCAGAGACTGCCAGCCGGAGCCTTCGTAGAGCCAAATGTCGGCGTCGCGTGGGCGAAAGACGAAGGACCGCGCCGTCGCGCTTCCGACGCGCGCGGCCTCGTTCAAGAGTCCGCGAAGAGCTGCCTCCGGGCTGAAAGGTGAGCTCTTTTCGATTCCGACGGCCTCGAGGAGCGCCGCAAGCTCGGGACCCAACGCCTCTGATGGTTCCTCTCGAACGAGCGCCGCGACTTGCTCGTAGAAGGTAGCGTCGTCGGCATGAATCGTTTGCATGGGCTTGCCGCTTAGGCTGATGAACCGGGTCGCGCCTTCTTCTTCATCTTCCGTGTCTTCTTCGACGTAGTCGTCGAAGTCGACGGCGAAGGGCTCGATTCGAATCCTATCCTGAATCCGCATCTCCGCCTGAGCGAGGACACCAGCGCTCGGCCATCTGCGCCAAGCGAGGCTGTTCCCGAAGGTGAGCGAGCGGAATGCGTAATAGCGCTCCGAAAGCTGTCCTTCGTACGACTCCGGAACGAGGAGGTAGAGGCCACCCTTGCCTTCGTCCGGCCCCGATGTCCCGAAGTCGGTCACGGTGCGCGACAAGGAATCCTGGATCGCGCCGTTCGCGCGGGGCGGGCTGTCCACGATCGTCGCGCCCTGTCGAAGGTCGACCCAGGCGCGTGCTTCCATCGTGTCGACGTGGGGCGTGAGCATCAGTGAATGAGCATCGACGCTGCGCGAGAAGACCCCGACCGTGCCGTTTCGGTAGACGCCAGCATCTCTCAACCCGCGGCGGAGGGCGGCTTGCGAAGCGGCCGGAAGCATCGACAAGAACACCTCGACGCTGCGCGAGAAGTCGAGGTTCTCCAGAAGGCGCTCGGCGGTCTCCTTGGTGGGAACCCCGTCTGTCAGCTCCAACGTCCCGAGCCGCGTCGGGATGCGCGCTGCCATCGCGACGCCGGGCCCGGGCTCGGTCGCCATGCGTGGCGCCTTCTTGGGTCGAGGTGCGCGGGAGATCTCACGCAATCGCTGAAGATTTTCGGGCCGCCACCGGCCCTCGGTCCATGCATCACGTGGTCGATCGAGGCGCAAGACGACGCTGTAGCCTTTACCCGGAATCGTCTGAATCCAGCTTGCTTTGCGCTTCTTGTTCTTCGGGACCGTGGGGCCGAAGTAGATCGTAATCGAGCCGTCGCGCGCCAGAGGAACGCGCCGCTCGTTGCTCAGGCTCGGGAAGCGTTGATCGGTCTGGAGCATCGAACGGGTCTGGTTGTCGTAGGCGACGACC
>Ga0316197_10004057_pt1 | contig 10405 bp, 5 predicted proteins | sample OudBiesiAoxic_MG_FD_204939 | JGI IMG/M metagenome (GOLD analysis project Ga0316197, IMG submission 204939) | Coastal sediment microbial communities from Oude Bieten Haven, Netherlands - site A oxic | ecosystem: Environmental > Aquatic > Marine > Coastal > Sediment | place: Netherlands... | reverse complement strand
GGTCGTCGGGATGTCGATCGGGTAGCGGAAGTTGGAGCCTCCCAGCTTCTTGTAGTTGCTGGCGGACTTGTTGTCGATCGCGAGCATGCGCTGGTCTTTCATCACCGCGTGCATCGCAGTCGCCCGTTTGATGTAATCGAAGGGCACGATGCGGTAGTTCATGTTGACCTTACCCATCGTCGCGAAGGGCTGGCTGATCGGGAATGGCTCGACGAACGGCATCCAGAAGAAGTCCAGCATGACGTGGTCCGGCGGATCGCCAGTTTTCGGGTAGTCGCGGGCACCGTAGTGCTCTGGATCTGGGCGGAACAGCAGCGTGCGCCATGGAATCTCTGCCTGGATCCCGGTCGGGATCGAGCCGAGCTGCCCAGCCCCGCTGACGACGCGGTTGGGGGAAAAGAAGGTCCGGTCAACCCGGTCCTCTTCTTCGAGCCCTTCGAAGTATGGGGTCCCAGACCCCGATCCTTCGCCGGCGAAGCTGGTCCCGTCATCTGGGCGGTTGATGTAAGCGCCATCGATGTGCGGGCCGATGCCATTATCCCAGTCGCCGGTAACACCGGGGTCGACCGAGAGCTCGTATTTCTTCGCCTCCTTGGTGAATTTCGGGAAGAAACTATCGCTTTTGGGATCACCGGTGAAATCTGGAGCGTATTCGTCAGGCATGCTGACCGGAGCCCCATTCTTATCGATGGCGTAGCCGCGAGTGCTCTTGAATCCGGGGAGCTTTCTCCCATCGGCAGCCGTGAGGGTGTGGGCGTGGCGCTGGGTGGTGGCAAAGTCCGGGTGCGGCACCCACATGTGCTTGTTGCCAACACGACGGCCAGAGATCAGGCGGAAGTCCCCATGGGCAACCATCACCGAGCGGGTCACGTCGGCCTCCTCATCGATGAGCTTGGTCATATCTTGACCCGAGGCTTTGATTCGCTTCGCCCAGGTGTGCTTGTCCCGATCTTTCGAAAGATCCGGCACCGGCAGGCGGACTGGGGCGGTCGGGTCGTCGGGATTCGCGAACGCGACGTGGAAGACCTGGATGAGGTTGCCGACCGAAGCGGAGCCTGCCTGGCCATCATCATAGAGGACGAGCGCCAGCGGCTGTGGCGAGCCCACGAAGTCCATGAAGGTATCCGCCTCATCAACGATGATCGAATTCTGCGGGTCGGCTGTCGACTGCGAGCTTCCTGCCCCCTGGACGAACTTCGTCCCGAACACCAGGACATTGCTGCGCGTCTCGTCCTGAGTGACACCAGGGTTGTTGAAGAGGTTCTGGCCGGTAAGCCGCTCGACGTCGCCGGAAAACAGGCGCACACCACCGTGCGCTCCCCAGCCACGCTTCCCTTTGTAGTTTTCGGCGCTGTCCCAACGTGCGTTTACAGCTGGGCGACCACTGACCCCACGCATCTCCGGGAACTCATTGACCTCACCAGTCGCCGAGATGATTTTGTACTGCGGGTAGGAGGCCGGGTTGACATCGATGTTCCCTCCCTCGGAGGCAGCGGCGACGATGATCCGCTGGTTCGGGTGGATCGAGGTGAAGCCGTGGGTCACGCAGAAGGTCTCGATCAGGAGGCCGACCTCGATGAGCTTCTTACCGGTGTCGATGGTATCCCCACGGTCGCCCAGCGCTCCCCCGCCACCAGCAGGGTTCAGTGCGCGACAGTAGAATACCATCGCAACTTCTGAGAGCGTGTAGACGCGGCCATGACCTTTGCCATAAGGGCTCAGGGTCTGCCACCAGACGTCACGGTGGGCGGAGCTTCCACCACAGAGACAAGAGCCGGCGATCTGCCCGCGACCAATTTTACTTCTGAGCTGTGTAGGCCCTTGCCCGTACGGGCGCTTGCGGCTGTAATGGTGGGTCTCCGCAAGCAGCGGATCGTTGAGGTTGGTGTTGCGCATGTAATCCCAGATCTGGATCATGATCTCCTGGCTATCCTTGAACGGACCTTTGCCATACTTGCGCTCGAAGGTGCCGCCATAGCCAGGGATCGGAGTGTTGGCCAGCTGGAACATGTATTCCGTCAATAGCTGCATGTTCTCCTTGCGGGAGTTGTTGTAGATCTCGTTGTGACGACTGGAGGCGTCCCGCTTCTGCCAGAAGTAGCGGCGGGGACCAACCGTCGAAGCGAATGCGATCAGGCGGTCGTAGTAGGTCTGGCTCGCCACCGTGCGGATCTGCGAGGTGACCGCCGAGCCGACGTCGTTCATCGGCCACAAGCAGATGCGCGGCCTGCCGAAGAGGTTGATTTCCGGAGCATTGCTATTGACGGTGAGGCTGTGACGACCGTACTCGAGGTACTCACGAATCTTCCTGTCCTGGAAGATCTTGTTGAGCGGGCGCTGGTCAGAGTTGGAGCCGCTCTCCGGGCTGGTCTGCGCGTAGAGCAGTTCATCGACGGTCGCGTAGAGCCGCTCGTCGCCCGGCAGGTAATTGATGCTGCCAGCGCCGGTCCCGGTATCGCTCGCTGCCCGCCGGTTGCCAATCCCTGAACCATTGTCGAAGAACTTCACCTTCGGGCTCAGAGCGAGAACGTCCTGATACTGGCTCTCGGTCAGGAAGGGGCGCGCCCCGACCTGGCTCCCACCGCTGCCAGGATACAGGATCGGTGAAAGGGAGATCCCGCTCACGTGGCCAGGATAGCGGTAGACCTCGTTGCGTGCTGGCTGATTTTCGCCATAGTCACGCTCGGCTGGCGAGTCGGCACGCGGGATGTCCCAGAAGGCGCCCTCCGAGGCGGTGTTGATGTTGATCTTGGATGACTCGTCGTCAGTCCAGAAAGCGACGCGTGCCACCATCGGGTTTTTCTCGGTAGGCTTCGAGGCGTTGGCGCCCGGATCGATCCAGGCCCCCTTGTCATCGACGGCGCCCAGCGTCCCGTCAGCGAGCATGTAGAGCCACTCGACTGGCATCGGCAGGCGCTGCTTTTCCTGCCCCTGACCAGGCTCGACGACGCCCTCGATCTGACGGCTCAGCGAGTTCGAGTTGCTGTAGCTGAATCCTTCGATGTTGCCCTTCTGGATCCCCTTCACCGGTGACGCAAAGCCACGCGGATCGATGATCGGAAAATACAGTCGGTCTTGCGTGGAGTTGTAGACAGGCTCGTTCAGATCAACATACTGTGCCGGTCGCTCGATCCAATCACCTGGAACGTCTTCGGCGAGGTTCTCACCCCGCCTCGCGGTCGTCACCATTTTCCGGTTGGAGTAGAGTTTATAGACCCGTTCAGCCATGTCGTAGAAGTCGGTTCCCCCTTGGAAGTTGCTCCCGAACTGGGTGATCGCTCCGGGCTGGGATGCCCAGGTGTAGCGCTGGCTACCCCCGATCAGCGCGGTCTGCGTCGCTTCGCGGATCTGGCCGATCACCACGTTGGTGACGATCTCACTCAACTGGCGAGTGCGGACACTCTCGGAGTAGAACTTCGCATCCGTCAGTTCGGACTGGGCCATCTTGAAGAAGGCCAAAATGAGCACCGTCATCAGCAGCAACACCGAGAGCACCGTAATGATGGCGATGCCTCGCTGTTTGCCCTGCCGGACACTGAGAGTGGTGGTGAACTTCCGGGATTCGGCCGGATGGGGGGCGCTGGTTGTCGGACTCATGACTTTCGGTTTTCGGTTCTGGACGACACTGGGGGTTCGGTTGGCTAGGACAGGTGGAGGGAGAGAGGAACGAACTCAGAAATCTGAATTAGGACACGGAAAATACAGGCAGCTCCGGACATTCGCCCAGAAAATCATTCAATAGATTCCTTGTTTACAATGAATATACATTTGAGTCAAGACGGACAAGCGAATCTCAAAGCGATTTGTCGGCGGGGAAAAGGTTGGAGGGGGATGCAGTCTGGGCATGGCTTACACCCCCCTCCTTTGGGGGCGATGAGATGAACCGCTATTGCGATTACAATTTAAGATTTACAATGGATATACAGATAGATCAACAAGTAATTACATTGTAAATCACTTTTTCTTTGTAGTGGCAATCCACAAAAAAGTGCCTCGATCTCGATGGTTTCGTGGCCATCGTGGAGAATTCTGCGAAGTTTCCGGTTCACCTTGAAGGAAGATCCCGCCATCCCCGAACATTCCATTTGCGTCCCCGCCGGAGAGAACCCGGCTGCGGACGACTTGATTGAGGCGCTCACCGGACACTTTTCCGGCGGGATCCCAGCCGGCGATTTCGAACCTCAGATGCTGGCGGATCTGCGCCGCGAGCTGGCACGCGGCAAACTGGTCAGCGCCGACATGATCCAGCTATGGCGGATGCTGGGCAAGCTGAGCGCGAGGCTCCCAAGGCCTCCGGGGCCGGCCGGAAGCGGGCGCCCGATCGACTTGCTCAACCTCGCCTGCGGACACTGTGAGGAGGCTGCGATCCTCGCCGCCTTCTTCGGCCGCGGCGGGCGCCGGGTGCGATTTTTTGGGATGGATGTTAGAGATCGCGAGGTCGAGACCGCGCGGCGCCGCTACGCCGCCACCGAGGCAGCGTTCCGCAGGCTGGGCGTCCCGCAGTTGCGCGGCGAGACCGACAGCGACGGGACCGGGGTCGAGTTCGTCGCGGACGATGCGACCAAGCTCGCTGGCTACCGCGAGATCCCGCGCGAGTATGACCTCATCTTTCTCCGCCACCAGAACGTCTGGCACGACCGCGAGATCTGGCGGCGGATCTACGAATTCGCCCTCGCGCGACTGCCGGAGCACGGATACCTGGTGATCACTTCGTACTTCGACCGCGAGCACCTGATCGCGCTCGACCTGCTCAAGACACTCGGTGCCGAAGTGATCGCCAGTCTGGAGAACCCGCGCTCGCGGGCGCTCGACTACCCCGGCAAATCGGTCGACCGCCACCTAGCCGCCCTACGCCGGATCGACTAACATCGCTTCTTCCCCCCGAATGGAGCGGGGCAGTGCTCCCGCCATCACAAACTCCGCCTTGGCAGCAAGATCACCCCGTGCTAGAAAACAAGGCCTCCACGCCACTGCCCTCCCTTTCCCACTTCCACATGCCGGACCGAGACAATATCCCCATCGAAGACTTCCACGAAGATATCATCGGTAAAGTCGTTCGCGGCAAGCAGCTCAAGATCCCCGACCTGGCCAGAGACACGGGTCTGAGCACCGAGCAGATCGAAGCGCTGCTCGATGGCGAAGTGGACGAGGATGCGATCCGCAGGCTGGCGCCGGCGCTCGACTTGGATGCCAACGCCCTGCTCATCTCCGCCAACAAAATCTGGCGCCCCCAGCCGGTCGATCTCACCGAGGGGCTCGCGGTGTTCAACACCGAGTGGGGCGAGATGCGCGTCAACGCTTTCGTCGTCTGGGATCCCGCCAGCCGCAAGGCCGCCATCTTCGACTCCGGTGCGGATGCGAGCGCGATGATCGAATTCATCGAGAAGCGCCAGCTGATCGTCAACTCGATCTATCTCACCCACACCCACGGCGACCACATCGCCGACCTGCCGCGGCTGATCCGACACTTCCCGGGTGCGACCACCTATGTCCACCGCCTGGAGCGGATCTCCGGCGTCGAGAGCGAGGTCATCGACGAGGGCCACATTGGCGCAATCGGCGAACTCGCCCTCCTCGCGAGGCACACGCACGGGCACTCGGTCGGCGGTACCACCTACCTGATCACCGGCCTGGCGCGACCGCTCGCGATCGTGGGCGATTCACTTTTTGCTGGATCGATGGGCGGCGGGAAGATCTCCCTCCTCGACGCACTCGCCAACAACCGCGAGAAAATCCTCACACTCCCCGACGACACGATCCTCTGCCCCGGACACGGGCCGCTGAGCAGCGTCGCCGAGGAGAAAGCACACAACCCGTTCTTCCCAGAATTTAAATAGTCTACAACCTAACAAACCCACTAGATATCATGAGCAAAGAAACAATCGCATTCGTTGGAGTCGGCCGCATGGGCGCAAATATGGCACGCCGCCTGAAGGACTGTGGCTACGAGATCACCGCCGTCAACGACGTCAACCGAGAGGCCGCAGCCGAGCTGGCCACAGAGCTTGGCGCCAAACACTGCGAGAGCCTCGCTGAGGTCACCGCCGCAGCCGACGTCATCTTCACCGTCGTCACCAACGACGACGCGATGCGCGGGATTTTCCTCAGCGGGGAGGACAACCTCCTCAAGGGGGCTGATGGCAAAATCTTCGTCAACTGCGCGACCCTATCCCCAGGAATTCAGAAGGAGGTGGCGGACGCCGCTAGCGCAGCCGGCGCCAGCGCCATCGAGGGCTGCATGGCATCGAGCATCAGCCACGCACGCGAGGGCAAGTTGTTCCTCATGATCGGTGGCGAGGAAGCGACCTTCAAGCAGGTCAAACCGATCCTCGAACAGATGAGCGTGAACCTGAAATACATCGGCGAGATCGGCAAGGCCGCCCAGGTCAAGGCGCTCGTCAATATGGTGATGAACATCAACACCGCCGGCCTCGCCGAGGGGCTCGGGCTCGCCGACGCGCTCGGGCTCGACCTCAACATGATCTGCGATATCTTCGCCCAGACCGGCGCCAACAGCCGCGTCCTCGAGACGGACAGCGAGGACATGATCGCACGCGATCACGAGGCATGGTTCACTGCCGAACACGCCGCGAAGGACAGCGGGATCGCCAAGGCCCTGGCCGACGAGGCCGGCCTGACTCTGCCGCTAAACGATGCCACCAAAGCCCAGTACGACAAGCTCACCGCCGAGGGCAAAGGCGAGCTGGACAAGTCCGGCATCGCCGAGCTGACCTTCCGCGGACGCCACGGCTAGATCTAGGAGCGCAAGGTGCGGAGAGAGGTGCCCGGGAGCTTCGGAGGTGCATTCCAAGCTCTGGACGGCGCACGTCGCAAAATCGCGTTGCTGCCGAGACTCCTCACACTCGCGCCATCCCGGCCAGACCGGCTTGTCAGAATCGACGCCCAGCGATAGCGCCCGGATCGGCACCTCCAGGTGGCGCCATTCTGGCTAGCGCACCCGCACGACGATCAGGGTCGTGTCATCCTTCCCGGCCTCGTCGACCGCCTCGTCGATGAGGGCGCGGGCGGTCGCCTCGACCGAGCGCCCCTCCTCCTCGCCCTGCTTGAACTCGCGCAGGATCCGCCGGTTCCAGATCCCGTCGATCAGCCCATCACTGCAGAACAGGAACCACATCCCGGGGCGCAGCGAGATCGTCCCGACCTGCGGCACGAGCCTCTCTGTTCCGGCGCCGATCGCCTGCGATAGCACATTGCGACTAGGGTGGGTGCGCGCCTCGCGTTCGCTGATTTTGCCGAGCCGCTCCCGCTCCCCGATACGCGAGTGGTCATAGGTCAGCTGCTCCAACTCGCCATCGAAGTAGCGGTAGATCCGGCTATCTCCGACATGGGCGAAATGCATCTGCTTGCGGGTGAATAGCCCGCAGACCAGTGTCGCCCCCATCCCCCTCACCTCCGGCTTCGCTTCGCCGATCCGGTTCACGTGGTGGTTGAGATCCATCACGGCGGAGGCGAGGTGCCGTAGCGGTTCCGCATTGCCCTCGAAGCGCCCCATCCGCGCTGGCAAGAACTGCCGCAGTTCCTTCACCGCCAGCCAGCTAGCGTAGCCCCCGCCGGCGATCCCGCCCATCCCATCGCTAACCGCAAAGACCGCGCCGCGCTCGTCGATGTCGAGCTCCCCAGAGAGTGCCAATTCATCCGCCCACCCGTCGTCGGAGGCGAAGGCTGAGAGACAATCCTCGTTCCCCGCCTTGCGCTTCCCGTCCACACTCATGCCGAACCATTCGATCGAGAACCCTTCCGAGTCTTTCCGATCCTCCTCCTCACCGCGTTCGAGAACCTCGGCCAATTCAAAGTCGATGATGCAGAAGCGCCCCATATCCCGATGGTAGGTGATGTTGCGCGGGAATGGGTCGTCATGGACGACGCCGTAGTCCTCCTTCAGTTCGGCAAAGAGCTTGGCCGCCTTCGCTTCGCTGACCGTCTCTTCGGCCGGCTGACCGCAGTTCGTCGTCACCAGTGTCAGCGTATCGGCGTCGCTATCGATCAGGCGCGGGACATAGTCACACCCGCGATCCTCCAATACCTTCAACACATGGACCTCGTTCGCGAAACGCTCATCCGCCCCCGTCCCGCGGAAGGTCTTATACACACGGCCATCGTAACCGATCCTGACTTTCGAGCGTAGCCCGTCTTTCGCGATTCTCACGCCCTATGCTCGGCAATCCGAGAACAATTGCAACCCCGGGCGATCCAGCCCCGCTCACCCTCCAGCAGAGAATGAAAAAAATTAGGGCGCCACCCGCAAAGGTGGCGCCCCTGATTCAATTCGCCCGATTTTCGAGCACGCTGTCTGCGCTCGTCTGAGGCGACGCTGACTACGGCTTCGGCACCGACGAGATCGTCTTCAGCACGCGGCTGGCGATCTGGTACGGGTCACCCTGCGAGTTCGGGCGGCGATCCTCGAGGTAGCCTTTGTAGGCGTCGTTCTTGACGAACGAGTGCGGGACTCGGATCGAGGCACCACGGTCAGCAACACCCCACGAGAACTGGTCGATCGACTGGGTCTCGTGCAGGCCTGTCAAGCGCATGTGGTTGTCTGGACCATAGACGGCGATGTGCTCTTCGCAGTTCTCCTCGAAGGCCTTCATCAGGTCGAGGAAATACGGCTTGCCGCCGGTCTCACGCATGTATTCGGTCGAGAAGTTGCAGTGCATGCCGGAACCGTTCCAGTCCCCGGTGTAAGGCTTGCAGTGATAGTTGACATCGACGCCATACTTTTCACAAATGCGCTGGAGAAGGTAGCGGGCCACCCACATCTCGTCAGCTGCCCGGCGCGAGCCTTTTCCGAAGACCTGGAATTCCCACTGGCCCTTCGCCACCTCGGCGTTGATGCCCTCGTGGTTGATACCAGCCTCGAGGCAGGCATCGAGGTGCTCCTCGACGATCTGGCGCGCCATGTCGCCGACGTTGCGATAGCCGACACCCGTGTAGTACGGCCCCTGGGCCTCCGGGTAGCCATCGACCGGCCACCCCAGAGGGCTGCCGTCCTGGTAGAGGAAATACTCCTGCTCGAAACCGAACCAGGCACCATCATCGTCGAGGATGCCGGAGCGGGTGTTGGACGGGTGCGCCTCGCCATTCGGCAGCATCACCTCACACATCACAATCGCCGCATTTCCAGGCCGGCCGGAGTCTTTGAATATCGCGACCGGCTTGAGAATGCAGTCGGAATCGCCGCCTTCGGCCTGCTGGGTCGAGCTACCATCGAAGCCCCACTCAGGGAGTTGTTCCAACTTCGGGAAGCTATCAAATTCTTTGATGCAAGTCTTGCCGCGGATGTTCGCGACCGGCTCGTATCCATCGAGCCATAGGTATTCGAGCTTGTATTTAGCCATGGTAATATTCGGGTAGGTTGTTTTGCCGTGTTGAAAGGCGGTTTTGGTTGTTCGATTGCGTTTAGTTGAGCGTCGTTTCTAGGTGCCGACGTCCCCCGTGTCAACGGGGCAGTCGATCCCTCGCTCCAAAATGATGAAACGACGACGCCCGCCAGTCTGAAGCAATCACCATGCCAATCCAGCTAAAACTTGAACAAACCTTCAATCAGTCCATACCTATTTTGCTACAAATCACCTACGGGAATTCCAAATGGACCTTACCCGTGAGTGTGGAAGCAACTTGCACTCCCCAGCGAGCGGATTGCGATCCATGCTCCTAAAGTTCGGGACGGCTCGCGCAGTCCTCACGCCAAGATCGGCTCGACCACATGCCCGTGCACATCCGTCAGCCGGAAGCGACGTCCCTGGTATTTGTAAGTCAGCTGTTCGTGGTCGATCCCCAACAGGTGCATCATCGTGGCGTGGAAATCGTGCACGTGCACACCATCCTTCGCGACGTTGTATCCGTACTCGTCGGTTTCGCCAAAGCTGGCCCCCGGCTTCACGCCGCCGCCCGCCATCCAGACTGAAAAACAACGCGGGTGGTGGTCGCGGCCGAAGCTTTTGGCAGTGAGCTTACCCTGGCAGTAGTTCGTCCGACCGAACTCGCCACCCCACACGACGAGCGTGTCCTCGAGCAGCCCGCGGCGCTTGAGATCCATGACGAGTGCGGCCGAGGCCTGATCGGTCTCCGCGCACTGCTTCTTGATTGCGCCCGGCAAGCCACCATGCTGATCCCAGCCCTGGTGGTAGAGCTGCACGAAGCGCACACCTTTCTCGACCAGGCGGCGAGCCATCAGGCAGTTGGCCGCGAAGGTGCCCGGGTTGCGCGCATCCTTGCCGTAGGCTTCGAACACGCTGTCCGGCTCGTCCGCTAGGTCGGTCACCTCCGGGATCGATGCCTGCATGCGAAACGCCATCTCATACTGGGAGATCCGGTTCTCCAAGGCGGCGTCACGCGCCTGCAATTCGTGGAGGTCGCGCAGCCGGTCGAGCATCTGCCTGCGCCC
>Ga0316197_10004056_pt1 | contig 10405 bp, 9 predicted proteins | sample OudBiesiAoxic_MG_FD_204939 | JGI IMG/M metagenome (GOLD analysis project Ga0316197, IMG submission 204939) | Coastal sediment microbial communities from Oude Bieten Haven, Netherlands - site A oxic | ecosystem: Environmental > Aquatic > Marine > Coastal > Sediment | place: Netherlands... | reverse complement strand
GGGCCGGAGCAAAAGCCAGGTGCTCGAAGGCTCGGTCGGCTACACCAACTCGCTCGAGTTCTTCGACGCGAACATCTACGGCTACGGCAACAACATGACTCATCGGGTCCCCGCCACCCTGAGCTGGATGTTCTTCCCGACCTCGGCCCTGGTCTACGAGTTCGAGTACGCCAACCAGGACTTCGCGAACCCGGACGAGATTCTGACTTCGGCGACCTTGCTCTCCAAAAACAACCGGGTCTCCAACATGATCGGCTACAACGGTGCGATCACCGAGCGATTCTCGCTGACGGCGATGATCGGCTACGCGGCCGGCTTCTACAAAATCGGAGAAGACTTCGATGACGTGATCGCCCGCGTCGACCTGCGCTGGCAACCGCGGCCCACGATCTCGCTTTCGACTGGCTACGATCGCGACGTCCGCCCGTCTTTCATCGGCAACTTCGTACTGATCAACCGAATCCACGCGGACACGGCGTTTACCCTTGCGGGGGCGCTCCAACTGGGCATCAAGGCCTGGGTTTCCTTCGACAAGTCGGGCCTGGCCCTGAGCCCCGATGGAACCCTGCTCGGGGACCAGCCAAACCGAAAAGACACGCGCGTGTACGCGGGAGTCTTCGGCGAGTATCGATTCAAACCCTGGCTCGCTCTGTTTGCCGAAGTCGGCTATCTGGCAGACTTCACGGAATTCCGGTACGTCGGTCTGGACCCGCTGCTCGATCCCGTGGCGAACTATCAGAGGTTTGAAGCATGGATTGGCGTTCGCGTCTTCTACTGATCAGCGCAGCGCTGTTTCTCGCATTTGGCGCATCGGCTTGTAGCAAGCGCGGAGTCCAGGTGACCGAGGTGCCACCGCCCGCAACCGACGACACCACGCTCGGCCCCGGGGACGTCTTCTCGGTGCGCGTCTACGGCGAGGACGCGATGACCGGGAGTCACCAGGTAGCGCCCGATGGCACCATCAACTTCCCGCTCCTCGGCGCAGTTCAAGTCGCCGGCCTCGAGCCAAGCGCAGTGGCGCAGAAACTCCAGTCCGAGCTCGTCGAGCGAGATTTCCTGCGCGCTCCACACGTCTCCGTGTACGTCGAACAGTACTCATCGAAGCGAGTCAGCGTCGTCGGCGCCGTGGCGAACCCGGGCACTTTCCCGCTCGAACCCGGGATGACGGTCGTCCAAGCGATCAGCATGGCCGGGGGCTTCTCCTCGCTGGCCGACCGCGACGCAACGATGCTGACCCGACGGATCGACGAAGAGATCATCCGCTACCGCGTTCCGGTAGACCGGGTGACCAAAGGTCAGGCAGCGGACATCGAAGTCGCCGCCGGGGACATCATCTTCGTCCCCGAGCGCATGTTCTAGCCGCTCAGAGGCTCCAGTAGCGCAGGTCGCTCCGGATCTCGTCGGGGCTCAGCAAGGACTTCACATCGATGAACACCCCTTGCTTGCGTACAGAGGCGACGATTCGGTCGAGCTCATCGAGGTACTGCCGGTGAGGAACCGCGAGAATCACCCCGTCGAGCTCGCTCAGCGCATCGAAGGGCCGAAGCTCGATGCCGTACTCGCGCTGCGCTTCTTCTGCGGACGCCATCGGGTCGTGAACCACCGGCTCGATGCCGTATTCGCGGAGCTCGTCGATGATGTCCGGCACTCGGCTGTTCCTCAAGTCCGGCACGTCCTCTTTGAAGGTCAGCCCGAGCACACCGATGCGCGCGCCCTTGATCGCATGGTCTCGCTCGCGAAGCAGCTTCACCATGCGTTGCGCGACGAACTTCCCCATGTCGTCGTTGATGCGTCGGCCCGCGAGGATGACCTCCGGATGGTAGCCGAGCGACTCGGCTTTCGCGGTCAGGTAGTAAGGGTCGACCCCGATGCAATGCCCTCCGACGAGCCCGGGCGTGAATCGCAGGAAGTTCCACTTCGTTCCGGCGGCTTCGAGCACGTCCCGGGTCGGGATGTCCAGGCGATCGAAGATCAGAGCCAGCTCGTTCATCAGCGCGATGTTGACGTCGCGCTGGGTGTTCTCGATGACCTTGGCCGCCTCGGCGACTTTGATCGAAGAGGCGCGGTGAACCCCCGCATCCACGACGGCCTCGTACGCGCGAGCTACGCGCTCCAAGCTCTCCGCATCTTCACCGGAAACCACTTTGATGATCTTTTCGAAGGTATGGAGCTTGTCGCCTGGGTTGATTCGCTCGGGCGAGTAGCCGAGCTTGAAATCTCGCGACTGGCGCAAGCCCGAAGCCTCCGCGAGGAGCGGGCCGCACTGCTCTTCAGTCACCCCCGGGTAGACGGTCGACTCGTAAACGACGACGGCCCCTGGCGCGAGCGCGCTGCCCACGATTCGCGTCGCAGAGCGCAGCGGCCCGAGATCGGGGCGGCGGTCCGAATCGATGGGCGTGGGGACCGCCACGACGAAGAACGTGCAACCGCGAAGGTCTGCCGGGTCGCAGCTGAGCTTCAGGCTGCTTTGCGCGAGCTCGGCGCTGGTCACCTCTCCGGTCCAGTCGTGCTGCTTGGCGAGCGCGGTCACTCGGGGCTCGGACACGTCAAAGCCGACCGTGTCTTTGAACTTCCGGGCAAAGGCCAGGGCAACGGGAAGCCCAACATACCCAAGCCCGACGACCGCGATCCGCTCGGTCACGGCGACCGCACTTCCTCGCGGAACCACTCGGCCGTGTCCGACAAACCGCGTTCCAAGGGGGTCGGCTCTCCTAGCACGGAGATCATGACAGCGGGGTCGAGAACCGATCGTTCCAAGTCACCTGGGCGGAATGCGCCGTCGCTGACGACAGCAGGCTGGCCCACGAGGCTCAGCAACTGCTCGCCAAGCGCTCGAGTCGAAGTCGCGACGCCGGTCGCAATGTTGATCGTGCGGCCATCGAGGGCGCCCTCGAACGCGGCAAGGTTCGCCCGAACCGAATCTCGCACGTAGACGTAGTCACGAACGCAGCCGTCGTCTCCCTCTTTTCGGCGAGCGTTGATCTGAATCGGCTCTCCCTGAAGCAGCCGCCGCAAGAAGATGGCGACGACACCCGCTTCGCCATGAGGGTTTTGCCTCGGCCCGTACACGTTGGCGTAACGAAGAATGGTGTAGCGCAGCCCCGAGGCCTGCCCATAGGCCTGAAGGTAGAGCTCGAAGCTCGCCTTGCTGCAGGCATAGGGGCTCAGGGGCAAGGCTGGCCAGCCCTCTGCGGCGACTTGCCCCTCGGGGACCTCGCCATACAGGGCGCCGCCCGTGCTCGAGAACACCAGCCGGCTCTTACAGTCGAGCGCGACCTCGGCCACATTGAGCGACCCCAGCACGTTGACCTCTGCGTCCAAGATCGGCTCGCGAACGCTGACCGACACGCTCGCCTGAGCCGCATGATGGCTGATCGCGTCCGGCCCGAACGCCAGCGCCACCTTGCGCAGGGCGTCGCGATTGCGGATGTCGATCTGTTCAAAACCCACGCCCGTAGGAACGTTCTCCGTCCGGCCTGAGCTCAGGTCGTCGACCACGAGCACCTCGTGGCCTGCCTCGAGTGCAGCTTCGGCAACATGGCTACCGATGAAGCCTGCGCCTCCAGTTACTAAAATCTTCAAGCTCTTCCCACGGGTTTGGACTCTCTGAACGATTGGCTGGCTCGGGCGGGAGGCTCGCTGTCCGGACTGCCGTCTCCGTACTCCGGCACGAGCTGCGCCAGGGCCTGGCGAATCGATGTTGGACTCGCAGTTTTGCAAAGCGCGCTGAGCGTGTCGAATTGGGCGCGAAGCGCGGGCAGATGCGGCGAATCGTAGGTGCCCGTGAAGATCTTCGGGTGGGTCGTCCGCTCGATGCCTTCGCTGGTATTCGAGAGCTCCTCGAACAACTTCTCGCCAGGCCGAATGCCCGTGAACCGGACCTCGATGTCCTTTTCGGGTTCGAGCCCACTGAGCCTGATGAGGTCATGAGCGAGATCGACGATGCGGACCGGCTGCCCCATGTCGAGGATGAACGTTTCGCCACCTTGGCTCAGGGCCGCCGCCTGCGTTACGAGCTGCACGGCTTCCGGGATGGTCATGAAGTAGCGGGTCATCTCGGGATGCGTCACCGTCACCGGGCCGCCCTCTTGAATCTGTTTTCGGAAGATCGGAATCACGCTCCCCGCCGAGCCGAGCACATTGCCGAAGCGCACCGTCGCGAAGTGGGTCGCGCTATGGGTCGACAAGGCCTGCACATATAGCTCCGCTGCCCGCTTGCTCGCCCCCATCACCGAGGTCGGGTTCACGGCCTTGTCGGTCGAAATCATGACAAAGCGCTCGACCGCGAGCTTGTCCGCCAAGTCGGCGACGATCTGCGTGCCGATCACGTTGTTCTTCACCGCCTCGACCGGGTTCCATTCCATCATGGGCACGTGCTTGTGGGCCGCCGCATGGAAGACGATCATCGGCCGGTAATCGCGGAAGACCTGCGTGACGCGCGGCACATCGGTGATGTCGGCCACGCAGGGAACGACTTTCAAATCCCCGAAGCGCTTTGAGAGCTCGGAGTGAATCTCGAACAGGGCGTTCTCCGACTGCTCGACGAGCACGAGGCGGGAGGGGCGGTAGGCAGCCACTTGGCGGCACAACTCCGAGCCGATGCTGCCGCCGGCTCCGGTGATCATGACCGGCTGCCCGCGAACCAGCTCGCTCACGATCCCAGTTTGAAGCTTCACCGGCTCGCGCCGCAGAAGGTCCTCGATGGCCACCTCGCGGATCCGCGAAAGGTTCACCCGGCCGCCCACGATTTCGTAGGCGCCTGGCACGATCTTCACCTTGAGGCCCGCGTCCTTGCAGCTCTCGGTGATTCGGCGAATCGCGGATCCGGACGCGTTTGAAATCGTGATGAGCGCCTGCTTGGCGCCGTGCCGTTCTGCGACCCGCAGCAGATCCTTGCTGGTGCCCTGAACCTTGATTCCGTGAATCACCGCGCCCTGCTTCACAGGGTCGTCATCGACGAACGCCACGGGGCGTATGCCGAGGTCGGGACGACGCGAGATCTCCTGTGCGATCAGGACCCCGCCCTGACCCGCGCCTACGAGCAAGGTCGGAACCCGGGGCTTCTTCTCGTGCTTGTGCTGCTTGGAGGCAAGCCGCTCGCCCAGCATCCTTCGAAGCGCCCGGACACCCGAGAGCCCGATGAAGGCCAAGACGAAATCGCCGAGCAAGACCCCGAGCGGAACGACGCCGTATCGCGCAAGCGGGAAGCGGTCGACCAGCAGCGGGCTCGCGAGCCGAAGAGCCACCAGCAAGGCCGTCGCCGAGGCAATCGCGGCGAAGATCCTCACCGCGTCGCGAAGGCTGATGTAGCGCCAGGAAAAGCGGGTGATCCCGAAGCCAGAAAGAAACGCGTACTGCAAGAGCACCACGTACGGCAGCACGATCATCAGCTGCTGAAACATCAGGCCCGGCACGTCCCAATCGAAACGGACGAGCATCGCCAAAAAGAACGCGAGCATCAGAACCGAGATGTCGATCAAGAACTGCGAAGTGCGGGTCCGAAGGCGGCTCATGGGGTTCGAGCCTCCAAGTTGGCTTCTCGGTACCAGTTCCAGAGCTCCTTGACCCCCTGCTCGACGGTCACGGTGGGCTCGTAGCCGAGCAGCTCCTTTGCGCGTTCGATGTTGGCGTAGGTGTACTCGATGTCAGCGTCAGGCATCGGCTGGTCGCTCAGGTTCGAACGCTTGCCTGCTTCCTCCTCGATGAGCCGCACGAAATCGGCAAGAAGGATCGGCGTACCCCGGCCGAGATTGATCACTTCATAGCCCAGTGGTCGATCCGCTGCGGCGAGCACACCGAGGACGATGTCGTCGACGTACGTCCAGTCCCGGTGCATCTGGCCGTTGTTGTACAGGGGCACCTCGCTGCCTTGGAAGATGTTGTCCAACACCTTGTAGGCCATCATGTCCGGGCGCCCGCGCCGGCCGTAGACCGTGAAGAATCGAAGCGCGGTGAAGTTCTGCCCGAACAGGTGAAAGTACGAGTAGCCGAGCAGCTCGGCGGCCCGTTTGCTCGCCGCGTAGGGAGCGAGAGGGCGGTCGGCGCGGTCGCTCTCGATGAAGGGAATCACCTTGGTCCGGCCGTAGACCGACGAGGTCGAAGCGAAGACGAAAGTAGGCTGCCCATATCGCTTCGCAGCCTCGAGCAGGTTGAGCGTCCCGCCGAGGTTCACGTCCAGGTAGAGCTTCGGGTCTTCGATCGACGCTCGGACCCCGGCCATCGCGGCGAGGTGAATGATGGCGTCGAAGCGATGCTCGGCGAAGAGGGCGTCGATCCCGGCCTCGTCCCGAATGTCGGTCCGATGAAAGATGAACTTGCCGGGTTCGGGAGCCGTGGCCCGAACTTCGTCTAGGTTCGCCTGCTTGCGAGCTGGGTCGTAGTAGTCGTTGAGGTTGTCTACCCCGACGACGGTATCCCCGCGGCCGAGCAAGGCGGTCGCCGTGTTGCTCCCGATGAAGCCAGCGGCCCCTGTCAGCAGGATCTTCTTCATCTCCCCCTCTTGCCTGGACATGATAAGCCCCAATCGACCCAAGTTGCTTGGTCCGATTGCGCAGTCGGGAATACCATATCCCGGTGCAAGCCATGCTTCTAGCAGCCGGACTCGGTACGCGCCTGCGGCCGCTCACCGAGTCTGCGCCCAAGCCGATCGTCCCCGTCGCCAATCGGCCGCTTGCGGCGTTTTCGATGGAACACCTGGCCCGAAGCGGCGTACGCAGCATCGTGGCCAACACCCATCCGCGGCCCGAGCTCGTGGAAGCCGCCCTTGCGGCCGCCTGTCCCAAAGGCGTCGATCTGCGGTTTTCTCGGGAAATGACCCTTCTTGGAACTGGCGGCGGGCTCCGAAAAGCCCGGGGATTGTTCGATGACTCACAAAGTTCCGTGATTGTCATGAACGGCGACACCCTCTTCGCCCCAGACCTCGGGCGGGCCTCTCAAGAGCACCTCTCCCGAGGCGCTGTTGCAACCATGATACTGCGCCGGACATCCGAGCCCGAGCGATTCGGCGCGATCGGAATCGACCAAGATGGCTGGGTTCGTAGCCTCCTGGGGACACCCGAGGACGAGCGGGTGAGCGAGTCCCTCATGTTCACCGGGGTTCACATCCTGTCCCCGGAGGCCTTTTCGCGAATGCCCGAGTGTGGCTGCGTCATCCGGAGCGCCTACCGGCACTGGGTCGACAGCGGCGCCCCAGTCCTCGGCGTCATCGACGAGTCCCCATGGGGGGATCTCGGAACCGTCTCGGAATACCACCGGCTGAACCTAGAGCTCGCCTCAGGCTCATTCGCCTGGCCTGGAATCGAGCCCCGAGACGGCTGCATCCTCCCAGCCACGTTCGAGCCAGGCGCGAACGTTCGTCAGAGCGTCATCGGCGCCGGGGTCCGCATCTCAGAAGGCGTCCACATCGACCGCTGCGTCGTCTGGCCAGGCACCCTGGTCACCAAGTCGGCGACCAACGCAGTCCTCACAGCGGACCACCGCCTCCAGCTCGGCGGAGCTGACGCGATGTGATCCCAGATATGAAAGTGATCACCGACGCTTACACAAATTTACGAGAGTCAGCTTCCATTTCTCTCCAGTCGGTCTAATCATCCCGGCAAGCACTACGGATAGAACCCAGGAGGGTCCCGTTATGAAGCGAATTTCCTTTGGCCGAGTCTACGCCCATTGTGTGACGTCCGCGGAAGCCCTTGAACACGTCAAGCATTTGATCGCGAAAGGCGAGGGCGGATACATCGTGACGCCCAATGTCGATCACGTGGTCCAAGCGGAGCACTCGGACGCGCTGGTCGCCGCGTACGACATGGCTGACCTATCGCTGGTCGATGGGCAGCCATTGCTGTGGCTCTCGAGGCTCATGAACGATCCACTCCCCGAAAAGATCTCGGGGAGCGACTTCGTTCCATTGCTCATCGAAAGGGCGGCACGAGAAAGATGGCGCGTGTTCTTCCTCGGCGCCCAGGAGGGTGTCGGTGCAGAAGCGGGCAGGGTCATGTGCGCCAAGTACCCCGACTTGCAGATCGTCGGCATCGAATCTCCGGCCTTTGGATTCGAACACGACCCTCAGCACTGTGAGCGCATCGTGCAGAAGGCGGCCGAGGCTCGGGCGGACATCATCGTGGTGGCCCTCGGCTGTCCCAAGCAAGAGCTCCTGATGCACCGTTGGAAGACCGCCCTTGCGCCGGCGATCGCGATCGGCAGCGGCGCGGCACTCGACTTCATCGCTGGAAGTGCAAGGCGAGCTCCTGCTTGGATGTCCCGCAGCGGGCTCGAATGGCTCTATCGGCTGGCACAGCAACCGCGCACCCTTGCGCACCGGTATCTCGTGCGTGATCGTCAGATCTTTGCGATCGCATGGCGAACCTGGCTCGCCTCCGGCAGGGTTGCGCGTTTGTCCGTGGTCGCCGGAGCTGAGGCTCTTAATCCCGATCCCGAGAGTGCCCCGAATCCGGACGCGGACTCGAACCCGGCGGCGAAGGTGGCTTGAGACTCTGTCGCGGGATGATCCCCGTAGCCATGGGCTACACCCTGGTCTCCGAGATCAGACCAATTGCACGACCTCGGATTGCGTGAAGATCGCTGACGCCTGCAGTCGTAGCGCAGGCTCCGCGTACAGCTCCGGAGGCACAGAGATGTCGGCGAGATAGAGCTCCCCCACACGTGCGCGTACCGACTGCGCGCGTAGCCCTTCCTTTGGCAGCGCGAGGGTCATCGTGGCCGCAGCGTCAATCACCGGGTCGAAAGCAGCACCGCTGCTGCTGTCCACGCCAGAAGGCGCGTCGAGCGCTAGCACCGGGGCGGATTGACGATTCGCCCAGCGAATCATATCCGCCGCCGTCCCGTACGGTGCGCCTTTGAGGCTGTAACCGATGATCCCGTCCACGACGAGATCGAACTGCGCCTCCGCAGGCGGCGCTCCGATGCCGGAGGGAATGTTCATCGAGCGGGTGATGCGCAGTTGGTGTCCCGGTATGTCGGTGAAGTCTTCATGGCGCTTGGTCACAAACACCTCGACGCTTGCGCCCCAGTTCTTCAGCCGACGGGCGCAGACGAGGGCTCCCCCGCCGTTGCCGCCAACGCCAGCCAACACTGCCACACGCTTACCGCTTGGATCCTCAGAAAGGAATCGCGCGCGCCCGAGGTGCGCCAGGTTCCGTCCAGCGTTCTCCATCATCTGAATCAGCAAGATCTGGTAGTCCTCAATCATCGCCCGATCGACCTCGATCATTTGCTCTGTTGTGAGGAAGGGCACGCTTGCTGCTTTGATTTTTGGAAACATATCTTGCTCCTATCGGGGCCGGGCTGAAGTCTCTCAATTTCGTAAACTCAGCGGAAGCGCGTCCGAAACCGAGAAACTTCAGCCCGTCGCGCGGTGCCATCTTCAGCCTTCAGAACTTGCCGTTGTCGTTCTTCCATTCAGACGGTGCGGGGACGGCTTCGATCGTGTCCCAGTGCTCGACGAGCTTGCCCTCTGCGATGCGGAACAGGTCGTAGAACGACGAGTGCACCCCGGCGAGGAAGCCCTCGCTGACCGAGAGCACGAATGACCCCTCGGCGAGAACCCGATGGAGGCGCTCGTATTCAACGACGGGGCGGTCGCCGGTCACTGCTTCGAGCTCCGCCTTGAGCGCGCCGATTCCGTCCTCGAGCTCGGGGTGGTGCTGCGTGAACCGCTCCCTGTCGATGTAGTGATCCAATCGATCGATGCGACGATCGATCAGCACATCCTCGATGAATCCCCGAACGAGGCTTCGGTTCGCTTCGGTCCGACCGAGCTCGGCCGCTTCGGTGGGACCGTCGACCATGCTGTGGCCGGATGGGTTCGGCCCTCGTCTCGGTTGGATGTTGTCCCAATGTTCGACGGCCCGGTTCTCCTCGAAGCGGAAAACCTCGAAACCGATTCGCCGCGTGGAGAAGTCGTACTCGGTGTGCGCAAAGACATAGTCGCCATCGGCAAAGACACGCACGATGTTGACGCGCGGGGACGTCTTGGAGAGCCGTTTGAACAGTGCAGCCAAGCCCTCGCTACCCTCATGAGTTTGGGGATTGTGCTGAATGTATTTCTCCTGGTCGACGACCGCCACCGCGGCGGGATCGCCAGTCTCGATTGCTTTGAGCAGCGCGCAGATCTGTGCTTTTCGTACCGAGCTCATGTGCGACTCCGGGACTGCAGGCCCTCGAGAGGAGGCCAGATTCTATCAAGCCACACCCGTGCCGTCGCGCCCAGAACCCACTCACGGACACAAGAACCAAGAACCGCAAGAACCCAAGAACCTGGTCCAAGAACCAACCGACGTCGAGCACAACGACGGAGTTGGGTCGAGAAATTCTCTGTGATGTCGTGCGCTGGCGCCCGCCGCCGGCTGGCGCCGATCCGTCAGAGTCAGCGCTCCAAGTGCGCGGAAAC
>Ga0316197_10004055_pt1 | contig 10406 bp, 6 predicted proteins | sample OudBiesiAoxic_MG_FD_204939 | JGI IMG/M metagenome (GOLD analysis project Ga0316197, IMG submission 204939) | Coastal sediment microbial communities from Oude Bieten Haven, Netherlands - site A oxic | ecosystem: Environmental > Aquatic > Marine > Coastal > Sediment | place: Netherlands... | reverse complement strand
GCCGCGCTGCTCGACCGCGAAGGGCGCACCGCACTCGCGTTCGACCAGGGCATCGTCCTCCTCGACGGATCGGACAGTCGATTCCACTGGGAGGAGGTCCCGGGAGCACGCGATCCGGGGCTCGTGCCGTTCGACGCACAACCGGCGGTGAACCGACGCGACTACGTCTTCAACTCGAACGACAGCTTCTGGGTGCCGAGCAACGAATTCACCCTCGACGGCGACTACTCGCTGCTCCACGGCCGGCAGGACGTCCCGCTGTCGATGCGCACCCGACAGAACGCGCTGGTGCTCGCCGACGACAACCCGCTCGGACTCGCCGGCGACGACGGCAACTTCTCGGCCGACGAGCTCCGAACCGCGACATTCGACAACACCGCCCAGACAGCGGTCCTGCTCCGCGAGCCGGTCGTGGCGGCCTGCCGTGCGACTCCACTGGTGCAGGTTCCCGAGGTTCTCTTCGACGACGGCACCGAGGCACTTCCCGCAGAGGAGCTCGACCTCAGCGCAGCGTGCGAGGTGCTCGACGCGTGGGCCGGTCGATTCGACCTCGACAGTGCCGGCGCGGTGTTGTGGCGCGAGACGATGACCCGTTTCCCTGCCGCGGCATTCGAGCAGGCCGGGGTGCTGTTCTCCGAGCCCTTCGACCCGGTGCGCCCGACCGTCACGCCGGCCGGGTTCTCCGACAACGCGACGCTCGTCGCACAAGCGATCGGCCGCGCGGTCCAGACGATCACGAAAGCCGGCTTCGACATCGACGCGACGATGGGCGCTGCACAGTTCACGGAGCGCTCCGGCGAACGGATCCCGCTGCACGGTGGAACGAACGCCGACGGCGTCACCAACATCGTGTCGTGGTCGGACCGCAGCACGTCGAGCGACGAAGCCCCGGTCCGCGGCGACCTGATCACTCCCAACGGCGACCTCCGCGGCGACGGGTACCCGGTCAATTTCGGCACCAGCTTCGTGATGGTGGTCGACTACTCGTCGGGTGCACCCGAGGCGTCGGCCATCCTCACCTACGGGAACACCAGCGTGCGCGACTCCGACGTGTTCTCGTCGCAGACCATCCGCTTCAGCGAGAAGGACTGGCGAACCGTGGCGTTCACCGACGAACAGATCGCCGCCGATCCTGCGCTCACCGAGATCACGATCCGCGAATCCTGACCTTCCGGGTGTCGATGGGCGGGCTACTCGAAGTAGCCGAATGCGTCGACGACCAGGTCCTTGGCCGACACGCCGTTGAAGAACGTCTCGGAACCGGACGCCGACAACCGCGTGAAGCCGAGCGCGGCACGGACCTGATTCGGGCCGCTCGCATTGATGTTCGACACGGTGGGGAGCGTGCCCCCGGGATAGGCGGTCACGAAGCCCCGGCCCCCCGTCCGCACGATCGTCAGGTTCTGTGCGATCGCCGATGCCGAGTCCGGCACGCTCCCCGGGTTCAACACCTCGCTCCGATCGATGCCGAGGCGTCCGAACCCGAGCCCGGCACGCGTGTCGACCTCGCGCTCGGGTGCGAGCAGATGGAACCGCCCGGCGGTGGCCGAGGCCGAGCCGCTGCCGGTGACGTACCCGACCACGTCGACCGCCACGTCGTCGACATCATCGAGATAGATCTCGAACCCGCCGGACTCGTCGAGCGGAACGACCACGAGGTTGGCGCGTACGTCAGGTGCGGCGTTCACGTTGACGTTCGACGTCGGCGGCCGGACGGTCCCGGAGTAGACGGTGATGAAGCCCTTCGAATCGCTCGAGCTGTTGATCCCCGTGACGACGATGGCGACGGCTCCGACCTCGTCGACGTCCTCCGGGACGCCGAGCGCGCCGCCGAGCAACACCGCCACTCCTTCACCGGTTCCGACGGGACCCCGTTCGTACTCGTTGTCGGTGTCAGCCGGGTCACGCGTGTCGATGAGGCGCTCGGGCCCGGTCGCCACGAACCGGCCGGCCGACGTGGGACCCGACTGGTCGACATAGAAGCCGGCCACGTCGATCAGTACGTGGGCCGTCGCCTGCGAGAACACCACCATCCGCCCGTCGGCATCCAGGGGAACGATCGACGAATTGGCCACGTTCGCACCCGACGGGGCATTGACGTTCGACGTCGCCGGCCGCAGCGTGCGCGGCTGCCACACCGTTGCGTTGCCACCATTGGACAGTGGACGAACGAGCGCGAGATTCACGAGCGCCGCGGTCGCACCGGCCGGGGCGTCGAGGTCGATCAGGCGGGTCTGGCCCGCTCGCAGGGGAGCCGGCGGCGACAACTCGCGGGAGTCGAAACGGCGGTCCGGAGCCGGCAACGGCTCATACCGCTGCGGACCGCTGTCGGCAGGAGCGGCAGGAGCGGTGTACGTGACCTCGTGGACCTGCCCGTTCTGCTGCACGTACCACAGGGCCGTCCCGCTCGGACCGTTCACGAACACCATGTCGGTCGGCCGCGACGCATCGAGGAACACGAACGACGATCCGAGGTCGTCCTCCCCGTTCCACGCCCAGGTCGTGCCGAACGCGCCGTCCGACACGAGGTACGTGCCGTCGTAGGCCTCGGGCCACACGCCGTTCGGAACGAACGCGCCGCCGGTGACGAACAAGCCGTCATCGTGGCCGTAGTCGGTGATCGGGTCGACGAGCCCTGGCGTCGGTCCTGCGCAGGGCGGGTTCTGCCCCTGTGGGCACCGGCCCTCACGCAGTGGCCAGCCGTAGTTCGCTCCGACCGCGCCCTCGTTCACCTCTTCGCGGGTGTTCTGACCGACGTCGTTGACGAAGAAGCGCGTTGCGCTGGTGTTGGGATCGAACGCGAAGCGATACGGGTTGCGCAACCCGAAGGCGAAGATCTCTCGGCAGATGGTCTGCGGCGTGCTCGGCGTGTTGCCGCGGATCCGGCAGTCGGCCGTACCGGGTCCGGTGAACGGGTTGCCCGGTGCCGCGCGTCCCGTGGAACGGTCGACGCGCAGGATCTTGCCGTTGAGCAGCGACCTGTCCTGGCCGGCGTCGTTGGCGCCGCCACCACCCGAATCACCGCGCGGGTCGCGGCCGGCATCGCCGACGGCGACGTACAGGTACCCGTCGTTGCCGACCTCGAGATCGCCTCCGTTGTGGTTGCCGTTCACCGACGAGATGCCGTCGATCAGGATCCGCTCCGAGCCGAGATCGAGGCCGTTGCTCGTCATGGAGAACCGGCTGACCCGGTTCGAGCACCCGCCCGGTGCACCTGACGGGATCGTGCGGTACACGTAGACGAAGCCGCTGGTCACGTACGCCGGATCGAGGGCGAACCCGAGCAACCCCTGTTCGGAATTCGAGCAGACGTTGAATTCGGCAAGTGTGCGCACCGTGGCCGAGCCACTTCGATCGTCGATCAGCACCAGTCGCCCGTCCTGTTCGAGCGCGACCACCTGCCCATCCGGGAGCGCCTCGACCGCGGTGAGAGTCCCGAGCGTTGTGACCACCTGGTCGCTGAATCCCGATGGAAGCGCGTTCACGACCGGAGCCGGCCCACCGGCCTGCACCGCCACCAGCGCGGTCAACGACATCGACAGGGCAAGCAACACTCGGCGCATGTGCGAACGGTAGTCGTGCGGCCGGCCCGCAACAGGCCGTTCGCGGCACCTGGCCGGCGCCGAGCCAGTTCACGCGCCGTTCACAATCGGGCAACAGGTCCGCAACTGCCCGCTGGCAGCCTGCGGCTTCGAAATCGCGGTCGCCGCTAGGGTCGACCGTCTCCGAACAGCACCAAGAGAGATTGAGGACAATCACGTGGCTATCAAGGCTGAATACATCTGGATCGACGGCACCGAGCCCACGCCGCAGCTCCGCTCGAAGACGAAGATTCTGGACGAGCCGACCGAGGACTACCCGATCTGGGGATTCGACGGCTCGTCGACCAACCAGGCCACCGGCGACAAGAGCGACTGCGTGCTCAAGCCCGTCCGTGCGTTCCCGGATCCGATCCGCGGTGGCGACAACGTCCTCGTGATGTGCGAGGTCATGCTCGTCGACGGCAAGGCCCACCCCACCAACACCCGAGCGGCAGCCGCTCGCACCGCCAAGAAGTACAAGAAGCACGAGTCGCTCTTCGGCATCGAGCAGGAGTACACGATGCTCAAGCCGAACGGAAACCCGCTCGGCTTCCCCGACGACGGCTTCCCCGCTCCCCAGGGTCCGTACTACTGCGGTGTCGGCGAGTACGCGATCACCGGCCGTCGGATCGCCGAGGATCACATGGACGCGTGCCTCGAAGCCGGGATCGGCATCTCGGGGATCAACGCCGAGGTCATGCCCGGCCAGTGGGAGTTCCAGGTCGGGCCGCGTGGCCTGTTGGAAGTCTCCGACGAGCTCTGGGTCGCACGGTGGCTGCTCCATCGCATCGCCGAGGACTACGGCGTCGTGATCAGCATCGACCCGAAGCCCGTCAAGGGCGACTGGAACGGCGCCGGCGCTCACACCAACTTCTCCACCGTCGAGATGCGCGAAGAGGGTGGCTACAAGTACATCGAGGCCGCCTGCAAGGCGATCGGTGCGAAGGCCGACCTGCACATCAAGAACTACGGCGCCGGCGTCGAGGATCGCCTCACCGGTGCCCACGAGACGCAGCGTCATGACCAGTTCAGCTACGGCGTGTCCGACCGTGGCGCCTCGATCCGCATCCCGTGGCAGGTCTCGGTCGACAAGAAGGGCTACCTCGAGGACCGTCGCCCCAACGGCAACATGGATCCGTACATCGTCGCCCGCCTCATGACCGACACCGTCTGCTCCGCAATGAAGTGAGCCACCCCCACTGAACGGCGGAGAGCTCCTCCGTCGCTCCGCCTGGAGTGCCTGCGGCGCACCGAGACTCGGCACGAGCCTTGGTGCGCCGTCTGCGTTCCTGGTGACTTTTGTCGGACCAGCTGAGAGACTCACGAGGTGAACATGAACGAGCAGCAACGTGCCTACGTCCTGCGGTCGGTGGAGGAACGCGGCGTCCGGTTGATCCGGCTGTGGTTCACCGACGTACTCGGCAACCTCAAGAGCATGGCGATCTCACCGCCCGAACTCGACAACGCCTTGAGCGATGGGCTCACCTTCGACGGGTCGTCCATCGACGGTTTCAGTCGCGTGCAGGAAGCCGACGTACTCGCGATCCCGGATCCCGACACCTACGAACTGCTGCCCTGGGCCGACCCCACCGCTCCGGAGGCCCGGATCTTCTGCGACATCCATCACCTCGACGGTGAGCCGTTCGCAGGCGATCCGCGGCAGGTCCTGCGCCGCCATGTGAAAGCTGCGCACGAAGCCGGGCTCACGTTCTACATGGCTCCCGACATCGAGTACTTCTACTTCGAGCCGTTGGCGGCCGGTGAGGACCCGGTGCCGTTCGATGACGGCGGGTTCTTCGACCACACGATGAACGACGTGACGGGCGAGTTGCGCAAGAAGACGATCCGCACGCTCGAAACCATGGGTATCCCGGTCGAGTACAGCTTCCACGAGGACGCACCGGGTCAGCAGGAGATCGATCTGCGCCACACCGATGCCCTCACGATGGCCGACTCGGTGATGACGTTTCGGCTGGCCGTCCGCGAGATCGCCGCTCGCAACGGCGTCCACGCGACGTTCATGCCCAAGCCGCTCGAAGGACTCCAGGGCTCGGGGATGCACCTGCACATGTCGCTGTTCCGAGGCGACGAGAACGCGTTCTACGACGAGACCGACGGCTACGACCTGAGCGACACCGCAAAGGCGTTCATGGCCGGCCTGCTGCGCCATGCGAGCGAGATCACGGCGGTCACCAACCAGACGGTCAACAGCTACAAGCGGTTGGTGCCCAACTTCGAGGCGCCCGTCCACATCAGCTGGGCTCGCAACAACCGCAGCGGCCTCATCCGGGTGCCGATCGCGAAGAAGAGCAACCCGCTCGCCACGCGCATCGAGTACCGCTCGCCCGATCCGGCCTGCAACCCGTATCTCGCGTTCAGCGTGATCCTGGCCGCCGGCATGCGCGGCATCGAGGAGGGGTACGAACTGCCCGACGAGGCCGACGCCAACCTGTTCGAGATCGACGACGACATCCTGACCGAGCTCGGCATCAACCAGATCCCACAGTCGCTCAACGACGCGCTGGTGATCATGGAGCAGTCCGACCTCGTTCGCGAGGCGCTCGGTGAGCACATCTTCGAGTGGTTCGTCCGCAACAAGCGCCACGAATGGCGGGCCTACAAGACCCAGGTCACGCCGTTCGAACGAGACCGCTACCTGAGATCCCTCTAGGGTCGCACTGGAGACATCATGAGCGACCCGTCCCGACTCCTTGCGATCGTGCCCGATCCGGCCTCGCCCGAACTCGCACGAACACTCGACCTGGCCGGCTACGCCTGGAAGGCGGTCAGCTCGACCTCCGCCGCCAGCGATGCCGAGCCCGACGGCGGTTGGGCCGGCATCATCGTCGACGCAACCGATGACGTGGACGGTGCATGGTCGTTCCTGCGCACTGCACGAAAGCAGCACTCCGTTCCGACCCCGGCGCTGATCCTCATCGGTGGCGGCCAGCTCGCCGAACTGGAGCACCGTGATGACCTCTTCGACGACTTCTGTCTCGCTCCGTTCCACCCGTCCGAGCTCGAAGCCCGGCTCCGGCACCTGCTGAGCGCCGAGATCGAGGTCCAGTCGGCCGATGTGGTCGAGTACGGCGACCTCGCACTCAACCTGGAGACCTACCAGGCGTCGATCAGCGGCAGGCCGCTCGACATGACCTACATGGAGTACGAGCTGCTGAAGTTCCTCGCCCAGAACCCGGGCAAGGTGTTCACGCGCGAGATCCTGCTCAGCCGGGTCTGGGGCTACGAGTACTACGGCGGTGCGCGCACCGTCGACGTCCACGTCCGGCGGCTCCGCGCCAAGCTCGGCGAGGAACACGCCAACCTGATCCAGACGGTTCGCTCGGTCGGCTACCGCTTCGGCCAGTCCCGCTGGGACTCCTGACCCGGTCTCCGGTCAGGTCGAGACGACGTCGCGTCGAGCATCAGGCTCATCCGCGTCGTCCGACTCGTGTGGGACCGAGCGCACGGCGACGATCGAGGTTCGTCCGATTCCCTTGAGGTCGTATGACCTGCGGACCTTTCGCACGTCGAGGTCGTCACGGTCGAGCAGGTGCTCACTCTCGGCTCGCGGGATCGCAATGCTCCCGGCACGCGCCACCTTCGAGAGACGGCTGGCGAGGTTCACGGTCGGCCCGAACACATCGCCGCCGACGGTGATCGTCGGCCCGAATGCGATACCGCAGTGCACGGACGGCATGCCCTCGGCCATCGCCAGTCGCTCGATGAGTTCGAGCCCTGCGGCCACCGCGGCATCGAGCGTGTCGACGACGAACAACACCTCATCGCCGATCAACTTCACGACGCGCCCCCCATGGCTCGAGACCACGTCGAACGCCACCGCCTCGAAGGTGTCGATGACGACGGCGATCTCGTCAGCCGTCGCCCGTTTGGTGAATCGGGCGAACCCCGACAGATCGGCGAATGCCACCGCCTGGCCCTGCTCGGTGTTGTCGACCGTCAGCCGGTGGCCGATCGCACCCAGCAGGTGGCGACGCCAGACATAGGCCATCGTCTTCTCCATGAACGCGAAGACGTCGACATCGGCATCGGCCAGATCCGTGAGGCGCCGCTCAGGATCGGCGCTCGGCTCATCGTCGGCGCCGACCCCGAGTTCGAGCACGTCGAGCTGTGCGTCGACCAGGCGCGAGAACAGCGAACTCATCAAGCGGGCGAGGCGGAGCACGTCGTCGTCGTCGACGAGGCCGGATTCGACCAGCATCCCCAGCTCACGGACCACCTCGACATCGGCATCACGAAACGCCACATCGTCGTCGTCCACGGCCGCGAATCCGAGGGCACGCCACCAGCGCACCGATTGCTCCGGGTCGACGCCGGTGCGCGCAGCCACATCGTGTCGCCGCAGTGTCGGGGCTTCGAGCTTCGCCAGTCGATAGGCGGTGGCCGCCCGATCGGTAGGTGTCTGCTGTCCGTCCACGCGCTCCACTCGCCAATGATGGCCCACCTCCGGCTCCGGCGACGACCGGGCCTCGGATCGCCTCAGCTCTGGAGGAAGTTCGCCACGGTGGAGGTGACGACACTCGCGAACACGACGGCACCCTCCGTGTTCGGGTGGACCCCGTCGCCGCGCAGGACTCCGTCGGTCGGGGCGTAGACGCTCCACGGACCGATCGTCGCGTTGCCACGCTCGGCGATGACCTGTTCGATCGCCGCATTCACCTCGGCGGTGTCCTCCGGCCGGTCCTCGAAGTAGGTGTTGACCCAGATGACCGGTGCGCCGTCCGGGATCGGTGCGAGCACCGATTCGATCACCGGGACGACCTCGTCGACGTCGTTGTACTGGCTGATGTCGTTCGTGCCGAGCGCGACGACCCACAGCTGCTCCTCGGGCGCGCCGTCCGTCTCGTTCGCGAGGAACGTCGCGATGTCGGCACCGCTGGAGTTGTCGCCGAAGCTCTGACCGATCCGCTTGTCCTGCTGCGCGACGATCGTGACATCGTCGAAGCCGAGTTGCTGGAACTGTACTTCGAGCGCCGGTGTCGCCCCGACGGTGATCGAGTCGCCGATCATCACGATCGACTCCACGGCCCCGGCATCGATCGCACGCACGTCGGCACCGCCGCTGAGCTGGCCGATGTCGGAGCCGAGCCCGATCGTCGGCAACGGTGGTTGGGCGCCACCGTCGGATGCCTCCGACGATGTCGACGAGCAGGCAGCGAGCGCGAGCAGGCCGAGCCCGAGAAGCGCCGCCCGGCGCCGGATCGTCGTGGTTGCAGATGTCACGCTGCACATTCTGGCGAATGCATCGCCGCGCGTGGCGTCATGCCGGGGCGATCCACGTCACACCGTGGCGAGGGGGACCACACCGTTCCGCGACACGTCGAGGCGCCGGCACTGATCTGCCCGGTCCGGCACCCACAAATCATTGCGTCAGCGGTGCGTCGAGGCGCTGGATCCGGCGCGCGAGGGTGTCGTGGGCGCTGAGCATCTCGTCGAGTCGTTCCGACACGAGCATCCCGTTCCGCACGACCGGGCGGCCATGGACGATGGTGTCACGCGCACCGGTGGGGCCACATCGCAACCAGGCCTCGATCGGATCGGCGACCGCGCCGGCGAACGACGGGCCGGTGAGCGACCACACCGCCAGGTCAGCGACTGCCCCAACCGTCAAGGTGCCGAGCTCACCCTCGCGTCCCAGGCAACCGGCGCCACCGACGGTCGCGACCTCCAGCGCCATCCGTGCCGTGCCCGCAGCGGTTCCGTTGCGGAGCTTGGCGAGCAGCATCGCCTGGCGGGCCTCGAGCCACAGCGAGGCGCTGTCGGCCGACGACGAGCCGTCGACGCCGAGACCGACCTTCACACCGGCAGCACGGAGATCGACGATCGGCGCGATTCCCGATGCGAGGATCAGATTGCTCGACGGGCAGTGGGCGGCGCCGATGCCAGCTCGACCGAGCCGGACGATCTCGTCGTCGTTCGGCATCACGCAGTGTGCGACCCATGTGCGATCGGAACACCAGCCCGTCCGTTCCAGGTACTCCATGGGCCGGCAACCGAACGTCGCGAGGCTGAACTCGTCGTCTTCGGCATTCTCGGCGAAGTGGGTGTGCAACCGGACGTCGAGCCGCTCCGCGAGCTCGGCGGTGCGCACCATCAGGTCCTCGGTCACCGAGAACGGCGAACAAGGTGCGAGCGCGACCTTCGTCATCGCCCCGAACGAGCGATCGTGGTGCCGGGCAACCGCATCCTCACATGCGGCCAGGATGTCGTCGTCGTCCGCCACGACATCGTCGGGCGGCAACCCGCCGTCCTTCTCGGACAGCGACATCGAGCCACGAGTCGGGTGGAACCGCATCCCGAGGTCGCGAGCCGCCTCGACCTCGGCCGTCAACAGATCACCGGCACCGCGGGGATGCAGGTACAGGTGATCGGACGACGTGGTGCAGCCGGACAGCGCGAGTTCGGCCAACCCGACCCAGGCCGAGACGTACACCGACTCGCTGTCGATGCTGCGCCACAGCGGATACAGCGACTGCAGCCAACCGAACAACGGCCGATCGGTCATCGGCGGGAACGCCCGCGTCAGGTTCTGATACAGGTGATGGTGGGCGTTGACGAGACCCGGGGTGACGAGGCAGTCGGCAGCGTCGATCGTGGCCGCCGCTGCCGGCGGGGTGCCGGAGCCGATCCCCGAGATCAGTCCATCGGTGATCGCAACCCAACCGTCGGCGTGTTCACGACGTTCGTCGTCGACGGTGGCAACGCAGCGGGCGTGGACGATGGCGAGGTCGGCGAGCGGAGAGTCGTCCGGGACCGACACGCGGTCAGTCTTCGAGCTCGAGGAGTTCGCTGCCCTCGTTGCGGGCG
>Ga0316197_10004054_pt1 | contig 10408 bp, 4 predicted proteins | sample OudBiesiAoxic_MG_FD_204939 | JGI IMG/M metagenome (GOLD analysis project Ga0316197, IMG submission 204939) | Coastal sediment microbial communities from Oude Bieten Haven, Netherlands - site A oxic | ecosystem: Environmental > Aquatic > Marine > Coastal > Sediment | place: Netherlands... | reverse complement strand
AACTGCTGAAGTTATTGAAATCTCAGCTGCTGATCAAAAAGTAAAATTATCTATCAAGAAGATAGAATTAGATGCTGACAAAAATGAAGATGCAGAATTATTAAAGAAATATGGAATGACTGAATAATTAATTCCAGAACTCTTTCCTCTTTGGCGTTTACTCTTTGAAAAAAAGAGCAAACTATAGAAGAAGAATAGAATATATTATTAGGAGATGACTTAGGTCATCTCCTTTTTTTTAGTATATTCTTTTTACAAAAATAAAATGAATTTCTTATCTTACATATTCACTTGAAAAATATAATTTGAATGGGGAATAATAGTATTATTATGAATAATTAGTCGTTTAATAAAAAATAAATAAATAAAAATAATGAATAATATAATGAAGCTTTAATGAATACACAATAACACTACAAAATGTAGGTGAATTAAAAGGAAAATAGGAGGTAAAGAAATGAATGTTGAGAAAATTTTGAAAAGATGCTTAAAAAGAAAGATGAAAATAACACAGGTTCTTCTCGTTACTTTTTTAATTACTGGATCTATTGGATACTCACAGACTATAACAGGAGATAGTGGGCAAGTTACAATTAAAGATTCCAACACCACACTAACAGTTGAAAAAACTGGAATAGTGGACGGTAGGGAAAAAAATTCTACAACCGATAGTTTAGGTTTTGTAGGAATAAAAGGTGTAACTGGTAATGGAGTCATAGTCAGATCAGATACAGAAGGTGTGATTTTAGAAAATGTAGGGGTAGAAAATATAGGGATAATTGCTGGGGGATTGACCAGTAAGGTAGATAATAAACCACTCTTAATCCAAAAACAAGGGAACGGGATATATGACGGTGAAAGGGTATCGAAGATAGAAAACAGCGGGAAGATAGTGGGAGAGGTAAATGCAATAGGGAGTTCATTTGTAGATATAAAACGTGAAGATTACGAAGATTTGGAAGAACCAATATATAAGAGTGGGAATGGGATATATGGCGGGACTGTGGTAAATAATACAGGGGCAATAGAAGGAAGTGTAGAGGCTATAGGTGGGAAAATAGATAACTTATCTGCAGTTGATGCAGTATCCGGAATATTTGTACTCAGGAGTGGAAATGGTTTAGTGGGGGAAGTAGAAAATAATAGTGGAACAATAAGTGGAAACGTCGTTTTAAAGGGGGGAGAAACTAGAATAGCACAAGCTGATATAGATCCTACTCAGGATGATGTAGAAGCATATGCAGATGTTACTTCCGGTTATTACTATGAGCCTGATGATAAATCAGAGGGGAAAAGTGGAAATGGGGTATATGGAGATGTCAAAAATAACAGTGGAGTAATAACAGGAAGTATAGATCTACAAGGCGGCTTAGCCGGTGGAAGGGCATTGAAAAATATAAATGCAGGAGCAGAGGTTGAAGCAGCTTTAAGTGGGAATGGAGTATTAGGAGAGGTCGGAGAAAACAGCGGGACAATAAGAGGAAATGCAGTCTTAAAGGGTGGTAGTGCAATAGGGGCTGTGGATGGAACAACAGAGGCAGAGGCAGAGGTGTACACAGAAGTAAAAGCAGATACAAGTGGAAATGGAGTATTAGGAAACGTAAAAAATAATAGTGGAGTAATAACAGGAAGTATAGACCTGGAAGGTGGAGCATTAAATGGAATAGACGTAGGTGGTGATGTAGGAATCATAAATGAATCTGCAGTAGCGTATGTAGGGGCTGATAATATAGCATATGCGGATGTTTATGGGAATGCAGAAGCAACTACAAGTGGGAATGGAGTATTAGGAGAGGTAGAGGGAAATAGCGGAACAATAAAGGGAAGTGCAATATTAAAGGGAAGTTCAGTAGGTGATGGAGTATATGCTGAAGCCGAAGGTAAGGAGGCATATGCAGAAGCATACTCTAATGCATATGCAGAGAAAAGTGGAAATGGAGTATTGGGAGAAGTAGGGGACAATAGAGGGACAATAGAGGGAAAAGCAATATTAGAAGGAGGAACAGCACTAGGAGATGCTGAGAGACAAAATTTTGACGAAGGTGATAATAGAACACCTGAAATAGCTGAAGTAAAGGTAGATGCAGGGGCACGGGCAGATGAAAGTGGAAATGGAGTAATGGGAGCAGTAGGAGAAAATAGTGGTCTTATAGGAGGTAGGGTAATATTACAGGGTGGAACAGCTGTAAGTCAAATAGAAGGTATAAAAAATAAATCAGATGCAAGTGCGACTGCAGATGCAAACCTAAGTGGGAACGGTGTGGTAGGAAAGGTAGACACCAATAGTGGTACAATAATGGGAAGAGCAGATTTACAAGGAGGAACAACTAAGGTTGAACTAAATGGACCAACAGCGGATTCCACAGTGGAATCAAATGTAGGAGCATATTCAAAAGATAGTGGAAACGGAATAGTGGGTGATGTAGAGGGAAATGATGGAATAATAGAAGGTAGTTCAAGATCCCATGGAGGTTCGGAAGAGGGGACAATAAGTGGGGATAATTGGGTCGCTGGTTGGGCAGAAAGAAGTGGAAATGGTATATACGGGGCAAATATAGGAGAGAATAGTGGAGCAATCAGAGGTCGGGTAGATCTGATAAAAGGGAAGGTAAATGGAACGGAGATAGGAGCTTACTCTGAATTATCAGGAAATGGTATTGCTTTTTATGGAGAAGTTAAAGATTTTACAAATAATGGTCTTGTGGCAGGATCGAAGAGTGCAATAGCTGCGGTTTCAGTAAGCAATATATTGAATAATGGAGTAATGGCAGGATTGAAAATTTATAGTGATGGACAAGATTCTATGGGAACTATAGATGAAACAGGGGTTACAAATAATGGTGTATATGTAAAATTAAATGTAGATGGTAGTGTCATGAATGTAGAGAATTCTTCCGTTACAGGAGTTATTTATGATGGCAGAGAAATAATGAATACAGGTTTAAAAAATAGTGATTTAGATTCATATGATACTTTTACAGCGGATATCTCCAATAAGATAATAAATGGAGCCGGAGTAGGAAGCGGAGTAATGACAGTAGAGGGAACAGTTAAGGTAGAAAATTCCATGATAAATGGATATGATAAGGCGGTTACATTGAATGATGAAGCTGCTTTAACAGCTATTGATACGGTATTTAATGGTGGAGGAGTAGGTAGCATAAATGATAATGGAACTCCAGAGGACATAACCGATGATTATGTGAGATATAATCCTATTATAGTGGGAAGTAATGGAAACAATGAATTGACTTTGGCAGGTAAAACCATAGTAAATGGTGATATAGATATGAATGGAGGAACTGATAACTACCTTGTGGTTGGAAGTTCGGTACAGTTAAACGGTGATCTTTATGGGTCTGAAAATCAAGATAGTATAGACAGGTTGGAACTTGGAGATGAAGAACCCAAAGAATTAGTTGTTCGTAATAAAATAGAAAATATTGAAAAAATTGAAGCAAATGGAGGTGTGACACTTGCTCCTGGTTCGGAAGTTACGGGAGCTAAAGAGACGATAATAAAAAATGACAGTACTTTAGGGTTAGCCCCTAATATAACGGAAACAGATGATGAAGGAAGATATACTACTGCTTATTCTAAAAACGAAGGGATAATAGGAACTGAAGAAGGTGGAACAGGGGAAAAAGGAATTTTGAAAACCTCTGCTAATGGATTAGGAGGGGGAGTAATATTAGACATGGGTGACACAAAGATTGAGGAAGGTGTTCAGCTAAAAACAGACTCTATTATTCACGATGCAGTAATAGATGAGAATGGAGATATCGTAGTAGGAGTAGAGGATGACTTAGTAGTTCCACCTGTAGGTGGAGATTTTGAAACAGATTATGAAAAGTTAGACTTAGTCTATAAGAGTATAGTTTCAAGTGGAGATGATAATATAGATGCACTTTATCCTACTGTAGGAGGAGTTGTAGTTAATAAAACTTCAGATGTTACAAGAGCTGTAAGTGGAATTGTAGTTAATAAAACTTCAGATGATGCAAAAGAAGAATTACTTTATCTATTAAATGATATCTATGCAGCTAATCCATACGGACATTCATTATACGCTTCTAAGAAATCGATGAAAACATTCAGTGAAGCAGCATTGAATAATCCATTTAAAGCGGCCGGAGAAGAATGGCTAGTATATGGTGGATTAACATATGACGGTGATGATTTTACAGAAAAAGATAGTACATCATATGAAAATATTAAGTCAGAAGGGTCAACATTTGGAGCCTATGGTTTGGCTGAATATGGTCTATCGGATAAAACTTCAGCAGGGGTTATAGTTGGTGGAAATAATAATAAGGTAGATATTTCCAATGGATCAAAATTAGATGGAGATAGTTTTTATCTAGGAGCATATGGAAAAACAGAAGTTGATAATTTTAGGTTCATAGCTGGAGCAGGATATCAATATACGGATTATGACAGTAAAAGAATAGCGGCTAATAAATATCAAAGTCATAAATATGAGGAAACTTATTCTACCAATGGATTCAATGCATATATTGGCAGTACATACTCTTATGAATTGGGGCAATCATATTTCTTAGAACCCAAAATTAATTTAACTTATACTAGAATAAGTCAAGATTCGATAGAAGAAGGAAATGAAGACCTTGCGATAGAAACAGGGTCAAAAACAGAAGATTATTTAGATGCAGAGATGGGAATAGATATGGTCAAAGAGATAGAATTTTATCAGGGTAGTGCAAATATCAAAGGCGGAATATCTTATGTTCGTGCATTAACTGGAGCAGATAAAAGTACTTTGACAGGAAATATGAAGGGCGGATCTGATTTTGATATCTTAATTCCTAAAAGAGATAAGGATTTAATGAAGATAAGCACATCGTTTGAAGTAGAGCAAGATAGTGGATTTGTTTATGATATAGGAGGTGGATATTTAACAGGAAGTGAGACAGAAGATTATTATGTAAGAGGTGGAATAGGGTATAAATTTTAACTGATTGAAATTTAATGGAAGGAGATGATTTAGGTCATCTCCTTTTTGTTTTTTAAAATTGATCTTTAAATCCTTCTCTGATAGGTTTATATGTTTTTAATTTTTCGTCTAAACTATAGATATCAAAATTATTTTTCACATCAAAACCTTCTGATCTCACAGCAAAGTTAAAAGAAGCAGATCCCTCTTCTCCACTAATTATTCTATGGAAAATGTTCTCTTCCCAAGTGAGAACAACACCTTCATTTAAGAAAATTTCATCATTACATAAAATTTTATCAGGATAGATTTTAAAAATTATTTTTTTATTGAGATCAAGACTAAAAAGTTCAACTATTCTATGACCATGGAGAACAACTAGATTATCCTGCTGATGAAAATGCATGTACCAAGGCCTTTTAACTCCGTTAACTGGTCCTGGAGAAACAGCATTTTTATCGTGTAGAACTCTATCGATAGAATTGGTTTTAGTAAGTAATTCTTTAGGAATAATATCAAAGAGAACGCCTTTTGTTTTTCTAAATAATTTTAATGGTTTAATTGAATAAAATCCTTCTACTTTCATTTTCATAAATACACTCCTTTATTAGATATTTCTTTTAATATTCAAAAATAAATGAAATTACCTACCAAATAAGATTTTAAATTTGAAATATAATTATTAGAAATTCTAAAAAGGTGGTAAAATTAAAAAAAATAACTAGGAGGGAACTAATGTTAAATATTTTATTAGAGAGAAGAAGTATTAGGAAGTATAAGGATATAAAAATTGAAGAGCAAAAAATAAATCAAATATTGGGTGCTGGGAAAGTAGCTCCCAGTGGGAAAAATAAAAAACCATGGGAATTTATGGTAATAGAAGATAATGAAGTATTAAAAGAATTATCCATGGTAAAACCAAAGGGAGGATTATTCTTGGCAGAAGCTCCTACAGCTATCGTTGTAATAGGAAATGAGGAGATAGCAGATACTTGGATAGAAGATTGCACCACTGCATCGACATTTATCCAATTAGAAGCTCGTCATCAAGGATTAGGGTCGTGTTGGGTACAAATAAGGAATAGATATACCAAAGATGGAGGAGATGCAGAGAAGGCAGCCAAAGAGATCTTAGAAATACCAACTAATAAGAGACTTCTGTGTATAATTGCTCTAGGATATCCCGATCAAGAAAGACCAGCATATAAAGAGGAAGATGTACTGTAGACCTCACCTCTAACTCCTCTCCTAATTTAGGAGAGGAGGACTTTTAATGAAGTAGAAGTAAGAATAGGATATAAAGAAAAGACCCTCTTCCCTTGTTGACGAGGATTTCATGATTATTAAAATTAGGTATAAGTTTAATAATTGAAATAGAAAAAACTTAAACCTAAGGGTGTCACCCTTAACTGACTCCATTTCTTTTCATGAGCAAAAGAAATAGAGGAAAGAAAAGCTCACTTTTTCTAAATGATGTTATAAGTGAGGCCGTGGATCCCCGTTTCTTAGAGGGATGCCTGACGGGCATGTTGAGTCCGACGAAACTCGTAATATATTTACTGAGGAGTAGAATAACATCTAGAAAAAGAATTAAAAAGAATTAAAAAGAATTAAAAAACTCTGACTTTGTATGGAGTTTTTTAAACTCGTCTAAATAAAGGAAATATAAATGGGGAGAGAGTAGATGATAGAATCTAGTGTAATCAAATTAATATTGATAGTAATTTTAAATATATCTTTTGTGTGGGTATGGGTGAAAAAGGAAAATCTTAGAAGTGTTATGCCTTTTAAAATTATAAGAAAAGTAGAAGAAAAAGTATTTTTAAAAAACTATAAAAAAATAAAAGAAATTATTTCTTTTATAGGAAATATAAGTATGTTTTGGGTATTAAATATTTCATACTTAGTTTTGATTAAATTTTTTGAAAAGGAATTAAATTTAATTCTTGGTTTTCCTGAGGGGATGACAAGAGATGGAATATCTCAAACCAACGTTTTAAAATCAAATTATATATATGCCAATTCTTTAGATGAAATTACGAAATTTATATTTGATACTGGAAATATGCCAACATTATTTGTAGGAGTTACGGCTTTAATGATTCCAATTTATCTTTATATAATTGGTTTTAAAAGTAAATCTAAACGACAATTATTATTGATGCTGACTAAAAAAGGAGATATGTTTTATATATCGTTTTTTATCTATGTAATGCTATTTTTTAAAGTAGAAAAATTATTTTTATTTGGAGCAATTGGATATTTAATTTATCTATTGATGAAAGCAGTAAAATGGATTATGAAAATAGAAAATTCTTTGTATTCTTTTGAAGGTTTAGATAAAATATTAAAATTACAGGAAGAAAAAGAAATTGTCGAATTATATAATGCTACATTAAATGAGTTATATCAAGGGGTTAAAGACAACGATGCTTCTAAAACCGATGAAACTCAAAAATTATTATTATTGTTATTAAGAAACAATATAGTAAATTTGAAAAATACAGAAAAATTAATAAGAACATTGTATGATGTTTATGATGTTGCGATAAAAAATCAAGATGATGATATTTTTCATAAAATTTCACATCTTCATATTTTTATTGCTCAATATTATTTGATTAATGATGAGAAGAACAAATTTTATTGGACACTTCGTGGAATGGGCAAAGTATATGACTATTATCATAAAAATGGGACTGATAAATTTGCTTCGAGAGTAGTATCCGGTTTTAAATATGATCAATTTTATTTATGGAGAAATTATGAAGAAAATTTTGAAAAATTAACAAGTTGGTATTGTGAAATTTATAAGGCAATTACTGAAAGTATTAAAAAATCTATTGAAAATAATGACTTTTATTTTTTCAAAGAATTTATCTATTTAATAGGGCATGAATTTAAATATAAAGATAATATGAAAAGAGACTATAAATTATTTGAAAAGACTATTTATTTTGGAGTTTTGTTATATTTAAAGGAGGATAAAAGAAAGAGAGGAGATGACAGAACTCAATATAAAAAAATACATGAATTTATAGAGTTTATAGAGAAAGAAATATTGATTAATATTTCTTTAATAGATTTGATTGAATTATATGAATTTATAAAAACCGAAGATATGTTTTATAAATTAAATTGGGAAGATTACTTTAATCCTAAAATAGAAATAGTAAGAGTAACCAACCATAGTGGAAGACAAGAAAAAAAGATAGATGAACTTTTTTTTGAATTATTAGGAAAAGTTAAATTATTTGAAAAAGATAAGAGGAAATTATTAAATGATGAATACTTAAAAATATATTATAGAATAGGTTATTCTAGCTTTTCTAGAATAACAGAAGAAGAAAAAGAAATATTGATAGAGAGAATAGAGGGGTTTAAAGAAAATGCAGAAGATTTATTATTTGAATTAAAAGGAAAAGAATTGGATAAAAAAAAATATAATGAAATTAAAGATTTCTTAAGTGAAATGACAAATAATTTTAAATTAAAAAAAAATGAGCGGATAAAAAAAGAATCTTTATCGGAAGAAAAATATAATTTATTTAAAGATGAAGTGAAAAAAGTATTAGCAAGTTCAGAAGTAATTGAAATATTTAAAAAATTAAAAAAATGTAAGCAAATTAATAAAAAGAATAATAAACTTTCAGAAGTTAATATAAGTGAATTTATAAAAAAAGACTATTTCGTAAAATTAGGAAAAAAAGATAAAAAAACAGTTTTAGATGGTAGACTTGATAGTGAAACTTTTGGTAAAAGTCTTAATATCGAGGAGGAAAGAATTAAAGATTTAGCTAGATCATATGGAAGAGGTCTAAATGATGGAGTGGAAAAAATTATTGTTGAAAATTTAGAAAACAGTGCGACATTGGTTGAAGATTTAGATGCTACTATTAATAATATAGGTGGAAATCCTTGGGTTGTAATAACGGGGATGGGAGAATATTATTATCAATATAGTAATAATGAAAATATTCGTTATAAGAAAAATTTAGAAAAGAAAGATTATGATAAATATGGAGAGATACTAGAATCTGTTTATAAAAGCGAGAAAAAAGAAATACCAATTTATAAATTTAGGGCTATACAGAGTGAGGAAACTGAAAAATATATAAGTGGAATATATATATTTAACTCTGGTGAAATTGATAGTTTTTATCATTATTTATCTGGTGACGATGAAATAGAAGCAGATTTTGAAGATGAAGTAAGTTATACTAACTTAAAATTGATGGATACCAAAAACCTTTCTGAAGAAAAAAAAGAAGAACTATTGTCAAAACATGAGATGTCAGAAGAAGAGTTTTATCAAAATGTATGGATAATATTAAGCCAAAAAGGTGAGTTGAAACTAAAAGAGGATGCCAAGGTTTATAAGGTTGAATTTAATGGGTAAAACAACATTAATTCCATAAGAAAAGTTCTAAAGAGTCCCTCTTTAATACGGGTTCATTTCGGATTCACGATTATCAAAATTAGATGTAACTAAATCTAATTTTAAATGTGGCTGAGTAAAAGAAACGAACCAAAGAAAAGCTCAAATTTTGAAAATGGCTTTTAAGTAGAGATAAAATAGCCATGAGCTTTCGGGCTACAGTCTCACTACGTTGCGGAACTTAATTTGTATATCGCTCTTAGTAGAATGATTATTGTTAAAGTATCATTGCCTTCAAAATTAAAAAAGCAAAGATCCTACTTTGTATAGAGAATCTTTAACGCGACATTAGAAAAATTATGTAAATGAAGTATGAAAATAAAATTTATAAAAAAAAGAACCTCTCAGAAAAATTCTGAGTGGCTATTTTTATACTTTCAAACCCTACTTCAGTATCTCCCTTTGAGGGTCTACATTTAAAATTAAGTTTCAAGTAAACTTGATTTTAATAATCGTAGAATCCTATAAGAAGGAAGAGGGTTAAAACTACCCTACTAATATATTCCTAAGTAAACTATGATTTAATTCTCCTTCAAGACTTAGATCTTTTAAAGTAAGAATTATACTCCTAACAGTCTGTAAATATTCTTGTGGTTTATCCTTAGGAGTGATAACTAGAAAAACTATATCTATAGGTTTTCCATCTGGAGAGTTCCACTCTACAGGATTTTCTAAGAAACCACACACACAGATAGTTTTAGTAACTTCATCTGTACGGCAATGGGGAATAGCTACTCCCTTTCCTAGAGCTGTACTGGCTAATTTTTCACGAGTCATAATTGCATGGGATATTTCATGAACATCTTTGATAAGTGACTTTTCTTTAAGTAGTTCAGTTAATTTTTCAACTGTATCCTCTTTATTTTGTGCTTTAAATTCCCAAATATTCCCCACGATATCTTCAATGGCAAAATGTTTTTTCTTTTTATGAGATTTGTATTTCTCACCCATAAATTTATTCCAAGATATCAAAGTTCTCTCAGATATCCATGCTCCTCCAATCTCAAATATAACCA
>Ga0316197_10004053_pt1 | contig 10411 bp, 13 predicted proteins | sample OudBiesiAoxic_MG_FD_204939 | JGI IMG/M metagenome (GOLD analysis project Ga0316197, IMG submission 204939) | Coastal sediment microbial communities from Oude Bieten Haven, Netherlands - site A oxic | ecosystem: Environmental > Aquatic > Marine > Coastal > Sediment | place: Netherlands... | reverse complement strand
AAGACACTCCCGACAACGGCCCGATCATTCCGACACCGCTGGATATCAAATACCTAAAGCGTGCGTTGAAAACTGCCGGGTTTATCTGATCCCGGCGTGGGTGCGTCTTCGTCCTTGAGCAGCATCACCAGCGCCAGAATGGTCAGGCCCACCCCGGCCAGCACCAGACCCGTCGGCAATCCATGCCCCAACGCGGCCTGCCACAGGATCACCCAGCTGGGGGTCAGGTAGGTGTAGGCCATGACCTTGGCACTGGGCAGTCTGAGCGAAGCATATTGCACCAGGACAAAGGTGATCGCCGTGGCGAAAACGGCGGTGTAGGCAATCGTGATCCACACGATCCCCGGCAAGGCGGCCCAGTCGGTGGCCACGATATCGCGCCAGCCAAAGATCCCCACCAACAGCGCCGTCGCTGCCATCGCCCCGAAGGAAAACACCACCGGCGGCTCACCCCGGTTCAGCTTGCGCACCAGCGGGGTGTAGAACGCGTGGGCGATGCAGCCAACGAAATAGATCACCTCACCGCGGCCCATCTCGAACCGCACAAGCGCGCTCCAGTCCGCTCGAAAGATCACCCACAGCGCGCCACACGCCCCCACGGCCAGCGCCAGCGCCATGCGCCGCGTGGTGATCTGGCGCAACAGGATGTAGCCGAACAGGCCCGACATGATCGGCGTCAGCGTGAACACTGCCGCCGCCGAGACCGGCGCCGCTGTTTTCAACCCTTCGAACATCAGCACGAAGTAGAGACCCATCGCGGCGCCCATCAGCAGATACCGCCAAGGCGCTGAAAATGCGCTGCGCTGTACTCCGGTGATCGTGAACGCCCAGGCCCCCACCAGCACCGACGCCAGAATGAACCGCATCGCATTCAGCGCCGTTGGGGCCACATGGTTCGCCGCCATTGATCCCAGCGCGAATGACCCGGCGATCAGCCCCGAGAACAGCAGCATTGCCAGATGCCCCTTCATGGCATCGGTCATACAGGGTCCCACGCGCTGGCGCGATCTTTGAGAAAACTCAGAAATGCCTGCACTTTGGTGGTTCTGTGCAGGTCCATATGAGTGACCAGCCACAGCGGCGCCAGCCAATCGTCGATTGGGGGGTGCACCTCAATCAGCCCGCCTAGCTCGGCTGCGTGCATTTGAGACATGAACCCGATGCCAATCCCCTGCTGTACGGCGCGGCGCAGCGCGTGGACATCGCCACTGCGAAATACGACACGTTCGGCGTGGACATTCTCGCGCATCCACCGGGCGAAGGGTGCCCGCGATTTGGGGTCATCAGTGCCGACAAAGCGGTGCTGGGCGTAGTCCTTCACCTGTTTCGGCACGCCGTGGCGCGTGACATAGGCCTCGCTGGCATACAGCGCATAGTTCTGCTGGATAAAGGGCTGCACAACGTTATCGGGCTGATCGGGAACGGCGCCCGCACGGATCGCCACATGCGCCTCGCCATATTCCAGCCGGAACAGGCGATCCCCGGTCAGGTAGCGCACCATAAGGTCGGGATACTCCACCTGAAAATCCGCCAGAACCGGGACCAGAAGGTGGCTCAGCCCCCCCAGCGAGGTCACAACCAGCTCTCCACAGACCGCGTCGCCCTGCCCCTTGATCCGGCCCGCCAACTGGCTGAACTGGTCATCCGTGGCCTGCGCCACGCGCAGCAGGTCGTCGCCCGCCTCGGTCGCGGTATAGCCACGGGCGTGACGCTGAAACAGCCTGACACCCAATCGATCCTCTAACGCATCAATATGGCGGATGACGGTGGCATGATGCACCCCCAGCACATCCGCCGCGCCGCTGACCGTCCCGATCCGGGCCACATGATACGCGGTGCGAATTTCGTCCCAATTGTCCACGGAGTGTTCCTGTTCTTTTACGCACGAAGCCTAGTGGTATTGCCGCCTATTGTTCACCAATGCGCGGGCATGTAAAGCCTGCACTCTTGTGTCCACGCCACCCTGGCAATAGCTTGCTTGTATGAAAGTGACGCGCAATACCAATGACTTGCTGGTGCTAGACCATATCCCCTGGGTCATGTCGATCGGGCTGGCGTTGCTGGTATTGCTGTTTGTGGGCATTGGGCTGATTCCGTTGGGCCAATCCAGCGAGCCGATGTCGTGGCTGTTTTCTGGCATGTTCATCTTTGTCGGCGGGGGACTGTGGCTGATGGCGCTGGGGCTGTTTGCCAAACGACTTCAGTTCATCTTTGACCGGTCCGCCGATCGGATCACCCTGCGCCGACGTTCGATTTTTGGCCATGATGAGCGCCGCCACAAACTGTCGCGCCTGATCGAAGCGCGGATCGAGACCAGCCTTGGCGAAAACGGAAACGCGATGTATCGCCCCATTCTGGTCCTGCGCAGCGCGCGCAGCGGCGAAGCCGTTGAAACGCCTGTCGAGATGCACAGCTATTTCACCAATGGCTCGGGCCCCGAACGGATTTGCGAGACAGTCAATCAGTGGCTGTCCGACACAACAGAAAGCCGGGTGCCCGACGTTGGACGCTGACTTACTCGGCCGCGTCTTTGTCCCTTTTAAACACGCCTTTCAGCCGGTCGATAACGCCGGGTTTATCCTCATCCTGCGCACCTTCTGCATCCTCGGCAGGCTTTGCCCCCACCGATGCCTTGATCGCGCCCGGCTTTAGAAATCCTGACAGAACCACATCCCAGAACTGATCCAGATTGCCCGAGCGCAGACTGGCGATCTGCTGTTTGTCTAAAGACAACTGATACCGAATATCCGCCGTTCCGTCTTTGGCATTCACCACCTTAGCAAGACCTGCGCCCAACAATTTCTCGGCCGTCCCCGCCTGATCCGGAACCTGCAAGCTGACCCGGTCAAAGCCGACCTGCCAGTCCATTTCGATCCAGTCGTCCGACAGGCTCCACCGGTCGTCGACCTTGATGTTCAGTTGCCCGCCGTTCATCCACGTCAGCGGGGCCTTGGGCATCAGCAGTTTCAACTTGTCGGCCTCGACATCTTCGAATGACCAGAAGGTTTCACGGCCATTTTCGGTAATGGCACGGGTCTCGACCACCAAGGGCTGCCCCGCCAGTTCGGCCTGCATGTTCGAGCGAAACAGCAAATCAAACAGCGCATTTTCGCTGCGGAACGGGGCCACTTCGGCCTGCGGGATCACCAGCGTATAGGCCTCTGATGTCTTGGGGCGCACCTCGATATCCACGCCACTGGCCTGCACCAGATCAGCCCGGAACGGGCGGCGTTCTTTGCGGGTTTTATCCTTGTCGCGCGGTGGCGGGCTGACATAGCCGGTCACGCCCTCGACCCGCGCCAAGGCGATCAACGGTTCGTTGCTCAGCAGGCTCCAGACATTCACATCCGCCTGCACGCGGTCGACGGTCAGATCAAAACCCAGACCAGTGTCATCATCGCGCGTCAAACGCAGATCACTCAGCGCCACATTGCCGGTGATCAACGTGCCTTCTGCGTCAGCATAACTGACACTTATGCCCGCTTTATCGGCAGCCGTTGTGACGACATGGCGCAGGATTGGCTGAAAAAACAACATCGTTGCGATCACGCCCAGCACGCCAACTCCCACAAGAATACCCGCACTCCAATGGATCAGCTTGCGTGGGATCAACGGCTTGCGCGGCTCGGCGGGCTTTGGCGTTTGCTTCTTGGCGCGTCGCCCCTCCAGCAATAGGGCGAAGACCCCGCCAAAGATCGCCGCCAAAAGCTCGAGCAAAGCCCCAAGCGCAGCCCCCGCCAGCGCCAGAAAGGGCGCCATGCACACAGCCAGAATTTCTGCAAAGATAAAGAGAAGCGCTTCCATATCACCTAACCAATTATTTTTTCGACCAATTTAGGCGGCTCGGGGCGAAAGGCAAACCCCTCGCGTGACTTGACTCACTCAGTAATTGCTTTTAGACGCTACCACAGAATTTCCGGAAGTTTATGATGCTTCCGGTCCCTTGGGATATTCCCGGGATCGCCCTCCACCAGCGCGTTGCGCCCGTGGGGGCGCACTTGGTTTGGGAATGCGCCCGGTGGGGACCTTTGTGATTTCAGCCGCCGCCCTTATCTAAGGGGCACCTGCAACTGCCGATAGGAGGCATGAGTATGTTCGAAAGCCTATCAGACCGCCTGTCCGGCGTCTTCGACCGGCTGACCAAGCAAGGTGCCCTGTCTGAGGAGGACGTCAAAACCGCCCTGCGCGAAGTGCGCGTGGCGTTGTTGGAGGCGGACGTCTCGCTGCCCGTGGCGCGCGATTTCATCAAGCGCGTGCAGGATCAGGCCACCGGCCAGTCGGTCACCAAATCGGTCACCCCGGGTCAGCAGGTCGTCAAGATCGTGCATGATGCGCTGGTCGAAACCCTCACCGGTTCTGAGGACCCCGGCGCGCTGAAGATTGACAACCCGCCTGCCCCGATCCTGATGGTCGGCCTGCAAGGCTCGGGTAAAACCACCACCACCGCCAAGCTGGCCAAACGCCTGAAAGAGCGTGACGGCAAACGCGTGCTCATGGCGTCATTGGACGTCAACCGCCCGGCGGCGATGGAACAGCTGCAAATCCTTGGCCTGCAGATCGGTGTCGACACCCTGCCCATCGTCAAAGGCGAAGACCCCGTCGCCATCGCTAAACGCGCCAAGACGCAGGCGGCATTGGGTGGCTATGACGTCTATATGCTCGATACCGCCGGCCGTCTGCATATCGACGAAGAGCTGATCGCCCAGGCCGCCGCTGTGCGCGATGTGGCCAACCCCCGCGAAACCCTGCTGGTGGTCGATGGGCTGACCGGTCAGGACGCGGTCAACGTCGCCACGGAATTTGACGACAAGATCGGCGTGACCGGCGTGGTCCTGACCCGCATGGATGGCGACGGGCGCGGTGGTGCCGCCCTGTCGATGCGCGCCGTTACCGGCAAGCCGATCCGCTTTGTCGGCCTCGGCGAAAAGATGGACGCGATCGAGACGTTCGAGCCCGAACGCATCGCGGGCCGCATCCTTGGCATGGGCGATATCGTCAGCCTGGTGGAAAAAGCGCAGGACACCATCGAGGCCGAACAGGCCGAAAAGATGATGAGGCGCTTCCAGAAGGGTCAGTTCAACATGAACGACCTGAAAATGCAGCTGGAACAGATGCAAAAGATGGGCGGCATGGAAGGCGTGATGGGGATGATGCCCGGCATGGGCAAGATGGCCAAACAGATGGACGCAGCCGGCATCGACGACAAGGTGATCACCCATCAGGTCGCGCTGATCAATTCGATGACCAAGAAAGAGCGCGCCAATCCCAAAATCCTTCAGGCCTCGCGCAAGAAACGCATCGCCGCTGGGTCTGGGATGGACGTGTCCGAGCTGAACAAGCTTCTGAAAATGCAGCGCCAGATGGGCGACATGATGAAGAAGATGGGCAAAATGGGCAAAGGCGGGATGATGAAACAGGCCATGAAAGGCATGTTTGGAAAAGGTGGCCCAAGCCCCGAAGACATGGCCGCTGGCATGGACCCCAAGGCGCTGGAACAGGCGGCCAAAGCCATGGGCAAAGGCATGCCCGGCGGTGGCCTTCCCGGCCTCGGCGGCGGTGGCCTGCCACCCGGTCTGTCGGGCTTTGGGAAAAAGAAGTGACAGGCGCCAGCCTTCATATCCCCTCGGTCGAGACCGACCGTCTGATCCTGCGCGCTCCGGGTGCGGCGGATACCGGACCGATGCTGTCCTTTCTCGGCTCTGAGCGCGCCGCATTCTATGGCGGCCCGATGGCCCCCTCAGCCGCTTGGGAAAAATTTTCATCCTATGTCGGGCAATGGATGCTGCGTGGCTATGGCCTCTATAGTCTTGCTCTGAAAGACACCAATGAGACCATTGGCATGGCAGGCCCGTACCACCCCGAGCATTTCCCGGAACCGGAAATGTCCTGGCTGCTCACTGAAGGCCGCTTTGAAGGCAAAGGCTATGCCCGCGAAGCCTGTAACGCGGTTCTGACGCATCTTTTCACCACATTCGGCTGGTCCTCGGTCGTCAGCTATATCGACCGGGACAATATTGCCTCACGCAAACTCGCAGAGCGGCTTGGGGCCAAGCTCGATCCAACTGCACAGGCAGCAGTCCCAAATTGCGAGTGCCTCCGCCATTGGCCGCAGCGGGCGCGCGCATGACCTTGCAACTCACCATTCCCCAGCTGGAAACCGAGCATCTGATCCTGCGTGGCCCCGAGCCCGCGGATTTCGAACCGCTGTGCGCGTTTCTGATGGATCCTGCGCGATCATGGGGTTTTGGCACCGAAGAGGACCGCCCCAAAGCGTGGCGCTGGTTCGCCACCAATATCGGCCACTGGGCACTGCACGGCTACGGCTACTTCACCATGGAATGGAAAGACACCGGCCAACCCTGTGGCATCACCGGTATCTGGGATCCCGAAGGCTGGCCCGAGCCGGAGATTGGCTGGGTGGTGTTTGACGGCTTTGAAGGCCGTGGCATTGCCTTTGAAGGGGCAACACGCGCGCGTCGCTGGGCGTATGAAGACCTTGGCTTTACGACGCTGACGTCAAATATCGTGCCCGGCAATGACCGATCCGTCGCCTTGGCCAAACGTCTGGGTGCGTGGTTCGAGCGCGAGTATGACAACGTCCAGATGGGTGCCGAACAGCTTTTCCGGCACCCCTCGCCCGCCGATCTGGGCCTGAACGCCGACAGCGATGGCTCGCCCGAGGCTTACGCATGACCCCGCGCCTGATCGATACCCCGGTTCTGGAAACCGAGCAGCTGACCCTGCGCGCCATTGGTCCGCAGGATATCGAGACAGGCGTGCGCTATCTGATGGACCCGCGGACCGTCCATATGGGCGGGCCATACACCGCAGCCGATGCCTGGGATCATTCCGCAGGGTTAATCGGCCATTGGAGCATTCGTGGCTTTGGTCTTTTTGCGCTCTGCCTCAAAGGCAGTGATGTGGCGATTGGGGATGTCGGCCTGCTGCGCCCCGGTGGCTATCCCGAAAACGAGCTTGGGTGGGGCATCTGGGATCCTGCCCATGAAGGCAAAGGCTATGCGTTTGAGGCCGCCAAGGTCATCCGCCGCTATGCCTATGCGACATTCGGCTGGACCACCCTAGTCAGCTATATCGACCCGGAAAACACCCGCTCCATCGCGCTGGCCAAGCGGCTTGGCTGCACTCTGGACAAAGATGCCGCATTGCCTGACCTGCCCGATTGGGAAAACACGCTGGTCTACCGCCACCCCAAACCGGAGCACGTGTGATGTTCACTCAAACCATTCCCGTCCAAACCATTCCCGTTCTGGAAACCAGACGCCTGATCCTGCGTGGCCCCGAGGCGCAGGATTACCCTGATTTCAAGGCCACGTTCAGCTCGTACCGTTCGCGTTTCATGGGCGGGCCGTTGAACCCCTACGAGGCTTGGATGCTTTACGCCGCAGAAATCGGCCACTGGGGCATTCGCGGCTATGGCATGTGGATGATCCATGACCGCGACACCGACGCGACGCTGGGCATGGCCGGTGGCTGGTTCCCCGCCGCCTGGCCCGAGCGCGAGATCGCCTGGATCATCTGGCCGAACGAGGCCGGCCACGGCTATGCGCTGGAGGCCACCCATGCAGTGCGCGCGCATCTTTATGCCAAATGCGGCTGGACCCAAGCGGTCAGCTATATTGACCCCAAGAACCTCGACAGCATCCGGCTGGCCGAACGTCTGGGCTGCGTCAAAGACAAAGAGGCCGCGACGATTGACGGCAATGATGCGGTCTACCGCCACCCCTCGCCCGAGCGGTTGAAATCCGGCCAGATTGCGGATGGGATCGAGATGGAAATCAATCATTACTGCGACCCGTTGTTCAAGCCGAAAGGAATGCCCATTGACTGATGCGTCCTCCCGCGCCGCTGACCTTCTGGCCGAGCACCGCCGGTCGATTGACCGTCTGGATGCCGTTCTGGTCTACACTCTGGCCGAGCGCTTTAAACACACACAGGCCGTGGGTCAGCTGAAAGCTGAACACGCCCTCCCGCCCTCCGATCCGCTGCGCGAAAGCCAGCAGATCGAGCGACTTCAGCACATGGCGCTGGAGGCCGACCTCGACCCCGAATTTGCCAAGAACTTTCTGAACTTCATCATTGGCGAAGTCATACAACACCACAAGAAACATCAGGAATGACGGGCCTAACCGCCCCTCGAATAGCTGGAATATAGGAGAACACTCATGGCTATGAAAATCAGGCTCGCCCGTGGCGGCAGCAAAAAACGCCCCTTCTACCGGATCGTGGCCGCAGACAGCCGCATGCCGCGCGATGGCCGTTTCATCGAAAAACTGGGCACGTATAACCCGCTTCTGCCCAAGGACAGCGAAGAGCGCGTGAAGATGAACATGGAGCGCATCCAGTACTGGCTGGGCGAGGGTGCACAGCCCACCGACCGGATCAGCCGCATGCTGGAAGCTGCAGGCGTGATCGACAAGAAAGAGCGCAACAACCCCAACAAGGGTGCGCCGGGCGACAAAGCCAAAGCGCGCGCCGAAGAGAAAGTGGCCAAAGCGGCCGCAGCTGAAGAAGCTGCCAACGCGCCGGTTGAAGAGCCCGCCGCCGAAGACGCACCTGTCGAAGACGCCGTTGCTGAAGAAGCACCCGCCGAAGAAGCGGCTGCCGAAGAGGCTCCTGCAGAAGAAGCCGTTGCCGAGGAGGCTCCCGCTGAGGACGCCCCTGCGGAAGAGGAAGCAAAAGAGAGCTGAGCCGGGCGGATCTGGAATGACGCAGTTTTCGGCAGAGTTCCAGTCCGACCTCACCGATCTGATGCGTTGGCGGCGCGACGTGCGCCGCTTCCGCTCAGACCCGGTGGACAAGGCATTGCTGAGCCAGTGCCTTGATGCCTTTCTCTTGGCTCCCTCGGTGGGGTTGAGTGAGCCGTGGCGCGTGGTGCAGGTTCACAGCGAAACCGCACGCGCGGCGGCCTTGGACAATTTCCAAGCTGCCAATGCCGACGCGCTGGCCGGGTATAGTGGCGAACAGGCGGCAATCTATAGCCAGCTCAAGCTGTCCGGCATGCAGGAAGCGCCGGTGCAGCTTGCCATCTTTTGTGACGAAGCAACGGACAAAGGCGCGGGCCTCGGTGCGAGGACCATGCCCGAGATGCGCCGCTATTCCGTTGTCGCCGCGATCACCCAGTTCTGGCTGGTTGCGCGCAGCCACGGGCTGGGGGTTGGATGGGTCTCTATCCTTGATCCGATGCGCCTGTGCCAGGATCTGGGGGTGGACTCGGATTGGTCCCTTGTGGGGTATCTTTGCGTCGGCTGGCCCGAAGAGATGTCTGAAACGCCCGAACTGGTCAGTGCGGGCTGGGAAGATCGACGCGGCACCGTGCCGATCGAGTCACGTTAGCGCCATGTTCAAGTTGATCCGCCTTGTGGTCTTTTGCATGATCGCCTTCGTGGCGGGCGTCTTCTTTGAACGCTCAAATCAAAAGGAACTATGCGAGACATCGGGCGGCAACTGGGCCCGCGCCGGGGTCTGCGCATTCGAGGTACAAAATGACGGATGATCTGATCTGCGTGGGCGCAATTGCCGGGGCCTTCGGTGTGCATGGCGAAGTGCGGGTGAAATCCTTCACCGCCACGCCCGAAGACATCGCCCAGTATCCCCTTACCACCGAAGATGGGGCCCAGCAGTTCGAACTAACCCTGGCACGGCCTGTCAAAAATGGCTTTGCCGCGCGCCTGACCGGAGTGTCGACCAAAGAACAGGCCGATGCCCTGCGCGGATCACAGCTTTATACCTCGCGTGATGCCCTGCCCGGCCTGCCCGATGACGAATACTACCATGCTGACCTGATTGGCCTGTCGGTCTATGACACGGGAGGCACCCTTCTTGGGCAGGTGAAGGCGGTGGAAAATCACGGCGCTGCCGATCTTCTGGAACTGCACGGCGCAGGGCTGACCGGCACGGTGCTGCTGCCCTTTACCCGGCAGGTTGTGCCCACTGTCGATCTGGCCTCAGGCCGTATCGTGGCCGATCCGCCCGACGGGTTGTTCTAGCCCGCCGGGGGCTTGACCCGGCCCATACCCGTCGTCCACACACGGACACTGCCCTTATCGTGATCGGCCCCCATGTCTGACAAACCCGCCAAATCCCATGGTCGCAAATCCATCACCGCGTCGCTGCAGCCACGTGATCTGATCGAGGCGCAGCCGCGTCTGGCCCATGTCTGGACCGCACAGGTGATCACTTTGGTTCCACAGGCCTTTCCCGGCGTGCTGGGTGAAAGCCTGACCGGTAAGGCGCTGAAGGACGGGTTGTGGCAATTGGAGGCGATTGATCTGCGCCCCTTTGGTGAAGGCAAGCATCGCAATGTCGATGACACCCCGGCCGGGGGTGGCGCGGGCATGGTGCTGCGCGCCGATGTGATGGGCCGTGCGATTGAACACGCACGCCGTTCGGC
>Ga0316197_10004052_pt1 | contig 10412 bp, 11 predicted proteins | sample OudBiesiAoxic_MG_FD_204939 | JGI IMG/M metagenome (GOLD analysis project Ga0316197, IMG submission 204939) | Coastal sediment microbial communities from Oude Bieten Haven, Netherlands - site A oxic | ecosystem: Environmental > Aquatic > Marine > Coastal > Sediment | place: Netherlands... | reverse complement strand
CCGAGTTCAACCCGTCCAACAGCTTCATCGACTATGTCGGCCCCCTCGTGTTCGGCACGATCTGGGCCTCGGTGATCGCCTTGACGCTGGCCCTGCCGCTCGCGGTTGCGGTCGCGCTGTTCGTCAGCCACTACGCACCCAAGCGGCTCGCGATCTCGCTCGGGTACGTCATCGATCTGCTGGCCGCGATCCCCAGCGTCGTGTTCGGCCTGTGGGGCATCGCGGTGCTCGCCCCGATCCTCGCCAAGAGCGTCTACCCCTGGCTCGAGGACAACCTCGGGTTCCTGCCGTTCTTCGCCGGCCCGGCCTCGACGAGTGGCCGGACGATGCTGACCGCGGCCGCCGTGCTCGCGGTCATGATCCTGCCGATCATCACCGCGATCTCCCGCGAGGTCTTCCTCCAGACCCCACGGTTGCACGAGGAGGCATCGCTCGCGCTGGGGGCCACCAAGTGGGAGATGATCCGTCAGTCGGTCCTCCCCTACGGTCGCAGCGGTGTCATCTCGGGGGCGATGCTCGGCCTCGGTCGAGCGCTCGGCGAGACGATGGCGATCGCGATGATCCTCGCACCCGCCGACCTGATCACGTTCAACGTGATCAGCAATCAGAACCCGAACACGATCGCTGCGAACATCGCGTTGAAGTTCCCGGAGTCGTCCGGTATCGACGTCAATCGGCTGATCGCAACGGGTCTCGTGCTCTTCGTGATCACGTTCATCGTCAACGCCTTGGCCCGACGGGTCTCCAACGCCGGATTCTCGGGAGCCGCAGGATGACCGCCACCGAACTCGAACGTCCGGCGCCCGTCGAACCCGGCGGGAACCCGCTGACCAGCGGCAAGCTCGGCCGGTCGGCCGTCATCGGGATCATGGTCGGTGCCGTCGCTGTCGCGGCGCTCACCTGGTTGCCCGGCGGGGAGGTCAACTGGGCGCGCTGGTTGATCGTGTCGGTCCTGCTGTACTGCGCAGCGATCTACGTCGTCGCCCGCATCGTCGAGGGACACAGGGAGGCGATCGATCGATTGATGGCGGCAATCTTCCTCAGCGCCTTCGCCCTGGTCTCCGCCCCACTGGCATCGCTGATCTGGACCGTCGTGAGCGAGGGCGCCGCGCGGTTCGATCGCGAGTTCTTCACCGAGACGATGCGCGGCGTGGTCGGCGAGGGAGGCGGTGCCTACCACGCGATCATCGGCACGTTGATCATCACGGGGCTGGCCACGTTGATGTCGGTACCGTTCGGGCTCTTCACGGCGATCTACCTCGCCGAATACGGCCAGGGCAAGCGGCTGGCGAAGGGCATCCAGTCGATGGTCGACGTGATGACCGGCATCCCGTCGATCGTGGCCGGTCTGTTCGCCTATGCGCTGTTCGAGGTGTTCTTCGGTCCCGGCACGCGGTCGGGCATCTCGGGCGCGGTCGCGCTGACGGTGTTGATGACCCCCGTCGTCGTGCGCTCCGCCGAGGAGATGCTGAAACTGGTGCCCGACGAGCTGCGCGAAGCCTCGTACGCGCTGGGGGTGCCGAAGTGGAAGACGATCGTCAAGGTCGTGATCCCGACCGCCATCGCCGGCATCATCACCGGCGTCGTGCTCGCGATCGCCCGTGTGATCGGTGAGACCGCCCCGCTGTTGGTGACCGCGGGCCTCGCCCAGGGCGTCAACTGGAACCCGTTCGACGGTCGGATGACCACCCTGCCGGTGTTCACCTACTACCAGTACGTACAGCCCGGTATCCCGATGGAGGCCGGGCAGGAGCGTTCGTGGACCGCGGCGCTCACCCTGGTGCTGATCGTCATCATCCTGTTCTCGCTCGCGCGCGTGCTCGCCCACGTGCTCAAACCGAAAGGTCTCCGTTGACCCAGCCCAATTCCAACCCGCCGGCCGCGCATACGATGGAGACGCTGATGACCGATGTCGACGCACCCGAGCCGACCGCGGCGGAACCCTCCGCCACTCGCGCCCGCGCGCCCGAGCCCGACAATCGGATCGTCGCCGAGAACCTGAACATCTACTACGGGTCGTTCCTGGCGGTCGAGGACGTGAACATGGTGATCGAACCGCGTTCGGTCACGGCCTTGATCGGTCCCTCCGGTTGCGGCAAGTCGACCTTCATCCGGTCGCTGAACCGCATGCACGAGGTGATCGACGGTGCCTACGTGGACGGCTCGGTCTACGTCGACGGGCAGGACCTCTACGGCGCCGGCGTCGACCCGGTCGCGGTGCGGCGGCGGGTGGGGATGGTCTTCCAGCGACCCAACCCGTTCCCGACGATGTCGATCGCCGACAACGTGCTCGCCGGCAAGAAGCTGAACAGCAAGCGGATCGGCAAGTCGGAGTCCGAAGACCTCGTCGAGCGCGCCCTGCGCGGTGCGAACCTGTGGGACGAGGTGAAGGACCGTCTCGACAAGCCGGGCTCCGGGTTGTCGGGTGGCCAGCAGCAGCGCCTGTGCATCGCTCGTGCGATCGCTGTCGAGCCCGAGATCCTGCTGATGGACGAGCCGTGCTCGGCGCTCGACCCGATCTCGACGCTCGCGATCGAGCAGCTGATGAGCGAGTTGCAGGACACGTACACGATCGTGATCGTGACCCACAACATGCAGCAGGCCGCTCGGGTGTCCGATCGCACCGCCTTCTTCAGTATCGATGGCACCGGGATGCCCGGCTACGTGGTCGAGATGGACGACACCGAGGTCATGTTCTCCAACCCCAAGGAGCAGGCCACGATCGACTACGTCACGGGACGGTTCGGCTGATGAACCAGGGCCTGCGTACCGAATTCCACGATCAACTCGACGAGATCCAGCGCGGCATCGCGCGCATGTCCGCAGGTGTCACCGAGCTCGTGCCGCGGGCGACCGAGATCCTCCTCTCGATGGATCTCGAAGGTGCTGAGTACGTGATCCTGGGAGACGACGAGTACGACGTCAAGGCACTCGAACTCGAGGAGCAGTGCTTCCGGGTGATCGCCCTCCAGGCGCCGGTGGCGACCGATCTGCGAGCGGTCGTGTCGGCGATCAAGATCATCGCCGACGTCGAGCGCTCGGCCGATCTCTGCGTCAACATCTGCAAGGCGGCACGGCGCATCTACGGCCACGAACTCGACCCACACCTACGCGGCGTGATCCAGAAGATGGGCGACCAGGCGCAGGTGCTGTTCAAGGAGGCGACCGAGGCGTACCTCAACCTCGACGGTGTCCGAGCCGCGGCACTGCACGACATGGATGCCTACCTCGACGACCTCCATCGGCAGTTCATCCAGGTGATCTTCGAGAGCCATGCGGCAGGCAACATCGACCTGCAGGTCGCCGTTCAGCTGGCGGTGGTGGCGCGCTTCTACGAGCGGATCGGCGACCACGCGGTGAACGTCGGCGATCGAATCCGCTACATCGTGAGTGGTTGGTTGCCGGAACGTCCGTACGCCGAGAGCGACAACGATCCGCCGACGCTCGTGTCGACGGAAGGCACCTGATCCAGGCGCAACGATGTTCCTGACGGCGGTGATCGCTCTGGCGGTCGGGTTGTCGATCGGTGGGGCCGTCGGCATCGTGTGGACCCAGCGCAGTCGCGCCGCAACCACGGCGACTCGTCCCACCGAGGTCGCGCCGGCTCCGACGCGGCCATCGTCGGCCACCGACGCCTTCGACGGTGGACTCGCCGAAGCGGTCGATCACCTGGAGATCGGCGTGCTGATCGCCCGAGTCGACGGAACGGTCGAGTATCGCAACTCGGCGGCCGCGGAGTTCGCCGGAACCCACGTCGGCGTGATCATCGACGACCATGTGGCGTCGACGGTCGACGCAACCGGCGGTGGTGCCCGCGCCAACCGGCTGGTCGAACTCCAGGGTCCGCCGAAGACCTGGCTCGAGATCGCCGCCGACCCGATGCCCGACGGCCGCGCGGTCGTCACGATCCGCGACGTGACCGAACGGGCGCGAACCGACGCGATGCGAACCGATTTCGTCACCAACATCTCGCATGAGCTGAAGACGCCGGTCGGTGCTGTTGCGGTGCTCGCGGAAGCGCTGATCGACGAGCCCGATCCCGACGTGATGCAGCGACTCGCCGATCACCTCGTCGAGGAGTCGCATCGAGCGGCGCGAACGATCGACGACCTGCTCAAGCTGTCGCAGATCGAGTCGACCCGTCCGGTCGGCGACGTCGTCGACCTCGCTGCCGTCGTGCACGCGGCCGTCGCCCGGGGACGGGTCGTCGACGGCGGTCGGGGTGTGCTCGTCCAGTCGATCGAGCCGGCCGACCCGGTTCGCGTGCTCGGCGATGAGCGACAACTCGTGTCGGCCCTCGGCAACCTGGTCGAGAACGGTGTCAAGTACAGCAACGCGGGCGATGTGGTGCAGATCCGCACCAGTGTCGACGAGCGATCGGTCGAGGTGACGGTGGCCGACCAGGGCGTCGGGATTCCGGCGCGTGACCTCGATCGCGTCTTCGAGCGGTTCTACCGAGTCGACAAGGCCCGCAGCCGTGACACGGGTGGCACGGGTCTCGGTCTCTCGATCGTGCGCCACGTCGCGACCAACCACGGAGGCGACGTCCTCGTGTCATCACAGGAGGGCGAAGGATCGACGTTCGTGCTCCGCCTGCCGGCGAGCTGTCTCGTCCCCGGACCGTCCGATCAGCAACCGAGCAACGGAGTCTCGCCAGCATGAGTGAAGCCACAGTTCTCGTGGTCGAGGACGAAGCCAGTTTCGTCGAGGCCCTCACGATCGGGTTGCGGCGAGAAGGCTTCGAGGTCGTCGTCGCCGTCGACGGCGCCGAGGCGCTCGACCGGTTCGACGACGTCGCCCCAGACCTCGTGCTCCTCGACGTGATGCTGCCGAAGATCAGTGGAATCGACGTCTGCCGTCAGCTGCGCAAGCGCACACAGGTGCCGATCATCATGGTGACCGCCAAGGGGGCCGAGATCGACACCGTCGTGGGGCTCGAGGTCGGCGCCGACGACTACGTGACCAAGCCCTACCGCCTGCGCGAGCTGGTCGCCCGCATGCGCGCCGTGCTCCGCCGGACCGAGTCGCCGGAGTCGGTGTCCAACCTCGGCCCCGAGTCACTCGAGGTCGGCGCCGTCGCGCTCGACCCGCAGGAGCACCGAGCATCGGTCAACGGCGAGGAGATCAACCTGCCACTCAAGGAGTTCGAGCTGCTCCACCTCCTGCTGGCGAATGCCGGGCGAGTGCTGCCCCGTGAAACGTTGATCGACCGGGTGTGGGGCAACGACTACGTCGGCGACACCAAGACGCTGGATGTTCACGTGAAGCGGTTGCGCTCCAAGATCGAGCCCGACCCGGCCGCCCCCACCAGGATCGTGACGATCCGCGGGCTCGGGTACAAGTACGAGCGGTCCTGAGCTCGGCGACCCGTGCGGGTCGTAGGATCCGGTCGGTGGATCGGGGAACAGCGCAGCGCCGTCCGCCGGCGTCCAAATTTCGCCGACTCGCGCTGACGCACGCCCTGATGATGGGTGGCGACACCGCCATGGTGGTGGCGCTCGCCGATTCGCTGTTCTTCGACATCGACCTCGACGCGGCGCGATCGCGTGTGCTGCTCTTCCTGGTGATCGGTTTCGCTCCGTTCCTCGTCGTCGCCCCGCTCATCGGCCCGTTGATCGATCGCGTGGCAGGGGGTCGTCGGCTCGTGATCCAGCTCGTCGCGGTGGCTCGCGTCGTGCTGATGCTGCTGATGGCCCGATACCTCGACTCGCTCGCGCTGTTCCCGCTCGTCTTCGCGGCGCTCGTCCTGCAGAAGACCTATGTGGTGTCCAAGTCCGCGATCGTGCCGTCGACGGTGCGCTCCGAGCAGGAACTCGTCGAGGCCAACTCCAAGCTCGGCCTGATCGCTGGTATCACGGGCGCCGTTGCGGTGATCCCTGCCGCGATCCTGCTCCAGCTCGGGGGTGCCTCGGCCACGCTCGTCTACGGGGCGCTGATCTTCGCGGCAGCGTTCGTGGCAGCGACGCGTCTGCCGCCCGAGGTGGTTGCGACCGAGGCCGCCGACGCCACCGAGACCCGTGAGTTGGGATCATCGAGCATTCAGCTCGGTGCGATCGCCATGACCGTGCTGCGGGCCAGTGTCGGGTTCACGTTCTTCCACCTGGCGTTCTGGCTCCGCGATCAGGATCAGGGAACACTGTGGTTCGCGGCCGTGGTGGGTGTATCGGCGCTGGCGGCGATGGTGGGCAATGCGATCGCCCCGCGCCTACGCACCCGGATCCGAGAAGAGACGATGCTGTCGGCGGCCCTGCTCGTGTGCGCCGGCGCGGGGCTGCTCGTGGCGGTGCTCGGTGGTCCTCTCGGCGCGGTCATCCTGGCCGCCGTGCTGAACCTGATGGCGGCGCTCGGGCGGCTCAGCTTCGAGAGCATCGTCCAACGCGACGCTCCCGACGCCAATCAGGGGCGCGCGTTCGCCGTGTTCGAGACCAGGTTCCAGCTCGCCTGGGCGCTCGGTGCATTCGTCGCCGTGGCCCTCCAGTTGCCGGGTGAGATCGGCTTCCTGGTGGTCGCAGCGATCGCTGCGGGAGCGAGCCTGAGGATTCTGGGCGGCTTGCGCAGCGTGAGGTCGGTCAGCCGTCGGCCACGCGGGCGAGCCAGAGGCCGGGCGCCTCGACCTCGTTCGGGGTCGGCATCGCCGCCGGATCGCTGAACAACGGGGCGAGCCCGTTCTCGCCCGCACGGTCGACCACGCCCTGGACGAACGCCTTGCCGCGTGCGGTCTGGTCGGCGCCGAGCCGGATCCCCAGCAGGCGCTCGACGAACACGTCGTCGGGCGAGACGTCGGCGCGGCGCCGTCGCACGGCCTCGGCGATCTGGAGCGCGTTGCCGCCGATGATGCGCACCGCCACGGCGTCGACCACCCAGTCGATGACGCCGATGGTGACCGCGACAGCCGCATCGAGGTACGGCTCCATCTCCAGCTGCTCGGGCGAACGCACGGCACCGAGCAATACCTCCGGGTCACCGAACGCCTGCTGCATCGCAGCCATCGGATCGCTCTGGTCGATGTCGAGCGAGGTGAGCTTGTCGGTCATCGCCGACGCGTCGGGGCGGAAGGCGCCGACGTGACGCTGGACGAGCGACCGGAGGTGGCCCGCGACGTGCTCGACCGAGAACAGGGTCAGCCCCGCCAGTTCGTGAGCGAGCACCCACAGCCGCATCTCGTCGAGCTCGATCTCCCAGTCGCTGGCGAACGAGTCGATCGTCGTCGGCACGAGTACCAACGCCGGCGTCGCCCTCGGGATGGGGAGGTCGTAGACACCGAACGCTCGTCGTGCGAGGTTGCCGACCATCGAGCCGACGCTCATCCCGAGCATCGCCGGTGCCATCATCTTGCCGAGCCCCGCCATCATCTGAGCCATCGGGTCTGCAGCGACCTCGTCGGGGAGGTCGTCGTCTCGCGGACCGAGTGACGTGGCCAGATCGGTGAACAGCGGTCGGTAGGCGTCGAGCGTCTGTTGGGCCCACTGCTCGGGCGTCGCGACCGAGGGCTCGGTGGGCGGCACCTCGAGCTGCATCACGTCGCCGACGTGCAGCCGGGCGATGCCGGCGAGTTCCGCGTACTTGAGACGGACTGCGGGATCGATGTTCGGCGACGTCGTCTGCCCGGTTCCGGCGAGCAATCCGCCGCCACTGGCGGCGAGGACTGCGAACTGACGCGCCGCGTCCCAGTTGAGCGGTCCTTGCCCGGACAGCGCTCGTGACAGGTCGCCGAACAACGGGATGTTCTGCAGTGGATCGGCGCCCGCGCCGCCCAGGCCGAACATGCCGAACGGGTTGTCACCGAACGGGTTCGGCGCGGACGGATCCTGATCGGGGCGGTCCTCGTCGGACGCGTCGTCACCAAGCGGCTGGTCGTCATCGTCGGCCATGATCCGATGCTACGACCTCCGTGGGCCCGATCGACCGGGGATCGGAACTGGCACCTCGCCCGACGCTCGTCGACGGGCGCCCCGCAGCGGCGCGGGCGTTCCTCGCCGCCGCAACGCACGACGTTATGGTTCCAGCGATGGGCACAGTGGTGTTGACGGGGGGCGCCGGTGCACTCGGTGAGCGGGTCCGTCGATCGCTGCTCGACCGTGACCCCACGCTCGAGGTGGTGCTGCTCGACACCGACGTCGACGAGCTCGACCAGTACGGGCCCGCCGAGGTGGTGGTCGACCTCGGCAGCAGCGACCACGACAGCAGAGCTGCTCGTCGTGAGAGCGCGACCGCAGTGGCTGCCGCCACGCTCGATGCGGCTGACGAACTGTGTGCGCGACACGTGGTGTTCGTGTCGTCGGCGATGGTGTACGGCGCCCACCGGAACAATCCGATCCCGATCACCGAGGATGCCGCGCTGCGCCCGGATGTCGAGTTCGTCTTCGCCCGCCAGCTCGGTTCGGCCGAAGAACTGGTCGAGCAGTGGCGGCTGGCACGTCGCGGGCGAGCGACCTGTGTACTGCGCCCGGCGGTTGCGTTGGCGTGGGGCGGCAACTCGCGTCTGGCGGCGGCGCTCGTGTCGGGACTCGGACGACGCTTCGCCGAGGACGACCCTCCATCGCAGTTCCTGCATCTCGACGATCTCGCGACCGCCGTCGCGCTGGCCGTGACGGATCGGCTCGACGGTGTCTACAACGTGGCACCTGACGGGTGGGTTGCCGGCGACCGAGTGCGGGCGCTGTCGGGTGAGCGTCCGCGCTTCCCGCTTCCCGAGCGGTTCGCCGAGTTGCTCGCTCGCCTTCGATGGAGGTTTCAGCGCGGGCCGATCCCGCCGGGTCTGCGGTCGTACACGCTCGAGCCGTGGGTCGTGTCCAACGGGCGATTGCGAGCAGCCGGGTGGGCTCCGACCGTCACCAACGAACAGACCTACGTCGAGAGCACCGAGGCGCCGTGGTGGACCACGGTGTCTCCGAAGCGCCGCCAGGAGCTGGCGCTCGGCGCGGGCGTCGTCATGCTGCTCGTGGCGGCGATCTCGACGGTGGCCGTCGTGCGGCGCCGGTTCAGTCCTCGACGAGGGTGATCAGTTCGCCGCGGCGGACGTGGGCGACGACGTCGCCCCCTTCGTCGAAGACGACCGATCCGTCGGGAACCGCGAGCGAGCTGACCAGCTGCTCGACATCGTGCCAGTCGGCCCGGTACGTGACCGCGTCGGTGTGGAGGTACACCGAATCGCCGGCCCCGGGGGGCGCTGGGGCCACGCTGGCGCCGTCGAGCGTCACCTCGGGCGAGGCCGCCACCGCATTCGGAATCGCCGAGAACGAGGCGAGGCCGATCGGTTGAGCGGTGACGCCGTTCGAGGGTGATGGAGTCGGTGCCGTCTCCGCTCCAGCGGCGATGTCGGACTCCGCGGCGGGGGCGGGGCGGCCGGGCGACGTGGTGGCACTGAGCGCGATCGGTGACGTCGGCGGCCTCGGCACGGCAGCCACCACGAGTGCTCCGACGACCACCAGTGCCACTGCGCCCGTGGCCAGTGCTGCGATCGCGGTCCGGTGGGAGCCCTCTTGCTCGACGTCGGCCGCGGTCGGGCCCAGCTCTGACGGGTGCCGCCACGTTCGTTCGTGTGGGGGGAGAGGACCTGGTTCCACGCGGACGAGATCGTACATCTCGATCCGATGACCATGACCGCGGCGTCGGGCATGATCGCTACGATGCCGAGCGTGGAAGGTCCGCCCGACGGCGACGAGTGGTTCGGCCTGACCGATCGGGAACTGCCGATTTCTGCTGCCTACGACTGGGCGGTTCGTCCCGACTGCGGTGCTGTCGTGCTCTTCAGCGGCACCATCCGGGACCATGCCGAGGGGCGCACAGGTGTCGAGCATCTCACCTACGAGGCGTACGACGAGCAGGTCGTGCCGCGCTTTGCGGAGATCGGTGCCGAGCTGCGACGCCGCTGGCCGTCGAGCGGACGTCTCGTGCTGCTCCACCGAGTCGGCCGCCTCGAGATCGGCGAGTCGTCGGTGGTCGCCGTCGTCTCCGCGCCCCATCGCCCGGAGGCGTTCGAGGCTGCCCGCTTCGCGATCGACGCCCTCAAGGAGTCGGTGCCGATCTGGAAGCACGAGGTGTGGGCCGATGGCGCCGACTGGGGTACCGGAGCGCGCGACGTGCGCGATCCACGTTCGGTCGGGAGCGACTGAGTGGCGGTACAGATCATCCTCGTCGTCGCGATCATGCTGATCGCCGTTGCAGCGGTAGCGCTGTCCCGGCGTCGGCGTGGCTCCGACGACGGCGTCGACTCGTTCAGGCGGCAGATCGACGCACTGTCGCCAGAGGCGCGTCGCCCGACGATCGATCAGATGAAACCGTCCGAGCCACCGTCGGCCGACGATGATGGGGACCATGACCAGTGATGTGACGAGTCGTGTGCACCACACGATGACGGGTAGCCCCAATGGCGCGTGACCTCGCCATCGACTTGGGGACCGCCAACACCC
>Ga0316197_10004051_pt1 | contig 10413 bp, 7 predicted proteins | sample OudBiesiAoxic_MG_FD_204939 | JGI IMG/M metagenome (GOLD analysis project Ga0316197, IMG submission 204939) | Coastal sediment microbial communities from Oude Bieten Haven, Netherlands - site A oxic | ecosystem: Environmental > Aquatic > Marine > Coastal > Sediment | place: Netherlands... | reverse complement strand
CTATTGGCGTACTATTAGGGGAACCTCCTGAAAACCCAATCATAGGCTTGTTCTGCTTCTGCATGATTTTTGCGTTGTTATTGCATTTTGTACGTAACCGTACCGCAGTACCTTACGATACTTTAGTAGGTGTGTTCCTTGCTGTTGCGCTAGCTGGTGGTGCTGCATTATTAATGTATGTGGCACGTAAAATTAATATTCACATGTTAGAGAATGTGTTATTTGGCTCAATATTAACTATTACCGACTTTGATTTATTAGTATTAGGTGCCAGTTGCCTACTTATTATTGTTGGGTTGATGTTTACCTTTAATCGTATTTTATTAGCTTCAATTAGCCCTGATATCGCTAAAGTGCGTGGTTATAATACGCACTTTTATGATTACTTATTTGTCATGATGATCACCTTAGTAACGATTGCTGCGGTGAAAATTGTTGGTGCTGTTTTAGTGGGGGCATTGCTATTAATACCCGGAGCAACGGCGCGCTTAATGACCAGAAGCATGGGCAGTTTTGTTCTGTTGTCTTCATTGTTAGCTACGTTAAGCTGTTTAATTGGGACTTTGTTACCAATGGAATTAAAACTGCCTATTCCCTCTGGCGCGTCAATTATTTTAGTGGCGGCTAGCTTCTTTTTAATCGCAACGGTCTATCGAATTGTGGCGAGGAAACAATGATGAATGCCTTAAATAAAGTTAAAAAGTTTAAACAATGTAAAACATCGAATACATTAAAAAAATCTCTTCTGTTTAAGCGAATTTTATTACTTATATTGTTCTTATTGCCTAGCCAGTTAATGGCGAAAGATATTTTAACCACTACCCCTGTGACTTATATGTTGGCGACCCAGTTAATGAAAGGGACAACAATTAGCACCACCTATTTAGCACCTAAGCGTTACGGTATTGATCGTTTAAATAATTGGTATGCAAATAAAGGTGAGCAAAAAGCATATCAAGCAGGAGAGCAAGCCACTGTTGCCATTACATTAAGCGCACTATGGGCGCAGGATCCTCTATTCATTTATGCGCGGCAGGGGAATATTAAACTGATTGAGGTAGATGCTTCACAATCACTATCCCCTCGTAGCCGAGGCATTGCTTCAGTTACCTTACCAAGTGCAGAGCGTTCAATTTATGCGTGGTTAAATCCAAATAATTTGAGCACCATGCTAAGTATTGTGAGTGAAGATTTAAAGAAAGTTTGGCCAGAAAAAGCGCCTGTAATAGAAAAAAATCAACAACAGTTATTGATTGATATTCGTTCGTTGATTAACCAACAACAGCAAACTTTATTTGCTAAAGAGATTGATTCCGTTGTATTGCTTTCGGATCAATTAGAAGACTTTGCTTCGGCAAATCAGTTGTTTGTAGTAGAGCGATTATTTAAAGATGAATTGGAGTGGACAGCGCAGGATAAAGCCAGTTTAAAAGCGTTATTAACAGAATCGCCTGAGTTGTGGTTAGTCACAACGCGTAAAGTATCCTCTCAACTAAAAGCATTATTACCTGATTTTAATCAGATATTAGTTGTTGATAGTATTGACCGTTGGGGAAGGGCTGGGATCACGCTAGATAAACCATTACAACGCTGGTTATTTTAAATACTGTGTTATTTTAAATGCTCTAAGCGCGAATGACTGCAGCTAATATTAATAATGGTTGCAGTCATTACTTTAATTTAAGCATGGTAAAAGCTAATGCCGTTCTTATTTATGTGATAAACGGCAAATCACTTCTGTGTTATACGCCTCTTCTACTTTATAAGTATTTAACTTCTTATTTTTATTGATCATTGTTTAGTTGTTCAATATTCAATTATTTATTTACGCCTTTTAATATGTAATAACGAGTACAGTTTTGATTGCAGTTTCTTATCCGCTCGGTCTTTAATTTTGGCTTCACCGGCTTTCTCTATTTCAATAATCCCAGAACGGTTCAAAGTAATTCTATAACGTTCAAACTGTGCATCATATTGGCCTTGGTCTAATGCGACAATGACGTTAATTTGGTAGCGTCGTTCAATAGAGGTAGTTTGGATTTTTTCTTTATTTGAGGTGCTTTCTAAGCGTTCAAATACCTTACCTGTTCCACCCTCAACAAAACGAGTTAATGGGCGTAGACTGAAAAATATATTTTCTTCAATAGTATCGTAACCTGCCTGAAAACCTTGCCTACTGATACGTGATTCAATACGGTAATGCAAAAGCTGCGCACTCTGTTTATTTTGACTATGACGCTCAGCTAACAAATCTCTACTTTGTTGAGGCAGTTTCTTACTGATGCTGTAATCTAGCCAAACTTTTTGTCTGGCTATTTCCTGTTGATTAGTCGAATCGAATAATGTGCGCGACCATTTAGGTTTGCCGCGTCGTATCCAACGCCAAAGCATATTCTTAAATTCGTCTTTAAATACTTCACGCACACCATAAATGATCGCCAATATAAATATCATTAACGTGGTTAATTGGCTAAAGGCACCCTGCGTTTTAATAATCAACACTAATACCACACTCATCAATAAAGCGGTCGCGACACCTGTCACCAATTTTCGAGTGTGATTGCCTAATATTAATGTCTTGCTCTTAAAGATTACGCCGTATTCAATTAAGCGACGTAATAGACGCATTTTATTAGCAATACGGTTTGGATCTTTTAAAGTGGCTTCAGAGTTATAGCCCTTTTTCTTGCGGTATTGATTTTCTTCATCGCAAATAGCTAACAATGCTAAACGGGTTTCACTAAACTCGCTGTTACGCGGTTTTTTGACCAACATTCGCATGATAGTTTGTTCGGTATACCAAGATAGGTAATTGTCTACGTTTTCATAGATGGAAGTTAGTTTGGCACTGGTTGGTTGATGGCTACGATGCTTCTTTAAAACATCTAAACAATGCTCTGTTAAATCAACAGCCGCATGATAAAAGTCAGCTAAACCTTCACTATCGTTAATCGCCAATACTTCATTCGCATCGGTATCTAATGCGGAAATGTATTGGTATGCGAAAAGATTTAAATTACTTTTATATTCAGTGGTCGAGCGTTTCATACGACTAGCAAAACGACGATGTAATAGTGGTAAATGCAAGCCATTAGTATGGTAAGCGCGTCGCCCGTTAATACCCGCATTAAAATAATCAACTTCGCTTAAGGTATCTTTATTGATGCCCATTTCTTTTGGAAGTGAAAAATATAAATCGATACGTCTAAACGTCCCTTGTTTCATATGATGGGTTAGTTTAATCGATAATTTTTCATCTTGTTTTAAAGTGAAGTTGGGCAATGGTTCCTCCTTAGTTATTGGGAAGTATATCCCATAGTAATTAATTATAATGAGTAAAAAATTAAAAATTATTATCTTAATTGAACAAAGCAAATTGTGTTTTTATAAGGCATTGAAAAACACCAAAGCTAGGCTTCAAATGGTAAAAATATGGTCACTACTCAGGCCGTCGCTATTTAAGCCTATTTATTCGTTGAAAAATGCTCATTTAAACCACTAAACTGCGCTTTTTCGCCTTGAACTAAGCATAAATAGCTTAGCCCTGAGCATTTACGTTTTTATTTTGGTAAAAAGCACTCAGTTTTAATGGGGGCTGAGTAGTTACAAAATATGATGCTTCATTTTTATATGGGTATCGATAATGCGAGGTCTGTTATTTGTAATGACAATAGTCCAATTTTATGATCATTTAGTTCATTTATTTATGCCATGGACGATTAAGACAGGCAACATACTACCACAATATGAGTAAAAAATATGCAATTAAGAGTGCTGAAAGTAGTCTCATTTTTTAATTTAGTCATTAAAGAAAGCAAAATAGATCGATAAAAATTGATCTTTAGACCGCTACTATTCATTCACATTATTGGGGATAGATAAATTAATACTTTAAGCTTGGCTAAATTTTGGTTATATTAAGTAAGCTTTTAGTGATTTTCGGTTGTTAATAATAAACGCTTGAAACAAGGGCTCGGTATTATCGAGTCAAAAATCATAGTTTTCATTTAACTAAATTCAACTGAATTTTACCTAATATCACTATGGGCAAACTGCTATGCAAAAAAATCTAAATATTAATCCAAATACTAATCTAAATACTACAACACCATCTCCTTCACCAACTTCTGAACAATCAGCGATTAACGCGATTCGTGCCAGCTTCTTACATTTTGTTGAAGATCCTGCTCAGCTCGACAATGCAGAAGAAGCTTACCAATATATTGAAGATGGTTTGATGGTGATTGAAAATGGTAAAATAAAGTCACTTCAAGCTTTCGAACAAAAAAATGCAGACTTATGCGAGTCGGTTGAAGACCAACGTGGCAAATTAATTATGCCTGGTTTTATCGATACACATATCCATTACCCACAAACTGAAATGATAGCCGCTTATGGCGCACAATTATTAGAATGGTTAGAAACCTATACTTTCCCGACCGAAAAACAATTTTCTGATAAAGAGTATGCGCAAAAAATATCTGAATTTTTTGTTCATGAACTGCTAAAAAATGGCACAACCAGCGCCTTAGTATTTGGTACTGTGCACCCTGAATCAGTTGATGCTTTGTTTGAAGAAGCGCAAAAAATAGATATGCGATTGATAGCTGGTAAGGTGATGATGGATCGCAATGCCCCTGAATACCTCTTAGATGATGCACAATTAAGTTATGAACAATCCAAACTATTAATTGAAAAGTGGCATAACAAAGGGCGTTTACAATATGCAATCACTCCTCGTTTCGCGCCTACTTCAACACCTGAACAATTACAGTTTGCAGGACAGTTAAAAGCCGAATACCCAGATGTTTATGTGCAAACGCATTTATCAGAAAATATAGACGAAATTAATTGGGTTAAATCACTTTTTCCAGAGCGAGCAGGGTACTTTGATGTTTACCAACATTATGGGCTGACTGGTAATAAGTCTATCTTTGCACATTCTATCCACCTTACTGAAACCGAGTGGCAAGCAATGGCTGAAACGGACTCAGTGATCGCATTCTGTCCGACTTCAAATTTATTTTTAGGCAGTGGACTATTTGATCTAGAAAAAGCGGATAAAAATAATATTCGTGTTGGCTTAGCAACAGATGTAGGAGGAGGCACCAGCTTTTCTCAGCTGCAGTCACTTAGTGAAGCCTACAAAATCATGCAGCTGCAGGGCAAAAAATTATCGGTCTTTAAAGGCCTGTATTTGGCAACATTAGGCAGTGCAAGATCTCTCAGCTTAGATGACAAAATAGGAAATTTTGTTACAGGTAAAGAAGCTGATTTTGTGGCATTAAACTGGGCAGCAACGGATTTACAAAAGTTACGATTAAAGAACTCTAATAACCTACAGGATAAGTTATTCGCTTTGATGATGTTAGGTGATGAGCGTAATGTTGAAGCTACGTATGTTGCCGGAAAATTAGTTTATAGTGCTGTATAAGCGGTTTTTGAATAGGCATAATAAGGGAACTTAATTATTTTTTGTTTATCCCTATCTATAGGCGAGCAAAGAATTTAAACTTTACACTTTATGCCAATTTAGATAGTCATTAAGACAAAAAGTATAATGTTGGTGCTAGTTTATTGTTTATGAATTTAGCACCTTTTGTCTTATTGCTCTCATTTAGTCTGTAACAGGAAATACCATGAAACTAACTCAATTAACCGCTGCAGTTTACGATAAACTTTATACCGATATTACGCAGTTTAGAGAAACCTTCGATCTGCCTTGTGCTGCGCCAGAAACCTTGGATGAAAAAGCAGATGCATTACATAGTTCATTGATTATTGAAGAATTAACTGAGTTGGCAGAAGCGCCATGCAAAGTTGAACAAGCGGATGCGATTGTTGATAGTGTGTATGTTTTAATGGGGCGTGTGGTTCACCTTGGCAATAAAAATGTTGAAGATAATATCGCTATTAGCTATTTAGTGGATCTGTTTTTAAATGTAGCCAAGCAACGTAATATTGATTTCATGGCGTGTTGGAATGAAGTGCATTCAAGCAACATGAGTAAAGTATGTCGTAACCAGCAAGAGTATGTTGAAACAGAAGCTTTTTATGCAGAACAAGGCGTGAAATTAGTAGATAGTGTTAAAGGTGAATTTATCATTGCTAAGTGTGCTGAAGATGTACAATTAGAAGGTAAATTAGTTCGCCAAGGTAAAGTGCTTAAATCGGTATTTTACCGCCCTGCCGATTTGGCTCCCCTAGTTAACGGTTAATACCTTATTAGCTAAGTTGTTGCTGATTAAATCACTGTTAATAAGTCATTGTGAATTAGTAACTCAACAAAAAATTACTGAATAAATTTGAAACCGCAGATAGTCGCTTACTAACTGCGGTTTTTTTAGCTCAAGGTTTTTAGATCATGCAAAGTTAATTTCTACATGGTGTCCATTAGCGGTTGCAACATTCTCATATTGCCAACCATAGTGCTGAACTAACCTCGCCGTTAACTCTAATCCCAAGCCAAACCCAAGCTCTTCATCATGCTTATCATCACTCATATTTTGATTGTTGATCACGAGGCGACTCTTAGATTGTTGGATCGTTATAATGCCTTCTTGAGTATGCTGTAAAGCATTTCTAATGAGATTAGTGATCACAATTTGACATAGTGCTTCAGGTAAAGAGTGGATACTGATATCAGTTTCAATCGTGACATCTACATTTTTACCATTTAATAAATAAGTAAGTTGTTCTAATAATTGTTGTGTCATTAAACCCAATGAGATTGATTTAACTGGGATGGATTTATCAGATTGGCGGTTTAACCACAATAGTGTTTCGGTTAAATCGGTCATGGTAATACTCGCGCGTTCAATACGGTCTAATACGACCAGTTGTTTTTCACTACTAATACCCTTCGATATCATTTTTCGTAGTAACTCAGTATTAGTGCGAGTGACTGCTATGGGAGTGCGTAACTCATGGCTAGCATAACCTAAAAAGCGTTTTTCTCGTTTTAAAATGGTTTGCACTGATTGTAAACTCGATTGCACAATCTTAGCTAAGCTATTCAATTCACTATAATGAAAATCAGGTGCAGGAAGAGATAATTGTTTTTTATTTAATTGTTTCGCCCACAGCATCAACTTTTCTACGGGGGTCGCGATTTTTCGCAAAATAAAATAAGGGGCTAGGGTAAACAAAGCCATTACCGTTAACCCAATCAGCAGCAGGTTTATAAAAGGTGGCGGCCCCGAGTCTTCGAATTTAGGCCTACTCTCTGACGTAAGCATTGATGAAATATAACGCTCTTGGCCATCAACATCTAACCTGATCGCAAAGTAAGCGGCTTTAGGTTGCGAAAAAGGAGGTTTACCATCAAGCGCCTTTAATAATTGATTGTCTTCTAAGCTATTTTGATCTAATTTTTCTTGAATAATAGGAGGAAGGTCTTGCCATCTACTGGCCACAACAAAATCATTAATGCCGACGGGGTTTCCTTCTGAGACATTTTCAATATTCGCAATAGAACGCATCGAATCACCGATTGCGATATCAATACCATAAACAAAATATTTAAAGCTAACTACGGACATGATGGAGATGGTAGCAACACCTGTTATCAGCATCATGACTAAAAAATACAGCTTTAAACTTGGGATGATCTTCATAACTTATTACTCATTCTTTAAAACAAACCCATAACCGACAATGGTGTGAATTAATTTATTATTGTTGCTGTTTTCACTCTCGTTATTTACTTTACCATCCACCGATTTTCTTAAGTTATACATATGTACTTTTAAGCTATTACTATCAGGTTGATGCTCCCCCCAGACACTTTGTACTAATTTTTCTCTGCTCACCGGGTTCGGACTTGCAAGCATTAATGTTTCTAAAATTTTAAAGCTTATAGGGGATAATTTTAAGGGCATAGCGTCACGTGACGCCGTTTGTTGTTTGGTATTTAATTCTAAACCACAAACATTGAGCTTTTTAACTTGCCCGCTACGTCGACGAGATAATACTTGTACTCTTACAATTAACTCTTCCATCGCAAAAGGTTTCACTAAATAATCATCGGCTCCTTTGGAGAAACCTTGTAATTTATCATCCAATGTATCTTTTGCTGTGAGCATTAATATAGGCACATCAATACCCTGAGCCCTGAGTTTTTCACACACTTCTAAGCCATTCATTTTAGGCATATTCAAATCTAAAATAACCACATCATAGCTATTCGTTTTAATCAGGTTAAACCCCGACAGGCCATTAGCAGCATGATCACAGTGAATTTTTTCAAGCTCAAAGTAGTCAATCACGGCAGTTGCCAAGTCAATATCATCTTCAACTAACAATAACTGTAACTTATTTGAATCCATGATTTTTCCTTCATTTGTGTAATCGGTAGAACTTTACTTGAGGCAAATACAATAACAATTGTAAGGTTAATAGATGGTTAAGGCCAAACAATTAGTTTTTATGATGATTGAAGTTGTGAAGTTGTGAAGTTGTGAAGTTGTGAAGTTGTATAGCTTGATAGGTGATGAGACAAAAAAGCGACTCATTGAGTCGCTTGTAAATATATGCAGATTTTTAGGGTTAAGTAGCCGTTAAACTTAAGCTTCTTATTAACGTACACCAACTAAAATTAAGCCGGGTAAGATAAAGAAGGTGCCGATAACGTACCCAAAGGCGAGCAGTTTATTCTCTGTGCCCACTTGAGCTAGTTTTTCTGCACCTTTTAACGGTAGTTCACGTAGGAATGGAATACCGTATATAACAACAACAGCAAGAAAATTAAACAAGAAGTGTACTAAAGCAATGGTTAATGCTGCTTCTGCCATGGGGCCTGAAATTGCGGTTGCTGCTAATAATGCGGTGATCGTTGTACCAATGTTTGCACCTAACGTGAAAGGATATATTTGACGAGTGGTGAACATGCCGCTGCCTGCTAATGGGATCATTAAGCTAGTAGTCGTTGATGAAGATTGCACCATCACTGTCATTAATGCGCCTGAACTGATACCTGCAATAGGACCTTTACCTAAAGCGTTATGCAAGATGGCTTTTGCTCTACCCACTAATACCTTTTTCAGTACTTTACCTAAGAAAGCCACTGAGAATAAGATAAGCGCAACTCCGGCAATGACCATTGCAATACCAGCCATTTTCCCCGGAATAATAGACGCCATATCTGAAATTAGATTTACACCAGGTTTTGTTAAAGGCTTCATAAAATTGAAACCTTTAAGGGACATATCTGCACTACCAACCAATAAATGTGATGCCGCACCAGCCATCTTTTCTAATAAACCGAACATTAATTCAAGCGGTAAGAAGATAAGTACTGCAATTAAGTTAAAAAAGTCATGCACTGTTGCAGCGCTAAAAGCACGTTTGAAGTCTTCCTTATCTCGCACGTGTCCGATTGAAACAATCGAGTTAGTGATCGTTGTACCTATATTTGCACCCATGATTAATGGGATTGCAATTGAAATTGGCAAACCACCGGCTACTAAACCAACGGTTACAGCTGTGACGGTAGAAGATGACTGAACTAACGCCGTTGCTAGTGTACCTAGGATTAAGGCAACAAGTGGGTTACTTGCAAATTGAAATATCTCTTCAGCCCCTGCAGCTCCTCCTGAAAATAGTTTAAAACCGCTGCTAACTGTGCTCACGGCAACTAACATGCAATAGACTAAAAAGATCACGGCAGACCAATTAATTAGTTGTTTGAAAGTACTGTTGTTATTTTCATTATTCATTTTATTAAGCCTATTATTAGGAAGCTATTTATTGCACAAAGGTTATGTATTTTTTTAATGTGCCGATTAGAACAGAGTTTTGTTACAGAAATATTTCAGTTGTCATAAAAAATTAGTTAATTTTAAAATAATGATGATTATTGATTTGAAAATTATAATAGATAGAGGTTTTATTAGGGTTTTAAAAAGGGCTGGATGATTGGTGGAAGCTGATAAGTGAAAAGTAAAAGGGACAAAAATAAAGAAAAAGCAGAGTGTGATTAAACACTCCGCTATATTTTAATGGTTAGCTGTTTAATATTTTTTATTAAGCACTTGTTCTCTAACAGCAATAAAAATAATGATAAGAATTAAAGCTGTTCTTTTAACTGATAAAGCATTGCCAAAGCTTGTTTTGGGGTTAAATCATCCGGGTCTAAGCTGGCTAATAAAGTGATGGCTTGATGCGGCTCTGGCTGTGAAAAGTCCAAACTACATTGTACCGAAGCTTGCTCTGCATTACTTTCTATTAACGGCTGAGAGTTAAGTTGTGATTGCTTTTGCGATTGCAGTGAGGAGGCTTCTAACTGCTGTAACTTTTGCTTTGCATTATCCAATACTGATTTAGGAACACCTGCCAATGCGGCAACTTGTAATCCATAACTTTTATTGGCAGCACCTTCTTGTAAAGCATGCAAAAAGGCAATGCTATCGCCAT
>Ga0316197_10004050_pt1 | contig 10414 bp, 7 predicted proteins | sample OudBiesiAoxic_MG_FD_204939 | JGI IMG/M metagenome (GOLD analysis project Ga0316197, IMG submission 204939) | Coastal sediment microbial communities from Oude Bieten Haven, Netherlands - site A oxic | ecosystem: Environmental > Aquatic > Marine > Coastal > Sediment | place: Netherlands... | reverse complement strand
TTTTGTTATGTTCTGATCCCCATAAATATGTACTTTAAAGCCATCTATACCTGCAGATTGACCGAACATATAGGTACTAGTTCCCAACCTTTCAATCACTTCACATTGAAAAGTAATACGAACATCGTTATCGCCCTCAATATTTAAGTGTTCTGGACGAATGCCAACATTAATGGATTGGCCAACAGTTAATGAACTTGTAGGTAAAGGCAATTGGATTAATGTTTTTCCAGGCAATTCTAAAACTAATTGCGAACCATTAATGGATTGGATTTTTGCAGGAAGAAAGTTCATTTTTGGTGAGCCAATAAACCCCGCTACAAATTCATTAGCGGGTTTATGATAAAGATCCATCGGCGAACCTACTTGTTCAATTCGTCCATCACGCAGTACCACTATTTTATCAGCAAGAGTCATCGCTTCGACTTGATCATGTGTAACATAGACCATAGTGTTTTGTAAATCCTGATGTAGTTTTGCTATTTCCAAGCGCATGTCTACGCGCAGCTCTGCATCAAGATTAGAAAGAGGTTCATCAAACAAAAATACTTTGGGATCTCGAACAATAGCGCGTCCAATGGCGACACGTTGTCGTTGTCCGCCTGAAAGCTCTTTGGGTTTACGATCTAATAAGCTTCCTAATTGCAGTGTTTTAGATGCATTTTGTACCAACTTATCAATTTTTTCTTTCGGGTGTCCGGTCATTTTCAGACCAAACCCCATATTTTGCTCCACTGTCATATGTGGATAAAGCGCATAAGATTGAAATACCATAGCGGTACCACGCTCAGCGGGTTCTGCGTTATTAACAAGTTTACCATCAATATAAATCTCACCATCGGTAATATCTTCGAGTCCTGCAATCATTCGCAGTAGTGTGGATTTCCCACAACCTGATGGCCCAACAAAAACAACAAACTCGCCTAATTCAATTTCAAGGTCAATACCGTGAATTGTTTGAGATTTCCCATAACGCTTAATGACATTTTTCAAGCTAATATCAGCCATAATAATTCCTTAATTTTTAATTTTTACTGAAATAAGTGACATACCGGTAGCCAATAATGCATCACTTAGCTGCGAATTTTTCGCTTCAAGCGAGCACTTGTAAAGAAAGTGTTCTAGCACCAAAAGTCTGACTTTCTATACTTATAGTCGCTTCACCAACTTCATAAGCACGCACCCAAAAACCAATTGCTCCTCCTTTTAAGACCAGCTGTGATGGCCCAAGCAGTTGCAAGTTATCACTTGTTGAAACGCTTAAAATATCATCTAGGTAAGGAAGTAATTGTCCATGTTGATCCAATGCTTTTAAAATAACACGTGCACTATCAGCACAATGAGCCTTGAGAACATCAGTCTGTAAGTTAATATCTAAATTACAAGGTAATGGCGAAGATGAGAGTGTTTTTTCAATCATAATTTCTTGCCCGCAATATCCGCGAAATTCAACATCACTCCATGCATGCCCCCAACCACCCAGCGGAAAGTCACCTACATTGTGTTGATCGATGATAATCGGTGGATGGGAGAGATGTGCGAATCTTTGTTTATCTGGATAAAAGAATGCAGGCTTTGAGTTACCGATTTGTATTTCAACTTTATCGCAGTTGGTCAAAATAATGAGTGGCAATGCAGCCGCTTCAGGTCGCTCACCTCTCGTCCAGTAAGTAACGGGTTCAAGCACCGCTTTGACGTGTGGCTCAAGTTGGCTGCTATACACATTTGCGGCGAATTTAGGAATTCGGAACATATCACTGACACCGTGATAACAGACTTTATCACCACTACCAAAATCTCGATGAGTATTATAATCAAACAGACACCAGCTGATTGCACCACTGATACGTTTATCTGCTTGGCTTGCATCTAAGACACGTAGATGGCGCATAACATGCTCACTTTGCCACGCCTCACAGTCATAACGTTTCGTTGGGTACATATGTCCGGCATATTCTGTCACCAAATAGGGAACATCATGATCCAACCCAGTTACCAGCCTTGGATCGCGTAAGGCCTCTTCACAATCCCCTAATATAAAGTCATTCATGGTGTAGACATCTTCCAAGAATTCACTATTTTCAATACAACGTACGCCACCAGTTTGCCTTGTATCATCAAGCTCACGGGCAAGTGCATTTGATTGCAGATAAAAATCGCTACTATCTTCAGATTCGTTAATCCTCACGCCCCAGATAACAATACTCGGATGATTCCAATCACGCTCAATCATCGCTTTTACATTATCAAGTGAGCGTTGTTGCCACGCTTTATCTCCGACATGCTGCCAACCAGGTATCTCTTCAAACACCAATAGGCCCAGTTCATCACAGCGATCTAAAAAGCAAGGGGCTTGCGGATAATGAGAGGTTCTGACCATGTTAAAACCATATTCATTACGAATAATCTCTGCATCAAGAGACTGAGCGCGTTCTCCCATTGCATAACCCACATAAGGGTAACTTTGATGACGGTTTATACCGATAAGTTGTAGTCGACTACCATTTAAAAAGAAGCCATCATTGCTGAAATTAATATCTCGAAAACCGGTTTTAAAGACAAAGGTATCTTCAATAGCGGGATCTATAATAGAGACTCTAACTTGGTATAAAACCGGATTTTCGGTATCCCACAGTTCAATATCAGTTAAATTATCGAAACAAATGGGAAATGCCGTTTCACCATTATCTACTGTGAATCTTGATTGTGCCTTTATTTCATTTTTAGGATCGATAAGTTCAACAAGCAAAGACAGTGAGTGCTTAAACGTTGAGAAATATTGAAGTGTTGTAGAAACCTCTAAAGATGGTTTGGTGAGCACATCTCTTGCACTGGCTTTAACATTTTTGATACGCACAGAATCATAACTTGTTAGGGTCACATTTCTATATATTCCTGGATAGCAAAGGTAATCAATTGCACCACCAAAGGGGGGAATATCTTTATTTTCAGCACCATCAATCGTCACGGTGATTAAGTTGTCACCTAATTTTAGGTAAGCACTAATAACTGCATCAAATGGGGTATAACCATCACTGTGCGTCGCACATTTTTGACCATTGACATAAACAACAGCATTGGCAAGCGCACCTTCAAAGTGCAGTACTTGTGTTTTATCAAGCATATTTTGGTCACAATTAATTATATGATGATAGCTAAATGAATGATGCAGCTCTGTTTCATCAAAATAATTAAAAGGGGTATCTTTTGCATTATGTGGGATTTCAATATTCACTAATCCAGAAAGATTGTCGAAACTTTCTGCAATATGTTCGCCTTCTTGGAACCACCAATGCTGATTTAAAATTTTAGTATTGCGCATTATTTTACTGCTCCTGTCATACTGGCGACGAATTGTTTTTGCATGGCGAAGAAAATGACTAAACTTGGAATGGTTGCCATTACAGTCGCAATCATAATTAGTCCAAAATCCGGTGCATAGGCTGAATTAAATGAAGACAATATAAGGTTAATGGTTTTTAGTTCTGTCGACTGTAAGACTATTAACGGCCACAAAAACGCATTCCAAGAGCCCATAAATACAATGATAAATGCAGCTGCATAGCTAGAACGCATAATAGGCATATAAACAAAAGCAAAAATCTGCCACTCTTTTACGCCATCGACACGGGCTGCATCAATAAGCTCTCTTGGAAACGATTTAGTACATTGACGAAAGTAAAAAATGATAAATGCCGCTGAAACGGTCGGTAAAATAACCGCAAAATGGGTGTCTAATAACCCCGCTTTAGCAAACATGATAAACAGCGGAATCATTAACGCTGAAAATGGAATCATCATCGTAAATAGAAGCGCATTAAAGGTTCTATCGCGATTCTTACTTTTAAACACTTCAAAGCCATAACCCGCTAACGAACAGATTAATAGTGTAAAAACAGTACTTAAAATTGCAATTTTACTGGTATTCCAAAATACCACACCAAGATCAACTTGTTCACTAAGGTTGTGTAAGTTGATCCAAAATTGATCACCAAAGGTAAACTTTCCGCTATTAATTTGTGATGTCTGATTGGTACTTGATACGATCATCCAATAAAAAGGGAATAGTGAGACTACGGCGATAATGGTTAAAAAGACATACATTACCGCTCTGTTTAAACGAATTTTTTTCATCTTATTTATCCTTCGCGACTTTAAATTGAAAAAAGGCTAAAACCGCGGCAAAAACCACAATCACATAAGAAACTGTTGCTGCATATCCAAAGTTAGGCACAAATTTAAACGATAAATTATAGATATACATAGAGAGTGTTAATGTCGAGTTAGCTGGACCGCCATTAGTAATATTCACAACTTCATCAAACAGTTGTAATGTCCCTATCGTGGACATGATGCAGGTGAATAAAATAACCGGTTTCAGTAAGGGCACCGTTATAAAAATAAATTGCCTGACAGGGCTAACTCCATCGATACGGGCGGCTTCATAAATAGAGCGGTCAATATTTTGCATCGCAGCTAAATAGAAGATCATATTGTAACCAGTCCATCGCCATGTAATGGCAGCAATAATAGTGACTTTTGACCAAAAAGGATCTGATAACCAGGGAATTGGATCGCTAATGATACCAATCCATAACAGGCTTGCATTAACCACCCCATCAAAAGCAAACATGCTTTTAAATAAAATCGAATAGGCAACCAGCGACGTCACACATGGCAAGAATATAGCGAGTCTATACCAACTTCTAAATCTTAAATTTGATGCGTTAAGGCAAGATGAAATAGACAATGACAAGATGATCATAATAGGTACTTGTATTGCTAAAAAAACTAACGTATTAACTAATGATTTTTTAAAAACAGGATCATAAAAAAGTCTGACAACATTATCGAATCCAACGAAATGAGTGACAACGCCTCGCCCTGAATGCAACGACAACCAGAGTGATTTAATCACTGGGTATATTGTCATTAATGCGATTAATCCAACTGCTAAGCTGACAAACATCCAGCCATTAACGTCATAAAGACGGTGCAGTTTTGCTTTTTTTACGGACATAAAAACTCCTTTCTCCAAGATAGATTTGCATTAATATGGTGAAGAAAAGGGACCGAAAGTAATAGCCCCTTTTCATTGAGAAACGTGCTAGTTAATTTGATATTTTAAATCATTATTAATTTGTTCAAGCACCTTATCGACATCCATTCCTTCAAGTAATGCAGGCATTTGAGTTGCGACAGCAGAATCCGCTTCTTGTGTGAACATCCCGTATGGTGCTTTCGGAATTTGCCCAATCCATTTAGCAAAATCACCATATACTTTTTGACCATCGTAAAACGCATCAGCTTGTTGATATGCAGCACCAGTACTTGCAGGTAGATAAGTACCTACAGCACCGCGCTCAACTAGAATTTTTTGATAGAATTCAACGTCACCGCCAAAGGTTGCATCTAAGAAATCGATAGCACCCTGGGCATTATCACTGGTACTTAATACATACCAGCTTGAGCCCCCCTGATTAGATGCATGTATCGCATTTGGTAAGTCGAGACGTGGAATCGGTGCAACGCCCCATAAGCCGCTTTGCTCTTTCACACTCTTAACTGAAGCCGACATCCAAACACCTGAAGTAACGGTAGCAACATCACCGCTGTTAAATGTGCCAACAAATTCAGACCAACCAGAAACCGGTCTGGCAATTTTCGAGTCATTAATTCTTTTTAGTGTAAGTAATGTTTCTTTTAATGCTTTATTACCAATAATATTAAGATCGCCTTCATCAGTAAAGAACCACTCTCCGCCCGACTGCATCATGATGTGCATCATAACCACGTTGTCTACATCAAAGCCGAGCATGTACTTGCCTGTCACTTCTTTTACTTTTTTTCCTATTTCAATAAATTCATCCCAGGTAATATTTTGCAAATCTGCATGTTTAACACCCGCTTTGGCTAAAAGATCTCGGCGGTAAAAAAGACCTGCAACACCAGAATCAAATGGAATACCGTAAATATTTTCCCCTAATGTCATAACTTCAACTTTATAGGGGGCGAATTTAGAATAATCTACAGTTTTTTGCATTGGGGCAAATGACCCAGGGTATGCCTGAATAAATTTCTGGGCATTGTAATCTTCAACTAAAACGATATCAGGTAACGCAGATGTTACGCCTGAAGCGAGCATTGTATGAAGTTTTTGCTCGATAGACTCTTTACCATCAGCAATCACTTTCAATTTGAAGTCGGGATGTTTAACTTGGTAACGTTGTGTTGCCTCTTCCATTGCAGCAACATTGAAATTTGGATCCCAAGCCCATACTTTAAGCTCTTTAGCTTGAAGCCCCTGTAATGAAGATAACGAAATTATTGTTGTTAAAGCCAGTGTTTTAATCTTATTCATAATAACCTCCGAGTTAATTAAGGCATGATTATTTACTTAATTTAACGCTTAAACAATAGACTGAAATATGTAAATAATGCTTTTAATGCAAAAACGTAAAAAATAGAGAATAATAATTTTAAAATGAGATTAACCCCAAAAAAATAGGGAAATATTTCCCAACAAACCAGGGTTTATTTTCTTATTATTTTTTAAGTGCTAATATCCAACAATAATAAAAAAATAATTATCTGGAGGAAAAATGGCAACAATTAGTGAGATTGCAAAAATGGCAGGTGTTGCATCATCAACAGTATCAAGAGTCATAAATGGTGATTCGAGCCTATCTATTAGTGACAAAAAACGCTTAAATATTTTGAAAATAGTTGAACAAATAAATTACAAATCACCACGGCAACGCAAGATTGAAAATACGAAGCAAACATCTGTTATAAATGTTCGCAACAATTACCAGCCTCCACAATCAAAAGCGACTTATCTCTGTATTGTGCACTTCCTCTCCCCCGTTGAAGAGCTAAATGACCCATTTTACACCTCGATAAGAACAGCGTTGGAGCAAAAATGTCAACAGTATGAGATCCCAATTAGGCGCGTCTTTAAAAGCCATTTACACAATCATAAAACCACTCTCACAGAGGCTGATTCAGTCATCATTATCGGTCATTATCGAGATGATGAGATTCATTATATGTTTTCATTAAATGAATCATTAATATTTATTGACTCAAAACCAAATACAATTAACGTTGACTCAGTTGCATTTGATATCCGCTCCGCAGCCAAAGAAATAGTCAATTTGATATTAGATAATGGCTCAAGAAGACCTGCTTTTATAGGTAATGATAATGAAGTTCGTTTAAGTGTTTTCACTGAATTAGTGAAGAGAAAAAACGTTTATAATAAAAAATTTTGTAAAATAAGCAAAAACTTTTGTGTTAATTCAGGCTATGAAGCGATGATTGATATATTAAAAGAGAAAGAGTTGCCAGATGTGCTTTTTGCGGCCACAGACACGATTGCAATTGGAGCAATGCGGGCAATTCAGGAGAAAGGCTTACAGATCCCAAACGACATTCAAGTCGTAGGGATGAATGATATAGTCACAGCAGAGCATTTACACCCAAGTTTAAGCACGATGCGATTGTTCCCCTATGACATGGGTGAAGCAGCATTTGCTTTGTTCTTAGAACGTATAGAAGGCCGACAAGCTGTTAAATCTGTACACTTAGGCCATAAATTTATTTGGCGAGAAAGCTTTACAAAGCAACAAAACTCTGAAAAATAACAAATTATTAATCATTTTATTTGTGCTAGTAAATTAATTAAAACTTACCAGTTGTAACTGAGATAGGCTAAAAAGCAAGCGAGCACCTCAACCACTTATACGATAATTTGCTAATGATAAATTCAAATAACTACGCAGGTTATCGTTCCCCAGCCCAAATCATCAACCACATAGTTTGGGTTTATCATCGTTTTACACTTAGCTTTCGTTATATTAAGGAGTTACTTGCCACAAGAGGCATTGTTGTCAGTTATAAAACGGCACGTCTGTGAAAGCGCTAGCAAAACTCAGCAAGGTATCGAGGTAAATGCTTATGGTTAATTGCATGGTAACTGCCAATTAGTGCATTTTTAATATTGCCAATCATAGTGTTAACCCAGATAAATCATGCCTTTCCAACACCTTCTGCACCGCCGCCAGTAACATATGAAAACTCAGACCATATGGGCAAGTTCAATACTTTTTGAGTTGCCATTGGATTGTGAGTAACTTATCCCGACTTGGTCGTCATTTAATGCAAGCAAAGCACTACTGAGGATTTCGTGATAGCCCCTCGTCGAATGGGGTAGGGTTAGTTGCATCCAAAATTTAGATTTAAAGCACATTTATTATTTTAATCAGCTCAGTTTGATAAGTCGACGATTCCTTGATGAAGATTACTTTGGAATATTTGCACCTTGAAAAAAAGAAAAATTTTCCTAAATTTTACCACACTAATCCCATTTACAATATATTACTTCACTATCTGAATACATTAAACCCTTAACTGCACTTTTTGCCCATTTCACCTATGGTTTCACCTAAATAATCATGGCTTAATTAATTACGAGGGGGAGATTAAAGTAAATGCTTTAACAACCCTTCTATTGCCTTCTTGTACTCCTATGCAATAAAAAAGTCGATTATTCGAAATTTGCACTTTACAAAGTTGAAGTGAAAGCATTAGAGGCAAATATTTACAGGGCTCCATTTGATGAAAAGTAGCGGGAAAGTGCTGCTTCTAATCATTGATTAGATAACCCAATTAAAAGTAAGAACCAATAGGGAAATAACATGAAAAACTTTAAGTACTTGCCAGTAGCAGTCGCAGTGGCTGCCTCTCTTTCTTCATTTTCAACTTTAGCTGTAGGCGAGGTTACAAGGACTGAAACACAACTTACTGAATTAACTAAACGACTTCAAGATTTAGAAAAAAATGTAGAAAAGAGTAAATATGTGTATGACCAACAACCCGTCGTATTAACTCCGGATGTTGACCCGAAATTAGGTTTCTTTTTCTCGGGGTATGCTCGTTATGGTGCACACTACTCAGCTGGTGATTCTGCTTATGTGAACGTGGGTAGCTCTGATCGTTCAGTTGGCCGATTAGGTAATGAAGTTAACGGTGGGGAAGTCCAGTTTGCACATGTAGTTAAAACTGACAGCGGTATTGTTTGGAACGTGGCAGTTATGTTTGACCACTGGGTTAATAGTGATTGGGGCTCTGAGGGGGGAGTTAATCTTAAGAAAATGTATGCGGGTGCTACTAACATTTTTGAAAGCCAGCCAGAACTTTACGTATGGGCAGGCCGTGACTTTCATCAACGCCCAAAACAGGGATTAAATGATTACGCATGGATGAGTCACGATGGGCAAGGAGGTGGTTTCAATAACTTAACTTTAGGTGGCGTTAAGCTTGATTTAGGCTTTGTTGGTCAAGTCGCTTCTGAAGGAGGCGCACTTGGTAATGACAATGGCATATACGCATTAACATCAAAACTTCACGGAATAGATTTGGGCATCAGTAAGCTTGATCTGTATGCAAACTATGGTTTTGCTTCTAATGAAGCAGATGCGGAAAAGCAAGATGAGAAAGCGTGGCAAGTTGGTGCTGTATTAGGTCTAGGTGAATCAAACAAGTTTATTTTAAGATATTCCAATGGCGCAGACGCGAGTGTTTTTGACCTTGCTGGTGACAAAACTGTCATGTACGCGAGTCTTGAGGGTGGGATAAATCCAAAGTCGAATATTTTTGTTGATTACCTCGCATCGTACAAGAAAATCGAGGGTAAAGATGTAACTGATACACAAGAATACTCTGCAATTGTCCGCCCAATGTATTATTGGAATGAAGTGCATTCAACGTGGTTAGAAGCTGGTTATGCGATGGAAGACTATGATACTGATGGAGATAAAAAAGGCTGGAAAGTAACCGTATCGCAAAATATCTCGATGGGAGACCTTCCTTGGAGTCGACCAATGGTGCGCTTGTACACAACAGTTGGTGATGTAAAAACAACAGGCAATACTCCTACAGTTAAAGTAGATACCTTAACTGCAGGTCTAATGTTTGAAGCTTGGTGGTAAGAACAAACTAGTTGGCAACTGGACCTAAAGGATTAGGCCCTTTTTTAGATATCTCAATTTAACAACAACTCCACAAGTTATACGGTAATCTGCAGAGAAATATTTCTAACATCTATCCAGGTTATCGTGGCACTGTCAAGTTAACGTCATTTAGTTCATATCTTCCTATAAATGTAATACTAGCTTAGGTATTGTCAACTTAACGAACACGTTCCTAATTATGCGATAATCTGCTGATGAAAAACTCTAATATCTATGCAGGTTATCGTTATCCTGCAGATATTGTCAACTTATCCAAGAGGGATGATTAAAAGTAATAAAATATCTATTTCATCACCGTCTTGATCTACAGCTCGCCACAGGTAATGCAGCACACCATTTATTTTGATGAAAACCTCATCAAGGTACCAAGTATCACCAAG